>OJIY01000052.1_pt1 | contig 163333 bp, 125 predicted proteins | sample 1596061 | NCBI WGS metagenome assembly OJIY01 (sample SAMEA4350111, study PRJEB24818) | metagenome | biome: human; feature: gut; material: faeces | place: Denmark | collected 2013-09 | reverse complement strand
GGGTGGTGGGGGCGGTCGCGGGGCATGCTCAAGGCCTGCGGCCTTTCGCTTTGTGGCTGTCGCCACATGGTCCGGAGAAAACAAAAACTGTCCGGGACGCAGCGTCCTTTGGACTGCTGTGTCCCGGACAGTTTTTGTTTTCTCCGGACCGCCCGGCTCGTAGCTTTAAAAAATTTCCTTGCTTTTATAAATAATATGTGGTAATATGTGAAACAATTTATAGAAAAAGCAAAGAACGGGACTCTTATCAGGGGAAACGACAGGAATGCGGCGTCACCGACTGAGAGCGCTGCTTGTGAAAGCTGATGTAGGGAACACCCGGGAGCTGGTTATCTGAAATTCCTCTGGAACGTAGGGTAATCCGTGTAACACGCGTTAAGTGTAAGAGTGGATGAGGCGATGAAGCATTTTGTTGGAAGTGCCGTCTTGTCAATGCGGGTGGTACCGCGGATTTGAATGGAATCCGTCCCGGAATGCAGTTTTACTGTATTCCGGGACTTTTTTACGTTTTCGGATAGTATCTGTATTTGTACAGTACCGTTATTTTGTCCGGGATTAATATTCCGTCCGGAATGTATATTCCGTCCGCCCCGCAGCCGGAACCTGAAAACCAGCCACGCAAAAGGAGACCAGACTATGAAATTTTTAACAGGAGTCCTGCAAAAAGAAACAAGGGAGCTTACCGACCTTCTGGAGCCGGAAATGGAGGGTGCCCTGGTAACAGTAAACGGCGCTGTCCATACCATCCGGGATATGGGGCCAATAGCTTTTGTAATCCTCAGGAAGCGGGAAGGGCTGCTGCAGTGCGTATACGAATCGGAGGAAGCGGACTTTTTGCTGAAGGATGTGAAGGAGGCCGCTGCCGTAGAGGTATCCGGCATATTGACGCTTTCCCCTAAGGCGCCCTCCGGAGTGGAAATCCGGATGAAGTCGGTGAAAATCCTTTCGGAGCCTGCGGAGCCGATGCCTATCCCTGTTTCCAAGTGGAAAATGAACGTATCTCTGGAAACAAACCTGGATTTGCGGCCTATATCCCTGAGGAATATCAGGGAACGTGCCAAATTCCGTATCCAGGAGGGTATCGTGCGGGGTTTCCGGGAATTCCTTACTTTACAGGGCTTTACGGAAATCCATACTCCCAAAATCGGTTCCAAAGGGGCCGAGGGAGGCGCCAATATATTCAAACTGGATTATTTCCACCGGCCTGCGGTCCTGGCACAAAGCCCTCAGTTTTATAAGCAGATGATGGTAGGGGTATTTGACCGGGTGTTTGAAACCGCCCCCGTATTCCGGGCAGAAAAGCACAATACCAAGCGTCATCTGAATGAATATACCTCCCTGGATTTTGAAATGGGTTATATTGACGGTTTTGAAGATATCATGGCAATGGAAACCGGCGTTCTGCAGAATATCATGCGGCTTCTCGGAAAGGAATACCAGAGGGAGTGCGGGCTTCTGGAAATAGAACTTCCCGGGACGGATAACATCCCCTGTGTCCGGTTTGATGAAGCAAAGCGGCTGGTGAGCGAAAAGTATGGCCGTCCTATAAGAAACCCCTATGATCTGGAGCCGGAGGAGGAAATGCTTATCGGAAGGTATTTCAGGGAAGAGTATGGCAGTGACTTTGTTTTCGTCACCCATTATCCCGCCAAAAAACGTCCCTTCTACGCCATGGAGGATCCGGAGGATCCCACCTTTACCCTGAGCTTCGACTGTCTTTTTAAAGGGATGGAGATTACCACAGGGGGACAGCGTATCCACGATTACCACATGCTTATGGAGAAAATACGCAGACGGGGTATGACGGAGGAAGGAATGGAACATTACCTGATGGCATTCCGATACGGCATGCCGCCCCACGGAGGCCTCGGCATCGGCCTGGAACGCCTTACCATGAAGCTTATCGGAGAAGACAACGTCCGCGAAACAACCCTGTTTCCCCGTGACTTGAACCGGTTAGAACCGTAAAGGGAAACACAGACTTGATGCCGGTTCAAGTCATGTGGGACTATGAACCGGTTAGAACCGTAAAGGGAAACACAGACTTGATACCGGTTCAGGCCCGTTCCCAAAAAAGAAAGGAGCCATATCATGGCAAATAAAATCAGTGATGAAACAATCGAATATGTGGGGATTCTCGCTAAACTGGAGTTGTCCGGGGAAGAGAAGGAACAGGCGAAAGCCGATATGGGCCGTATGCTGGACTATATAGATAAGCTGAATGAACTGGATACCGAAGGCACGGAGCCAATGACCCATCTTTTTCCCGTGACCAATGTATTTCGGGAAGACGAGATAACGAACACGGATATCCGGGAGGATCTATTGAAAAATGCGCCGGGGGTTAAGGATGGTATGTTCAAAGTACCCCGTACCGTATAGGCAGATGCCTGTGCATACCCGGTGCCCGGACAGCCCCGACGGCGGGGCGGAAAGAGAGGGAATCATGAGCCTGATGGATTGTACGGCCCTGGAGTTGGCCGATAAGATAAAAAGAAGGGAATATACCTGTCAGGAAGCCGTACAGGAGGTATTCGCGGAGATAGAGAAAAAAGAAGACTGTTATCATTGCTATATCAGTCTGGATAAAGAAAAGGCCCTGCAAAGGGCAGAGGAGGTACAGGATGCCATAGATGCGGGTGAACCCGCAGGCCCTCTGGCAGGGGTGCCGGTGGCTGTTAAGGACAATATCTGTACGGAAGGTGTGGAAACCACCTGTGCCTCCCGGATCCTTTCCGGATTTGTACCCGCTTTCCATGCCAAAGCCGTAGCCAATCTGGAAAAAGCGGGAGCTATTATACTGGGAAAAACCAACATGGACGAATTTGCCATGGGATCCACCACGGAGACTTCCGCTTACGGAGTAACCAGAAACCCCTGGAATCCGGGGCATGTGCCCGGAGGTTCCTCGGGCGGTTCCGCGGCGGCAGTTGCGGCAGGTGAATGCTTTTTCGCCCTGGGCAGCGATACCGGAGGCTCCATCCGCCAGCCCGCAGGATTCTGCGGAGTGGTGGGAATGAAACCCACCTATGGTACGGTTTCCCGATACGGCCTGATAGCCTACGGTTCTTCACTGGATCAGATCGGCCCCCTTTGCAGGGATGTCTCTGACTGTGCTGCGGTTCTGGAGGTGATAAGCTCCCGGGACACAAAAGATTCCACATCCCTGGAGCGGGAAACGGATTTTACCTCCGCCCTGACTGCCGATGTGGACGGAATGCGGATTGGAATCCCCAGGGATTATTTAGGGGAAGGCCTGGATCGCGAAGTGAAAGAGGCCGTATTGCAGGCAGCTGAGGAATTGCGTAAAAGGGGCGCCGTTTTGGAAGAGTTTGACTTAAGCCTGGTGGAATATGCCATCCCTGCTTATTATACCATCGCTTCCGCGGAAGCCAGTTCCAACCTGGAACGGTTCGACGGCATCAAATACGGCTATCGGGCAAAGGCGTATGAAGGCCTGCATTCCATGTATAAAAAGACTCGATCCGAAGGCTTCGGCCCGGAGGTAAAACGCCGTATAATGCTGGGATCCTTCGTCCTAAGTTCCGGCTACTACGATGCTTATTATCTGAAGGCGCTCCGGGTAAAAGCCCTGATAAAAAAAGCATTTGACGAGGCATTCGGACGGTTTGACATCCTGCTGGGGCCGGTGGCTCCCACCACGGCTCCTGAGCTTGGCAAAAGCCTGGCAGACCCGCTTACGATGTATCTGGGTGATATTTATACCATCTCCGCGAACCTGGCAGGGCTTCCTGCCATCAGCCTTCCCTGCGGGTTGAGCGGCAACGGCCTGCCCATAGGGCTTCAGTTGATTGGCGATTGCTTTCAGGAGAAAAAACTGATCCGCGCGGCATATACCTATGAAAAGGCAAGAGGCGCTTTCCCATGTGCCCCGCAGTCACCTGTGTACGGTCCGGCCGGAGAGGCACAGGCGGCGGAAAAAGCATGCGGCGCAAAAGGTAGGGCTGCGGACGGAAAGGAGGCATAAGGAAATGGCAAAACAATATGAAACGGTTATCGGCCTGGAGGTCCATGTGGAACTGGCGACCAGAACTAAAATATTCTGCGGCTGTTCCACGGCCTTCGGCGGATCCCCCAACACCCATACCTGCCCGGTATGTACCGGCATGCCAGGTTCCCTTCCCGTTCTGAACAAACAGGTGGTGGAATATGCCGTGGGAGTCGGTCTGGCGGCAAACTGTACGATTACCAGGTACTCCAAATTCGACCGGAAAAACTACTTTTATCCCGATAATCCCCAGAACTATCAGATCTCCCAGCTGTACCTTCCCATTTGCAGAGACGGCTATGTGGAAATCGAAACAGCCGCAGGGGCCAAACGTGTGGGAATTCATGAAATCCACATGGAAGAGGATGCGGGAAAACTGATCCATGATGAGTGGGAGGACATTTCCCTGGTGGACTACAACCGTTCCGGCGTGCCTTTGATCGAAATCGTTTCCGAGCCGGATATGCGCAGCGCGGAGGAGGTCATAGCCTATCTGGAAAAGCTGAGGCTGATCATCCAATACCTGGGGGCTTCTGACTGTAAACTGCAGGAAGGAAGCATGCGTGCGGATGTCAATCTCTCCGTGAGAGAGGCAGGAACAACTGCATTGGGAACCAGGACGGAGATGAAAAACCTGAATTCCTTTAAAGCTATCGCCCGCGCCATTGAAGGGGAAAAAGAACGGCAGACGGCGCTTCTGGAGGAAGGGAAGATCGTGATCCAGGAAACCAGGCGCTGGGATGACAACAAAGAATATTCCTATGCCATGCGCTCCAAGGAGGACGCCCGGGATTACCGCTATTTTCCCGATCCGGATCTGCCGCCGGTATTTATCAGCGATGAATGGCTGGAACGAATCCGGAAAAAGCAGCCCGAATTCCGGACGGAAAAAAGGGAACGTTACAAAAAAGAATATCAGATTCCGGATAAAGACATAGAGATCATTACCGGATCCAAACGACTGGCAGATTTGTTTGAAGAGACGGCCAAAGCCTGCGGACAGCCCAAAAAGGCCAGCAACTGGATTATGGGAGAAACACTGCGTCTTTTGAAGGAAAGAGGGGAGGAGCCGGAGGATATCCGTTTCTCCCCGGCACATCTGGCAGCCCTGATAACGATGGCGGACAAAAAGGAAATCAACGGGAATACTGCAAAGGAAATTTTCGAAGTCATGTATGATACCGATGTGGATCCCCAACGGTATGCAGTGGAAAAAGGGCTGAAAACCGTGAATGACGAAGGCCTTCTGCGCAGTACGATAGAGAAGGTGGCAGCGGATAACCCGCAGTCTGTGGCGGATTATCAGAAAGGGAAAGAAAAGGCCATGGGCTTCCTGGTAGGGCAGACAATGAAAGCCATGAAGGGGAAAGCGGATCCGGCTATGGTGAATGCCATTTTAAAGGAAATATTGTAACGGATCATACCGGGGCGCCACGGGAATGGAAGCCCCGGTAATTGATTAAAAGCATAGGACTCAAATCTCGCAGTTGCCGAATGGCCATCCGCCGGCTGTCTGTGAGGTTTGAGTCCTATGACCCTATTGCCGGAAACGATTCAGGAAAAATTCCCGGTGTCCTGCCCGCTGCAGTTCATGGCCACACAGTTGCGGCCGGAATTTTTTGCCCGGTAAAGCGCCCGGTCCGCCTGTTCATAGAGCGTGATAAAATCAAAGGGGGTCATAACGGAGGCGGCGCCAATGCTTACTGTGACAAATGGGCTGACCTCATCGTCTGCGGCAGGGAGCTTAAGCGCGAGTATTTCTGACAGAATCCGTTCTGCCATCCGAAGGATTTCATCCGGAGAATAATCAACAAGGGCTACCAGGAATTCCTCTCCGCCGTAACGTGAGGTAATATCATAGGGGCCTTTTGTACATTCTTTTACCGTATCGGCCACTTTCTTCAGACATTGATCGCCCTGCTCGTGTCCGAAACGATCATTATATTTTTTAAACAGATCGATATCTATCATCAGAAAGCCTGTGCGGACGGGATGGTCAAAACGGGGCAGAATTTCCTGCAGCTGTTCCTGTATTCCGCGGCGGTTACACAGGCCGGTCAGGGGATCCGTCCGGGCGAGATCCATCAGTTTCTGGTTGGAGATCTTCAACTGTGCCATCATAATCTCATTCATTTTATAAGAGCTGTAAAGCATGCGGGACAGAATCCATGCAAAAATGGCTATTAGCGGAAATTGCAGCATCTGCTGAGGTGCCAGCCCGCTGTAAAGGGCAAAGGAAAACATAACAGCCGTGTCTGCGCAGAACAGCAGAAGGGACTCCTTCCAGGTAAGGAGGGGAAACGCGGCTGTGAGGATGAGCAGATAGATGAAATTATTAGTGGAGCCTCTGGTGCAGATTTCCAACCAGATAAAGACCAGCATTCCCAGTGAAAAGAGCCACCAGAAGGAGCGGTAAAGAAGCCGGCAGTGCCCTGCGGCAGCAAAAGAACGGCGGAGCACCAGATAAGCCAGCAGGATGGCGGAGACCATCAGAAGAATCATCAGAATCCCCGCTGGCAGATAAGCAGCCCGCAGACTATCTTCTGAGGAAGTCAGAAGGATTGTTATCTGATTAATTATTTCAATCAACAAAATAATCGCGGCAAAAGGGATAAGCCTTTTGACGTTATTTTTAGCAATTTTAAGTGCAACCTTCTTCTCCAGCTCAGGAGAGTGCTCTTGCTGTGCTGTCTGAAAACGGAATAATCCTTCTTTTTCTTCACGAAATATTCGTTTTATAAAAATCATAAGCTTCCTTTACGATCCTTTTCTAATAGAATAAAACCATTATACTATAGCTCTTTGCATACCGTCAAAATGATTTTATTGTCAAAAAGTCGGTTTTTTGATTATGATCATACAGCTTTTCCGTAACCGTTCAGACGCCCCCTTGTGTCCTGCGGCATCCCCTTCCCTGCTTTTTCCTGGGGCGGCGGTGCTGCAGGACACAAAGGGGCGTCTGAACGGTTACGCTTTTTCAATATAAATAATGACATTCCTGCTACAAAACTTGATTTATTATTACTACTGTGATATTTTAAATTTATCTATGTTTATTTTTTCTGCCGGTAAGTAATGTCGGGTTTAAGGGGGGCTGCTATGACTATTGACCCTATAGAAAAAGAAATAAAAGAACTTCAGGAAGAAAATTCCCGGCTTAAAATGCTAAGTGAGGTTGACGGTCTGACCGGTCTTTACAACAGAGTGGCGGGAGAACGGATAATCAATGATAAGCTCCGTAAGAATGCCGGCGGCAATTTTATGGTAATAGATGTTGACGGTTTTAAAAGAATTAATGACAGATACGGCCACCTGTTCGGAGATGATGTACTTCGGGGGCTGGCGGAGCTGATGAGGGATATTTTCCGAACGGAAAATCTGGTCGGCAGGTTCGGCGGTGATGAGTTTGTTGTTTTCACTACGGAGAAATGGGATTCCCGGAAGGCGATGGAAAAAGGGAAGGAGCTCATACGCCGTATGGAGGAAATGGGACGGAAAATGGGCGTGGAGGATCGGTTTTCCGCGACGATTGGGATGGCATCCTATCAGGATAAAGATACGTATTCATCCATGTTCAGCCGGGCGGATTATGCCTTGCTGGAAGGGAAAAAGAGCGGAAAGTCAACGGTTTACCTCTATCGTGAGAGACAGAAGGAACTGCCGCCGCCGGAGACGGCGGAAAACAAAGGGGCGGAGGATACCGGGATAGACCGGGATATGGAGCTTATCTGGATGGAGCTGAGAGAGAAAGACAGGCCTCAGGGAGCGTATTGCCAGGATTATGAAACCTTTAAGCGTCTGTACCGTTTTGTGGAGCGGGGGCTTATGCGTGCACCCTCCAGTGCATATACAATACTGCTGACGCTGGTGGATGATAACAAGGCATATGTCACCCTTCAGGATAAAGAGCATCTGATGATAAGCCTGGGGAAAACCATTAAAGCCTCCCTTCGGAGCGGGGATGTATACACACAATACAGCAGCTGCCAGTATCTGCTGATGGTTATGGGGACGAGCCTGGAAAATGCATGGAAGGTTGTGGAACGGGTCCGATCTAATTTTACAGGGGACGCACAGGAGTATTCCGTGTATATCGGTTCCAATATACGGCCGCTGCAGTCGGCCGGAAGGGGCCTTTCCCATATGGAGGACACAAGCATAAAGAGTGGATGCAGCGATGGCAGGGACAACTAAGGAACAGAATGGAGTGCGGACAAAAGAATGAATAGAAGGATGGAAGACAAGACAAGTTTGAAGGTACATATGTTAGGAGGCTTTTCCCTGGTTTACGGGGGGAAAACGATTCCCAATAATTATTCAGGAACATCTAAAATGATGCAGCTGTTCCAAATTCTTTTGTACGCAGGAAGGGACGGCATTCCCAGGGGCGAATTGATCAGCCGCCTCTATGAAAGAGAGAATCTGGAGGATGCAGGGGCAACGCTGCGGGTAAATATTTACAGGTTAAGAAAATACATACAAAAACTGAACTGCTTTGAAAATACGGACTGTATCTGGTTCCAGGAGGGGATTTACCGCTGGAATTACTGTGCCGTCCCATTGGAACGGGATACGGATCTTTTCCTCACGACAGCGGAAGCTGCTTTGGAAGAGGAGGATCCGGATAAAAAGGTGGAGCTGTTAAAGGAAGCCTGCCGGATGTACCGGGGGGAATTCCTGCCGGAGCTGGCGGGGGAGGAATGGGTGGCCATAGAGAGCTGCAAGTACCAGAAGCTGTATGTGGACTGTATTAATGAAGCAGCCGTTCTTCTGAAGGAACGGGGGCAGTTCGGCGAACTTCTTGAGCTGAGCAGCCAGGCCAGCAGTATTTATTATTTTGAAGAATATTACCTGATGCAGATAGACTGTCTGATGGCTCTCGGCCGGTATAAGGAGGCAATGGAAATTTATGAGACAGCCGCTTCCTTTTACTTTGAGGAGCTGGGGCTGGAGCCTTCGGAAGAGATGATGGACAGATTCCGGCAGATGAGGGAAAAAATCCATTACAACGCATCGGTAATCAGTGATATCAAGCATGGCCTTCAGGAAGGGGAAAACAAAAACGGCGCCTACTTCTGCAGCTATCCCGGCTTTGTGGACTGCTACCATATCGTCTGCCGTATGTCGGAACGGAGCGGACAGCCGGCATTTCTCATGCTCTGCACCCTGGTGGACGGGGAAGAACTTCCCCTTACAGAGGACGCAAGGCTCGGCAACTGCATGGATAAGCTCAAGAGCGCCATCCGCTCCGCACTGCGCCGGGGAGATTCCTTTACCCGCTATGGAAACAACCAGTTCCTGGTGCTTCTGGTGGGAATTAAACAGGAAAACTGTGCCATAACCCAGAGCCGGATAACCAACTGCTTCTTAAGCTATGGCCTGCGGGGAAAGATTACGGTACGTTACGAGATCTATCCCGCAACGGAAGAGGACGGGACAGCCGGAAACCTGCTGTTCCATCAGCCTTCCGACTGGCAGAATACCTGAGTGGGGATTGGAAGAAATGCCTTGTCCCGGGACATAAAAAGTACGCCGCTTTCAAATAAAAGCGGCGTACTTTTTATGTCCGGTTCCCTACTCCATATCCAGGTATTCCAGGAATTTAACAGCGTTATCCACATGATCCGAATTGATGACAATACCGAATAACGCATCATTAGTGACGGCATAAGCGCCGGTTTCCACTACCTTGGGGGCATCTGCAAGCTGGATCCCGATAGGAATTTCACCCTGATCATCCTCCGGCACATCATAATAAAAGAAACGATCCTGATACTTGTCAATCAGCTCCCGGGGAAGCACATCATTCAGATTGCAGAAATAGCCGGGTTCCGCATAATTGGTAAAGGTCTGGGTATCCGCCATGATTACATCCAGCTCCTTGGCGGCAACCAGCGCCATAAGCTTCTGCACATTTGCCATGGTATATTGATCCGTGGCCTCCTCCTGTATGGTGAAATTCATTTCCAGGGAAGTGGCGTATTCCTCGGTATCAATCTGTGCATATTCATTGAAACCATCCATAAAAGGTTCCGTATCCATTTCGGAATAGCCGTTGATAAACAATACGGATAATGCGCTGTCCTTGGCCGTGGCAATGGTGTAAATCAGGTTGCCTGCGAAAGCAATAACCAGAATGGTGACCAGCGTCGGCATCCTGTAATATTCCCAAAAATAAAGAAACTTTTCTTTTACGGTTTTTCCGGCCAGTTTCTTGTGCTGGGCTTTGATTTCATCTGAAACGGAATTTCCATCTGCCATATTCATCCTCACTTCCGCTGCTCGGTGCAGCTCTTTTGTCCTTTTTACTATGATAAGCGGTTGTTCAAATGATGTCAATGAAGCGTTTGGAACAACCTCTAAAATTTTTCTAAAATCCCTGTGAATTTTTGGCGAAACACAGGATTTGAAGGGATTCTTACTTGCAAGTTACAGGATTTTGTAATATCATATTACCTAAGAACGCGGCGGGTGAACTGTCTGGCTGAAAGGGTGGAATGTAAAATGGAGACTTACGTGGAATGTATGGTTAAGAAAAAACCGAGCGGGGCTATGGCGGCTCTGAAAATAGTATTGATTGGTATTGCTGCGGTTACCGGGCTGCTTGGGCTGATGGGGCTTATCGTTTTCCTGATTGTGGCCGTGGTGGCAGGTGTCGGGGCCTATTTTGTGAATCTGAATGCCAATCTGGAGTATGAGTACCTGTATGTGGACAAACAGCTTACCGTGGATAAGATTATGGCGAGGACAAGACGTAAAAAGGTGGAGACCTTTGATATGGAGAGAATGGAGATTCTGGCTCCCATCAAATCCTGGCATCTGGATGATTACAAAAACCGCCAGCTGAAGGAGATCAACTACAGCAGCGGTGTGGAGCAGCAGCCCGATATCCGTTACTGCATGATATATAATGGAGAGAAGAGGGTTATCTTCGAACCCAATGCGGCTATGGTAGCGGCAATTAAATCAATTGCACCAAGAAAAGTTTTTACGGATTGACAAGCGTCCGTAAGTCTGGTACACTTTTCAAAACACAAAACTGTCAGTAAGTTTACTGGCAGTTTTATATTCACATTTTTTTGAACTTTGTCCGTTCCCCACGGACAAAAAATCCAATCATTCAAATGAAAACAGGAGGAGAAGAAATGGGTCAGATTATTGGTGACGGCATTACCTTTGATGATGTGCTGCTGGTTCCGGCATATTCCAAGGTGATTCCGAATCAGGTTGACGTAACAACCTGGCTGACGAAAAAGATCAAACTGAACATTCCGATGATGAGTGCAGGAATGGATACCGTTACTGAGCACAGGATGGCGATTGCCATGGCGAGGCAGGGCGGCATTGGCATTATCCACAAGAACATGTCTATTGAAGCGCAGGCAGAGGAAGTTGACAAAGTTAAGCGTTCAGAAAATGGAGTTATCACCGATCCTTTCTCTCTTTCCCCGGAGCATACGCTTGAGGATGCGGACAACCTGATGGCGAAGTTCCGTATTTCCGGTGTCCCGATTACTGAAGGACGCAAGCTCGTTGGTATCATTACCAACCGGGATCTTAAATTCGAAACGGATTTTTCCAAGAAAATCAAAGAATCTATGACTTCTGAAGGACTGATTACAGCCAAGGAAGGCATCACGCTGGAAGAGGCGAAGAAAATACTCGCTAAGGCCAGAAAAGAAAAACTCCCTATTGTAGATGACAATTTTAATCTGGTGGGCCTGATCACCATTAAAGATATCGAAAAAACGATTAAGTATCCTCTTTCCGCGAAGGATGGACAGGGCCGTCTCCTCTGCGGTGCAGGTGTGGGTATCACTGCTAATGTGCTGGATCGCGTAGGAGCGCTGGTGGATGCCAAAGTGGACGTTGTCGTACTGGATTCCGCCCACGGACATTCTGAAAATGTGCTTAATTGCCTGCGTATGATTAAAGGAAAATATCCGGAGCTACAGGTAATTGCCGGAAATGTGGCTACCGGAGCGGCAACCAGGGATCTTATTGAAGCGGGTGCAGATGCGGTTAAGGTTGGTATCGGTCCCGGATCCATCTGTACCACTCGTGTAGTGGCGGGTATCGGTGTTCCCCAGGTAACGGCGATCATGGATTGTTACGCAGTAGCCAAGGAATACGGAATCCCCGTTATTGCGGACGGCGGAATCAAATATTCCGGTGATATGACCAAGGCTATTGCAGCCGGCGGCAGTGTCTGCATGATGGGCAGTATCTTCGCAGGCTGTGACGAAAGCCCGGGAACCTTTGAACTGTACCAGGGGCGTAAATACAAAGTATACCGCGGCATGGGCTCCATTGCCGCCATGGAAAACGGCAGCAAGGACCGCTATTTCCAGAACGATGCCAAGAAGCTTGTTCCGGAAGGGGTGGAAGGCCGCGTGGCATATAAGGGAACCGTGGAAGACACGGTGTTCCAGCTCATGGGAGGCCTGCGATCCGGTATGGGTTACTGCGGGACCCAGACGGTGGATGAATTGAAGGAAAACGGCAGATTCATCAAAATTTCGGCGGCATCCTTAAAAGAAAGCCATCCCCACGACATTCATATCACCAAGGAAGCACCCAATTACAGTGTGGATGAATAAGAGTAGATGTGCTTCCTTTGGAAGCAACCCAATTACAGTGTGGATGAATAAGAGTAGATGTGCTTCCTTTGGAAGCAACCCAATTACCGTGTGGATGAATAACAGAGCAATGATAATTGCAGAAACAAGCTGTCTCAATGGCCCTGCAGGGCTTTTGAGGCAGCTTTTTTATACCAGCAGCAATAAACAGGAAAGAAAGCAATATAGGAGAAAGAGGATATGGATTTAAAAGAAGTAAAGGAACGGATGCAGACCGGAAAGCTGTATTTCCCTACGGAGGAGGATCTGTTAAGCGAACAGGCGGAATGGATGGAACTCTTATATGACTTTAACAGCACACGCCCTTCGGAAGGGAAAAAGCGGGCAGAGCTGCTGGAAAAACTCCTGGGCGGGGTCGGAAAGAATTGTTATGTGGAACCGCCTCTTCATGCCAACTGGGGATGCAATACGTATATGGGCGACGACGTATATGCCAACTTTAACCTGACCCTGGTGGATGATGTGAAGATTACCATCGGAAGCCATGTGATGTTCGGCCCGAATGTGACGGTGGCTACGGCCGGCCATCCGGTGGAGCCGAATCTCCGTTCCAGGCAGGCACAGTATAACCTGCCGGTAAATATCGGGGATAATGTGTGGATAGGAGCGGGGTCGGTAATCCTGCCCGGCGTGACCGTCGGGGATAATACGGTCATTGGAGCAGGCAGTATTGTTACCAAGGATATCCCCGCCAATGTGGTGGCTTATGGCAATCCCTGCAGAGTGGTGAGGGAAATCGGGGAACGGGATCGGAAAATTTATTACCGGGATCGGGAGATCGATCTGGAGTAAGGCACCGCTGCCGGGATGTTCAGATCAGCAGCTGTTCCCCCTTTACCCGGACAATACCGGCATTATCCGGTTTATAGCGGGAGGCCATCTGGGAAAAAGGGGTGTTGTTCAGATATGCCATAAGTGACATGATAACGCCGCTGTGGGTAACCAGCAGAAGGGAATGGGAATGAGGGCCGGAGCGGGCGGCTTCGGTTTCCTCTTTCACCAGACTTCGCAGGGAGGGAAGCAGCCTGTCCAGCAGATCCTGGTAGGATTCCCCCATAGGTGTTCTCTGGTATCTCCGGTTTTCATACCATGCGGTGAATTCTTCCGGATACTGTTCCTTCACCTGGCCCCAGGTGAGACCCTCCCATAAGCCGAAATGGATTTCTTCCAGCCCATCCCTTACCACACATGCAACGCCCAGCGTTTCCGCCGCAATCTGTGCGGTCTGCAAGGCTCTTTTCTGCCGGCTGGTATATATCCGCTCCGGCCTGATGCCGTTGGTTTCCAGATGCTGTGCCAGCAGGGCGGCCTGGGCCACACCGCTTTCATTTAAGTCCGTATCCGCACTTCCCTGGATCCGTTTCTGTCTATTCCAGTCCGTTTCCCCATGTCTTGCAAAGAAAAGATTCATAATACGTTTCTCCTGTTTTATAATAAACGCAAACTCCGTATCTGCATTTTAGCATAGCCGGGAAAAGAAATCCATAAGCCGGCAGGGGAAAACGGGCAGGTAAAACCGCAGGGCGGGGGACAAGGGGCTGTGAACAGTAACCGATTGCGTGAAAAGTATCTTTGCCAAACCAGGAATGCATGGCTGAATAGCAGCAAATATGCTATCATAAAGATAAGGGAAACAAAGGTATCGTTTTGTTGCGTTATTGGGCGCGGATGGGAGCAGCAAATGAAAAGTACAGGAAAGGATCACAGGACGCGGGTAACGAAAATGCTCATCCGTAAAGCATTTACGGATTTGCTGAAGGAAAAACCCATTCAGAGCATAACCATTAAAGAGCTGTGTGAAGCGGCGGAAATTAACCGGGGAACCTTCTATTCCCATTATTCCGATATCTACGATTTGCTGGATAAAATGGAAGAGGAAATGCTGGCTGATTTTATTAAAGCGCTGGAACCTTTGCTGGAAACAGAGAAAGAGGATTTGACCCCGGTGAAAATTACTGCCGGTATTTTCCGCTGTCTCAAGGAAAACGCGGATATTTGCATCGTAACACTGGGAGACTATGGAGATAAGGAATTTGCACTGCGCCTGATTAATCTGGGCAGGGAAAAATGTGTGGAAGCCTATTCCCATTATTTCCAGTCCGCTACCGCTAAACAGATTGAATTTTTTTATGCCTTTGTCAGTGCGGGCTGTATCGGCCTGCTCCAGAAATGGCTGGCGGAAGGAATGGTAAGCAGTCCCGAGGAGATTGCTGCTATGGCGGAAAATATCATGATGTATGGTATGGGCGCACTGTTGGAAAAATTAAAGGAAATTTAAGAAGTCCTTTGTTAAAAAGATAAGGAAGCTGTGTTATACTTCCTTTCACGGAAAGAGGTATCACTCGTTTTCTGTTCAAAGATATGGTGTAAGGAGCTGCAGTATGCGAATTATCAAAAAGTTTATTGTAACCGTCATTGTTGTTTTTTTCATAGGGGGCTGTGTGGCGGGCGGACGTCTGCTATGGGAGGGATACCGGATGTATCAGGAGGTAATTGCCGGGGAGCCGCTTACGGATAAGGTGGAAGAAATCCGATCCAAACCGCATTACACTACCCTTGACCAGCTTCCTGATACGTATAAAAATGCCGTGGTGGCCGTCGAGGACAAGCGTTTTTATAAGCACGGAGGGATTGATCTCATTTCTACGTTCCGGGCCGTATTCATTAACCTGAAGGAAAAAAAGCTGGCGGAGGGAGGAAGTTCCATCACACAGCAGCTTGCCAAAAACATGTATTTTACCCAGGAGAAAAAATTTCTGCGGAAAGTCGCCGAGCTGTTTGTGGCGTTTCAGCTGGAGAAAAATTATAGCAAGGAGGAAATACTGGAGCTGTATGTCAATACGATTTATTTTGGCAGCGGCTATTATTGTGTCTATGATGCCGCCCAGGGCTATTTTGAAAAAGAACCCGGGGAAATGAGCGATTACGAAAGTACGCTTCTGGCCGGAATCCCCAATGCTCCTTCTGTTTATGCCCTGACCAACCGGCCGGAGCTGGCGGCTCAGAGACAGAGAACCGTAGTAGAATGCATGGTGGAACAGAAAGTTCTGACACAGGAAGAGGCGGAACATATTTTGGGGGAAGGAGAGCAGACGATACAGGACAATGAATAAAGTATTGATTGTGGAAGATGATACGCTGCTGAATACCACCCTTGCCTATCATATGCAGGGACGGGGAATGGAAACGGATTCAGCGTTCGGCTGTATGGACGCCAGAAAAAAGCTGGAAGCGAGATCTTATGATCTGGTCATTCTGGACGTAAACCTTCCGGATGGTGATGGCTTCTCCCTTTGCAGGCAGATCCGACGGGAATGGAAAACGGCGGTTATTTTTCTTACGGCCAATGATCTGGAAAGCGATATGCTCAAGGGCTATGATTTAGGTGCGGCAGATTATGTGACAAAGCCTTTTTCCACCCAGGTGTTCCTGAAAAAGGTGGAACGGCTGATGCAGCTGATTTCTCCGGAAAAGGAGCGGGCGGAGGATAGTTATGAAGATGAAGAGCTCCATATTGGCCTGCAGAGCATGACGGCATCCTTCCGCGGCAGGGACATTGCATTTACCCCTCTGGAATACAGGCTTCTCACTATTTTTATCCATAATCCCGGAATCGTCCTCACAAGGCAGAAGCTGCTGGAACGGCTGTGGGATGATCAGGGGAATTATGTGGATGAACACACGCTGACTACGGTTATCAGCCGGATGAGGAGCAAGCTGGAGGGGGCGCATCCTTATATTAAAACCGTTTATGGGATGGGATATCTCTGGAATGGGAAAGGCGGACGGTATGACGGCTGAGGACGGCGGGAACAGGAGAGGCGGGCGGATTATGTACGGACATACAGCGCGGAAACAGGAATGGCGGTTACCCCGCGGAAAATGGAACAGAACAGGTATCGGGGCGGGAATGCTTCTGACGGCTGCAGCGGCTGTCGGGGGCTTTTTTGCAGTTACCAAAGAAGCGGGGGTGCTGGCGGCCGGCGGGAGTGTCCTGGTGCTGGCGGCGATTTGGACGGCAGTCATGTACGAAGCCGAAAGGCGGGAACTGCAGACATTTATGGAGGATGTGGGAAAGCTGCTGGATACCATGGAAGGCGTTTGGAACAGGGAAGGGATGCAGAAGCCGGAAGAAATGTTCCGGGAGATTACCGGCCTGGAGGAAGAAACGCTTATATCACGGCTGGGAAGCAGATTCTGCCGTCTTTATGAAATGATGGAACATGCCCGGCTGAAGACGGAAGAGGAAAAGAAAAAATTACAGTCCCTTGTTTCGGATATTTCCCATCAGGTCAGAACGCCGGTGACCAATATGAAAATGATCGGTACGGCGCTGACGGAGCCTGCCGGCGGTAAGTCTCTCACGGCGGAAAAAAGGAAGGAATTCCTGGGAGCTATGAATGCCCAGGTGGAAAAGCTGAATTTTCTCATGCAGGCACTGGTAAAGACCTCCCGTCTGGAAACCGGGCTGATAACGCTGCACCGGCAGAAGGAATGCCTTTATGAAACATTGGCGGAGTCCCTGGGCGGCATTCTTTTTGCGGCGGAATCGAAAAAAATCGAAGTGGAAGCTGTCTGCCCGGAAAAGCTGCAGCTGCCCCATGATAAAAAATGGACGGCGGAGGCCCTTTTCAATCTTCTGGACAACGCGGTGAAATATACCCCGCCCGGCGGGAAAATCCGGGTGGAGGCAGTGCAGCAGGAGATGTATACCCGGATTGATGTGGCGGATACCGGAAAGGGGATCCGGGAAGAACACCAGGCCGCCATATTCCGCCGTTTTTACCGGGAAGAGGGAGTGGCTGGAATCCCGGGACTAGGCATCGGCCTGTATCTTGCCCGCGAAATTGTATCCATGCAGGGCGGTTATATCAAGGTAGTCTCACGGGAGGGAGGCGGATCCGTCTTTTCCGTTTACTTACTGAATACCGTTCCTTAAGAATTTTTTTCAGAATTTGTGACTTTTCTGCAACAATTTCACGATATCCTTGATACAAAGGAAGAGCCATGGCTGTGACACACAAGCCGGGTAAGGAATCATGAATTATGGTTTAGGGAAGGAGCAGAAATGACAATTTTACAGACAACGGATTTAAAGAAATATTATGGGGAAGAGCCAAATCTCACAAAGGCGCTGGACGGGGTGGACCTGTCAGTGGAGCAGGGGGAATTCCTGGCTGTGGTAGGAACCAGCGGGAGCGGGAAATCGACGCTGCTCCATATGATGGGCGGGCTGGATACGCCCACCTCCGGAAGCATAAAAGTAAGGGGGAAGGAACTGGCGGAAATGAATGATGAACAGCTCACTATTTTCCGCAGGAGAAATATCGGATTTGTATTCCAGAGTTATAATCTGGTCCCCATATTAAATGTATATGAAAATATCGTGCTGCCTGTGGAGCTGGATGGGGAACCGGTGGATCAGGCTCTGTTTGACCGGATCGTGGATATGCTTTCCCTGAAGGAAAAGCTGGAAAGCATGCCGAATCAGCTGTCCGGCGGGCAGCAGCAGCGTGTGGCAATTGCCAGGGCGCTGATTACCAAGCCGGCTATTGTGCTGGCGGATGAGCCTACCGGAAATCTGGACAGCCGTACCAGTGCGGATGTGCTGGGGCTTCTGAAAATGACAAGTGAAGAATTCCATCAGACAGTGGTGATGATAACCCATAATAATGAAATCGCCCAGCTATCCCATCGGATTGTGCGCATTGAAGACGGCAGAATCGCAGGGAAACAACAGGAGGTGTGATCATGTTAAAGAATCTGAATACGGGAATCATCCGGAGACTGGCGGCAAACAGCCTGAAATCGGATAAAAAGAGGAATCTGTTTCTTATCATTACGATTGCTTTCAGCGCCTGTCTCATGCTGACGCTGTCCCTGAAAATACTGGGGGATAATACGAAGCTGAATAGATATATGCGGGGAAGATATCAGACCGTTTTCTCAGACTTGCCGGAGAAAGATATCCGGAAGCTGCAGGAACAGCCGGAGGTGGAAGCTTCCGGGATGAAAAAGAACCTGTATACGGCCCGTATCAGGGACTATACGGTGGATGTGGAGTATGCCGATCTATCTGCCGCAAGTCTGCTTACGTACGGTAAGGTGCTGGGAAGCTGGCCGGAAAAAGAAAAGGAAATTGTGGTGGAAGAAGCCTATCTGAAGCACCTGGGCCTGCCTGTGGAGCCGGGGCAGAAGGTGACGGTGGATCTGGGTGATGGTAGCGAACAGGAATATATGGTCAGCGGCATTTTGCTGGGGGATAATGAGACACGGGTATACAGAATCGTTGTATCGAAGGATTATGTAAATTCCGTATATGGTGAAAATACGGGATATGAGATAAACATCCGCCTTAAGGATACGGAAAAGGACAATATGGATACCCTGAAGGCAAAGATACAGGCCTTTGCAGCCGCAAACGGCGTGGAAGAGAACAAGGTGTTCTACAGCTCCACATATTTCAGCCTGGGAGAAGATTTGCCCATAGAAAAGGTTCTGGCAATCCTGTTCTGCTGTGTCCTGATTGTCGTTGCCACATCGTTGGTGATTTACAGCCTGTTTTATATTTCCGTTGTGGGTAAGATCCAGGAATACGGAAGGCTGCGTGTGATCGGGACCACAAAGAAACAGCTCCGGAGGCTGGTGAGAAAGGAAGGGCTGTTTGTATCGGGAATTGCGGTCCCCATCGGGCTTTTACTGGGCTGCATCCTGGGTTTCCTGCTTGTCCCTGACGGATGGAAGTGGTCCATTACCCTGCTGTTTGTAGGAATTATTGCTGTAATAACCGAAACGGCCGTTATGATATCCATCCGGACACCGGTAAAAATCGCATCCTCGGTGTCCCCGGTTGAAGCCGTGCGGATCAGTGCCATGGATGATGGGGGCAAAGCCGGATCCCCAGCGCGTCGCTGGGGTTCCGGCCCTCGCGGCGGCCGTCAAGCGGAAATAAAAAACAGAAGGCGCAGGAAAATAACCCCTGTCAGCCTGGCCTTTCTGAATTTTTCCAGAAATAAAAGAAAAGCAATCCTCACACTTACCTCTCTGGGATTCACAGGCATGCTTCTGATGTGTGTTGCCGCATATCTGAATTCCGTGGATGATGATGCCATGTCGAGGGCCAGTTTCGGATTGGGCTGTGCGCATCTGGAACTGCAGCAGTCGGATGGGCGCAGCGATACCAGTGATGACAGCCTTACGGATTATTATACTAAGGTACAACAGGAGAATCCCCTGGATGAGGAGATGCTGCAGACGGTTAAGCAGATAGACGGGGTATCCGACGTACTTATATTCCAGGGATGCAAGTCCGATATGATTTTCCCGGAAATGAACGATTATGCAAGGGAGAACCCGAAGGAGCTTTCTTTCCGCAATATCGGGCTTACCAGGGAACAGATGGAGTCCTGCAGTGGTTATCTTGTGGAGGGGACGATGGATTATGATACCCTGGTGCAGAATAACGGAATCCTGATAGCCGATTCGGATAATCTGATTGGCCGTTTTTACGGGTATACCGCGAAGCTGGGAGACAGGATTCAAATAAAAACGGACACGGATACCACGGTGGAATTCCAGGTGATGGGCGTGTTAAAAGGACTTACATTGGGAATTGATGTGCCCTTCTTTTACATGCCGGATGCGTGCCTGCCTCTTCTGAAAACTACAGTTACTAATTTTAACACCCATTTTATGCTGGTGGGGGATCAGGAAAAGGAAGAACAGATAGAAAAAGCGATAATCGCACAGATGGAGGGATGGGATTCTATTGAGATCAGCTTCCTCAGTGACCTCAGACGGCAGTTGAGCCTTCAGATGGAACAGCTAAAACTCCCTCTTTATGGCCTGGTAGGATTTATCGCCATATTCGGTCTGCTGAACCTTATCAATACACTGCTTACCAATGTGGTAACGAGACGCCAGGAATTCGGAATCCTGCAGTCTGTTGGGATGAGCGGAAAGCAGCTGGCCTCCATGCTCAGGACAGAGTGCTTCCTGTATGTATCAGGCACACTTTTTCTGACACTGACGGTTGGCACGCTGGCAGGCTGGATACTCTGCCGGGTATTCGATCAGTTAGGAACCTTCGGAAAGCTGGTATTCCACTTCCCGGTCCTGCCTGTCCTTGTTTTTGCCTTCCTGCTGCTGCTAATCCAGATGTTTTTCTCCTGCTGGGCCGTGAGTTACTGCGGAAAGGAGTCTTTGGTACAGCGGATTAAGACGGAATAACCGATTACGGTTCCGTCCCCTCTGTGTCCGGGACATCCCACCGGCGGCCTCCCTTCCGGCCATGGTATGTTCCCTGCGTGGGCGCGTTCTCACAGCTTCCGCAGTAACCTAACCTGCCATATAATAGGGAACCACAATCCGGAAAACGGAATAAATAAGTGCTGCAGCGGTGAAGAAAATCAACAGGCCGGAAAGAATGGCCGGGATTTTTTCCGCCAGGCTGCGGCATTTTATTTTATCGGCGAGTTCCTGGAGAAGGAAACCGGTTTTGCGCAGCCCCAGAGTGACAAAATACATAAAAGCGGGAAGCATGGGCATCAGGTACCGGCCCTGGGGCTGGAAATCCCAGGTATAAGAATAGTAAACACACAGGAAGACAGGTATCACACAGGCCAGCACCATACACCCGTTAAAAAAGAAGCGGCGGATTTTTTCCTGCCAGGACAGATACAGGCCGCGCCCTATGGGCAGCATGCAGACCAGCAGGCCGACGGCAAAAATGCGGTAATAAATTTCATAAATATAATAGTGGGTGGGCAGGTTCATCGGGCCGAACATAGCCACAAAGCTTCTCACAAGAAGCGTGAAATAATCCGTACCGAACACCATGGCAAGCACGCCGATACCCTGGTTTTGGCAGGTCTGCCTCAAAAGCGGATGGAAATCCGGCGTACAGGTGGAAGCCACACAGAGGTTGCGGGCATTCATTCCCAGAAAGTCCCCGTGATAGAGGATTGCATTGCGGATAAACCACCAGCCCGCGCCCAGAAAAACCAGGGCCGAGATAAACGCACCTGCGCGGAACATGGGTTTCCAGTCCATGTAATACCGGTCAACGGGAGAGGCGGTGCCGTCCCGTGTGATGGTCCCGGCAGAAACTTTTCCTGCAAAACAGCTGATAAACAGTATGACAGTCACCACTACGGCGCCGTAGGCGTTATAATAGGACAGCGCGCAGAGGATAACCCCTGCGGCGGTCTGGATGCAGAGCGGGCGGGTAAACCCGTTTTTCATCCCGTCCAGTACGGCGGTAAACATGAGGATAACCGACAGGAAGGCGCAGGAATCCGTATTGATATAGGTATGCAGAAACAGGCTCTGGGGAAGGAATACCACCAGACAGGAAAAGAGCCATTGGGTCATTTTTTCCGGAAACAGCAGCTTGGAAAGCTTTCTTGTGAGGACGGCGGCCGCCATGCCGAAGAATACGTTCACCATACGGGCGGCTACGAGCAGGACATCAAAACGGTCGGTAAAGAGATCCACCGCGCGCAGAAGGAAACCCTCCAGTATGTAGGTAAGCATGGGCTGAAACGCGTAGGAACCGCCGTAACCGGGAATCAGTACCGCCGGATCGTCTCCTTTGGGAAGATATCCGTTTTCATAAATAAAGCGGACAACGCGGAAGCGGTTGATTTCATCCGGCCCCTCCCCGAAGGGCTGGAGCAGTACAAAGGTCATCATGCACACAAAAGCCAGGGAAAGGAAAAGGATTTCCGGAAACCGTTCATTTTTATAGAAACGACGTATTTTAGCCATAGATTACTCCTGTAATAAAATGGTTGCTTTGGTTGGCAGACATTGAGCCTGATAGATATAAATTTATTATAATCGAATTACCTCTAAATTTCCACAAAAATACTTGTCAGCGTAAAAAGGATGGGCTATACTGTTTGTGTAGGGCGTTTTGCCCATGAATTTAAGGTAGTACATGCGACTGGCGGAATGGTGGAGCACCACAGGGAGTATGTATGAAGAAAGCCGGCCGCCTGGGTACCCGTATGAGAGTAACCAGGGGGTTTTTTATTTTTCCGGAAAGCGAAGGATTTCCGGAAAAGTCCCTGTGGGGACACTTTATGAAAGAAGCCGCTGGAACGGCAGAATGGAGGAAGTTATGAAATTACTGTCTCTGGAAGACGAATTGAAAAACAACGCCTATCCCGGAAGGGGGATTGTGCTGGGGAGGACTCCCGATGGGAAAAAAGCGGTTGCCGCTTATTTTATCATGGGAAGAAGCGCCAACAGCCGGAACCGCATTTTTGCGGAGGAGGGGGAAGGTATCCGTACCCAGGCATTTGATGAATCCAAGCTGGAGGATCCCAGCCTTATCATTTATGCGCCGGTGCGGGTTCTGGGAAATAAAACCATTGTGACCAATGGAGACCAGACAGATACCATTTATGAAGGCATGGACAAACAGCTGACCTTTGAACAGTCCCTGCGCTGCCGGGAATTTGAACCGGACGGCCCCAACTATACCCCCCGTATTTCCGGGATCGTCCACATAGAAAACGGCGGCTTCAATTTTGCCATGTCCATACTGAAAAGTGACGACGGCTGTCCTGATTCCTGCAGCCGCTTTACCTATGCCTATGAAAATCCGGCGGCAGGAAAAGGACGCTTTATCCATACGTATATGCATGACGGAAATCCCCTTCCCAGCTTTGAGGGCGAACCGAAAATGGTGGAAATCAAGGGCGGGATTGATGAATTTACCGACCTGGTCTGGAACAGCCTGAACGAGGAAAACAAGGTTTCCCTGTTCGTGCGTTATATTTCCATAGATGACGGAACCTATGAAACAAGAATTGTGAACAAGAACTGTAAATAAAAACCGGCGGCACGGCGGCAAGCGCATTCCCTGCGTTTATCCTTGCATGGAACGGAAAAGGTAAGGAAGCGTTATACGAATAAATATACAGGAGAAAAAGAAATGAATGAAATTCAGTTAAAGTACGGCTGTAACCCCAATCAGAAGCCATCCCGCATTTATATGGAGGAGGAAAGGGAATTGCCGGGTAATTCACGAAGGGAATTGCCTGTCAGCGTACGGAACGGCAGGCCCGGTTATATCAACTTCCTGGATGCATTAAACGGCTGGCAGCTGGTGAAAGAGCTGAAGGAGGCGACCGGCCTTCCTGCGGCCACTTCCTTTAAGCATGTTTCCCCTGCAGGCGCGGCAGTGGGGCTTCCTCTGTCCGACACCCTGGCAAAGATTTACTGGGTGGATGACCTGGGAGAGCTTTCTCCTCTTGCCTGTGCTTATGCAAGGGCCAGAGGGGCAGACCGCATGTCCTCCTTCGGCGATTTTATTTCCCTTTCCGACATCTGCGATGCCGATACGGCAAGGCTGATTAAAAGAGAGGTATCCGACGGGGTAATCGCCCCAGGCTATACGGACGAGGCTCTGGAAATCCTGAAGCAGAAGAAAAAAGGGAATTATAATGTGATTCAGATCGATCCCTCTTATCAGCCGGATCCGCTGGAAAGAAAACAGGTGTATGGAATCACTTTTGAGCAGGGAAGAAATGAGCTGTGTATCGACGAGGCGCTTCTTTCCAATATAGTGACGGAAAATAAGGATATCCCGGCACAGGCCGTAATTGATATGAAAATCGCCCTCATTACGCTGAAATACACCCAGTCCAATTCCGTATGCTATGTGAAAGACGGCCAGGCCATCGGAATCGGGGCCGGACAGCAGTCCAGAATCCATTGTACGCGTCTGGCAGGAAGCAAGGCGGATAACTGGTTCCTGCGCCAGTCCCCCCAGGTGCTTTCCCTTCGCTTTGCAGACGGCCTGGGACGTGCGGACAGAGATAACGCCATAGATGTTTATATGAGCGATGATTATATGGACGTGCTGGCTGACGGTGTGTGGGAGAGGACTTTCAAGGAAAAGCCTCCGGTCTTCACAAGAGAAGAGAGAAAAGAATGGCTGGCTAAGCTGGAAAATGTAACCCTTGGATCCGATGCCTTTTTCCCCTTCTTCGATAACATTGACCGTGCGTACAGAAGCGGCGTGAAGTATATCGTACAGCCCGGCGGATCCGTGCGGGATGATGCGGTTATCGATGCCTGCAACCGATATGGGATGGCAATGGTGTTTACCGGAATACGTCTGTTCCATCATTAATCGGGAATGATTCCGGCCGGACATTCCTTTTCCGTCCCGGGGACACCGCTAAGCCGGCGGGCGGAAGGCCTTTCGGCAGATGCGGCGTTTGTGTAAAGTGAAAAAACGGAGCCTTCATTCCAAATTTTACCATTTGGATAAAGGCTCCGTTTTTCTATTGCTCCCAAAACGACGAATCAAGTTGAAAATTGATTACTGTGGATTGGAATTATTATTTTGCTGGCCGTCAGGTGTGTATCCCTGCTGTGGGCCGCCCTGCTGGTAATTGGGATCATATCCCTGCTGATAAGGGTTGCCGAAGCCCTGCTGGCCGTAGCCCTGCTGCTGGCCGCCGTTTTGCTGGTAGCCGCCCTGCTGATAACCGTTTGGCTGGTAACCATTCTGCTGGTAACCGCCGTAGCCTGCCCCATAGCCATACTGCTGCTGATAGCTGCCGCCGTATTTCAGGCTGTTATAGAATGCCGCATTGGTGATTTCCACATAAGGAGTGACATAAAGCCCCGCGAGGCCGCAAGTAATGCCAGCCAGGAGAAACCAGAGAATGAAAGAAAGATCCAGTACGAACTTATCCATCTTGTGTCCGTACATCATGGCTTTGCTTTCATTAATACAGTCCATAATCCCTTTTTCCGGATTTTCCGCAAGTATGTAATAAGCCTGGGAATAACGGTACATGGCAACGATTCCGGGAACCCACAGCAGCAGGGACCATGCGAATACAAAGAAGCCCATGACGATGTTCAGGCCCCAGATTTTCAGACAGTAACGGGCATAAGCGAACAGGTCGTTAATTCCGGCCGGCTGTCTGTTGATAACACGAAGCGTATATGCGGTATAACCCATCTGCAGAAAACCCGTAACCAGTGTGGAAACAAGGGAAAGCAGAAGGGAAGGTATCATCATACCCGCATAAATGGCGGCTGCAGCGTCCGGATCCGAAACAAGGGCGGTAAATGCGCTGGAAAAACCGGACATCATGGAAATTACAAAGCTGATTGCAGCAAGAATGACCATGTATACCAGAGAAACAAGGGCGGGGTGGGGATTGGCCTGCTGCATGGCAGCTTTGGCATCCATTTTCAGTTGTACGCGATCCATAGTAAGTATCCTCCTCAAAAAAGCATGTATTTTGATGCTCAAAATATGAAAACATTATATCACTACATAGTAAGATATGCTACCAAGAAACATAAATTTTACAATTATTAATGAGTTGACTGCTTTCCGGGTTTAAAAATGCGGTCAATAAATATTTCCCACCTGCGCGGACTTGTCTGAACTATTACGGAAAAAGCCGGAAAACGGGGATTTCCCGTATTTTTTCTTTGCGTATTCCGAATACTTATGATAAGATAGTCTGTAATAATAAAGTAAGGTTCAAGGAGGGAGTACCCGCCTGGTAAGGAAGGCCAAAAACCCGGATGCAGTGTATGCCGGGAGCGGCCGCAGGAGGCGGGAAAAAGAGCATGAGTGAGATAAGCAAGAATTTTATTGAACAGATAATTGATAAGGATCTGGCTGAGGGCGTATATGAGACGGTGCACACCCGGTTTCCGCCGGAACCGAATGGATATCTGCATATCGGACATGCCAAAAGTATCCTTTTAAATTCCGGGCTTGCCAAGGAATACGGCGGAAAATTCAACCTCCGTTTTGATGATACAAACCCCACTAAGGAAAAGCAGGAATTCGTGGAATCCATTAAGGAGGACGTGAAATGGCTGGGCGCCGATTGGGAGGACAGGCTTTTCTTTGCCTCCAATTATTTCAGTCAGATGTACGAGGCGGCCGTTAAGCTGATTCAAAAAGGGAAAGCTTATGTGTCCGACCTCACTGCGGAGCAGATCCGGGAATACAGAGGTACGCTGACGGAACCCGGCAAAGAGGATCCGGGCAGCAGCCGGAGTGTGGAAGAAAACCTGGAGCTGTTCGAAAAAATGAAGGAAGGCGCATATGCTGACGGGGAAAAGGTTCTCCGCGCCAGAATTGATATGACTTCTCCAAACATGAACATGCGGGATCCGGTGATTTACCGTGTGGCCCATATGAGCCATCATAATACGGGAGATACCTGGTGCATTTATCCCATGTATGATTTTGCCCATCCTATCGAGGATGCCATTGAAGGGATCACCCATTCCATCTGTACGCTGGAATTTGAAGATCACAGGCCATTGTACGACTGGGTGGTCAGAGAGCTGGAGTATCCCCGCCCTCCTAAGCAGATAGAATTTGCCAAGATGTATCTTACAAATGTGGTGACCGGCAAGAGATATATCAAGAGACTGGTGGAGGACGGCATTGTGGACGGCTGGGATGATCCCCGCCTTGTGTCCGTTGCGGCTTTGCGGAGAAGGGGCTTTACCCCGGAAGCCATTCAGATGTTTGTGGATTTGTGCGGCGTTTCCAAGAGCAACTCCTCCGTGGATTATGCCATGCTGGAATACTGCATCCGGGAAGATCTGAAGCTGAAAAAGCCCAGGGTAATGGCGGTTCTGGATCCTGTCAGACTGGTAATTGACAACTATCCCGAAGGACAGATCGAGATGCTGGAGGCGCCCAATAACCTGGAAAATGAAGAACTGGGCAGCCGGCAGATTCCTTTCGGGAGAGAATTATATATCGAACGGGAAGATTTCATGGAAGAGCCTCCCAGAAAATATTTCCGCCTTTTCCCGGGCAATGAGGTACGTCTCATGAATGCGTATTTCGTCACCTGTACCGGTTTTGAAAAGGACGCGGACGGCAATGTCACGGTGGTGCATTGTACCTATGATCCGGAGACAAAATCCGGAAGCGGTTTCAATGCCCGTAAGGTAAAGGGAACCATCCACTGGGTATGTGCCGGTGAGGCCTTTAAGGCGCAGGTCCGTCTGTATGAAAATATTATCGACGAAGAAAAAGGTGTCTATAATGAGGACGGCAGCCTGAACCTGAATCCCAATTCCCTTGTGGTCAAGGAATGCTACCTGGAGCCTTCCCTGAAGGAGGCCTCCGCTTTTGAAAGCTTCCAGTTTGTAAGACAGGGCTTTTTCTGTGTGGATTATAAGGACTCCAAACCCGGTGAACCGGTATTCAACCGCGTGGTATCATTAAAGAGTTCCTTCAAGCTGCCGAAAACGGATGGTAGATAATACAGGAAAGAAAGAATGAATGATTTGGCGATTCAGCTGACGGATGACGGCAGCAAACATCTGTATGAACAGATATATGAATACATCAGAGATGAAATTAAGGAGGGGAAGCTTCTGGCAGGAGAGAAGCTTCCCTCCACGCGTTCCCTGGCGGAATATCTCCAGGTCGCCCGCAGCACGGTGGAGCTGGCCTACGGGCAGCTGCTTTCGGAGGGCTATATAGAATCCTCCGCATACAGGGGCTATTATATCTGCCGGGTGGAAGAACTGTATCAGATTATGACGGATATGTCGGAGAAGAAGCAGCGTCTGCCGTACCCCGCAGGTCATCCTTTTGCCGGGGAAGAAACGGCAGGAACCGGCACGGCAGCAGGGGAAAGGGCCGGGAAACCATTCGCTTATGATTTTTCACCCAATGCCGTGGATATGAGCGTTTTTCCTTTCGGCACCTGGCGGAAAATTACGAAGGATATCTTAAGCGGTGACCGGAAAGAGCTGTTTGCGTTAGGAGAACCCCGGGGAGATGCGGAATTCAGAAAGACCATCTGCCGTTACCTCCATTCCTCCAGAGGGGTGAACGCATCTCCGGAGCAGATCATTGTGGGGGCGGGAAATGATTACCTGTTACTGCTTCTGCAATATATTCTGGGGAAAAATATCCGCGCCGCGTTTGAAAACCCTTCCTACCGGAGAGCCTACCGTATTTTTTCCTCTTTTGCGGCAGAAACCGTGACGGTTCCTGTGGACGAAAGCGGGATTTCTGTAAAAGAGCTTGCCCGCAGCGGGGCGGATGTGGCCTATGTCATGCCCTCCCATCAGTATCCCACCGGTGTGGTAATGCCTATCGGAAGGCGGATGGAGCTTCTGAAATGGGCGGCGGAAGAGAAAGACAGATATTTGATCGAGGATGATTACGACAGTGAATTCCGGTACCGGGGAAAACCGGTGCCCTCCCTGCAGGCCTCCGACACGGCGGGAAAGGTGATCTATATCGGGACCTTTTCCAAATCCATCGCCCCGGCGATCCGTGTGAGCTACATGGTGCTGCCCCCGGCCCTGCTGAAGCGCTACGAAAAGGAATGTGCCTTTTTTTCCTCCACCGTATCCAGGATTGATCAGACGATACTGAACGAGTTTATTCGAAGCGGGGCGTTTGAAAGGCATTTGAATAAAATGAGGAAGGTATATAAAGAAAAGCATGATATCCTGCTGGAAGAGCTGCGGCCATTCCTGAAAAAATACCGGCTTTCAGGGGAGTATGCCGGCCTGCATGTGCTTCTTTCTTCCAAAGGGGCGGCGGACGAAGAGGCGCTTATCCGGAAGGCGGAGGAAAAAGGGGTGCGGCTTTATGGTCTGCATGAGGCTGCCCTGGAGCCAGTGGAAAAAAAGGAAGCCACCGTGCTGCTGGGGTATGCCGGCCTGAAAAAAGAAGAGATAAAAGAGGGGATTTCCCTGCTAAAAGGGGTACTGTAGATAGGACAGCGGTGTAAGGAATTGCAGGAATGAAAGGAGAGGGTTATATGGAAATTGAAAATCTGGTACAAAGACAGCGTGCTTTTTATCATACGGGACGGACAAGGGATGCGGCCTTTCGTATCGCGTCCCTGCAGAAGCTGGCGGAACAGATAGAAAAGTATGAGAAGGATATCAATGAAGCGCTGAGGAAGGATCTGAACAAATCTGTTTTTGAAGGATATATGACGGAGGTGGGACTTACACTGAGTGAAATCCGCTTTCTGGCGAAGCATACGGCAGCCTGGAGCCGCCCGAAGAAGGTACGCACGCCTCTGGCCCAGTTCCATGCGAAAAGCTTTGTGGTGCAGGAGCCTTATGGAGTGTCTCTGGTGATGTCCCCCTGGAATTATCCTTTTATGCTTTCCCTGGAACCTGCCGCAGGCGCCATCGCGGCGGGAAACTGCTGTATCATCAAACCCTCGGCCTATGCCTGTGCCACTTCGTCTGTTCTGAAGAAAATTATTGGCGAAACCTTTCCCGAGGAATATGTGGCGGTTGTGGAAGGCGGAAGGCAGGAAAATACGGAGCTGCTGGAACAGGAATTTGATTATATTTTCTTTACCGGCAGTGTATCGGTGGGAAAGCTGGTGATGGAAAAGGCAGCGGCCCATCTCACCCCTGTCACGCTGGAGCTGGGCGGGAAAAGCCCCTGTATTGTGGAGCGGGACGCGAAGCTTTCCCTGGCGGCAAAACGGATCGTGTTCGGCAAATTTTTAAACAGCGGTCAGACCTGTGTGGCGCCGGATTACTGTTTTGTCCACGAGGCGGTGAAGGACGAATTTATAGGCTGCCTGCAGAAATGGATTGACAAATTGATTGGAAAGCAGCCTTTCAGCAATCCGGATTATCCGAAGATGATCAATGAAAAACATTATGACAGGGTGCTCGGGCTTATAAAAGGAGAAAGCGTGGTCACAGGCGGCTGCGGCAAACGGGAAACGCTGCAGATCGCCCCTACTGTTTTGAAGGATGTCGGCGCGGATGCCCCGGTGATGCAGGAGGAAATTTTCGGGCCTGTGCTTCCGGTGCTGACTTACCGGGATATCCATGAGGTGGAGCAGTTTGTGGCCGGCCGGCCGAAACCTCTTGCCCTCTATCTGTTTACCGGGAGCCGGGAAACGGCCGACCGGATTCTGGGAACCCTTTCCTTTGGCGGCGGGTGCATCAATGATACCATTATTCATCTGGCTACCTCACAGATGGGATTCGGAGGCGTGGGTGCCAGCGGAATGGGGGCATATCACGGGAAAAAGAGCTTTGAAACCTTCAGCCATGCCAAATCCATTGTGGAAAAATCCACATGGATGGATATGCCCATTCGGTATATGCCTTATACGAAAGGGAAAGAGAGCATTTTGCGGAAGGTTCTGCGGTAGGGCAGGTGCTGCCGGGGCAAAGGTTCCCGCCCGGGGTGCGGTGTGGTTCCGCTATGGCTGCGGCGGAATCCATTTTTTTATCGGCACCTGTGAAGCATATTTGATTGGAATAACAAAGACAGAAGGAGAGAGCGCATGGAAAAGCAGGTTTTAGTTTATGAATTTAAAGGACTGCGGCTGGGGCAGATGAGTAAGGCTTTGGAGAAGCTGCCCTGTAAGATGCGGGTGGTGGAACGGGAAGAGTATGGAATGCCGTTAGGATATCTGGCAGGACTGGAGAAAAAGCCTGTTGCAGGAAAGCGGTATGAAGGAGAAGGGCTGGAGCAGGAAATGGTGGTATTCGCCGGTTTTGTGGGAGAGGATATCGATATGGCCCTTAAGGCGTTTTGCGAACATGGATTGGCGGGAGTGGGGCTGAAGGCGGTGGTAACGGAAACCAACAGGGGCTGGAACTCTTTGCAGTTGTTTGAGGAGCTGAAGAAGGAACATGCAATGATGCATGGAAAATAGAGTCCGATACTTTGCGGCAGGCTGCGGGGCATCTGATTTGCAGGACGGTGAGGAGAATGGGAACAGGGGATAACGCGGATTTTTTGGAGGAGGCCGGGATAAAAAAGGCTTCCTCCAAAGTTACGTTAAGTAAATGGATACTGCGCATGGTGGGAATTCTGTTGGGGATTCTTGCGGTGGGTATCAGCGTAAGCGCTTTTTTGGGAGGTTATATCAGGAAGCAGGCGGAGGAATCTATCAAGTCGGCTACAGAGTTCTATGCTAGGCAAATGGATACCACGTTCCGGGATATTAATGACTATATGGGGGAGCTGGTTTTTCAGGATAAGGATGTCGCTATGACACGGTATGCGTCGGATACGCTTTTATTTATCCAGGCGGTGCAGAAGATTAATGAAAAGCTGGAATTTTACAGGGTAAAGCTGGGCGGGGATTTTACTTTTTTTATTTATTATCCGGAGCTGGATTATTTCGCCTCCTCGGAACGGGGAGAACGGGAGATTGTGGAATTTGCAGAATTGAAAAAGGCTGCAGCGGGGTACATAATGGAGGACTTTGCAGCAGAAGGGATCCATGCCGGAAAAAAATGGCGGATTGCTGAAATCGGGGGAAAGAAGTATGTGTTGAATTATATATTCTTTGACGAGTGGTATGCCTGCTGTTTTATCGAAGCGGACAAGCTGGCGGATTCCGCGAATGTGATACACCTGGGCAGGGAATCCTATGTGACGCTGGTGACCGCGGACGGCATTCCCAGCAATCATACGGCAGAATTGGAAGCAGGAGGATTTTACAAAGAAAATACCGGTGAGTCCCGGCTGAACACAAATGTGTTCGGCATGAAATATACCATAATCCATCAGCCGTTGGAATACGCCCGGTTTGGCATCAGCGTTGTGGTACAGAATAACCGCAGCATGATGACGGTAGTCGTTCTGCAGGTTATTATTGTCCTTTTTATCCTGGCCGGTATTGGAATTGCCGCTGTTTCGCTGTTCCGGGTAAAGAAGCGGGTAATAGAGCCTATGAAATTATTCAGTCAGAACCTGATGAAAATCCGGGAGGACAGCCAGGAGGTTTATTATGACAATGTGGAGATTGCGGAACTGGCGGAGGCAAATGCGCTGTTCCGTAATATCTGCGGGCAGATGAAGGAAATGAAGATACGGATGTACGAACAGGAGCTTGCCCGGCAGAAACTGCAGATCGACTATATGCACCTGCAGATACAGCCGCATTTTTACATAAACTGTATGAGCCTGATTTATAATATGGCGGTAATGGGGGAGGACGATACAATCCAGCAGCTTTCCGCCTGTGTATCGGATTATTTCCGTTATATTTTCCGGGCCGACGGGGAACGGATAAGCCTGAGAGAGGAGCTGCGGCATGTGGGGAATTATCTGGAAATCTGCAGGATCCGTTATAAGGAGCGTCTTACTTTCCGGGTGGAAGAGGGGGAGGGAACCGGTGAGGTGGATATCCCGCCTCTCCTTTTGCATACCTTTGTGGAAAACTCCGTGAAATATGCGGCGGGCAGTGGAAAAGCAACAGAAATCCTGGTATGTGCACGACAGATGGAAGAGGAAGGAATCGTGGAAATCCGGGTAGAGGATAATGGGACCGGTTTTCCGGAAAGTGTGCTGGAGAGTCTGCGGGCAGAAGAGGATATCGTAACGGAGAAAGGTACACGGATAGGTATCCGCAACGGCATCACCAGGCTGGCACTGATTTATGGCCCTGCGGCCGGCGTACGTTTTGAAAACAGAGAAGAAGGCGGTGCCGGAGTGATTATCAGGCTTCCTGCTGCGGAAAGAAGAGAGATGGCATGAATATACTTCTGGTAGATGATGATTATTATATAGTTGATACGGTAAAATCCATGATTGACTGGGAAAAAATCGGCATTGACGGTATTTATACCGCGCTGGATGCGGCGTCTGCCCGGAAGATCATGGAAGGGATTCCTATTCAGATCATATTGTGTGATATTGAAATGGGAAAAGAGTCGGGGCTGGATCTTGTGGAGTGGGCAAGGCAGCAGGGAAATGGGGCAAAGGTGATTTTCCTGACGAGCTATGCGGATTTTTCCTATGCACAAAAGGTGGTAACCCTGCAAAGCTTTGACTATCTGCTCAAACCGGTGCAGTTTCCCCTGCTGGAAAGCCGGCTGCTGAAGGCTGCGGAGGAGATTTCCCGGGAAGAGGCATATCAGGCCAATCTGGAAAAATGGATGAATTCCCAGACCGTGCGAAAAGAAAGCTTCTGGAGGAAATTATTGTTTGAAGATTCCGATGATAAGGCCGTATCCCGCTGGATGGAAATTTTTGGCGTGAAATACGGGCAGGAGGAGAGCTTTCTTTATATCTGTATTTCCATTTATGATTATGAAACGATTTATGAATCCCTGGAACGGGGAATGTTTGATTTCCTTATAGGAAATATCACCCACGAGATTTTTTCCCGGGAGGGATATGAGGTACAGGCATTGTTCCGTACGGATTCAGAAGATGCTTCCCAATGGAACATGGTGCTTGCGCATCCCGGGGGGACCGGCAGCCGGGAAGCGCTGGAGCAGCTTGGGGCAGAATATATTGATCAGATAGATCAGGTAATGCACAGCAAGGTAAGCTGCTATGTGGGCAGCAAAGCGCCCCTTCGGGAACTGGCAGCGGAAGCCAGGGCAGTCATGCGGATGCAGGAGGAGGATGTCCTGGGCATACGGAAGGTTAAGTTCCTTTCCGATTATGAAGAAAAGGAGATTCCCTATGTGGAGCCGGCCTTTACACTGTGGGAAGAGATGCTTTTACAGGGAGAGACGGAAAAACTGGTGCGGGAAATCAGCCTGTATGAAAACGGTCTGGAAATAAACGGAACCTGCAATGCCGGGACCCTGAAGCTTTTTCTTGGAGATTTCCAGCAGATGATATCTTCTGTTCTGCATAAAAAATGTATTTCCATGAACCGCCTCATGAAGGAGCCTGCGTTTTCCGATTACCGGGAAGCCACCCGTTCCCTCTATCACTGCCGCCGTTATACCGAACGTGCGGTCAGAAAGGCCGCAGGCTATATCCGGTTTGTGGGCGAGGAAAAATCGGTGGTAGATGTGGTAAAAGATTATATTGAGGGACACCTGGACGAAGAACTGACCCGTGAAGATTTTGCCGCCCTGGTGTTCCTGAACGCGGATTATCTTGCCAGGCTATTCAAACAGGAAACCGGTCTGTCCATCGGAAATTATCTGGTGGAACAAAGAATGGGAAAAGCAAAACAGCTCCTCGCCTGCACCGCAAGGCCCGTAAATCGGATCGCTGTGGAAGTGGGGTATACCAACTTTTCCTATTTTGCCAAGCTCTTCCGTAAAACAACCGGAATGACCCCAAACGAATACCGTAAATCCAGGAAGAACTCTGCCGGATAATACGCGTACCCTCTCCTGTCTGACCCAAACGGTTTTCCTTCTCATGTCTGAATTTTATCATTTTCCCTCTGAATTTTGTTAGAACTGCCCACCCCACAGTTGTATAGTAAACTTACACCTGCAGACACGTCCGTTTGTACGGCTGTCTGCAGGAATGAAACTGGGGAGGTTTTTGATGCAGACAAAGGTTATAAAAAGAAAAGGAAAAGGGAAGCAGTTCCTGCCGGTCTACCTGATGATGCTTCCGGGGCTCCTGTATCTGTTTATCAACAATTACATGCCCATGGCAGGTCTGGTGGTAGCCTTTAAACAGGTTAATTTTTCAACCGGAATCTGGAAAAGTCCCTGGGCAGGGCTGAAAAACTTTGAATTCCTGTTTACCACGGATGAAGCTATGGTGATCACGCGGAATACCATACTGTACAATCTGGCATTTATTGTTATCGGAATTGTCCTGGGTATTTTCCTGGCAGTCCTGATTACGGAGGTGGCGAATAAGACACTGAAGAAGCTGTATCAGAGCGCTGTCCTGGTTCCGTTCCTCATGTCGATTGTGATTGTCAGTTATATTGTTTATGCGTTTCTGGGAGCGGAACACGGACTGCTTAATAATTCGGTTCTGCCCCTTCTGGGAAAGGAACCGTTCAGCTGGTATACCCAGCCGCAGTACTGGCCGTTTATCCTGGTTTTTGTACACACCTGGAAGGGGATTGGTTATGGATGCCTGATCTATATTTCCACAATAAACGGAATCGACAAGTCCCTGTACGAAGCGGCCGGCCTGGATGGCGCAGGGATTATGAAGCAGATACGTTACGTTACCCTCCCTTGTCTGAAGGGGACCGTAATAACCCTGACGCTGCTTAATATCGGTAAGATTTTCTATGCGGATTTCGGGTTGTTTTATCAGGTGCCAATGAATTCCGGGCAGTTATATGATACCACCAATGTGATAGACACCTATGTATACCGCGCACTGCTCCAGCTTGGGAATTCCGGAATGGCGGCGGCAGCAGGCTTTTACCAGTCTGTGGTGGGGTTCGTCCTTGTGATGATTTCCAATGGAATCGTGAGGAAGACGAGTTCGGAAAATGCATTGTTTTAGGAGGGCGGAAAAATGACGCGACACAACCGCAGATTTCAAATATTTGCAAATAGCATTCTGTTACTGATGGCAGCGGGGATTGTGCTTCCTTTTCTTCTGTTGTTTATGTCGTCTATAACAGAAGAAAATACGCTGATTCAGAATGGGTATTCCTTTTGGCCGGAAACATTCAGTATGGCGGCTTATTCCTATATATGGAACCAAAGAGGACAGATTTTCAGGGCATATGGGATTACCATAATGGTAACTGTCATTGGCACATCGGTCAATATACTGCTGTCTTCCCTGCTGGCATACGGGCTGTCCCTGAAAGAGCTTCCCGGCAAATCGGCATTGACATTTTACGTATTTTTTACCATGCTGTTTAACGGAGGACTGGTACCTACCTATTTGATGTACACCGGTATCTTCCATATCAAAAATACAATTTTTGCATTAATTATCCCCGGTTTCTTAATGAGCGCCATGAATGTCCTGCTGATAAGGACCTTCTATCAGACAAGCATTCCGGACGCACTTTACGAAGCGGCTGAAATAGACGGTGCGGGACATCTGAAAATATATGCCTGCATTGTCATACCCCTTGGAAAACCAATCATGGTAACTATGGGACTGTTTTCCGCATTAAACTACTGGAATGACTGGACAAATGGGTTATATTATCTGTCGGGAGATAAGGGCTATGCGCTCTACAGCATTCAGAATCTGCTGAATGAGATGATTTCCAAGATAGAGTTCCTGTCCTCCAATTCAGCGGCCGGCTCGATCAGCTCGGATTTATCTCAATTACCGTCCACATCAGTCCGTATGGCAATTGCTTTTGTGGCAATGCTGCCAATGCTTATGATTTATCCATTCCTGCAAAAATATTTTCAGAAGGGTATTGCCTTAGGGGCGGTAAAAGGATGACGAACCAATTCATATAAAAAAATATGGGGAATAAAGGAGAGATTACTAATATGAGAAAAAATAAGCTGTTACATAAAGCGGCTGCGGTTCTGCTGGCAGCTTCGATGGTATTATCAGCCACAGGCTGTACAAGCAAGGCGCCGGAAGCCGGGGCGGTACAGTCAACCGGAACCGGGAGCGCGGCAGGCGGAAACGGAGACACTGCGGCAGCGGATGAAGCGGTTGACAGCTCAGAACCTTATACCATTACCTGGGCATATATCGGCGCGACCTATCAGGATACAGATTTGGTAGAAGCGGAAATGAATAAAATCCTGCAGCCCAAATTTAATTGTACGATTGATATCATCGGGTTTTCCTGGGGCGAGTATACACAAAAGCTTAACTTAATGCTATCCGGAGAGGAACCGCTGGATATGGTTCCGGTAATTTATGGGAATGGGGCAAGCTATCTCAATAATGGACAGATTATTGACATGAAAGAACTGATAGACAAATATGGGAAAAATATGAAAGAAGTGGTGGGAGAGGATACCCTTTATGTATGTAATGTGGGCGGAAAAATATATGGAGTGCCTGTTTTCAAGGAGTACTCCGTGGATGCAGCAGTGATGCTCAGAAAGGATTTACTGGAGGAAGCCGGTTTTTCGGTAGACGACATCCATTCCATTGACGATTTGGGGCCTGTTTATGAAAAGGTAAAAGAAAAGCATCCGGAGATGGTGATGCTGGCAGGAAGGAAGGGGGAAACCCCCGCGGTGGCAGCTCTCTGGTGTGATAATCTTTCCGACGGTTTCGGTGTGATAATGCCGGAAGATAAAGAAGGCAAAGTGGTAAATTATTATGAATCGGAGCAGTTTAAACATAATGCGGAAGTGATTTATGAATATGCCCGGAAAGGATACCTTTCCAAAGACTGTGCAACTATGAACGACGGGAAAAAGCCGCAGGTAAAAGCGGGAACCGCATTTTCCTATTTCACGCCCACCAAGCCCGGTGTGGAACTGCAGGACTCTCTGGATACCGGCTATGAAATGGTTTATGCACCTCTGACAAGCACCTTCCGGGCAACCTCGCAGATGGCCTGGATCGGATGGGGAATCGGCAAGAACTGCAAATATCCGGAACGGGTAATGCAGGTTCTGGATTATATGTATGCAAGCCCCGAGCTGATGAATCTGTTTAACTGGGGGATTGAGGGCAGACACTATGTGTTTGCTGATGAAGAAAAGGGTATTATAACTTATCCGGAAGGCGTTAATGTACAGAATAAAACCTATGGGCTGAATATGGGATATGAAATGCCGAACCAGACGATTGCTTATGTATGGGAAGGAAATGAACCCTCTGTCTGGGAGGAATACCGGAAATTCAATTCCGCTGAACCGCTCATTTCCACAGGCTTCATCTTTGACAATTCCAATGTCCTCACAGAGATTTCGGCACTTACCAATGTGCGGGACAAATATATTGATGCCATTGGATCCGGCGCCGTGGATCCGGCGGCTGCCATCCCTGAAATGAATGAGGCATTGAAAAAAGCCGGTCTGGACAAGGTTATCCAGGAAAAGCAGGCACAGCTGGACGCCTTTATCGCATCCAAATAACACACGGGTAATTCAGGTAACTGTACCAACCGGCAAAAAGAAAAAGGAAACGTGTATGAAAGTAATTCTGATTTTGATGGATACCTGCAACCGGCATATGCTCTCGGTTTATAATCCCCATGCAAAAGCAAAGACGCCGAATATTGAACGGTTTGCACGGCGCAGCCTGCTGTTTGACAACCACTTTATCGCCTCCGCACCCTGTATGCCTGCCAGGAGGGACATCCTCACAGGGAGAATTCATTTCCTGGAAAGAGGCTGGGGACCTATTGAACCCTATGATGTGACACTGCCCCGCCTTCTGCAAAGCGGCGGGGTTTTCACCCACATTGTGACCGATCACAGCCATTACATGGAAATCGGGGGAGAAGGCTATCTGCAGCAATACAATACCTGGGACTTTCAGCGGGGACAGGAGACGGATGTGTGGGTATCCAGAATAAAGGATCCGGAGGAGCCACGGCCTCATCTGGGAACCGTATACCGGCAATACCAATGCAACCGTACCAGATTTGCCGGAGAGGAAGACCGGCCCACCCCCAGGACCTTTGCTTCAGCGATACAGTGGCTGAAAGATAATGAAGGAGAAGATCATTTTTTCCTGACGGTAGAAGCCTTTGATCCGCATGAGCCGTTTGACGCTTCCGAAGAATTCAAGGCTATGTATCCCGATGATTTCCCCTGTTTTTATGAATGGCCCCGATATTCCGCCCTGAACAGCGAAGAAACCCCGGAAGCTATTGCCCATCTCAGAAACCAGTATTATGCCACGCTGTCCATGGCGGATAAATGGCTGGGTAAGCTTCTGGATGAGGCGGACAGGCAGAATCTGTGGGAAGATACCTGTATCATATTCACTTCGGATCATGGACATATGCTGGGCGAACACGGCGTGACCGGCAAAAACAGATACCATGCCTGGGATGAAATGAGCCGAATCCCCCTTCTGGTACATATGCCTGAAGATTTCCGTGCCGGAGAACGGATAGCCGGCCTGACCCAGAACACGGACCTGTTTCCCACCCTCCTGGAATATTTCGGAATGGATCCGAAAAAATGCGGCTGCCCCCCTGTCCACGGGCACTCCTGGATGCCGCTGATTACCGGAGAAAAAGAAAAAATAAGAGATTACGCTATCTATGGCTGGTTCGGACAGCCGGTGAATATTACGGACGGAAGATATACCTATTTCCGGGCGGCTGCCCGGGAACAGAATACTCCCTTATATGCCTATATGGCTTCCCTGACAACCTATGAAAGATACCTGGGCTGGGATATGCCGCAGATGGTTACCTGCGGGAGATATCTGAAACAGTGCCCCATTCCGGTATACCGGCTGCGCATGGATCCGGGAACAAAAGAACCTCCTTATCTGGATATAGGCATCAGCCGTCTTTATGACACATGGAAAGATCCCGCACAACAGGATCCGATAACCGATAAAGAACGGGAAGAAAAAATGTGCCGGGAACTGGCTGTTCAGATGAAGGTTCATGATGCCCCTGAAGAACAATTCCAAAGATTGGGACTGGAGCAATACAAAGATATAAATACTATATAACAACCGTTTGCGATAAAATCTTTCCGTCGCTGGCAAGTGAAAATACTGACAAAAATAACGGTATAAACCTTATAATGACGGAATTAAAGCATAAAACAAAGAAAAAGGATTGCGTGAAAATAACCATAATATTCCACAATTCTTTTTTTGTTTTGTTAAAAACCACGATTTATATAACAACCGGTTGACATATAAAAATCCCTATGCTATTATCAAAACACAGTAAGACAACCCCCAATAAAAACACCGCTGTCTGTTATAACAGACTTGCAGAACACTTTTCCCTCCCTTTTCTTTGTGTCTGAGAAGCCGTTGGACGGCGGTGTCCCCCCCCTTTTTTTATAATTGAACATTCCGGTCTTGCTGTAACAAGCCCCCCTCCTGATATCTTCTCCCCCGAAGATATCGTTATCATAAAAATAGGGGCGCTCCGAGGGAAGTATCCGGAGGAACGCCCCAACCCCCCCCTTCCTTTTATTTTGTCCGGATGGGTCAGCAAATGGCTCATGCGGCCTTTTTTATTTCTGCGGGCAACTGCGATGTTTGCGTAAAATAGATAAAAAAAGATGCGACTATATAACAGGCAGCGCATTTGCCGGGCTGGCTGTAAGGAAATGACAAAACGGAGGAAAGCATGGCAACACTGAAGGACGTGGCAAAAGAAACCGGGCTTACCGTCAGTACGGTGTCAAGGGTATTAAACAATCGGGGATACATCAGCGCCCAGACACGGGAGAGGGTATATGAAGCTATGAAAAAGCTGAATTACCAGCCCAATGAGCTGGCACGCTCCCTTTCCAAACAGACCACAAATACCGTTGGCGTTATTGTTCCCCACATCGATCATCCTTATTTTGCCAGACTGCTGAGCAGCCTGGAAACAGCGGCTTACCGGAATGGATATAAACTTCTGCTTTTTAATTCCAAGGACAGGGACGAAAAAGAGGATGAATATCTGGAAATGTGCAAGGGCAGCCGTGTGGCGGGGATCATCCTTTGCAGCGGCAGCGTGGATACCCAGCGTTTCCGGGATCTGAATGTACCGCTGGTGACGATTGAACGGTTCCTGGAGCAGGGGACCGCGGCAGTTGAATGTGACAACAGGCAGGGAGGCCGTCTTGCCGCCAGACACCTTCTGGAATGCGGCTGCGAAAACGTGATCTATCTCAGCGGGGAGAATGATGTGTCCATGCCTGCCGACGACAGGGCGCTGGGTTTTACGGAAATCTGCCGGCAGGAAGGCATACATTGCCTGGATCCGGGAAAAGAAATCGATGCCCGGCTTTATGCATCCCTGGATTATCATACGTATATAGAAAAAATCCTGACGGAATATCCGGAGATAGACGGTATTTTCGCCAGCAGCGATGTCATTGCCGCCCAGGTTATCCAGATCTGCAGCAAAAAAGGGATTCGGATACCGGAGAAGATGAAGCTGATCGGCTTTGACGACAGCAGCATAGCTTCCCTGACGACACCCGGCATCACTACCATAAGGCAGCCTGTGCGGGAGATGGCCGAGCTGGCTGTCCAGATGATCGCCCGTGCGGAAAGAAAGGAAATTGTCCCGAACCGGACAACTCTGCCGGTTACGCTGATACGGCGGGGGACGACCTGACGGACGGCAGCTGTAAGGACAGCCGCCGTATTGACAGCCGGAGGCCGGTTATAGTACGTCCGGCCTCCTTTTTCTCTATTATCTGATAACATATCTTATCTTCTTCCGGATAACCGCTTAAGCAAATGGCAGCGGTGGAGCTGTATTTTCCGGATTCCTTATAACAGAAAGAAAACAGGCAGCGTTCCATCCCTTACCCGGTCAGTCCGGTATAGGAAGGACGTAAAATGAGTGAAACGATTCACAAAATAATGCAGAAATAGCATTAATTTATTTATGAATCGTTTTATATTTTCAAAGTGCACAAATTTATTGGTGTACTTTAGGCCTGTTTTAATAAATATATAATTTATATACAAAAAAAGTGAAAAAAGATGTTGACAATTATAGAAAGGGATGTTATTGTTTAATTACGATATGAAACGATTCAAGTTCATACAGGCATCAGCATCGTCAAGCGAAAAGCAAGAGAAATGAATACGCTGCCAAACGTCAGGATATGCAGCACAACTTTATGGAGGAAAATACCTCTGTTCACCAGAGGGCAGATTTCTAAAGAAATTGTATTTTTCTCCGCAAAACAAGTAGGAGGAATGAAGATGAAGAAAAAATTACTCAGTGTAGTTCTTTCCGTTGCCATGATAGCCACAGTGCTTGCAGGCTGCGGCGGAAGCGGGGCTTCCACGGCAGAGAGCACAGGAGCGGGAGAGAATGCGGCAGCTACAGCAGCCGGGACAGCAGAAGAAGGAAGTTCCGCAGCTTCCGCGAATGTCTCTACAGAAGGCGTGAAGATTACCGTTCTGAATACCAAGAGTGAGATTCAGACACAGTGGGAAGAGGCGGCCGCACAGTATAAGGAACTTACCGGCGTGGATGTGGAGGTTTCCGTAACGGTAGGTGATTCCCCTTCCCAGGATATCACCAAGAGATATGCTTCCGGTGAAGTGCCCACCATCTTTATGGGTGACATCCAGGATATCATCATGCTGGATGAATATGCGCTGGACCTTTCCAATGAAGACTGGGCTAAGGACGGCGGTTCCGATTATGGCTGCAACTACAACGGAAGACTGATTGGTTTCCCTTTCTGTATCGAAGCACGCGGCCTTATGTACAATAAGACGGCAATCGAAGCAGCTACCGGAGAGACCTTCGACCCGACAAGCATTAAGTCACTGGATGACCTGACCGCACTGCTTGATAAGCTGGTCGCAGGCGGAATGGAAACACCGGTTGCCCTGAATATGGAGGACTGGTCTCTGGGCGGACATTACCTGACCCAGGTATATGAAGAACAGGACGGCACCCTGGAAGGCGCTGCCGCATTCATCGAAAGCCTGAAAGCAGGAAATGAAGATTTAAAGAGTAATGCAAGATGGAATTCCCTGATGGATACCTTTGATGTATTAATGAAATACAACATGAATGCCGGGGATCCTCTGGCAGCCGATTACAATAACAATGCTGTTTCCCTGGCAGAAGGCGACATCGCATTCTGGTTCAACGGAAACTGGGCATGGGCGGAGATGTCCGACTTCGCGGTAGAAGGAAGCGAATACGGCATTATGCCGGTAGCACAGCCTGACAGCTCCAACGGAGCCGTAGACAAACTGGCAGGCGGCGCAAGCAAATACTGCATGATTGATACCAAATACAACAGCGAAGCACAGCAGCAGGCGGCAAAGGATTTCCTGAACTGGCTTGTATATGATGAAAAAGGACAGGATTTCCTTGTAAACCAGTGCAGCCTTGTACCCGCATTCTCCAATATCTCCCTGGAAGTTACCAACCCCATGGGACTTTCCGTACAGAATTATGCGAACGAAGGCAACCTGATTCCCGGATATCCGGAATACCCCGGAGACCATTGGAAAGAGATGGGCGCTGAAATGCAGAAATACCTGGGCGGCCAGGAAACGAGAGACCAGCTGGCAGACAACATTGCAGCATATTGGAAGGCACAATAGTTCATGCGTAATCCCGAGTGAAATATGGCTGAAAACGAGGGGCCGGATCTGAAAGGGTCCGGCCCTTTATGCGGGAACGTATATAAAACAGCCGTTGTTTAAGCCCGCTGAAGCAGCCCGCCTGTGAAAAGCAGGCTGCTTACCACAACCCCTTCCATACCCGGTTTACCGGGAAGTACCATGTATAAAAGCAACCAGGCCGAAAGGCCATCAAAACTGTGAAAGCGTAGCTTCCACAGTAAGCGGGAGGTAATTATGCAGAATCAAAATAAGTTCCATTACAAAGCGATGATGTTTCTCAGCTTTGCAGGTCCTGCTGTTATTCTGTTTTCAGCAGTAGTCATTGTACCATTTATATTCGGTCTGTACCTGACCTTTACGGGATGGGACGGCATTTCCAGCAGCATCCCTTTTGTAGGGCTGGAAAATTACTTCGCCCTGTTCCAAGACGGAAGCTTCTGGGTGTCTCTGGGAAGAACCATCCTGTATGCATTTATCGCCGTTATTCTTGCCAATGTGGTGGCCTTCGGACTGGCTTACCTGGTAACGAGCAAGATAAAAGGAAGCAATTTCTTCCGGGCGGCTTTTTTCACCCCCAATTTGATTGGCGGTATCGTACTCGGTTATATCTGGCAGTTCGTGTTCAAACAGGCTATCCTCGTTATCGGTGAGGCCACAGGCATCAGCCTGTTCTCCACTTCCTGGCTGTCCGATCCCTTCAAGGCCTTCTGGGCTTTGGTAATCGTAACGGTATGGCAGCTGTCAGGCTACCTGATGCTGATTTATATCGCAGGCCTCATGGGAGTCTCCGAGGATCTGAAGGAAGCCGCTAAAATCGACGGCTGCGACGAAAAGAAAACCACACGTTACATCACCCTTCCCATGATGGCGGGCACCTTTACCATCTGCTTCTTCCTGGCTATCACAAGGGCGTTCGTGACCTACGATGTAAACATTTCCCTGACGGAAGGCGGCCCTTACGGCTCCACCACACTGGCTGCCATGTATGTGTACAATATGGCTTTCTCCTCCAAGAAATACGGTCTGGGCCAGGCGGAAGCTTTGATATTGTTCCTCGTAATCGCCATTATTGCCGTAACCCAGGCGTTCATCGGAAAGAGTAAGGAGGTAGAAGCATAATGGATCTGAATACAAAAGGATTTCTTAAGAAAAAAGTCTCTTTCGTATTGAAAATGATAGTGCTGACAGCCTGCTTTATCATTTACATGTTCCCTTTTGTTATGGTGGTAATCAACTCCTTCAAAACGAAAAGAGATATTATCAAGGAGCCTCTTGCCCTGATAGGGACAAACGGGGCATCTGCAGCCAACTATGTGGAAGCCTTCACCAAGATGAATTTCCCCAGGACATTTATGAATTCCCTGTGCATTACCGGAATCAGCGTCCTGCTGATCATCCTTGTTTCCTCCATGTGCGCCTATATTTTCGTGCGTACGGACTATAAACTGAATAAAATATTCTTCTCCCTGATGATTGCATCTATGGTAATTCCTTTCCAGGTAATCATGATTCCGCTGGTTTCCATTTACGGCGGGCAGCTTCATCTGCTCAATCACAGGCTGACGCTGATTCTGATGCATGTGGGATTTTCCACGGCCATGTCGGTATTCATGTATCACGGTTTTATCAAGAGCAGCATTCCGCTTTCGCTGGAGGAAGCGGCGCGGCTGGACGGATGCTCCAGGCATCAGACCTTTTTCCGGATCGTGCTCCCGCTGCTTAAGCCCACGACGGCGACCCTGGTTATCCTGTATGCCATGGGGCTTTGGAACGACTTTTTGCTTCCGTCCCTGGTACTCACTAAAAAAGAGCTGTACACACTGCCTATCGCCACACAGATGTTCTACGGAACCTATTCTTCGGATCTGGGGCTGATAATGGCATCCCTGATCATGGTGGTTATTCCGGTTATCATCCTATATCTGTTCCTGCAGAAATACATTATTGCAGGTGTGGTTGCCGGCGCGGTGAAATCCTGACGGGTTTTATAAATACAGATTTAAGCAAATTGTTGATTGCCATAACAGTGATTTTCAGGGTATCATGAGGAGAAGTAATATAAAAGGATTGAGTAAAACCTATATGAATCACTGGGAGGGAAAGAAAATGGTAACGATTAAAGAGGTTGCGGCAGATGCCGGCGTATCGGTGGGAACGGTGTCCAAGGTGCTGAACAATATGTATGTAAAAGCGGATAACAGACGCAGGGTGGAGGAGTCCATCCGCAGGCTGGGGTATCAGGTGAATACGTATGCCCGGGGACTGAAGGCGCAGCAGACTTTTACGGTAGCCATTATTGTGCCGGATTTGATCAATCCCTTTTTCGCCCTGTTGGTAAATTATGTGGAGCAGGTGCTGGCAGCTATCGGATATAAGCTTCTGGTATGCAATTCCCACTGTAATGCGGACAGGGAGCTGGCCTATATCAACATGGCCAAACAGAATAAAGTGGACGGCCTCATAGCCGTGACCTACAGCAATACGGATGAATATCTGGAAGCGGATATGCCCTTTGTATCCATAGACAGGCATTTTAAGCACCAGATATGCTGTGTATCCAGTGATAATGAAATGGGAGGCCGCCTGGCTGCCGAGAAATTTATCCACACAGGATGTAAACATGTAATCTATATCCGTAACGGATCCAATCTGGAGGGCGAGACCCTGAAGCGGGGAAAGGCTTTTGTGGATACCTGTATGCAGGGCGGCGTGGAGGCTGCGCGTATGGATTTCGGCGAAGAAACCACCCTGTCCAAACACCAGATGGAAAAAATCGTAGGTTTCCTGAAGCAGTGTGTCAAAAATGGGGCCATGCTGTATGACGGTATTTTTACCAGCTCCGATGTCCATGCCATCGTGGTATTGAAGCAGCTGACGGAGATGGGGATCCGGGTGCCGGAGGATGTGCAGATTATCGGCTATGACGGGATGCGTATCCTGAATGTGGGTGATTATCCGGTGTCCAGCATCGCCCAGCCTGTAAAGGATATGGCGGTTACCTGTGTGGATACGCTGATAAAGCTCATAGAAAAAAAGCCTGTGGAAAGGCGGATTATCCTGCCTGTTACCTTTGTGGAGGGCGGGACAACAAGATAAAGCTTTTCTTTATCATATCAGTTTGTAATTGCAGAAAGGCGGTAAAAAATGAAAAAGTTAGAAAACAAGGTCATGTTGATTACCTATTCCGATTCCATGGGGCATAACCTTAAGGATTTGGAAAAGGTACTTTCCACATATTTCAAAGATGCAATCGGCGGTGTTCATATTCTCCCTTTTTTCCCCTCTTCCGGGGACAGGGGGTTTGCACCCATGGACTATACCAAAGTGGATCCCGCGTTCGGCGGCTGGGAGGAAGTGGAAGCGCTGGCGGATAACTATTATCTGATGTTTGACTATATGATTAACCACATTTCCGCACAGAGTGCATATTATAAGGATTTCCTGGCTAAAAAGGATGCCTCCCGTTATCATGATCTGTTCATCCGCTATAAGGATTTCTGGGAAGGCGGAGAACCCACACAGGAGCAGGTGGATGTGATCTATAAGAGAAAACCCCGCGCGCCCTACGTGGACGCCCATTTCGCAGACGGGACCACGGAAAAGGTGTGGTGTACCTTCGATGAGGAGCAGATCGATATCAACTGCAAGTCGGAAACGGCCAAAGAATTTATCCGGGATAACCTCACCGGCATGTGCAGGCACGGCGCGGCAATGATCCGTCTGGACGCCTTTGCTTATGCCACCAAAAAAGCCGGCACCAGCTGCTTCTTTATTGAGCCGGATATCTGGGAGCTGCTGGATGAGTGTACGGAAATCCTGAAGCCTTACCAGGTGGAAATCCTTCCTGAAATCCATGAACATTACAGTATGCAGAAGAAGATTGAGGAAAAAGGCTATTATGTGTATGATTTCGCCCTTCCCATGCTGCTGATTAACGCCCTGTACTACGGACAGACCAGATACCTGAAGAACTGGCTGGAAATCTGCCCCAGAAAGCAGTTTACCACCCTGGACACCCATGACGGAATCGGCGTTGTGGATGTGAAGGATCTGCTGCCGGATGAAGAAATCAACAGGACAAAAGAGGATATATTCAAATACGGCGCCAATGTAAAGAAAATTTACAATACCGCCGCATACAATAACCTGGATATTTATCAGGTAAACTGCACCTATTATTCCGCTCTCGGTGACGATGACAGGGCTTACCTCCTGGCGCGGGCCGTGCAGTTCTTCGCACCGGGTATTCCCCAGGTTTACTATGTGGGGCTGATGGCAGGAAAGAACGACCTGAAGCTTCTGGAAGAAACCAAGGTGGGCAGGAATATCAACCGTCATTATTACACCGGGGAAGAGATTGCGGAGGAAGTGAAGAGGCCGGTTGTGGAGAAGCTGATAAAACTCATGGAGTTCAGGAATTCCTTCCCCGCCTTTGACGGCAGCTTCGAAATGCAGGACTGTGAGGACGGAAAACTCATTATCGTAAGAGAGAGCAATGGGTATACGGCTCGTCTGGAAGCGGATTTCACCACTAAGGAATTCGTTGTTACTGCCACTTCTCCCGATGGAGAAACGAAAAAACCGGAATTCTGATATACGGTAATAGAGAAAAGGGGAACCGGCCGGGCAGGCCGGTTCTTTTTGCCTGTACCTTTCAAAAATGGTTGATCTTGCCCTGAAAAAAGTTATACTGAAAAGGTAGATAACGATTCAGCAAGCGGCCTGTGAAGGCGCCGGACAGATACAAAAAAGACGGGGAGGATAGGGTATGGATATACTGGTATTATGTGATGATCGCTGGCATCCCGGCGAGGTGGTGGAAAAAGGGATGGCTTTTTTGAAGGAGGAAGGGTTTGGACTGGATTTTGTGAAGGATGCCAAGGACATCCTCACACCGGAGAGGATCCGGCGTTATCCGCTGCTTGTCAATGCGAAAGGAAACGCAATCAGCTGCGGGAACGACGCCCCCTGGTTTGAAGACGGAGTGACGGAGGTGGGGCCGAAGGAGCTGCAAAGCTATGTGAGGGAAGGCGGCGGATTTTTGTCCATCCATGCGGGAAACAGCTTTACTGCCAAGACATGCAGGGATTATACGGAATTTGTGGGGAACAGTTTTGTGACCCATCCGCCCAGATGTGATGTAAAGGTGACGGTGACGGGAAAACACCCGGTCACGGAGGGGGTGGCGGATTTTTGTATCCGTGATGAGCATTATCAGCTGGATCAGCTGGCAGGGGATATTCTGCCGCTTCTGACTACCCGATCGGAGAACGGCGGAGAGCAGATGGGGGGATATGTGCGGACAATGGGGAAAGGGCGGATCTGTGTCCTTACTCCCGGGCATATTTTATCCGTATGGGAGAATCCCCAGTTCAGAAAGCTTGTGAAAAACGCCATATGCTGGTGTGCAGGCGGACGGGAGTGAATATTTTTGTTATGATGCCGGGGAACCGGCCGTTCATTCCGATGAAAACCGGCTTGTCATGCGGGATCGGTTTTACCGGGAGATAGCCTGGTAGGGTTTGCTGCCGGCGCTCTGCTTTTTTCGTCATGGATTGACATGAAATTACAAATGATGCAACTATGATGCAATTTTGATGGAGATTTGATGCATCGCGCATGTAAACTTTGAAAGGTAGCCGGAACTTGCTTTTTGCAAGGGATACATTACAAATTCCATGTAAAGCGGGAGCCTGTAAAAAAAGGGAACCCGACTGCGGGAATTAAGCTGCCAAGCAACACTGATAAAACAAACGGATTACAGAAGCAGGTGTGCCTGATAAAGGGATGAGGAAATGGAAACTGGAACGAAAGGGAAAGCAAAGTGGAAATACCGGGTAACTGCCTTGACGGCGGTTCTTTTTATTGTGGGGGGCAGCCTGACCCGGGTGTATGCCGCCGAGAAGCGCCCGCTGGAATACGCGGCGGAAAAGAAACCCCGGATTATGGAGACCACGCAGAGCGGGAAGCTTGCGCTGGTGAAAAGCATGTGGCAGGAAATGGCGTTGGAAGAAGCGGCGCGGGCAGCGGCTGCGGGAGAAGGGGAGACAGACGGAACGCAGGCGGGAACGGACAGCGGAACCGAAAGCGAGGCCGGAGAACCGGAGCTGTCCGAGGAAGAGAAAAAAGCGGAGGCACAGATCGATTCGTATTTTGATGATTCCGTTTTCGTGGGGGACTCCATTATGCTGGGTTTCCGGAATTATGCCATGAAAAGGCAGGATACTTTTTTAAGCAGGCCGCAGTTTCTGGCAGCGGGAAGCTTCTCCGTGAATAACGCCCTCTGGCCGGTTGATGAGAAAAGCGTTCACCCGGTCTACCAGGGAGAACAGCGGCAGATATGGGACTCTATTTCCCTGATGGGGAGCCGGCGTATTTTCCTGATGTTTGGCATGAATGACCTGAATATTAACGGTGTGGAAGGAACCTGTGATAAATATGCGGAATTGATCGATAAGATTAAGGAAAAGGATCCGAATGCCGAAATACATATTATGAGTATGACCTATATTCTTAACGGCAGGGAAACGGGTATGCTGCAAAACGATACCATCCGCCGGTATAATGAAGAACTGAAAAAGCTGGCAGGGGAAAAAGGCTGGGGCTTTGTGGACATTACGGAACCGCTGGCGGATGAAAACGGGGATCTGGCGGCGGAATACTGCAGCGACGATTTTGCCCATCAAAGGCCGGAGGCCTATGATATCTGGGTATCCGTACTGCGGGATTATGCCAGGGAACAGCTATATTAAAAAAGGAAAAGGAGCCGTGTTTACAGTATGAAAAAAGCAGGTTGGAAAAGCATCTTGATTGGTCTGGCAGCTTCAGCGCTGATGCTGGCAGGCTGCGCGCAGGCGCCGGAAGAAACGGAAACGCAGGAGGTGTCCCTGAAGGAGGTACGCACAGAGACAGAGGAGGCACAGGAAGCGGGAAATGAGGGAGAAGCGGAGAAAACCAAATCCGTACAGGATATATACGAGGAAATTATGCAGAAAGTCAAGCTTATTTCCCCGGTAACTATGACGGACAGCTTTATCAGCAATTATTACGGAATCGATCCGGAGAAGCTGGAGGAATATGTATTCTCTATGTCCGAGGATGCCACAAGTGCGGAAACCGTTATTCTCATGAAGGTGAAGGAGGAGACGGATGCCGCCGGTATCCATGCGGCCCTGGAGGTGGTGCGGGAAGAAAAAAGCGGGGAAATGAAAGATTATCTTCCTGCCCAGTATGATATTGTGGATAAAAGCTCCGTGAAAACAGAGGGCAGTTATGTATATCTGGTGATCTCCGAAAAAGCGGATGATATTATCCGGGTCATCCGGACGGGAATATAGGAAGGGCGGAGTAAACAATGGTTTTCAGCAGTATCCCGTTTTTGTTTTTCTTCCTGCCGTTTTGCCTGCTTCTGTATTATGCGGTTCCTTTTTCCTGGAAAAACAAAGTTTTGCTCGTTTTCAGCCTTATTTTTTATGCGTGGGGAGAGCCGGTGTATATTCTGCTGATGCTGTTTGCAGCCGGTGTGGATTACGGCAACGCAAGGCTTATGACCCGGTATGGTACGACGACGGGACGGCGTCGTTTTTTCCTCTGCTGTTCCGTGGTGATAAATCTTTCGGTACTGGCTTTTTTCAAATATGCGGATTTTCTGATTCAGACGGTCAACACGCTGTCCGGCACTTCTTTCTCCCCTCTTGGGCTGGGGCTTCCCGTGGGGATCAGCTTTTACACCTTCCAGACAATGAGCTACAGCATTGATTTGTACCGGAAAAAGGTGAAGGCGGAGAAAAATTATCTCACCTACCTCACCTATGTGTCCATGTTTCCCCAGCTGGTGGCAGGGCCGATTGTCCGTTTTGCCACGGTGAATGAGGAACTGCACAGCAGGAAGATAAAGAAAGAAGAGGTGGAAAATGGGCTGTTCCGGTTTATGCAGGGGCTTTTCAAAAAGGTGCTTCTTGCCAACCGGACGGGAGCCTTGTGGGAAGAAATCCGCCTTCTGCCGGCAGGGTCGGCAAGTGCGGCGACGGCATGGCTTGGAGCGGCCGCCTTCACCCTGCAGCTGTATTTCGATTTCAGCGCATACAGCGATATGGCTATCGGCATGGGCTGGATGCTGGGTTTTCATTTCCCGGAGAATTTCCGTTACCCTCTTTCCTCCGTTTCGGTTACGGATTTCTGGCGCCGCTGGCACATATCCCTGTCCACCTGGTTCCGGGATTATGTATATATCCCTTTGGGCGGGAACCGGAAAGGGACGGCAAGGCATCTGCGCAATATGCTGATCGTATGGTTCCTCACAGGGCTATGGCACGGGGCCGCATGGAATTTTGTCCTATGGGGGCTTTACTATGGCCTGCTGCTGGCGCTGGAGAAATATGTATGGGGCAGACGGCTGGAACGGTTCCCCAAAGCGGTGCGGCATATGTATACCCTGCTGATTGTGGTATTCGGTTTTGTTATTTTTGTATTTGACGATTGCGGGGCCATGGGGGCGTATCTTAAGTCCATGGCGGCCTGTGCGGGCAACACATGGTGGGGAGAGGAATGCCTGTGGTATCTTTCCAATTACGGAGTGGTTTTGCTGACGGCCGTTGTACTGGCATTTCCCGTATACCCTTGGGTAAAGCAGAAGATTAGCCGTATGGGGAATGCCGGAAGGACGGCGTTCCGGACGGCCGCCCTGGCAGGCTATGTCCTGCTGTTTCTGCTCACCACCGCGTATCTGGTAAACGATACCTATAATCCGTTTCTATATTTCAGATTTTAAGGGACGGCTGGAAAAGAGATGACAATGGAAAAAAGAATCAGAAGCCTGACGGCCCTGATCCTTGCTGGAATGGTGCTTGCGCTTGCGGCAGGTTTTATGGCCGGGAAAAAACAGACGTTTTCCGAAAATGAAAACCGTTACCTTGCTGGTTTTCCCCATTTTACATGGGAACGGGCAGTCAGCGGTGCATACATGGAGGACTGGAGCTCTTATCTGGCGGACCAGTTCCCGTTCCGGGATTTCTTTGTGGGAGCTAAAACCGGAATGGAATATGCGCTTGGAAAAAGGGAGATTAACCAGGTGTTTTTTGCCGGGGATGGTTATCTGATAGAAGAATATGCGGCACCGGTGAATACGGATCGGATTGCCGCCGCCCTGCATAATTTTGCGGAAGAGCTGGAGAGTCTGCAGCTGGAGCCAAGGCTCATGCTGGTACCCACGGCGTATCATGTGTACCGGGAAAAACTGCCTGCACATGTCTCCTGGCGGGACCAGATGGAGACGGCGCAGACTCTGTACGATGCATCCGGTATGGTACCTATAGACTGCAGCCGGGCATTGCTGACCTGTGAGGAGGAAGGGCTGTATTACAAGACGGATCACCACTGGACCACGCTGGGCGCTTACCAGGGTTACCGTGTCTTTTGCGAAGAGATGGGGCTGGAACCGGTTGACCGGAAGGAACTGACGGTGCAGACGGCTGCCGAAGATTTTAAAGGCACCTTATATTCCAAATCGGGTGATTACACCCGGCCGGGAGAAGCGATTACCATTTATACCAATCCCGCTGACCGTCTCACGGTGGAATACAGGGACACGGGAGAAAAAACGGACAGCCTTTATAATCTGGATTATGCGCAGCAGAAGGACAAATATTCCCTGTTCCTGGATAACCTGCATCCCCTGGTGGAAATAACAAATGATACGGCGCAAACGGACAGGGAGCTGGTACTGATAAAGGACAGCTATGCCAATTCCATCGTGCCCTTCCTGGTCAGCCATTTTAAAAAAATATATGTTTTTGATACCAGATACTATAAGGAAGGGCCTTCTGCTTTTATAAAGGAGCATCCGGGTGTGACAGATGTGGTGCTTCTTTACAACATGAATACACTGGATACGGATACCGGGATCCGCGGTGTATACTGAAGAAAGAGGAAGGAAAAAGGGGAAAACAGAATAGGATGGCACAAAAAGGGCCGCTGTACTGATGGAAAACCACTGGTACAACGGCCCTTTTTGTCCGGAAGCTATTCCTTTTCTTCTTTTTCGGAAGCGTCCTGTGCCATATCCCGGGCGGCAGATTCCGCCGCTTCTTTTACATCCTCCGCTGCATCTTCCGCTTTTTGCGCTGCGGCATCAGCGGCAGACATCACTTCCTGCGCCGCCTCATGAACGGTATTGGCAGCCGTATCGGCAGCCTTTCCGGTCATGTCTTCCGCAGCGCCCATGGTAGCGTTTATTTTTTCACCCACCTTGTTTACGGCTTTTTCCGTTGCTTCCTTAACCTTGTTAAGGGCGGATTCCATCTGTTCGTCAACGTTGGCATATTCGTTACTGTTTTTAATCCGCTCCACGGCATCATTGATTTTTGTGGTGACGGTTTCAAACTCCCCGGAATTTTTGATTTTGGTAACCGCCTCATCCACCTTGGAGGTAACGGTTTCATATTCTTCGGAGGACTTGATCTTCTGTACGGTGTCTTCAACCTTCTCAGAAACATTATTGATAAGGGCGTCAGCCTTTTCTTTTGCTTTTTTCAGATCGAGGGAGACATAGGAACGGCAGTTTCCCTGTCTGTCGGAAGTATGCTTATCGGAAGAATGCGCTTCCTGCTCTTTGGTATGGGTATGAGCTTCGTCATGTTCATCGGCAGCAGAGGACATACTGTCGGAATAGTCGTCATTGAGATCTTCATCATCGAACACGTCGAATTCGTCAAAATCCTCTCCGCCGTCAGCGTTTTCTTTGTCCGTGAAGCTCTCTTTGTTTTTCAGGTAATAGTAGGTACCGGCAGCAGCGGCGCCAATAACTGCGGCAGCGGCGAGTAATCTTCCCAATCCATTTGACTTTCTGGCCATTGTTCTAAACCCCTTTCTTAAGGCTGTTGTTATAAAACGGACCGGATGCACCGGGCCTGCATTTCAGCGGCTGAACCCGCTTATTGTTATTTTAATACTATTTTGCGGAATTGAAAAGAAAATATGTATTAAAAATGTATTAATTTGGAAGGAATGGATAACAGTTCAGACGGCCCTTTGTGCCGGGCGGCTTTCATGAGAGATACCGTTGCCATGTACTCCGCAGAATAACGATGTCTTTCATAAAAAAGGAAATGGTGTCGTAACGTGTCTGTTTTTTAGACATATTATATAAAAAAGACTATATATAGGTGGTACAATGATAACAGAGCGATATATTATAAATCTTTTCGGTATGGATACAAAATATTATACGGATGATTATCTCGCCCATTTGTGGAAAATATGTGCGGAAAAGGAGTACCAGTGCGCAGGAATATTCATTACGGCCTTCATTTATATCAGCAAGTATGTATGCAGCTCCAAGGCCGGATGCAATGTAGGAGAAACCGTGCATGTTATCTCCACGGTCAGGAATCCGGTGGAGGCCGCGGACAAAGCAAAATTCTGGGAATCCTTTCTGAATATAACAAAAGAAGTCAGGGAAAGGCTGGAAAATCCCTGTATGTCGTTATCAATTGAAGAAGTAGAATATCGCTACTTTGCGAAATAGGTATGACGGGCTTCTGGTATATGGGGAGGGCTTACGCCTGAGGAATATGGAGTCTGCCCGCCGGCAGACTCCATACTTCCCGGGAAAGGGGAAGCGCCGGGAGAGAGGCAAGCTTGAAGGGCGGATGCCGATGTGCTATGATAAACAGGAAGCATACAGGTGTTCCATAAAGGAGGCGGCTCCATGAATGATAAATTTTTTGATTTAAAAAAAGAGAAACAGGACAGGATAATAAATGCCGCTCTGAAGGTGTTTGCGCTAAACGGCTACCGTCATGCCAGTACGGATGATATCGTGAAAACCGCCTGTATCAGTAAAGGGCTGCTCTTCCATTATTTTGAGAGCAAGCTGGGGTTATATGTTTTTTTATTTGATTACAGCAGCCGGTTTATGCTTTTGGAATTTTCCCGGGAAATTAAGGAGACAGATACCGATCTGTTTCTGCTGATGAAGAAAATGGAAACGGGCCGTATGAGGGTGCTGAAAATGTATCCTTATATGAGACGGTTCCTGGATATGGCGGAAAAAGAGGATTGGGAACCTGCAGTCAGGGCCATCGAAGAGGCGCACGGGAATTATACGGGAAAAATTGACGGCTACATGGAACAGGCGGATTACAGTGAGCTTTCCCCCAGGACAAGCAGGGAAAAAGTGATAAAGAGTGTGGAGTATACGCTGAAGGGCCTGACGGAGGATTACAGCAGCAGGGCGGACTTTAAGCCGGAAAATCTGGAAAGGGAAATCGACAGCTATCTGCAGATGTTTGCGGCGGTATTTCAGTAAATGTAATTATAGAAAGATATGAAGAAGGGCGTCAGCCCGGTTCGGAGGAATCCGGTTCCGGGGCTGCCGTCCTTTTTGGCAGGGACAGAACGGAGCGGAATCAATAACGAAGCCGGGTTTCCCTGTATTTTCCGGGAGTGATACCTACAACGCCGCTGAATTTTCTTATAAAGCTGGAGGCGTTGACAAACCCTATTTCCTTAACAATGGCTTCTACGGTGAGATCCGTATCAACCAGAAGCTGTTTCGCCAGTCCGATCCGTTGTGTATTGATATATTCCAAAACGGTAATTCCATATTTTTCCTTGAATATACGGCATAGATAGGAGGCGGATACGCCGAATTCATGAGACATGCCGGTGATGGAAAGCTGCTGGCTCTGCAGATTGCAGTCAATATAATCCTGAATCCGTTCCACGACAGAGAGGGATTCCTGACGCTTTTTCCGATTTTCCTCTTTCATGAGACGTTCATCTTTCATGATGGAGCACATGTCTGCCGACAGGTTTTCAAGGAAGGCCCGAAGTGCGTCAAGAGTAGTGATTTTCTCAATATTGCTCATCTGATAACGGTTGTAAAAACTGCCGTCAATCTCAAAATCATAATTATAAAAAGCGGATACTAAAACTTCCAGTATGCAGGCCAGTAAAAACTGTACCTCGCTGATTTGCATATCGGAATCGATAATTGCCATCTCCATTTTCTGAAGGAGCCGAAGAGATTCTTCCGGGATGCATTCCCGGACCGCAGAACGGAAACGGGGAAAGTAGTTGCGTATCTGCTGGTAGAAACGGCTGCCGTCATCCTCTTCCATGTGGTAAAGGATTTTTCCATCGTCCTTTAAGCTCCGGCCTCTTATTTTCTGGGATGCCTGCATGTAAGAAATGGAAACAAGACTGAGTTCCGGATATATGGTTCCGATCCCTATAGTAGCCGTAATGCCGAATCGCTGCGTAATCTGCTCCTGAAGCATGGCAAAAAAGGGCTGATAGAGCAAAATATCATCTTTGTCCAGTGTCAGCATCAGATCGATCTGATTGGGATCCCTTCCTTCGATGGCATAGAGGGTAATACCCTCCCGGGAAAAAGCTTCCAGAAAAGAAAGATATTCCTGGGCCGTCAGTTCCTTTCCTTCCCCGGAACTGTCTATCAGGTATATGATACCGGCAAGCACGAATTCCGTATCGGCCGTAATTCCCAACTGGAGAAGCCCGTTGGATACGGCAGACGGATTATTGACACGGCCCAGCAGCAGGCTGCTGATCAGAAACTGTTTGATTGCCTTGTCACGGATATCGCCGGAAACAGTAAAGGCTTCCAGGGAACTTTGAAGGCTGTGAAGGGCGGTTTGTATGATATCCAGTTCATTTTTGGTTTCGGTAAATGTGGTGCCGCCCCTGTTATCCAGATAGGTAAGTACAGCTTCCGCTTTTGTGTTCAGCCTTTGGATTGGTTTATAGCTGACATAGGTAAACAGGAGACAGAGCAGGTTCCCGCATAAAAATACCAGAAGAATGACCAGATAAGTAATGCTCTGCTTCTGGGTAACCAGGGATACCATGGCGTTCTGCGGGCTGAGGGAATAATAGTAAAAATCAGTGACCGGATAATAATCAATAAATACGTCATATTTTTCCCCGTTATCGTTTAGGACACAGGACAGGGGAAATTCCGTACCGGAGGGCTTGTGGGAAAGCAGCTCTTTCAGATCGCTGTTTATTTTATCATTCATTATTCCATCATAGAACAGGAGGTTGCTGTTGCTTCCATAGATACCATAGCCGGAATCAGTCAGCCTCCGGCCATTGGTCAGCTTACTGCCAATCAGTCCGGGATCCAGTTTAAATAGCAAATAGATATCCGACTGGAAGGTATAGGTAGGAAGATTAAAGTAGATGTAAATAGAAGTATCGGTATAATAAGGGCAGCCATTGCGTAAATCCATGCTCTTTAAAAAGTCTTCGTACCCCTGCTCATCCATCATTCCGTCAGTAATCAGGCGGACGAAACGTTCCCGGGTAAAGGTGCTGCTGCTGGAGTAGGAGTATTCCAGAGAAGGGGAATAGATGCAGATATCTTCCGCAATTTCACAGATCTGCCGGGAAGAATTCAATTCATTGACGATACTTTTCCCATATCGGATCTGGTCTGTGAGGCGGTAACGGCCAAAGGTGTCATTTTGGGATATCTGGTATGCCCTGTCAACGATTCCGTTCAAAAGCTCCGTAATCTGTTCCGAAGCTTCCTCAAAATATACTTTTTTCATTTCCTGTGTTTGTCTTTCCAGGAGATTATTCAGACTGCGCAAAAAAAAGGTACACAGGAAAAACATGGGAAGGAGAAGGACAATCAGAAAGGATCCCATGTAACGAAGCAGAATACTTTTGTTTTTCCATTTATGCATAGTACGGTACGCCCCCCGCCGGTTTCCTAAATTTCTTACCTATATCATAGTATTTTCTGTTGCCAAATGCAATCAAAATGTACAAAATACGGCTGGTTAATTATGACATATCACGTGCAAAAACGGCATATCTGTGGAAAAATTATTAATCAATATGTGAAAAATATACAAAACTGCACATGTAAAACAAAATGAATTATTTACTTTATACAATCGCGCTGCTATAGTGAAGCTATGCCAAAGATAAGGGGGGAACAGCTTGAAAAACGATGTTGTCAGTAAGAAAAAAGGGAAGAACAAAAAAAAGCAGGAAAAATGGGTTTTATATCTGAAAGGAAATTACGATTTATATTTATTTCTCCTTCCGGCCATCGCTGTTCTTTTTATTTTCAGTTATCTTCCAATCTATGGAGTTGTGCTTGCATTTAAGGATTACTCCGTTTCCAAAGGAATTCTGGGAAGTACCTGGGTGGGTTTGAAACATTTTACCCGATTTTTTTCATCCGCTTATTTTCCGGTCCTGATGAAGAATACCTTATTGCTCAGCCTGTATTCGCTTGCGGTAGGGTTTCCGTTTCCCATAATTCTGGCGCTGCTTTTAAATACAATCCGGGCAAAATGGTTTAAGAAAACGGTACAGATGGTGACATATGCTCCTAATTTTATATCTACGGTTGTCATGTGCGGTATGGTTCTTTTATTCCTATCGCCCAGAGCCGGGATGGTCAATAAGCTTTTGGGAGTATTCGGGAAAGAGCCTGTTAACTTTATGGCTTATGCCTCTTTCTTTCCCCATATTTATGTGTGGTCGGGGGTATGGCAGACGGCAGGATGGAATTCCGTGATATACTTTGCCGCGCTTTCCGGTATCAGCCCCCAGCTGCATGAAGCGGCGATGATTGACGGGGCATCAAGGCTTCAAAGAATTCTGCATATTGATGTGCCGGGGATCCTTCCCACAGCCATAATACTGCTGATTCTGAATATGGGCAGCATAATGTCGGTGGGTTACGAGAAGGTTTTTCTGCTCCAGAATAATACGAATATTGCTTCTTCGGAAATCATTGCGACGTATGTATATAAAATGGGTATTTTAAATAATGATATCAGCTTTTCCACAGCGGTGGGGCTTTTTAATTCGGTTATTAATCTGGTGTTATTAGTTGTCGTGAATTCGGTTTCGAAAAAATTATCGGAGAACAGTCTATGGTAAAAATAAAAAAAACAAAGGAAAATGGCAAGCCCGGCGGTGATAAGGTTTTTCTGGTATTCTGTTATATTTTTCTCGGGTTTATGCTTGTGATTACATTGTATCCGCTATATTTTGTGGTAATAGCTTCCATAAGTGATCCGTCTAAGGTGAGTACGGGGATGGTTACCCTTCTGCCCATAGGGATTAATAGGGAAGGCTACAGGGCGGTTTTACAGGATCCGCGGATCGTACGCAGCTTTTTTAATTCCGTTGTTTACACCGTCACGGGGACAATAGTTAACCTGATAGTGACAGTGCCGGCGGCCTATTCCCTGTCCCGCGGGGATTTAAAAGGAAAGAAAATTCTGCTCCTGTATTTTATGATACCCATGTTTTTATCGGGAGGTATGATACCAACTTATTTCGTTGTGAGAGGATGCCATCTGTTGGATTCTATGTGGTCGCTGATTCTTCCGGTCGGGGTAAGTGTTTATAATCTGATTATAGCCCGCAGCTTTTTCCAGTCCACACTCAGCAAAGAACTGCTGGATGCCGCCAGAATTGACGGCTGCAGCAATACCAGGTTTTTTGTGCGGATTGCGCTTCCTCTGTCCAAGGCAATCCTGGCAATTCTGGTTCTGTACTATGGGGTGTCCCATTGGAACAGTTATTTCACAGCCATGATTTATCTGAATGATCAGAGAAAGTTCCCATTCCAGCTGATTTTACGGGATTTGCTTTCCCAGAATCAGCAGATCACGGAAATTATGCAGGATCAGTCCGAATTGCTGCATAAACAGCAGCTTGCCGAACTGATGAAGTATTCCCTGATTATCCTATCCAGCCTTCCGGTTATGATACTGTACCCATTTATTCAGAAGTATTTTGTAAAAGGAGTAATGATAGGATCCCTGAAGGAATAATGCGTTATCTGTGGACAATCAACCGGAGCGTACGGCCGGTTTGAGAAGGATACCTACTAAAAAGGTGTCTGCAACATAAAATTACACTGCTTTATAAAAGCAGAAAGGAGTTATATGAAAAGGAAAAAGCAAATAAAAAAGATGGGTGCCTTATTTCTTGCAGGTCTGTTGATCCTTTCACTGCCGGGATGTTCCCGGAAGAACGGGCCGCAGACATCCGCAGACGAGCCGCAGTCTGCTGCACAGAAAGCCGCAGGAGAGATTGTAGTCGATGACGACGGGCGTGAAAGGATCGGAAATGTGTATCTGGAAGGGCTGCCGTTATGCAGGGAAACCGAAACAATAACAATTCTTGTAAATTCGACGGCAGATCCCAATGAGATGGAGCTGTTTAAACGCTTTGAAGAGGAGACAAACGTAAAGATAAATTGGCTGGCCTATTCGGGGGATGTGGCTACGGAAAAGAAAAACCTCATGTATTCCAGCGGGGAGTATCCGGATATGGTATGCGGCTGGCTGCTGAATGACACAGATATCATGCGTTATGGGGCAAACGAAGGTATTTACATTCCTCTGGAGGAGCTGATCACACAATATGCTCCGCGGATCCAATCCTGCCTGGACAGTTTCCCGGAGGGACGGGATACGGTAACCACACCGGACGGCCATATTTATACAATTCCGATCATGGCGCCCCAGCCCGTAACGGAAAATGTAGTTCTGATCAACCGGGCATGGCTGGAAGCGGTGGATATGGAAATGCCGGCGACGGTGGACGAACTGTTTGATGTCCTTGTGGCATTCAGGGATAAGGATCCGAACGGAAACGGCCTTGCAGATGAGATCCCTTTCTCCACACAGTCACATGGCCTGTGCCATATGCTGGCCTGGTTCGGGTTGGGAGACAGCACGGATCAGCATATCGCGGTAAAAGATAACAGCCTCGTATTTGTGCCTGCAACAGAAAATTATTATGAAGCGGTTCTCTACCTGAACAAACTGTTTCGAGAAGGGCTTCTGGATCAGGAACTGTTTACCCACAGTGACGATCAGTTTAAGGCAAAGGGAAAAGAGGACGAAACCGTTTACGGTTTGTTTATCGACTGGTCCGGCCCCGGAGTCGTGGGCCAGGAAAGATTTGAAGAAGAATATACTGCCCTTCCCCCTCTTTCCAGCAGTATAAGCCCCGAACCGATATGGCCTCAGGGACCTTATTCCGTATTTAAGGATCAATGTGCAATAACGAAAAATGCTGCAAATCCCATGCTCATTCTGCGCTGGCTTGATTATATTTATGGGGAAGATAATTCCGTTCAGATTATGAAAGGTCCTTACGGTGAACTGATAGAAAGAAAGGATGACGGCAGCTTCAGCGCTCTGGAGCCTCCGGCCGGAGAAAATATGGACAGCTACCGCAATAAAATTTCCATTACGGGAATGCCCTATTGTATCATGCCGGACATTCAGAAACAGCTTCCCCTCAGTGCATTTGAACAGGTAAAACAGGATGCGGATGACGTTTATGCGCCTTATATTACCAAAGAACCCATTCCGGCGTACTGGCTTACACCGGAGGAAAGTACGGAAATCTCCACCGTGCAGACGGATTTAGATAAGTATGTGAAGGATTCCTTTGCGTCCTGGGTTTCCGGTCAGTCCAGTATAGAGGAGGAATGGGATGCGTATCAGGACCAGCTGAAGGTATTGGGACTGGATAAATACATGGAAGTTATGACAAATGCCGTTTTCCGAAATCAGGCAGACTGACCGGATGCGGCCGCAGACAGGAGTGAATATGAAAAAAGATCGAGACAGCAGAATGTTGGCATTTCACACAAGAATCCATGCACGGGAAGCCGGGGAACCACTCTGCCGGTTCCTTGAAAAGGGCCTGGCCCCGCTTGGGTTTAACACACTCATACTGGAATTAAATCCCGGTTATACGTATCGGTGCTTTCCGGAATTTTCCACGGGGACTCTCTGCAAAGAGGATATCCGAAGGATCCTCCAATGCTGCAGGGAGTATGGTATCCGGCTGCTCCCGCTGTTCCAGTGCCTAAGTCATCAGTCCGATTATGGAGGAAAGCCGTGGCCCCTTTATCAGAAACATCCTCATCTGCTGGAACGGCCGGGAGTACCCTATAATGCAAAATGGCCGGAAATTTACTGCCACAGCTGGTGCTGTTCTAAAAAGGAGATATATGATTATATATTTCCCATGCTAGATGAGGTTATAGAGGATTTTGAAACAGATACCGTCCATATCGGTATGGACGAGGTATTTGATATTGGGGAGGATGACTGTCCCGAATGCAGAGGGAAGGATAAAGCATTGCTGTTCGCGGAAACGGTCAAAACCATACATGAACATCTGGAACAAAAAGGAGTCAGAACTTTAATGTGGGGAGACAGGCTTCTGGATGCATCGAAAATGCATTACCAGATGTGGGAGGCCGATAGGTTTGGCATCTATAAAGCTATGGAGGATCGGGAAAGGATCAGCAGACAAATAGGGATTACGGATTGGCATTATGATCGTCATCCTCATGGATATCCGTCCGTGGATCGCTTCCTGGAGGAAGGGTTTACCGTTTTTCCATCCGTTTTTATGGATCCGGAACAGGCAGGCCATATGCTGGGCTACATGGTAGAAGCGGAATATATCGCAGAAAAGCTGCATTACCCGGGAAAAATAGGGGGCGTCTTGTGTACGCACTGGGATGCCTTTGACGAAGAACGGATGCAGCATCTGCTGAAAGGGATCAGGCAGGAAGATCCGGACGATAATAATACAAGCTATTTTGTAGGACAGGTTCTCGCCAAAGTATCGGAGTTATGTACTGGTAACAGGGCGTGATTCAGAAGAAAACGGGCCGGCAGCTTCATTCTGCCGGCCCAATTCCTGCATCCGGCAGCATCTTACACATAATCATATAGTTCAAAATCCGCTTTGCCGCATTCCCTCCCGTTGATAATAAGCGTAAGCGTATGGATACCCGGATAATGCTTCCTGGTGCTTAAATTTTTGAAGGAATGCTTTTTCCGGTAGAACCTTTTTTCCTTTTCTTTCAAAGTGATTTCTGAAAGCTTAAAAAGCTTACGGGTTCGTTTCCCGCTTGCTTTCACATAATCGATCCCATATTCTATTCTGGCTTTTACGGCGCTTTCAGCCAAAACCGTAAAAGAAAAAAGGATATCCTGGCCGATGCGGACAGCCGCCGATTCTAAGGCAAAGTCCCGGACGGCCACGGCGGCATCATTGTATCCGAACAGCTTCAGCACATCCTCCTTTCCTTTTTTGAGCAATGTCCTGCAGCCATGCCGCAGAATCCAGTCAGTGTTATCATTTTTTCCATACCACTTCTCTGCAAGCTCCCTTACGAGATCCGGATGGGTTTTGGAAATGTCATTCAGATTATTTGCCACACTTCTTCTGACATAGAGGGAAGAATCGGTTTTTAAGTTTTCCAATATGGGCAGAATGGGTGAGGGGTCTTTTTTAAAGCTGGTCAGTGCCTGTCCCCACGGCAGCCGGGGACGGCATCCCTCACTGGAGAGCCTTCGGACGTGCTCGTTTTCATCCTCGGACCAGGCATACATCTGGGCCATCATGCGTTCTTCATCCTTTATGAGAAAGGATCGGACTGCAAATTCAGAAGAGGCATAGGGGGTATACCTCGCCAAAGCCGCCATAGAAATATCCCAATTTTCCTCATCCTGACCGAACAGCTCTACAAAAGCCGGGAAAAAAAGAGCAAAACCGTCGAAACAGATAGCGTAATTCGGTATCACCTGATCAATGATACGAATGGCCGCTTCATAGTCTGCCGGCAAATACTTTCCCAGGTTACTACTTATCTGCAAAACCCGTTGCTTGAAGCCCAGGTCCTCCCACGTTTTGTCCATGGTTGCCTGTATAAATTCGTCTGCAGGAAATCCCCTGTAAACCGATTGGATCTCTGAAGCGAGTTTGCAAAGCGATTCATAACGATATCTGTCCTTAAATAAATCTGCCATAGGTTTCTCCTTTCTAGTCCGGTTTCCATCATGATAGCAGACAGAAACGCAAAAAGGAAGCACTGTTTCTTCCCCGGGTGCAGATAAAAAAGTATGGCGTCCCCCGGGCCTGCTTCCCTGTGCGGCCAGCTGCCCTGCAAGGTTCCTTCCAGGGGACGCTTTCGCTCGGATAATCACGCAGCGGTACTAAGGCTGCAAGGGACGCAGCCTAAGGACCGGCGTGCTTATAACGCCCCTTACAGGAATCCTTGCAGGGCAGCTGGCCGCACAGGGAAGCAGGCCCGGGGGACGCCATACTTTTTTATCTGCACCCCGCCAGGTTCCCCCTGTTTTTTTTCGCACACTGTGGTATGATGGGTACAAAAAAGGGCTTAACGCCAAAGACAAAGAATACGAAAGCGGGATATCCATATGAACCGGGAAGAATTTCTGCAGCAGTTTGAACCTATAAATGAAAATGATTTATACCGGGAACTGTATTTTTACCGGCCGGCCGCGTTTGAAAAACCCGTGGAAAGCTGGGAGGAATTCTGTTCCCGCTTTGCCGGGGCGGACGGAGGGGATGGGCGGCGGCTTCCTTCCGAGCCGCCCACGCCTATTGCCGCCTTTTTTACGGAAGAGGAATATTTTTCCCGGGAAATGTGGGGAGAGGTCAATGTCATTATCAATGCCAGGTACTGCCCTGCCTTTCTGCATAAGCTGGAATTTATTAAAATTATTTATGCATTCCGGGGAAGCTGCCGATTTTTTATCGACGGGCACTGGATTAAAATGACGGAGGGCAATGCCTGTATTGTGGCGCCGGGTGTGGAGCAGACCGTATTTTCCTGCGCCGATGAGGATATCGTGCTGAATCTGCTGATCCGCAGAAGCACCTTTGCCGAATCCTTCTGGGAACTGCTGGAAACGAATGACGGGGGAAGTATTGCCGATTTTTTCTGGAAAATGCTGTATCACAAGCCGGGAGGGGAGGTGCTGTTGTTTTCCAGCAGCCCGGACGTTCTGCTGGAAGAAAGTGTGATGGAACTTTATGAGGAGGCGGTGCTTCAGCCGGTCAAGAGCCGTCTGGTGATAAAAAGCATGATGATGTCTATTTTCGCTTATATTATGCGGTGGGATGAAAAGGATGTGGTCCGGTTAAAGAAAAAAGGGGACAGGGGACAATATCCCCTCGCCCGGTACCTGCTGTATATGAAAACCCATCTGGACAGCGTTTCCCTGGCATCACTGGCCCGTGAGTTCTATGTGAGTGAAGGGTATTTAAGCCGCTATTTCCGCAGGGAAACCGGCGCTTCTTTCAGCCATTTAATAATGGAAATGAAGATGAAAAGTGCGGCGGAGCTGCTGCTTAAGACGGAATGTAACATAGAGAAGATCATAGCGTTGGTGGGATATACGGATCAAAGTAATTTTTACAGGAATTTTAAAGCTATATATGGGTTAACACCGCTTGTATACCGCAAGAAAAAGGGGCAGGCGGAATTTATGCGGACTTATTAAGGAGTAGAGGACGGCAGGAGGAATCAAATGAATCTCAGTGACGGATTGGGAAAGGAAGAGATCGTTTATAAAAGCTTATACAGGCGGTGCAGGGAGCTTTGGGAACAGCCGGTAACGGACTGGGACGAGCTGGTGCGCCGTTATCATAAGGCCGGTATCCGTGAGATACCCACAGAGGCGCCTTCACGGATGGGCACGGTTCTTACCGAGTCGGATTTTTTTACGGAAAATGTGAAAGAGGTGGTATGCTTTAATCACCTCCGGTACTGCCCGCCGTTCCTTCACCGGCTGGAGTTTATTAAGATTATCTATGTATACCGGGGGAGGGTTACTTTGTATTTGAATGATGAAAAATATGAGCTGCAGTCGGGTAATTTCTGCATCATCACGCCGGGTATCCGGCATACGGTTTTTTCCGGACATGACGAGGATGTGATCATCAATATCCTGATGCGTGTAAGCTCTTTTTCCAACGCTTTTTCCGGGATTCTGATGGAACAGAATATCCTGGCGGATTTTTTCTGGAAAATACTCTATACCAAGCACAGCAACCGGGTGCTGGTATTTGTATGCAGCAACGATGCGAAGCTGGACCGCTGGGTGGAAAAAATGATGGATGAGTCGGCCAGAGGGCAGCATGCCAGCAACCTGCTGATGAAAAGCGGCGCCTGTATATTTCTGGGGATTGTCATGCGGGAGCATCTGCAGGAACTGCATTTGAAGGAGGAACTGACGGACGAGGTATATGTGCTGCCTGCCATTATCCAGTCAATGCGCAGCAGCCTTAAGACAATAACCCTCGATGAGCTGAGTCTGCAGTTCCATATGAGTGAAACGGATCTGAAACGGTATATCGTGAAAGAAAGCGGGTATACCTACCGGTACCTCCTCCGTGATCTGCGCCTGCGCAAAGCCGTGGAACTGCTGCGGGGTACCAAACTCAGCATGGAAAGGATCATGGAGGAGACAGGCTACAGCAACATGAATAATTTTTACAGGAGTTTCCGGGAGCACTTTGGGAAAACACCGTTGGAGTTCCGAAAAAACGAGGAAATCCTTATCTGAAGGAAAAGAACAGGTAACGGTAAGGGGGGAACAGTGACGGGAACAGAATATGGATGGAAGGCACGGTAAGAATTAGTTACCGTGCTTTTTTTTGATCCGGATCCCACATGATACTTTTCAGGAACGGCAGTGTGAAACGGGCAGAAAAGGTCATATAAAGCAAGTTTTGTATAGAGTGATATAGAGATGTTAGAAATATATAATAGAAACACACAAAACATACAAATTGTACTTTATTAAAAGGGGACTATGTTGTGAAAATTACAAGGAGGGAATGAAAATGGCTAAAAAAATGATGGCAATTGTTATGGCTGCCGCGATGTCGGTGACATTGCTGGCAGGCTGTGCGGGGAAAGGAGCGGACACGCCGGCGGCGGCGGATAACGCGGGCCGGACCACGGAAAACCAGGGAAGCACGGCAGCTGGCGGGGAGGAAGCATCCGGGGAGGACGGCAGCGGACTGGTTCCGATCACCTTCAGCAGGGCGCAGGATTCGCTGATGGAAACGGATATTTTTGCAAGAATGGAAGGGGCCAGCTATGAGGATAATCTCTGGACGGATTTGATCGCGGAAAGGCTTGGCTATGATGTGAAATATCTGTGGATTGCCTCCAGCGCAGAGCTTCAGACGCAGAAATTCAATGCGGCTATGGCGGCAGGTACGATTCCGGATATCGTATGTGTGAATAAGACAGACTTAAAGCAGCTTGTGGAAGCCGGTCTGGTGGTGGATATGAAACCTTATTTTGACGAGTACGCCAGTGATTTTGTCAAGGAATTGATTGCGGCGGGCGGGGATGCTGCGATTCAGGCATGTACCTATGACGGCGTGCAGTACGGGATTCCCTATGTGGACTGTGATATTGAGACGGCACAGATGCTTTGGCTGCGCCAGGACTGGCTGGACGAGCTGGGGCTGGAGGCACCGGAAACACTGGAGGAACTCAAAAACATCCTGGCAGCGTTCAAGGAGCATGCCGGCAGCGGCGGATCGGGTCTGGCACTCAGCTCCGATATTTACGGCAACAATTTTGATATCAAGGGCTGGTGCAACGCCTATGGGGCCTATCCCAAATATTGGATTGATGACGGAAGCGGAAAGCTGGTATACGGCAGTACCACTCCGGAAATGAAGGAGGCGCTGGGAAGCCTTGCGGAGCTTTTCCAGGAGGGGCTACTTGATCCGGAATTTTATGTAAACGACAATGACAAGGCAAAGGAAGCGCTTGTCAGCGGAAAATGCGGGGCTATGTACGGCTATCATGCAGGCTCCCTGTGGCCGCTGCAGGATGTGGTGGATGCCGATCCGGAAGCGGACTGGCGCCCCTATGCGCTGCCTGTAAAGAATGCGGGCGATACCATCAAACCCGGTATCCATATGTGTACGGCAAACTGGTATGCGGTAAGCAAGGACTGTGCCCATCCGGAAGCTTTGGTTGAGATGCTGAACTTATATTGTGAAAAAGTGCTGGATCCCGAAAAGAATGAGTATGCGGTATATGCCAATCCCGGGGACGGGCTGGAGGGTGTATGGAGGCTTACCCCGGTAACCATCAACAGCCCTAATAAAAACCAGGTTACGGCAAAGGCGATTGAAGAGCCTTTAAAAACCGGCGATCCCGGCGAGCTTACCGGGGAACAGTACAGCATGTGGGAATACAGCTATAAGGCGCAGAACGGAGATACCCAGCTTTGGGGATGGAACCGTGTATTCGGGGCGGACGGCTCTCAGCAGCAGCTGATGTCCTATCAGAACGACAGCAATGTGGAATTGGTATATGATCAGTTCTTCGGCGCTCCCGGTGAGATTATGACCACGAAGAAAACCACGCTGGATGATATGCTGGATCAGGTGTTCATCAAAATCATCGCCGGCCAGGAGCCTCTGGATTCTTTTGATTCCGTGGTGGAACAGTGGAAAACGGCAGGCGGTCAGGAGATGACGGACGAAGTGAACGAATGGTACTCTTAAATCTCTTTCTTACGGCCAGCGCGGCAAGTGCGCTGGCCTGACTGAATAGTTACAAACGCAAACATCGCAGGAGCCAAATGGCCTCCCTCCCGCTGCCGGCGCGTCGTGTCCGGGATTGAAAAGGATTTTTTTCAGTCAGTCAGACCGTACATTCCGATGAGCCCGAGGGCATCAAGTGTGTCAGGTGAGGCTGACACACTTGATCGGTCTCCTCTCCATGGTCTGAAATGACTGAAAAAAATTCCTTTTCAATCCCGGACACGACGCGCCGGCAGCGGGAGGGAGGCCATTTGGTTCCTGCGATGTTTGCGTTATAAAAAAGAACCATTTTTATGTGTGGTGTGGGAGGAACCGTATGGCTTCAGCAAAGAAAAAAGGAAAAAGCAAATATACCGTCGCTGTTTTTAAGAGGGAGCTGCCGCTGCATCTGATGCTGCTTCCGGGACTCATCCTGGTAGCCGTTTTCAGCTATACCCCTATGGCAGGGCTGATTATCGCTTTCCAAAAGTTTATTCCGAGCAAGGGGATGTTCGGAGACCAGCAGTGGGTGGGGCTGGGGAACTTCACTTATGTGTTCAGCCTGCCTGGTTTTGATCAGGCGCTGAAAAATACCATAGTCATCGCTTTCTGGAAAATCCTTCTGGGGCTGGCGGTACCTATCATTTTTGCACTGCTGCTGAATGAAGTGAATCGCAGCGGCTTTAAGAGAACCGTGCAGACCATCGTGTATCTGCCTTATTTTTTGTCCTGGGTGGTTTTGGGCGGTATTTTTCTGGATATGCTTTCGCCCAGCTCCGGTATTGTCAACCAAATACTTACGGCGCTGGGGGGAAAAAGCGTTTTTTTCCTGGGAGACAACCGTTATTTCAAGCCAACCCTGATCGTGACGGATATCTGGAAAAATTTCGGATACGGGGCCATTGTTTATCTGGCCGCCATTCTGGGAATAGACACGGATCTGTATGAAGCGGCGCAGATAGACGGAGCCAACCGCTGGAAGCAAGTATGGCATGTAACCCTTCCGGGCATGCGGATGATCATCGTGCTGATGATGGTACTCAGTCTGGGAAATGTGCTGAATGCGGGTTTTGACCAGATCTTCAACCTTTACAGCAAAGCGGTGTATGAATCCGGGGATATCCTGGATACCTTTGTATACCGCCTGGGCCTTATCGATGCCCAGTACGGGCCGGCTACGGCGGTGGGGCTGTTTAAGTCGATCATATCAACCATGTTCATTTCGGTTTCCTACTGGCTTGCCTATCGGTTTGCAGATTACCGGATCTTTTAAGGGAGGGCACAACATTGAAAAAAATGACTAAGGGACGTCTTGTCTTTCAGATAATTAATTATACCGTACTGATCCTTTTGTCGGCTTTGTGCCTGTTTCCGCTGCTGAATATCCTGGCTATGTCCTTTTCCAGCGCCACGGCAGTGGCGGCGGGGAAGGTTTCCGTCCTGCCGGTGGAATTCAATACCTATGCCTACAGCTATGTCATAGGAAAAAAGGATTTCTGGAATTCTCTGCTGAAATCGGTGGAGAGGGTAGGGATCGGGGTCCCCTTTTCCATGCTGCTGACGATTCTGGTGGCTTATCCGTTATCCAAGGAACGGACACAGCTGAGGCTGCGCAGCTTTTATTCCTGGATTTTCTTCTTCACGATGCTTTTTTCCGGCGGTCTCATCCCCGGTTATCTGTTAATACAGAATCTGCATCTGATGGATACAATCTGGGCGCTGATTCTGCCGATGGCGGTTCCGGTGTACAACATTGTGCTCATGCTGAATTTCTTCCGCGGCATTCCCCGTGAACTGGAGGAAGCGGCGCTGATAGACGGCGCCAACCAGTTCCAGACCTGCTTCCGGATATATGTGCCCTGTGCCAAGCCGTCGATTGCCACGCTTACCCTTTTCTGTTTCATTACCCATTGGAACAGCTATTTCGACGGACTGATTTTTTCCAATTTCCCGGAAAGCTATCCGCTTGCCTCTTTTCTGTATACGGTGGTGGTACAGAGGGATATGAGCCTTTTGAGCATGGAGCAGATACGGGAGCTTTCCCTGGTGGATGACAGGACGATCCGCTGTGCGCAGATTTTTATTGCGCTGATCCCGATCATGCTGATATATCCTTTTGCCCAGAAATACTTTGTAAAGGGAATGACAGTGGGTTCCGTAAAGGGATGAATATACATACCGGGAAAAGAGGTTACCTATGAAACTTACAACACTATTGACGCAAAATATAAAGAATCCCATCGGCCTGGGATGTACGGCCCCTTGCTTCAGCTATTCCCTGCATTCGGGAAAAAGAGGGGACAGGCAGACCGCCTGCCGGATACTTGCCGCTTCCCGGGCGGAGCTGCTGGAAGAAGGGAAGGCGGATCTGTGGGACAGCGGAAAGATGGAAACCGGACGGAATTATGCCATTCGTTATGAAGGAAAGCCGCTGCGCTCCAGGCAGGAGGTATTCTGGAAGGCTAAGGTATGGGATGCGTGGGGACTTGAATCGGACTGGAGCAGGCCCGCCTTTTTTGAAATGGGCCTGCTGGAGGAAACGGATTGGAAAGCCGGATGGATAGGGCAGGGGGATGCTTTTGCGGGAGATAAATCCGCGGCCCTGGCGGTTGCCGGGCCGTTTACGGCGCCATTGTGCGGCCGGGTGAAAAAAGCCAGGCTTTATATCAGCGGCCTGGGGCTGTTCCGGGCGGAGATGAACGGGGAACCGCTTTCGGAAAACCTGTATGAGCCGGGAGAAAGTTCCTTTAACCGCAGGGTATATTATGTGACCTATGACATTACGCCTTTTCTGAGGGAGGGGAGGAATGTTCTGGGCGTGACGCTGGGAAACGGGCAGTATGTGAATTTTGCCGTGGATCCGGTTATGAAAAAAGCGGACGGTACCTTATCGGAAAAACACAGATACCAGAAGGAGGATACCATTTTCCTGAAGAAAGGGATCTGCGGCGACAAAAAGCTGCTTGCCCAGGTGGAGCTTACGCTGACGGACGGGACCGTGGAAACCGCAGCCGTCAGCGGCGAGACCTGGAAAATCGGGGAAAGCCCGGTGACGTTCCAGAACTGGTATGGAGGAGAGGACTATGATGCTTTGAAAGCCCTGCGGGAGAAAGGCTGGAATACGCCAGCGGGGGATACCGGAAGCTGGCAGAATGCGGTACGGATGGAGCCTCCCCGGGGAAAACTTGCGGCGAGGGAATTCCCGCCGGTCCGCATCTGGGAAAGCTGGCCTGCAAAAAGCGTGACCAGGCTTCCCAACGGAAACTGGCTTGTGGATATGGGAAAAAACAGCGCCGGTTTTATCCGCCTGAAGCTGCATGACACGGAAGCGTATGCGGGACGGAAGATAGAACTGTATCCGGGGGAGGTGCAAAAGGCGGATGGCAGCGGTGTGGATCAGGCCTCCTGTACCCAAAGCTGTGACACCCTGTATCGATGCAGGGTGAAGGACAGCTATATCATCGCGGGGACAGGCAGTGAACAATGGCATCCCCATTTTTGTTATCATGGCTTCCAATACGCGGAAGTGAGCGGATTCCCCGGGATACCCGGGACGCAGAATTTCGAAGGCTGCGCCGTAAGACTGATGAATGAGAAGCATTCGGATTTTGAAACGGACAATGCCATACTGAATGCGATCAGCCGCATGACGGACCGTTCCATTGAAAGCAACATGATGTTCAGCTTTACAGACTGTCCGCAGATAGAAAAGCTGGGCTGGCTGGAAACCACGCAGCTGATGTTTTCCTCCATAGCAGCCGGCTATGATATCCGCAGCTGGATCCCGAAAATCATGTACGATATGCAGGATTCCCAGGTTACGGCAGAATCCGTCGGGGAAGAACTGACGGAGGCGGACCGCCGGAGATATCCGGGTTTTGCTTTTGACCGGTTTGCAAACCGGGAGACGGAGGAAGAAGGTTTTGTGCCGGGAATCGCACCGGAGTATTTCCGGATCGGCGGATTGTTCAAGGATCCTAACTGGGGAGGCGCCTGTGTGATGACTCCCTGGTATTATTACATGGAATACGGTGACGAGGAAATCCTGCGGCAGAATTTCACAATGATGCAGGCCTATGTGGCTCATCTGGAGCGGCAGTCCGTGAACGGTGTGCTGAAAGGGTATGCCCAGATGGGGGAGTGGGGGCAGCTGCATGAAAATACACCGGTGTCTCTTGTGGCGACCTGTGCTTTTTATCTCCAGGCTATAACCATGGCAGAAATTGCGGATGTTCTGGACGAACAGGAAGCTAAAGGACATTATCTGGAAATGGCGGAGCGGATAAGGGCCGGTTTTTATGGAGACAGGGAATGCTGGCAACCTGAAGAGGAAAGTTATGGAAACAAAAGCCAGGCCAGCTATGGCTGTGTTCTGTTTTCCGGTATAGGGAAGCCGGAGAATAGGGAAGAAGCCCTGCGCGGCCTGCTGAAGGCGGTGGCCGCACGGGAGGATCATCTCTCCTGCGGGGAAGTGGGACTGAAACAGGTATTTCATGCGCTGGCCTCCTATGGGGAAAATGAGACGGTTTACCGCATGGTCATGAACCCCACAGCTCCCAGCTACAGGCATCATGTGGAGCAGGGGCTTACCACATTGCCGGAATACTGGAACTATACCGAGCTGTGGAACGGGCTGGGACGTTCCCGAAACCACGCCATGATGGGCCATGTGAAGGAGTGGCTGTGCCGGTCCGTGCTGGGGATCATGCCCCTGGAACCGGGATATCGCCGGCTCAGGATCCGCCCATGGCTGCATGCAAAGATAAACCGGGTGGAAGGCTCCCTTTTTACCGTACGGGGGAACGTCAGGCTGGAATGCCGCAGGGAGGGGAATTCGCTTATTATGCGTACGGATATCCCTGTCGGAGCGCAGGCGGATGTCTGCCTGCCTTATGAGGAAGGGAAATGCTGTTATCTGGACGGGGAGGAATTCCGGGGATATGAAAAAACAGGTGACGGTTATCTGACAGTTTCCGGTGTGCCGTCCGGGAGCTACAGGTGGGAAGTCAAATACCCCGCCGCAGGCAACGAAGCATCAACCTTGATACACTGTGAACGTAACGAATGAAAGCAAGAAGCAGCGGCGGTACAATACGGGGCGGAAGCCGGCCGGGATGCGGACAGGAAGATCCGAAAGGAAAGAGCCCAAACAGGGACGTAGCGGCTCCTCCTCCCTGATACCTTTCAACAGATACCGCTTCCGTTCTTCGTCAAAGGCATCCCAGTGCGTACACAGCACACCTCCTATTTTTCCCGGATAATGCAGCTTTTCTGCGATATACTGCGCTTCCACCATGTAACCCGGCATATGACCCGCCTGATCCGGATCCATAAAAACAGACGGAAAAACGGAAAACCCCTCCTCCAGAAAGCGATCCACGGACGGATACCCATAGGGAGGACTGCCGGTATCATATATCTGATAGACGGTTCCGGGGAAGGGAAGGAACTGACGGCTCAGGAATATCTTTCCTTTCTGGAAGCCTCTTCCCGAGAGGGAATTACCCTCTATGCCATTGAAGGGAGGGATTCCAATCAGATCGATTTGATGCTGACACTGGACAAAGATGATATCTTGCTCTATCAGCCGTTTTTGGCCGGGCTCCAGGACCGGTTTACACAGCGATTCAGCATTACGGCCACCATAGGGTTCGGAACAATATATCCGCAGCTCAGTCTTGTTTCCATTTCCTACATGCAGGCGTCCCAGAAAATAAGAGGCCGGAGCCTCAAGGACGATGGAAAAAACCTGTACCATATGGAAGAGGATAACGGCAGCCGTTTCTATCAGCAGATACGAAACTACTTTCCCCGTTTCCGTTCATCTGCTCTATAATGAAGGATGAACTTCTCATGAAAGAGGAACACCGAAGCGCCAGGAATCCCTATCTATCGTAGAACGGATTCAGGATTATATTGACGGCAATCTGCAAAACCAGCAGCTTTCCATCACCGGCATGTCTCATGAATTCGGTGTATCCGCCTCCTATCTGTGCCGTATTTTTAAGGAAAAGTATGGGATTATCGTTCTGAAGTATATCAATACACAGCGGATCGGCTTGGCAAGCAGCTTTTGGTTGACACGGATCTCACTGTTGAAGCAATTGTAAAGGAAATAGGGTTCGTCAACTCCTCCAGCTTTATAAGAAAATTCAGCGGCGTTGTCGGCATTACTCCCGGAAAATACCGGGAAACCCGGCTTAGAAGCTGACTGAGTTCTGTCCTCGTCCAAAAGGGCGACAGTCCCGGAACCGGATCCCTCCGAACCGGGCTGCCGCCCTTCTTTATATCCTCCCATAAATACATTTACTCCACTTCGCATATGCTTTCACATAATCGATCCCATATTCTATTCTGGCTTTTATGTCGCTTTCAGCCAAAACCGTAAAAGAAAAAAGAATATCTTCTCCAATGGAAACAGCTGTTGGCCGCAGAATCCAGTCAGTGCTATCATTTTTTCCATACCACTTCTCTGCAAGATCCATTACGAGATCCGGATGGGTTTTGGAAATGTCATTCAGATTATTTGCCACACTTCTTCTGACATACAGGGAAGAATCGGTTTTTAAGTTTTCCAATATGGGGCCCGGTTCCCCTCTGTTTTTTTCCGCACAATGTGGTAGGGTGAGTACAAAAAAGGTTCTGTTGCCAAAGACAAAGAATACGAAAGCTGGATATCTATATGAACCGGGAAGGAATTTGTGAATTATGGGCATGCAATATGCCACATAACTTTGTGTACTGTTAGTGTTGTAAATAATTTTATTTGCATTGTGTTGACAGTGTAAATAAAAAGTGGCATAATATACACAAAGAGAAAGGAGGAAATTAAATGGCTCAAACAAATATCAATATCCGCATGGATGACAACTTAAAGCTACAATTCGACCGTCTTTGCAACGAACTCGGATTAAATATGACAACGGCTTTCAATATTTTTGCAAAAACAATGGTGCGGCAGCAAAGAATCCCGTTTGAGGTAGCTCTTGATGTTCCCAACGCCGAAACTTTAGCTGCGATTGATGACGTAAATCACGGGCGCAATCTTAGCAAGTCTTTCCATAGTGTTACGGAACTGATGGAGGACTTAAATGCTTGACGTAAGATATTCAACTAAATTTAAGAAGGATTATAAAACGATTATCAAACGTGGGTATAATCCTCAACTACTGCAAGATGTTTTAGAGATTTTATGCAGCGAACAGCCGTTGCCGCCCAAGTTTAAAGATCATAATCTAACCGGTAATTACGAAGGGCACAAAGAATGCCACATCACTGCTGACTGGTTGCTTATCTATAAAATTGAGCAGGAGATTTTGACCTTGTCATTAACCAGAACCGGAACCCACAGCGACTTGTTTTGAAACACGCCCCGAACCCATCACGGTCCGGGGCGCTTCTATACCGACGTTTAGATTGCCCTATCCAGTAAAGCGATGGAAAGATCTTTAACCGGAAAAGAGGGACGAAATACTATTGTAGATCAGATATTTATAGGCAGAAAACCGTGATTGCCACTGAGGTGGCAGTAGTGCTGGCCGCTACGACCCTGTTTGGGCTCTTTCCTTTTGGATCTTCCTGTCCGCATCCCGGCCGGCTTCCCTGTATTCATTTATTCATTTTATATACCGGATCCCCCGGATATCCGCCCTTGATCTTCTGCATTCCCCTCTGCACTGCATCTTTGGAATTTTTCCAGTCCGCATCCTTATTGCGGTAGTCAAATTTCTCTATCAGCCAGTCCACATCCCCCGAGACACGTTCCATGTTTTCTTCCATGAGATGTAATACCACCGGATAGAAGTCTTTTTTCTCCGCATCATTCAGATGGGAGTCCGCATGGCTGCATAAGTCGCCGAAATGGTGAAGGCAGAAGCCTTTGCTTTTTTTGAGTTTCTCCCTAAAGGCATCATCGTTTTTATATAGGTAGAAAAAGGTATCCATGTAGCGGGCGTATTCCTTTGTAAAAAAGTCGCAGATATAACAGGTTTTTTCTTTTTCCGCCACCCAGGAGGCAATGGGATTGGCTTCGGAGGGCTTTCCCTTCAGCTTGTCCATAAGGGAAGTTTTGCCCGGTGTAAAATGAGAAAACTGCTCCTTCATTTCCGCGATGAGCTTTTTGTAATGGGTCTTGAGGATCCAGCCGTTTCCAAGGGTGTTGCCGTAATCAAACATTTTCTTGTAATGTATCCGGCAGAAGCCGGCCTTGTCCGTGGCCTCCCTTGTGTCGCTTTCCATATAGGAAGCGCAGGAACCGAGTACGTAATCCATGATATCCTGCTCCACATTCCGTTCGATAAAACAGAAGGGGCATTCGTCCTCTGCATTCATGGCATCATTTAAAGGGATGGTATATAGTTTTTCTTTCATTTTCACTCTTCCTCCGGAATCCGTGTCTTTTATCTATTGTATCGGATCAGGTGAAAGATTACAATCAGAGTTTCCTGATGGGGGCGGCACTCACTTTTCATCTACACCCCCAGCCATATTTTTCGCCATTTCCCACAAAAAAATTAATACGCTTTCCACAAAATTTACCGTTGTTAACTATCGCCGGATATGGTACTATTTATGGAAAAGAATTTTTTGGGGAAAGCTACCCTGAAACGTGGGAAAAGACAGGAGAGGAGAGAAAGACTTGAGCACAAAGGAACAAAAAGGTAAAGTTGATGCGGATTATTCTCTGATGCCCGTTCCGGGGCATGCCCGCCGGAATATCGTGACGATGTTCATGATTATGCTGGGGTTCACTTTTTTTTCGGCAAGCATGTGGACCGGCCAGGAGCTGGGGGCCGGACTTGATTTCAATGGTTTTATCGGATCGTTGCTGCTGGGCGGCGCAATTCTTGGTATTTATACGGCATTACTGGCCTATGTTGGCTGTAAAACCGGATTGTCCATGGATTTGCTGGCCCAGCATTCTTTTGGTAAAAAGGGGTCTTACCTGCCTTCCGCGCTGATCAGCTTCACACAGATAGGATGGTTCGGCGTGGGCGTGGCAATGTTCGCTATCCCTGTTGCCAGGCTCCTCGCACCGGATAAGCCATGGATGGTGCCGCTGCTTGTGGCTGCCGCCGGGATCTGTATGACGGGATCCGCTTTTTTCGGAATCCGGGCCATGACTATCGTCAGCTATATTTCCGTCCCTCTGATCGCCATGCTGGGAATTGCGGCTATGGTTATTGCCGTGCGCACGGGCGACGCCAGCCTGACGGATAAATTTGCGGAAAGCCAGGGGCTGAGTATGATAACCGGCGCAGGCATGGTTATCGGTTCCTTCGTCAGCGGCGGTACGGCCACCCCGAATTTTGCCCGTTTTGCCAAGACGCCGGGGGCGGCTGTCTGGACGACCATAATCGCCTTTTTCCTGGGCAACAGCCTGATGTTCTCCTTCGGCGCCTTCAGCGGGGTGTATGTGGGCGGAAACGATATTTTTGAGGTTATGATCGCGCTGAACCTCACCGTATTTGCTATCATTGTACTGGGGCTGAATATCTGGACAACCAATGACAACGCGCTGTATTCCGCAGGGCTTGGCCTGTCCAACATTACGAAGATCAAGAAAAGCCCGCTGGTTCTGATTTCCGGTGCGCTGGGGACCATTACCGCCATCTGGCTGTACAACAATTTTACCGGCTGGCTGAACATCCTTAACTGCACCCTGCCTCCGGTTGGGGCGATTCTCATTCTGGGATTCTTCTGCCATAAGGCGGATTATGCACAGGATAAGGAAAATACGCTGGAGGTGAACTGGTTTGCCATTGCGGGCGTAGTACTGGGCGCGGTGGTTGCCAATGTGGTACCTTTTGGAATCGCGTCCATTAACGGCATGGCTGTGGCCTGTATCTGTTATCTGGCGGGAGAAGCGGTAAATAGGAAAGGAAACTGACAAATGCTGATTACAAATATTCATCTGGAGAACGGGGAGGACTGTACGGATATCCGGGTATCGGACGGTGTTTTTGAAACAATCGCGCAGGGGCTTTCGGCGCTGCCGGGAGAAGAGGTTATCGACGGGACCGGCTGCATGATCCTGCCTCCTTTTATTGAGTCCCATGTGCATCTGGATACCTGTCTGACCGCGGGGGATCCGGAATGGAACATGTCCGGTACTTTGTTTGAAGGAATCGAGTGCTGGAGTAAAAGAAAAGAGAAGCTTACCAGACAGGATGTAAAGGATCGTGCAGGAAAAGCTATCCGTATGCAGGCGGCAAACGGGGTTCAGTTTGTAAGGACCCATGTGGATGTGACGGATCCCACACTGGTGGCTATGGAGGCCATGCTGGAGCTTCGGGAGGAACTGAAGGACGAAATTACCATTCAGGTGGTTGCGTTTCCCCAGGAAGGCATTTTGAGCTATCCCCATGGAAAAGAACTGATGGAAAATGCGGTAAAGATGGGTGCCGACTGTGTGGGCGCCATCCCCCATTTTGAGTTTACGCGGGAATACAGCGTGGAATCCCTGAATTTTGCCATGGATCTGGCATACCGGTATGACCGGCTGGTGGATGTGCACTGTGATGAAATCGATGACGAGGCCTCCAGAGGTCTGGAAACGCTGGCGGCAAGGGCCTATGAGATGGAACTGTCTGATAAAGTTACGGCAAGCCATACCACGGCTATGCATTCCTATAATAATGCTTATGTGAACCGGCTGATGCGCCTGTTAAAAATGAGCCGGATCAATTTTGTGGCAAATCCGCTGGTGAATACCCATCTGCAGGGACGGGCGGATACCTATCCCAAACGCCGGGGGGTCACAAGAGTGAAGGAACTGCTGGAGGCCGGGCTGAATGTATCCTTTGGTCATGATGATGTTTTTGACCCCTGGTACCCGCTGGGAACCGGGAATATGCGGGATACGGTGTTCATGGGCCTGCATGTATGCCAGATGATGGGTTATGAGGACATCATGAATTCCTATAAGCTCATTACCTATAATGCCGCCAAAACCCTGCATTTGGGAGGCAGCTATGGAATCCGGGAAAAAAATCCGGCGGATTTCATTATTCTTAACGGGGATAACTTTTACAACGTCCTGAACAAAAAGAGTGAAATCCTCTATTCCTTCCGAAAGGGGAAATTGCTGACAAAAACCATTCCGGCACAGACGGAAATCTGTTTTTGACACCGCACCAGTCAAAGAGCCAAAGCGGCTTTTGAATAATCAAATGTAACGTAAATTTACTTATGAGGAGGAAATGTAATTATGGGTGAAAAGACCACGAGGCAAAAGCTGATTCTGGGCATTCAGCATACCCTGGCCATGTTCGGCGCCACCGTACTGGTTCCGGCATTGACAGGGCTGAATACCTCGATCACACTGTTCTGTGCCGGCCTGGGCACATTGCTGTTCCACTGGATCACAAAGAAAAAGGTGCCCGTTTTCCTGGGCTCCAGCTTCGCTTTTATGGCAGGTATCATGGCAATTATCGGGGACTCCAGAATGGGAGATCCCGATTTCCTGGACAAGCTGGCGGCCGTGAAAGGCGCGCTGATTATTGCCGGTCTTGTTTATGTACTTTTTGCCGGCCTGATTAAGATTTTCGGATATGAAAAGGTAAATAAACTGCTGCCCCCTATCGTAACGGGTCCGATCATCATTGTCATCGGGCTGCGTCTGAGCAGCACGGCAATTAACAGTGCATTTTATTATAACGGAGAATTCAGCCTGAAGGCTGTACTGGTTACGGTAGTGATTCTCACCGTGGTAATCTGTGTTTCCATTTTTGCAAAGGGTATCTTTAACCTGATGCCTATCCTGTTCGCCATCATTGCGGGCTATCTGGTCTGCCTGCCCCTTGGCTTCTGTGATTTCACCGCTGTCAGGGAGGCTCATTTCCTTTCCTTTATGGACAAGGATATCGTATCCCAGCTGCTTTGCATCCCGCAGTTCAAACCGGATGCTATCCTGGCTATTGCGCCTATCGCGCTGGTAACCATGATTGAACACGTGGGGGATATTACCACCAACGGTGCCGTTGTTGGCAAGAACTTCATGGTGGATCCCGGCGTTCACAGGACAATCCTGGGAGACGGCCTTGCCACCGCCCTGGCCGGTATCCTGGGCGGACCCGCCAACACTACCTACGGGGAAAACACAGGTGTCCTCGCCGTGACCAAGGTATATGACCCTTCCGTAATCCGCATTGCGGCGGTATTTGCCATGATTCTCGGTATTTTCGGTAAATTCGGAGGCTTTATTACCAGTATTCCTTCCCCGGTTACCGGCGGTATCAGTATCGTGCTCTACGGTATGATTTCCGCGGTAGGCGTGCGTATCCTCATTAATTCCCGGCTGAACTTCGGCAACAGCCGTAACCTGCTGGTGGCTGCGATCATCCTTGTCCTGGGTATCGGCTGTGACAGCATCCCGGTATACGGAGCCGTTACCATTTCCGGCCTGGCCCTGGCAGCCGTGGTGGGAATTATTCTGGCATTTATTCTTCCGGAAGGCGAGGACAGCGTGCTGAGTTAAGTAAACGTCCTGCATACGGAACTTTCTCCTGCGTTAAGAGCGGGAAAAGGATATAGAGCAGTCAAAAACCCCGCCGATGATGGCGGGGTTTTTGACTTGAACATTTCCCGGCTTATCCTGGCAGCCTGCCATCCGACACTGTATTCTGCGGCACGGATTTTTTTCATTTCTTCTTCTTCGTTATATTCAAAAATCGACATAGCTATAACCTCCGCCCTTTGTGCGGCTAAAAACTCATTCCAGATCCAGTGAGGTCACTTTCTTTTCAGATGCATCCGACGAAAGCGGGTTGCCTTTTTAGAATTCACACGATATCCTACTGCAATTATCGCATCCAAATTGTAGCATTTTACCTTTCGAGTGACATCACGTGTCCCTTCTCTTTGAACTACCGAGAAAATCTCGGTAGTTGCCGTCTCATCTAATTCTTCTTCATGAAATATATTTTTCAAGTGCAGAGAAATGTTATCTGTGCTGCAATCAAACAACTCTGCCATGACTTTTTGCGATAGCCAAAATGTCTCATCCTTATAATAGACACTAACACAAATATTTGTGTTATCTACCTGATATAGTACAATTTCATGTTCACTATTCATATAGTTTATTATTCCTCTCGCTATGTTAAGACTCAAGCAAGTCATTACCAATCATATTTTCGGGCCTAACAAACAACCCCTCAACTTCCAACCGGAATACAGTATCCTTGTGATTTCTTACGACATATCGTTCTTTTTGTGTTTCGCCCATTAACTGCTCCTTTCTTTTGCAATGGTTGCAGGAAGCAGCGGAAAGGGAATGCCATATTTCCTTTTCTTCCAGATGGCTCCTGCCTGTTTCAATGGATTATAAGCATAGAGTCTCTGAATAGAAATAGAAGAAAGACGGCAAAAAGCCCAGATTCACAGAAGTTTATGCTTATGTTCAGCCTATCACAAAACTGTCTGAAATACAATAATATTTTTAACTGTTTATGAGCATCCAAAATTACAAAATGTTCCGCAATGTACAAAATGTTCCGGAAAGCCTGGAAGAACATTTTGTGCGCCGGAGAATTTTCTGGCAGTTGAAAAGGCAGGCAGAGGCGCTTTATACTGGGGCCAGTCAAACGGGTATCCCAAACCGAAGGAATACGGAAAAAAGAGGATGTCTGTCAAAAGGATTGGAGGATCATTATGAAAGAGAGGACGGCGGTCTTTTGGGACAGGCCAAAGGGATCCGGAGAAAAAAAGAAATACGGAAGAGGGGTCATAAAGGAAAACCTGCAGATTTACGGCCTGATGCTTCCCACACTGATACTGATACTTATTTTTTGTTACATACCTATGTACGGGCTGGTCATTGCTTTTCAGGATTATGTTCCGGGAGCGCCGTTTTTAGGAGAAGGAGTGAAATGGGTCGGCCTGAGATGGTTTGATAAATTCATTTCCGGCCACTATTTTTCCAGGCTGATTAAAAATACCCTGATACTGAGCGGCCTGAATCTTTTATTTGGTTTTACAGCTCCTATTTTCTTTGCGCTGCTGCTGGATCAAATCAAGCATACCCGTTTTAAAAAGTTTATCCAGACGGCCAGCTATATGCCTTACTTCATTTCCACGGTGGTGGTTGCCGGGATGGTTATTTCCTTTATTGATACGGACGGGATTGTAACCAACCTTCTTACGGTAATGGGTTTTGACCGGAAAAATTATCATGTGGATCCCGCCGCTTTTCCCTGGCTGTATACCATAACCAATGTATGGAAAAATTTCGGATTCGGAAGTATTTTGTATTGCTCCATTATTTCTTCCATCGATCCCGGGCTTTATGAGGCGGCAAAGCTGGACGGCGCCAACCGCTGGCAGCAGATATGGCATGTTACCATACCCGGTCTGCAGGCGGTAATCGCCATCAACCTGATCACGACGGTGGGCGCTATCCTTGCAACCAACTCGGAACTGATATTGCTGCTGTATACACCGGCCACTTATGATGTGGCGGATGTTATCGGGACCTATACCTACCGGCTTGGTATTCTGGAGGGACAATACAGCTACACGACGGCAGCAGGGCTTTTTACGGCAATTATCGGTTTCGCTTTTACCTATGCGGCGAATAAAATCAGCAATAAGCTGACGGGCTTCGGTCTGTGGTAGAAAGGGGAGAAAGGAGTAAGGATGAAAAAGCAGAATAAAAACAAAATCAAAGAGGGGAACCAGGCCGTAACCGCCGTCCTGTATATTCTGGCCGCCGTCGCCGCCCTTATTACTCTCTATCCTATGTATTATGTCCTGATTTTATCCCTGAGTGACCCGGCTTATGCCGCTACCATGCGGGTTTACCTGTTGCCGAAGGGCTTCAATCTCTCCGCCTTTGAAGTTCTGATTACCGACACCAAGATGTGGAGGGCCTATACCAATACTATCCTGTACGTGCTTCCCACCACCGTACTCATGATTGCCACAAGTACGGTAGTGGCGTTTGGCCTGAATTATAAAAAATTGATAGGAAGAAAATTCTTAACCATGTTTCTCCTGATACCTATGTATTTTGCAGGAGGCACTATTCCTTCTTTCCTTCTGATGGTGAAGCTGGGGTTATATGACAACCCCCTTTCCCAGATTATTCCGGCCTGCTTCTCCATATGGAACATTATCCTGGTAAAGGCATATTTTCGTTCCATACCGGAATCCCTTACGGAGGCGGCCAGGATTGACGGAGCCAGTTTGGTGCAGGTGCTTCTCAAGGTATTTGTTCCTTTGGGAAAACCCATTTTTGCGGTGCTCGCCGTTTATACGATTGTAGGTGTCTGGAACAGCTGGTTTTCCGCCATGCTTTACCTGCCTCACACACAGTGGCAGCCTCTGCAGATGTACCTGCGCAGGATATTGGTGGAATCCAAGCAGACCCTCACCCAGGTGATGGATGCGGCGACGGCCAAGGAACTGGCGATGAGACAGCTCTCCAATGCCCAGCTGAAATATGCCATGATTATATTTACCACACTACCCGTATTATGTACCTATCCTTTCTTCCAGAAATATTTTGTAAAAGGAATGGTATTGGGCTCTTTGAAAGAATAACCAATTAAATTTAATAAACGAAGGAGGCAGTTATGCGAAGAACAAAGAATTTACACAAGGTATGGGCGGCAGTTTTAGCAGCAGCGATGATTGCAGGCACACTGACAGGGTGCCGGAAAGAGACAGCGGTACAATCCGGGGAAACCGGTACGGCAGGGACGCAGGATGCAGACCGGAACGGGGAAGAGCTGGCGGCCATCACAATTCTGGGGGTGGACAACAAAGCGACGGATGATTCCGGTAATGCGGTTTATCTGTCGGATTGGGTAAACGGGGACAGCAAAATGTGGCAGCGGCTGACGTCGGATCTGGCAGAAAGGGGAATCCGTCTGGAGCTGGATTTAATCCCGGAGGATCAGTATGAAACAGTGGTTCAAACCCAGATTGCGGCGGGCCTTACCTGTGATATTGTTAATATTAATGGAAGTACAAGCAATAAAAGAACGGTGGATTATAAAACGCTGATGAATTTGGTTAACCAGGGCAAACTGGTTGCCCTGAATGATATCTGGAATAATTATTCTGACGGAACAGCCAGGGAATTTTTTACCAACGGTGTGGGAGCGGAAGTTGAGAAACTCAATACGATGGAGGACGGAAATATTTATTGGCTTTCCGCCTGCACGGTGGGTGATTACAACGGGGAGGTATGGGGCGGTTTTACCGGGCCTATGATACGGAAGGACTGGCTGGACAAGCTGGAGCTGGAAATGCCGGAGACCACGGAGGAGCTGTTTCAAGTGCTGACCGCCTTCCAGGCACAGGATGCCAATGAAAACGGGGAGCCGGATGAAATTGTTGCGGTGGATTATAATACCTTCGGTAACGGGATTGCACAGTTTTTCGGGCTGGGAACCCAAGCCTGCTTTGTGGATTATGAAACCGGCAAGGCAACAAGCCCCTGGTATCAGGATGGGGTAAAGGATTATATCACTTTTATGAAGAAGCTCTGCGATGCCGGACTTTTGGAAACATCAGGCCAGGGAAACGAAAAAAAGGCGGAGAACAAAGTCTCCATGATAAGCAGTTGGTGGATTTCCACCTGGGATGAACCGGGGGTTATTGTAAAGGAAGGACAGGCGGCGCCTTACTTCGTGGGGACGCTGTGTACCGGTGTAGAAGGCATCGATCCTCTTGTTACCAGACAGAACGGCATACAAAAAGGAACCTATGAATTTGCCGTAACTTCCAATGCAGATAAAGAAGCGGTAGGCCGGCTTCTTGATTATCTGGCCAGCGAAGAGTACAGCGTGCTTTCCGAGTTCGGCATTGAAGGCTATACCTATGAAATAACGGAGGATGGCAAGAAAAAGAAGCTGCCGGCCAATGATATCAGTGAAGTGCAGATTATGTCAAAGCTGCCTGCTCTATGGGTCAATAATTCCATCCTTCCCCGGGTGGAGGTGACGGACAGGGCCCAGGAATTGATTACCTGTGCACAGGCCGGCCTTACCATGGGCTATCCGGACACCGGGTTTGAAGAGAAGGCCGCAGTGATTCGGGATATTTATGAGAACGAGGATAAATACAGCTTTGCCATGATGGACACGGAGGCCAATCTGGCAGCCGCAACAGAAGAAGAGACAGAAAGAATGACTGAAATCAAAGCAGATTTTGATACCTATTACCAGGAATTGCTTACCAAGCTGATTCTGGGACAAGCTTCTCTGGAGGACTGGGATACGTATATCAGCGATATGAAAGCGCTTGGGCTGGATGAACTGATAACCATTACACAGGAAAGATATACAAGAGCCCGGCAGTAGGTTTTGCTGGAAAAATTGAACGCCGGAGCGGAGTACGGGTAACAGTCCAGGTTACTATTCACGGTTCAGACCTGTCTGGATTGTTCTGGATTCGGATTCGTTGTACTTCATCCGGCGTATGTGTATAATAGCTGTATCAATTGGGGGATGGTGGGTTATGTTGGGGGTTGGCAAGAATAAATTTTTCAAAACTCTTTTTTTGACATTTTTTCTGCTTATGGCGGCGCTGATACTTGTTTTTTATGGAATTATTTCTTATCAGCTGGAAAGAGGGAGACAGGCATCCGTGGAGCAGGAACTTTTGCGTAAAGTGGAACGGATGACGCAGGTTATTGATGAAAAATTTTCCACGGTGGATATGATTGCCACCCAGATAGCGTCCAGCAGCTGGATCCGCTATGCCGGGGCGCAGTCTGCTATTTTGTATTCCCGGATGGATACTTTAAAAAAGCAGGAAATTTCCCAGACCATAGGGAATGCGAATGATATCCTCAAAATCGCCAAATCCACTGCAATACTTTTTCCCCGCAAGAATATGGCTATAGACAGGGTATCCTTCTGGGAATGCGAACGATACCTGAATTCCGTAGATTTGTACCCCCGGCTCCTTTATAATCTGCAGACGGCACTGGAAGGAAATTACAGTACACAGGTGCTGTATACGGACGATAAGGTGAAAGCGGGATATGGTAATTTTATCATTGTGAAACAGCTGAAATACGATGACAAGCCGAGCCAGATCCTGTTTGTATATGTGGATGGCAGACTGTTTGAAAAATTTATTAAAAATAATGTTTCAGATACGCTTCATTTTGTTCTTACTTTTGACGGGAACCCTGTTTATGAGTGGAATAACGGGAATGTAAAAGAGTCCGGGGAACAGATTTACGCTAAGACCGTGCCCTCGGGGATGTACCGTTGGACTTATGAGTTTACGGTGGATATGAGTTATCTTAACAGCGGAAACCAGACGGCTTATTTCATGCTTTTGGGCTGTGCGGGCTTTTTAATTCTTGCATTCGCAGCCTCTTACCTTCTGGCAAGGCTGACCCACAGGCCGGTCAGCATACTGGCGGAGCGGTTCGGAATGAAGAAGCCCCACCGCATTTACGGGCTTGAGGATATTGAAAAATCCTATCTGGAGTTGAATAACGAAAAAGAAGGGATGGAATCCCTGGCCAATCAATATTATGAAATCGGAAAGGATGATTTTCTGGGCGGCCTGCTGGCGGGAACCTGTGAGAAGGAAAAAATAAAAGAGCATATAAGGCAGTACCATCTGGATTTTACGGAGGATATGGCTTATCTTGCGGTTTTGTTTCCGTTTTGGGAAGAGGATAGGCAGAAGGCGTTTATAAGGGCTTTGCTGCAGCTTCAGATGGATTGCTGCAGGGACGGATTTCCTGTGGCGATGTATCATACCCAGGGCATGTATTATCTGATCCTTCCTTCCGCCCAGGGAAAGGATGCCCTGCGGGGAAAAGCGGAGCAGCTGTGCATCATGGTGGATGAGCTGCTTCCGGATATGGATGTGGAATTATATTTCGGACAGCCCCATCATGGATTCCAGGGAATTCACAGGTCCTATGAGGAAGCGAGGGAAAAAATGCTGGGAGGAAATGATCCGGACAGGGTTCGGTATTACTACCCGCTGGAACTGGAAATAAAAATTATTAATTATATGAGGATTGGGAATTTTGAAGAAGCGGAGGAAATCTGCGGGCAGATCCGGCAAGAAAACGAGAAAAGACGGCTGCTTCCCGGCGAAGCGGGAAAGGTGACAGGCTTGCTTTTTGAGGTATTTTACCGGTTTGCCATGGATATGCAGAACACGCTGCCAAGAGACGCCTGTGGATATGGGGAGGCGGAGGAAGCACAGGATGTGGATAAGATGTGGGATTCGCTTCTTATGATTCTGGCCGGACTGAAGGAGGAGTATTATAAAAACCGGAATCTGAAATCTCTGGGTTATGATATTGTGGAGTATGTCAAAGCACATTTTACTTCTTCAGGCCTTTCCCAGCAGGATATTGCCGATTATTTTAAGGTGTCCAGACCTACCGTTTCCAAGGTTTTTAAAGAGACGATGAAAATGAATTTTATCGATTACCTGCACAGGCTCCGTGTGGAGCGTGCCAAGCAGCTGTTTGAGCAGGAAGATTACGATGTGCCTGCTGTGGCGCAGCTTTGCGGGTATGAAAATGAAATCACATTTAAGAGGGCGTTCGTGAAACATGAAGGAATGACGCCCCGTGAATATGTGAAAATGAAAAGCAGGAGAAAAGCGGAATGAAAAAAATAAAAGCGGCGGGTCTTTCCCTGAAGGGCGGCTATTATAAAGAAGGAAACTGGTACGACATACCGCAGGAGTACGTAACGGAAACCGGGTTTTTCTATAAAACAGAAGAGGCGTCTTATTCCCTGCGGCTAACGGAAACGGAATACGGTTATGATTACCGGCTGGAAGAAAAGGCAACCTTTGAAACCCGACTGCGCTTTTGGCTTGAGGGAGAGGAAAAGGAAGGCTTTCATGTAATTCCATGTAATCTTTACGGGGACAATAATATTGACCGGGTAAAGCCGGGAGAATTCCCCAGCCTGACAAGCCGTTATCCGGGGACAAGGTTCTGTTCCCCTTTTTGGGCATTCCGGGCGGACAGGGCGGCAATGCCTCTTACGGCAATGACGTTGGGAGAGTTAGCTGTGGGGATTGCCATCGATCCTTACTGTAATGTGCCGGGCGGCCATATCCATAATGGAATAGAGGCGGGCCTGCCGTCACTGGTGGGAGTTTCCCTGGGATACGAAAATTTTCCCGTCACCTTTGTGGATAAGACAAACGCGGGGGAGCCGACTGCGGAATCCGCCGCGGAGGCGGAAGCCGGCGGTTCCATTTACCTGTATTCAAACGGCGGGAAAGAAGGAATCCATCTTATGATACGGGAGGAGTACGGTAAAAAGCATGAGAGAGCGGTATTTAAAAAGAACTTCCGGGAAGCGGCCGCAGCGATGGTGGATGCGTTTACCGGGCTGAACTGGAATGAGGAATGGCAGGCATATACGGATATGTCCTGTAAGCCTTCAGAAAATACCTTACTGAAAGCCTGGCGTCCGGTATATGAAATCGGCTGGACAGGTATCGGTGAGCTTGCCTGCCCTCTGGTTGCGGCCAGGGAACTGCTGCAGCTTCCCGAAAGCGCTTTCGGGAAGGCGAAAACAGGGGAGGCATTGATCGAACAGGTAGTGGGAGCCTATAATCCGGTTTCCGGCCTGCTGAATGATTTGGTAGCCCCCGTTGATTCCTCCGGCTCTCTGGTAAACGGATGGTGGATTTGGTATCACATCGCCTCAGACTGCCATTGCGCTTATAACAATGGGAAGGCTGTCCATGAAATCCTGAAAACCATCTGTTTTCTGAAAGACAGAGGAAAGCCATATCCCGTCCACTGGCTTGATACTTGCTTAAAGGTGCTAAATACCATCAGTACGCTGCAGGCAGAAGATGGAAATTATGGTTATACGTACAGTACGGAGGAGAAAAAGGTGCTGGACTGGGACGGCTTTGCCGGCTGCTGGTTCCTTCCCTGTATGGCTTATGCGTATTCCCTGACAGGACAGGAGGCTTATCTGGAAAGCGCCCGGAAAGCGGAAGGCTTCTACCGGAAGTATGTAAGGGATCTCAATTGCTACGGGACGCCTATGGATACCTGGAAGGCCGTGGATGAGGAAGGCAATCTGGCCTTTATCCGGGGAACCAGGCTGCTTCATGAAATAACCGGAGAAAAAGAGTACCTGAAGGATTTGGAAAGCGGCGCGCAGTACGAATATTTGTGGAGGTACGGTTATCGGACAAGACCGGAATATGCCCCGGTAAAAACCGGCTGGAATTCCTGCGGAGGTTCCGTTACCAGCATTTCCAATCCCCACATCCATCCCATGGGTGTGATCGTGGACGATGATCTGCGATACCTGGCGGATAAGACGGGGGATCCCTACCACCAGTCCAGGGCGGATGACAGCACCGCCTGGATGATGCAGAATCTGGAATGTTATCCGGAAAAAACCGGATACGGCAGATATGGGGTGGTATCGGAACGGTGGTGCCCCAGTGACGGGCTGGTAACGGAAAGGGACAGCGACGGCACGCCTTATGCCTCCTGGTTCACTTATAATATGTGGTCTGCGGCCAACATCCTGGAGGCCCTGACCGATATCATCGGCAGGGATATGTGAATATTTGAAAGCCTGCCCAAGCAGGCGGATGGGAGCTGAATATGAAGATACAGCAATTGCATCAACACTGGCAGATGAAGATGGAGGGAGAGGATACCTGGCTGCCGGCCAAAGTCCCCGGTTCTATTTACCAGGATTTAATCGATGGGGGAAGGCTGGAAGATCCCTACTGGAGGGATAATGAGAAGAAAGCACTGGCTATTATGGAAAATCATTTTATATACCGGTGTACATTCCGAAAAGGGGAGAATACCTATACGAAAGCCTTTCTCCGGTTCGACAGCCTGGATACCCTGACGGAAATCCATCTTAATGGGAAACTGCTGGGAAATACGGAAAACATGCACCGTATTTATGAGTATGATGTTACCGGGATTCTGAAGGAGGATAACCTGCTGGAAATCCATTTTTACCCGGCCGTTGCCTATATCCGGGAGCGCCAGGAAACGATCCGGGCGGAAGGCTGTATTGATGCCATGGATGGGTTTGCCCACATAAGGAAAGCGCATTCCATGTTCGGGTGGGACTGGGGCCCCAGGATCCCGGACGGGGGGATTCTTAGGGATGTGACCATATCCTATAGGGATGCCGCCTGGATTGAAGAGGTCCATATCAGGCAGAAACATGAGGAAGGGCGCGTCTGTCTGAATCTATCGGTGAAAACCGGGAAAAGCGGCAGGGATGAGATGCCCTTGTCCTATCACGCCCGGATAACAGCCCCGGACGGCGGGCAGATCGATGCGGCAGACTCTCCTGGAGAACTTGCGATAGAGAAGCCTATGCTCTGGTGGCCCAACGGCTTGGGAAGCCCTAACCTCTATGAGGTGGAAATCCGGTTGTTTTCGGGGGAATATCTTCTGGATACCTGGAAAAAAAGGATCGGCCTGCGCACCATAACCATTTGCAGGGAAAAGGATGCTTATGGGGAAAGCTTTGCCACAGAAATCAACGGGCAGCAGGTTTTTGCAATGGGAGCGGATTATATTCCCCAGGATAATATTTTTGGCCGCATTCAGGAGGAAAGAACCAGAAAGCTGCTGGAAAGCTGCGTTATGGCCAACTTCAACACCATCCGTGTCTGGGGAGGCGGGTATTACCCGGAGGATTCTTTTCTGGATCTTTGTGATGAAATGGGACTTATGGTCTGGCAGGATTTCATGTTTGCCTGCGCGGTTTATGAGCTGACGGATGCGTTTGAGGAGAATATCCGGGCGGAATTCATCGACAATATCCGGAGAATACGCCACCATGCCTGCCTTGCGCTTTGGTGCGGAAATAATGAAATGGAAATGTTTGTGGCCGGCGGAGGATGGGGAAATACACCCAAACAGATGAGTGATTATTTTAAGATGTATAAATATATTATCCCCAAGCTGCTGAAGGAATACGATCCGGATACCTTTTACTGGCCGGCAAGCCCTTCTTCCGGCGGCGGTTTTGACGATCCCAATTCTTATGACAGGGGAGATGTGCATTATTGGGACGTGTGGCATGGGGGAAAGCCCATTACGGAGTTCCGTAAATTCTATTTCCGCTATCTTTCCGAATTCGGGTTCCAGTCCTTTCCGGCGATGAAAACGGTGGAAAGCTTTACCCTGCCGGGAGACAGGAATATTTTTTCTTATGTCATGGAGAAGCACCAGAGAAATAATTCCGCAAACGGGAAAATCATGACATATATGGGGCAGGAATACCTTTATCCTGCCAAATTTGAACACCTGCTGTATGCCTCCCAGCTTCTTCAGGCCGAAGCCGTAAAAAACGGGGTGGAGCATCTGCGCAGGCACAGGGGCCGGTGCATGGGAGCCATTTACTGGCAGCTGAACGATATCTGGCCGGGAGCCTCCTGGTCCTCTATTGATTATTATGGAAGGTGGAAAGCCCTGCATTATTACGCAAAGAGATTTTTTGCTCCGGTTCTCCTGTCCTGTGAAGAAGAAAGCCGGATGACCCAGGAAAGAAATATCAATGCGGAGAAGCCGGATTTTAATAAGTCTGTTAAATTCAATGTTTCCAACGAAACTTTTGAAGAAAAGCAGGTGGAGATCATCTGGTCGGTGCGAAGCGCTGACGGCAGGGAGAAAAGCAGGGAAAGCGTAACGCTGTCGGTACCGTCTTTTTCCGCAGCCTGGACCCAAAAATGGGAGCTTCCCCTGCTGGATGCGGCAAGGGAATATGTAAGTTATTCTCTTGTGGATATAGCCCCTTTGTCTGAACCTAAGGATGGTCCGCTAAGCGCGGCAAACGTTGTTTCAAATGGCAGTGTATTATTCACTATGCCCAAATATTTTGAATTTGAGGATCCTCAATTAACGGTAAGCTGCAGCGAAGAAATGATAACAGTACAGTCCAGGTGCTATGCCAGGGGCGTAGAGATTCAAAATGAAAACGAGGATCTGATTTTATCTGACAATTATTTTGATATGGACGGCGGAGAAAAAACCGTACGGATACTTTCCGGAACCCCGCAGGGGCTGAAGGTAAGAAGCGTTTATGACATCCGCTGAAGCCGGACATTTCTATGCTGTCCGCCGGTCCGGCGGCAAGATCACAGAGTGTGTATCCCGCAGGAGAATGTCCGTTGCGGTCAAGAGAACCGTTTCCTCCATTGCTATAATAAAAGAACAAATCCGGGGACGCAAAATTCACGTTCCCACCTACATGGAGGAAAATATGGATCAAAAAAATGAAATCCAACGGCATTTACAAGCCCTGTGCGAAGAAATCGGCCCGCGTCCCACCGGCTCACAGGCAAACCGGGACGCGGTTTCTTATGCCCGCAGGCAATTCGAAGCCTATGGCCTCACCACGCAGCTGCAGGAATTTGACTGCATGGACTGGAGCAGGAACGGGGGTACTCTAAAGGCAGAGGGAAAGGAGATCCCTGTGATGCCCGCGCCTTATTCCAAAGGCTGCGGGGTACAGGGGGAAATCATCCGGGCAGGTTCTCTGGAAGAACTGCGGAAAGCCCCGCTATCCGGAAAAATTGTATTGCTTTGTGACGGACTGGCATCCGAACCGTTCATGCCCAAAAGCTTTGTTTTCTGGAATCCGGATGAGCATAAGGAAATCATTTCCCTTTTGGAAAACGGCGGTGCGCTGGCGGTTCTTACCGTAAGCCTTTCCGCCGGACAGTATCTGCCTATCATTGAGGATGGGGATTTTGAACTGCCCTGCGGGATTGTCCTGCCGGAAAATCTTCCCCTGCTTGACAGCGGTATCCGGGCGGTATTGAAGCTGGATGCGGAAAGAAAAGCGGCGAAGGGGGCAAATGTGATTGCTTCCTATGGAAGCGGCGCGCATAAGGTCTGCTTTTCCGCCCATATTGATACCGGCAACATGACGCCGGGCGCTTTGGATAATGCCTCCGGGACGGCGGTACTGCTTGCCATGGCTTCACAGCTGCAGGGAAAAACGTATCCGTACCGGCTGGAGTTCGTCCTTTTTAACGGAGAAGATTATTACTCTACGCCGGGGGAAATGGCATATCTGGCTTCCCATTTATCCAGGCCGGAGGATTATGTCTGTGCATTTAATGTGGATGGGGCGGGGCTGAAAGGGAAGGATATTACCTATTCGTTTTATGAATGTCCTGAAAAGCTGAGCAGCAGTATAAGAAGCTTTGCATCCCGTTTGGAAGGTTTTTCAGAAACCGAGCCGTGGCCGCAGGGGGATCACACCCTGTTTTCCTTTTCCGGCGTACCGGCAGTGGCGATAACTTCCTCCGGTATATTTGAACTGACGGAAAAAGTGCTTCATACGGAAAAAGACATACCGGCTCTGGTAGATACAAAGAAGTTGGGAGAGCTTGCCGCCTTCTTGCTGGGGGCAGTTTGACTTTTTCAGAGAGAAACCTGAGGAACAGGAGGATGCCTCGCTTCGTGAATCATCCTCCTGTTTCATGAGAAACGGCGCAGCAGTGAAGGAATTCACTTTGCTGCGCCGTTATTTTATTAATTCCGGATTGTGATGTCTCCGGAGCTGCATTCGATGCGGATCCAGTTTTCATATTCGTTTTCAAAGGTATAATAAACATCGCCGAGCTTGTGGCTGCCTACTTTGATTTCACCGTAGTCGGTCTTTAAATCATAACCATAGGTTTGGGTCAGGACGGGAGTGATGTCCACATGGCCGTAATCGGATTTGACGGTAAGATTCCGGAAGCTGAAGGCTTCTGCATCCATATCCCCGCTGTTTAGATTAAGGCTGGCATCGGCAGCGGTAACTCCGTTCATATCCACAGAGCCGTAATCGCTGGTGACCGTAAGCTGTCCCAAGGCGGCCTGTTTTAGTTTGAGGGTGCCGCTGTTGAGTATCAGATCCGTGCTTGTTTTGATATCCGCTTTGTCCAGGGTGCAGTCGCCGTAGTCGTTTGTTACCTTCAGCGTATTCCCGCTCAAATTTTCTCCTTTGAATTTGCCGGAGTTGAGAGTGAGATCCATATCGGTACAGGCAATGTCCGTAAGGGTTGCATTTCCGTAGTCATTTACCAGGGTAAGATCCCCGGCATGCAGTGCGGAAAGGCTGGTGTCCCCGGAGGAGGTGGAAACGGTCAGGGAGCCAAGCTGTGTATCTGCGGGAACGTAAATGGTCACATATTCTTTGGCAGAGGGCCAATCCACGGAAAAAGAGGTGGAGAAGCCGGACAGGAAAACGACCTGTCCGCTGCTTTGTTTGCTTTCCCTGACAGTGAGTTTCCCGTCTTTTACCTGGATATCGGGAGCGCTCCAGGCCACAAGCTGGTATTCCAGCCCGTAATGGTCGGAAGGCTGTATGGTGATATCGGCATAATCCATCTGAATATCCAGGCTGGTGAAGGCATCCAAATCGTCGATGGTATCGGACAGGACGGACGGTCCCTCACTGGCAGTATTATTCAGGGAATAGACGGTAAGACCGTTTCCGGGCTGGAAACCGACGCCGTTGAAGCGGCCTCCCAGTACCCAGCCTATGACGGACAGGAGCAGTCCGGCAGCACACAGGGAGCCGCAGAGTATAAAAAATTTATTGCGTTTACGCATGACGCTCTCCTTTCATTTTTAAGATATTTCCGAAAAGCTTTACCAGGCTGATCAGGATAAGGCGGCAGAGTTTTAATACACCATATACGGCCAAAAGTCCAAGTCCGGTGCAGAACAGGCCGGCACCAAAACAGCTGAGCGCAGTGGCAGGTGCGCTGAACAGGACGGTAAAGCTGGCGGCTACGGCAATGGGGCCGCATACAACAAAGGCGAGGGCCGCCATGATAAAGGCTGCAAGCACCAGAAGCACACAGAGTATTAACAGGACAATCACTCCCAGGAACAGCACGGCAAAAGGAAGAGCTATGGGAACCGCGCAGACGGCGAGGATACCGATCCACAGGGCATTCATATTTTTGCGGAGCCCCTTTTGGGGAACGGAAGCTTTTTGGATAGCCATATTGGTGATGATCTGTTCCGCCGCCGTGTCCGGGCTTCCCAGATCCTCGATGGCCTGCTGTTCTCTTTCCGGCCCGGCGTCTTCAAAATACTCTTCAAAATAAGCCATAGCCTCATTATAATTTTCTTTGGGCAAAATCCGAAGCCGCTTTTCCAGCGCGCTCATATATTCGGTCTTGTTCACTTTTCCTCACCTCCATGGGCAATTTCGTTGATAGCATCCACGTACTTTTTCCATTCGTTGTCCAGGTATTCGCAGGTTCCCCGCCCGTCCGGCGTAATCCGGTAATATCTCCGGTTGCGTCCCTGGAATTGCTGGTCATAGGTATCCACCAGGCCGTTTTCCTGAAGCCTTTTCAATATGGGATACAGCGTGGAATCCTTCGTGTTTGATACGGTTTTCAGCTGCTGGCTTATTTCGTAGCCGTAGCTGTCATCTCTGGAAACGACAGATAAAATCAGGAATTCCAGCAGCGGTGTACTGAGCGGATATATCATGTAATCCCTCCTTCTTTCTATATATATTTCATACAGGCATATCTATGAATTAAGTATATTATATTTTGTATAATATATACTGTCAACACATATAAGAAATTCTTAAGCTTTTTAAGAAAAACTTTGAAAAGTATACAGCTGCACAGAGGGCCTGTCATAAAAATTTCCGGCCCGGACATATTCCTGTCCTTCTTTTCATAAGGTATATAAGACATGACAGTTGAGGCTTATCTGAACTGTTGCTGGAGGAAAGGGGCTGTTGGAAACGTGCAGTCACTTTCCAGGACAAGATAAAGGAGTGGGATTGTGTTTGAGACAAAGAGCATCAGAGAAACATGTGTACAGCTGGACAGTGATATAGACAAAGGACTGTCGGAAAAGGAAGCCGCAAGGCGTTATCAGGAGAACGGGAAGAATGAGCTGAAGGAACCGCGGAAAAAGACGGTGGTGGAGTCTTTTCTGGAACAGCTGAATGATCCGCTGATATATGTGCTTCTTGCAGCGGCTGTTATATCCCTCCTGCTCCATGAAGTGAGCGATGCCGTGATCATTGCGGTGGTGGTGCTGATGAACGCTTTTGTAGGCATGATACAGGAGGGAAAAGCCCAGAAGGCCCTGGATTCCCTGAAAAAGCTGACAAGCCCGCATGCCTATGTGATCCGGGAGGGAAGGGAAAAAGAGATTCCGGCGTCCCAGCTTGTGGTGGGGGACATTGTATGCCTGGATGCCGGCTGCCAGATCCCGGCGGATCTGCGCCTTACCAGAACAAGCAGCCTGAAGGTGGAGGAGTCGGCCCTGACAGGGGAATCGGTACCTATTGAAAAGGACGCTTCTTTTGTTGCCAAAGGGGCGGCTCCCGCACGCAGGGAGGAGTTTGCGGGGAAGGGAAAAGGGCTGGAAGCGGCCGGGAAGAGGGAGACAAGGGCAGGGAAGGAAACCCATATCCCTCTGGGGGATCGCTATAATATGGCTTATATGTCCACCATAGTGACCTATGGCCGGGGAGAAGGTATCGTGACCGCCACCGGTATGGATACGGAAATCGGAAAAATCGCCTCCCTCATCAATGAAAGCCATGAAGAACTCACTCCGCTGCAGAAAAGGCTGGGAGAGCTGGGAAAACTGCTGAGCATTCTGTCCCTGCTTCTCTGTGCGGCTCTTTTCGTCATCGCACTGGTACAGAAAAGAAATCTGATAGAAATGCTGATCACGGCCATATCCCTGGCAGTAGCCGCAGTTCCGGAAGGGCTTCCGGCAGTGGTCACTATCTGCCTGGCGTTGAGCGTGACCAAGATGGTAAAGGTACATACCATAGTCAGAAAGCTTCCTTCCGTGGAAACGCTGGGAGCGGTGAGCGTGGTCTGCTCCGACAAGACCGGCACCCTCACCCAGAATAAAATGACCGTAGAAAGCTGCTTCACCAACCAGAAGCTGCTGGGGAAAAAAGATCTGGGAAAGGAAGAACACAGGGAATTTTTAAAAGGAATGACTCTGTGCAACGATGGGGTGCTGGACGGGGGAGAACGCATCGGGGATCCCACCGAACTGGCCCTGCTGGACCTGTCGGCCCGGTTCGGTATGCGCAGGGAGGAACTGGAAAAGGAATTTCCCCGCACAAAGGAGCTGGCTTTTGATTCCAACCGCAAGATGATGTCCACCTTCCATCAGAGAGGAAACCAGACGGTTACCTATACAAAAGGGGCGCCCGACGAGATCCTGAAAAAATGCAGCAGTATTCTGCTATACGGCAGGACCGCAGCCATGACGGAGCAGCAGAGAAGGCAAATCAGACAGGCGGTGGAGAACATGTCCTCCCAGGCCCTGCGTACGCTGGCGATTGCCATGCGGGCCGGCGGCAGCGGGCCGGTGGAAGAAGGGCTTACCTTTGTAGGGATGGTGGGGATGAAGGATCCGGCGCGTCCCGAAGCTGCCGATGCGGTGGCACGTTTCCGGGATGCAGGGGTATCCACCGTGATGATCACCGGCGATCATGTGGATACCGCCTTCGCCATCGGGAAGCAGCTGGGGATAGTGAACCGTCCGGAGCAGTGCCTCACCGGAGATGCGGTTGCCCGTCTGGATGAGGAAAGTTTCCTGCACAAACTGGATACGGTACGGGTATTTGCCAGGGTTTCCCCGGAACACAAGGTACGTATTGTAAAAGGTTTTAAGGAAAAGGGGAATATTGTGGCTATGACAGGCGACGGCGTCAACGACGCGCCTTCCCTCAAAGCGGCGGATATCGGCATTGCCATGGGGATGACAGGAACGGATGTGGCCAAGCAGGCTTCGGATATTATACTCACAGACGATAATTTCGCTACCATAGAAAAAGCCATTGTGGAAGGGCGGGGGGTTTACGAAAATATTAAGAAATCCGTCATTTTCCTTCTTTCCTCCAACCTGGGAGAAATAATGACCATGTTCCTGGCGGTTCTGTGCGGCCTGGCATCTCCCCTGAAATCCAGCCATATCCTTTGGATTAACCTGATTACCGATTCCCTTCCGGCACTGGCGCTCGGAGTGGATAATAATGATGCCGACAGCCTGATGAAACGGCCGCCCCGGGATCCCAAAGAGAGCCTGTTTGCGGGAGGAGGTTTGGCCTGCACCGGCTTTTACGGCCTGCTGATTGCAGGGATCAGCCTTGCGGCCTTTTTTACCATTCCCTATGCGGTGATTCTGGAGAAACAGATCCCTCTTACTATAGCCAATTTTGCTACGGTGCTCCAGCATGAAGCCATATTGAACCGGGCGCAGACCTATGCGTTTACGGTCCTGGGGATGTCCCAGCTGTTTCATGCGGTGGGCATGAGGGATGTGCGCAAATCCGTTTTTAAAATGAAACATTTTGACAATAAGCTGATGATAGCAGCCTGTGTCCTTGGTTTCCTCCTGCAGTTTGCCGTAACAGAAATCCCTTTTCTCACGGCGGCCTTCGGGACGGCCCATCTGTCCTTAAGGGAATGGCTGCGTCTGACCTTCCTGGCGGCCTTCCCCCTGCTGGCCCACGAGCTGATGATCCTGTTTTCCTTTGATTTTGTCCGGAAAGGAAACAGAAAACAGAAGCTGTCAGCAAAAACAGCTTCCGATTATATGTTATAAAACGGCTTAACTTTTGAGGGAATCTGTCGATATTATAAAAAAAGACCGGTATTCCGGTAACTGCATCCAACTTAATAAACCGGGTGCAGCTGCCGGAATACGGAATATTACTTTATTTTTTTTATCCTTTCCAGAAGATCTACAATCAGCCGGGCCTCATCCTCGTCCAGCTGACGTATGTATTGCATTGCTCTTTGCTGCAATTGCGTGGTACGCTCCGACTCGTTGAAGAATTCCATAGGAGTAACACCCAGATAATCACATATGTAGAGGAATTCCGGCATAGAAGGTAAGGCACGGCCGGAGGCAATACTGTGAATATAACTTGTGCTGTGCCCTAAATCTACACTCATTTTTCTTTCCGGAACATCCTTCTGGAGTCGAAGTTCGGTAATCCGGTCACGAATAAATTTTTCGTCCATTATCATCCGCCTCCTCCCATGTGATAATAATAATATACAATAGTCAGATTTTCGAATATTTATAGCGTTTGATATTGTTGAAACATACGCTTAAATCGTCTATAATTGTAAAAGAAAGATGCATATAATATACACATGCCATAGGAGAATATACAATGAATAAAAAAAAGATTTACCGAAAAGTGGCAAAAGAATATGGAGTGAGTGTACAGGAAGTAAAGCAGGAGATGCAGGCAGCGCTGGATTATTCCTACCGGAATACCCCTGATGACGGCGTTACAGGCGCCTGGCAGAATAAGGTCCCCAGAAAAGGAGAGGCCCCCACGCCGGACGAACTGCTGCGTTATGCCTGCGGTGAACTGGCTGTTTCTGATAAAAAAACAAGATAAAAAATTGCATCTGTTCATTCATCATCAATGTCAAAACATGAAAAATAAGAAGCCTCCACAAAATGTGGAGGCTTCTTATCTTATGAGGGGGGAGATAGTTTCAACAAAACTTGTGAGCTGTTGTTCATCTATCTGTCATTTATGATACCGGATAATTGTGTCAGAAGTGTGTCGCAATTCAAAAAAACTTATTAAATGTATAAAAGAATTCTTTAAAGAATCTTAATTGATAAAAATAATTCTTTGGGAGAAAATGATCCATAAAAAGTTATGAAAATAAAATTGACTTACTATTTACAAAAAGTCAGTCAATTGTTATAATACACAAAAAGGCGGAAGGCAGGTGACAGGATGCGGATAAGCAAGGAACCGGAAATACGCCGGGCGGAACTGGTGGAGGCAGCCCGGGAGCTGTTTGACAAAAACGGCATTAAAAATACGCAGGTCAGCCAGATCGTGGATAAGGTGGGAGTCGCCAAAGGCCTGTTCTACTATTATTTCAAATCCAAGGAAGAGATCGTGAATGAGGTGGTGAGCGTGGTAATGACCGAGCTGCGGGAGGCTTCCGAAAGGATCCTCGCGGATGACGCTCTCACTTTTTATCAGAAGGCCTCGGAATTCCTGGCATTGTATATGGATATGATCGACCAGTTTTCCGGAGATGAAGAAGAGAATCTGGCGAACATGCTGGAGGTCTTTTCCCGAAATTCCATTGCCCAGGATGCCAACGATTTACTGCAGGAGCAGATCAGCCGTCTGCTTGAACAGGGGGTAAAGGAAAAAATACTCACGACGGCCTATCCGGAGGAAACCATACGGATTCTGATTTTTGGACTGCTGGCCCAGTCCAGGAAACAGCTTCTTTCCATGGAGCAGATAATGACCATTATTGAGCAGGCCATGCATATGCCTGCCGGTTCCCTGAAAAAGGGAGGAGGAGAATGATATGACACAGTATAGTGAACCGTTGGACTCGGTAATAAACGGCCTGCACAGCAGCAGGACAGAGGGGCTTACAAGCGCCCGGGCACAGGAACTCCTGCAGGAATACGGCCCCAACCAGCTTAGGGCCAAAAAGAAAAAAACCAATCTGCAGCGTTTTTTTGAACAGTTCAAGGATGTGATGATACTCATCCTGATCGCCGCCGCAGCGGTATCATTTGTGGTTGCGTGCAACGGACATGATTCGTCCGAATTTTTTGAACCTCTTCTGATTCTGCTGATTGTCGTCCTCAATGCCATCATGGGCATGGTGCAGGAAAGCAAGGCGGAAAAAGCCATGGAAGCGCTGCAGAACATGTCGGCGCCGCGGGCAAGAGTGATCCGCGACGGCAAAGAGGTCGTGATTGACGCCGTGCAGGTGGTGCCCGGAGATATCATCCTGGTGGAAGCCGGCGATAATATCCCTGCCGATGCCAGGCTGATAGAATCGGCGAGCCTGAAATCGGAAGAATCCGCACTGACGGGGGAATCCGTTCCCAGTGAAAAGAATGCCGCCCTTCAAATAGAAGAAAAAGCGCCTTTGGGAGATCGGGCGAATATGATCTACTCCGGCTGCAGCGTGGCATACGGACGTGCACGTGCGGTGGTTACGGCTACCGGGATGAACACGGAAATGGGACATATTGCAGGGCTTCTGGAAGGGGAAACGGACAGCCAGACCCCTTTGCAGCAAAAACTGGCCCAGCTTGGAAAATATCTGGGCTTTCTGGCAATTGCCGTGTGTGCGGTCATCTTTATTATCGGCCTGATTGACGGCATGGCGGTTATGGAAATTTTTATGACGGCGGTTTCCCTTGCCGTTTCGGCTATCCCGGAAGGACTTCCCGCAATCGTCACCATTGTCCTTTCCATCGGGGTCCAGCGGATGGTGAAGCAGAATGCCATTATAAGAAGGCTGCCCGCCGTGGAAACGCTGGGAAGTGCATCCGTTATCTGTTCCGATAAAACAGGAACCCTCACCCAGAACCGTATGACCCTGGTAAAAGCCTATGATGCACAGAGCGGCAGCCTTGCGGACATATCCGGACAGGATTCCCCTGAGATTAAAAAGCTTCTGGAATACGGCGCCCTCTGCTGTGACGGTTCTGTAATCGAAAAGGACGGAGAGGTACAGCATATCGGAGATCCAACGGAAACCTCCATTGTATATGCGGCCATGAAAAACGGAAGTCCCAAGGAAAAGCTGGCTCAGGAATATCCACGGCTTACCGAGCTTCCTTTTGACTCCGACAGAAAGCTGATGACCGTGGTCTGCAGAATGCATGGCAGGAATGTAGTCATTACCAAGGGTGCTTTCGATTCCATGCTCCCCATCTGTACCCGGGGGGATATGGATAAGGCCCAGGAGCTGGTGAATACCATGAGTTCCAATGCCCTCCGTGTTCTGGCGGTAGGGTATAAGGAAATAGAAGAAGTACCTGAAAATCCTTCTATCGAAGAACTGGAAAACGGGCTTACCTTTATGGGGCTGGTAGGGATGATCGATCCGCCCCGCCCGGAGGTACGCGATGCGGTTGCGGTGTGCAGGAAGGCGGGTATCAAGCCTGTTATGATCACCGGCGACCATGTGGTTACCGCTTCGGCGATTGCCCGGGATCTGGGCATCCTGGAGGAAGGCGACAACGCGATTACCGGCGCACAGCTGGCGGCAATGAGCGAGGAAGAACTGACCGGAAAGGTACGGCATATTTCGGTATATGCCCGTGTGTCTCCGGAAGATAAAATCCGCATTGTGAAGGCATGGCAGAATCAGGGGGAAATCGTTGCGATGACCGGTGACGGCGTGAACGATGCGCCGGCCTTAAAGGCCGCGGATATCGGCTGTGCCATGGGAATTACCGGTACCGATGTGGCAAAGGGCGCCGCGGATATGACACTGACGGATGACAACTTTACGACGATTGTATCCGCCGTAAAAGAAGGACGCGGTATTTACGGAAATATCAAGCATGCGGTGGCCTTTTTGCTTGGCACCAACATCGGAGAGGTACTAACCGTATTCCTTTCCATGCTGTTCTGGAAACAGAGCCCCCTACTCTCTATGCAGCTTCTGTGGATCAACCTGGTAACCGACAGTCTTCCCGCTATTGCGCTGGGCATGGAAAAGGTTCCTGACGATGTGATGGAAAAGAGTCCGAAGCCGAAGAATGAAGGCATATTTGCCCATGGCCTGGGGATTCGGATCGTACTGCAGGGAGCTATGTTTGCGGCGCTGACCTTATTCGGTTTCTGGCTTGGATGGAAGGAAACCGGAACCATAGAGGCCGGACGTACCATGGCCTTTATGGTATTGGCGACCACCCAGGTGTTCCATGCGTTTAACATGCGTTCCAGCCACTCTCTTTTCAAGACCGGCTTCTTTACCAATACCTATTTAAACGGTGCGGCGGCGCTCTCCCTGATACTGATTGCGCTGATCACCTTTATTCCGCCCTTTGCCCTTGTTTTCGGCCTGACGGCCCTTCCGGCACATCTGTACCTGACGGCGCTGGGGCTGGCATTTATTCCTATTATTGTACTGGAAATTGCGAAAGCGGCGGGGATGATAAAGCATCACCAATAAAGTGATTCTGGCAGGTAAGGTGTAATTTTGTGCACCTTACCTGTTTTGTTTTGTGCATTTACTCCTTTCTGATGTACGGATAGAATGAGTACAAGCGGGAATTACCGTTAAAAAGAATTGGAGGAGAGGTTATGTCAGAAATAAAAAAAATGATTCAGGTTGGAACCGGAGGTTTTGGGACGTATTGGCTGCAAACTATTATACCGCGTGTGGACAGTTTTGCCCGGTTGGTAGCTGCTGTGGATGTGAATGAAACCGCATTAAAGAATGCAGAGGTGATTGGCGGACTTCCGAAAGAAAAATGTTATACGGATTTGCGGCAGGCATTGAAGGAAAATAAAGCTGATTTTGTAAATGTAGTGGTACCTCCCGAATACCATGAAGCAGTAATCGATACTGCCTTAGAAGCAGGTCTGGATATTCTATGTGAAAAACCGCTTGGAAATGATATGGAAGCATGTGTACGTATTCGGAATAAAGTCAAAGCGGCAGGAAAAAAACTTGCTGTTACTATGAGTCACCGTTTTGAAGTCGAAAAGCAGACGGTGGAAGCTTTGGTCAAATCCGGTGTATACGGGGAAATCGATTATATAGTAAGCCGGCTTGTGATGGCAGGAAATAAAGAAATCCGCAGGGAAGACAGGGCGGAAACCCTGGTTTCAGGTGCGCTTATCCATAATCTGGACACAATTCGGGGAATTTGCGGCTGTAATGCCAAAACGGTGTATGCCAATTGCCGGATCGGAGGGCCGTCAAATGCTCCAAGCGGCTTGGTTATTCTGGAAATGGAGAACGGAGTGCGTGCCGTTTTGGAGGAATCCTTTGCCAATGGAGTTAACCATGACGGCTGGAGTGATGAGTACCTCAGGGTAGAATGCCGGGAGGCAGCTATTGAAGCGGATCACAAAATGGTAACAGTAAAAAGTGATAAAGGATATCCTATGCCCGTAACAGCCCGTATTCCGTTAATTGAAAGCGAATATTGGGATCATGCCCTGATTCTTTCTCATTTTGTAAAGTGGCTGGAGGGAGGAAAGAAACCGGCGACAGAAGCAGAGGACAACCTGCAGTGCTGTGCCCTTGTGTTTGCGGCAATTGAGAGTATACAAAGCGGTAAAGCAGTGGATGTTCAGGATTTTTACAGACATTATACACAGGAACTGAGGTAATTATGAATCGGAAAGGGAAAAAGAAAAAAATTCTGTTTACGATCTATGCCTATTATTTTATGGTTATATTTGCGGTAACCGGGACAATGTTCAGTACGGCTCTTCCCAGAATTATTCAGGATTACCAGCTTTCTTTATCCCAGGCCGGCCTTTTTTCCGTGTTTACCAGCCTTGGAAATCTGGGAGCGATGGCAGTTACCGGTTGGCTGGGAGACAGATTCAGGAAAAGCCGTATGATGGGTGCTGTATTTATGGGGATGGGATTTACCCTCACTTTCATTAGCAAAATGCCTGCATTTCTGATACTTTTAATCCTTATGGTGATTTTGGGAATATTCGGCAGTATCCTGAATCTGATAATTACGGCATTTGTATCAGATTTGTACGGAGAGGAACGGGCCAGATACATTAATATGGTTCATACCTTTTATGGCCTTGGCTCTCTTTTGGGGCCCTTGTATCCTATGCTCCTTGGAAGAGCAGGCCTGACTTGGCGATTTTCCTATCTGTGGTTATCCATACTTGTATTTATAACTGGTGCTGCTTACTTCGGAATACTGGGGATAATAAAGGAACCTGCTGATAATGAAGAAACTGGAAAAGGCGAAGAAGGGAGAAATGAAATAACACTGGCCGGCCTGATGCATTATAAAGGCATGGCGGCATTGTGTATTATGAGCTTTCTTTATATGGGAGGCCATCAGAATACCTTCAGCATCTGGTTTCAAACCTATTTACAAACAGAAAACAGAATTCTATATACACCGGAGTATACTTCGGTTTGTATGACTTTTTATTGGGTTGGTATGGTTATCAGCAGGTTTATCTGTGCACGGCTGTCACACAAAATTTCTCCCCGCAGGGTTATTCTTGCAGGAAGTATTTCCGGAATCCTGGCGATGGCTTTCGGGATGCTTTTACAGACGCCGGCCGTCTGGTTGTCTGCAGTACTTTGGCTGGGTATTTCCACCGGTGCCATCTACCCTATGACCTTTGCCATTTCTTGTGAATGGTTTCCGGAATGTTCAGCAAGGGTATCCAGCCTGGTGGGGATTTTCACTTCAACGGGGGGAATGCTCTGTGGCTGGTTAGTTGGAAAAATTGCAGGATGTGTATCTTTTAACCTGGCTATGTATGTCCCATGGATTTCGCTGGCTATCGTATTTTGGATCGTATGGAGGAAATTTCCGGTGGACAAAAGTCCGGCGAACAGTAAAATTATATAAAACATTTCCTGTATAAGGCCTCTGTCCCGGCGAACAGGACGGAGGCCTTACTTTATTACTGTTTAAGGAAAAGGCTCCGGTATTCGGAAGGGGAGATTCCTTCCGCTTTTTTAAATGCTCTGCTGAAGTAATGGGTATCATGATATCCTATGCTTTCAGAAATCAGGGAAAAATCCCAGTCGGTATGTTGCCGAATGAGCTCTTTGGCCCTTTCCATCCGGAGATTGATAAGAAATTGTATAGGGGTGGAATTCTTTTCCCTTTTAAATATACGGTTCAGATATATGGGATTAAAGCCTATCATATCAGCCATGGACTCCAGGGAAATATCTTCTGTATAATGTTGACGGATATAGGTTTCCATATCATCTGCGGTTCTGGCAGAATAATCCTTAAGAGAATTTTCCTGATCCAGTAGTTGTTCCGCGCCTTCCCTGATATCCGTGTATATATCAGGGAAGGAGCGGCATACAGAAAGGCTGCCAAGAATACTATATTCTGCCAGATAGAGTTTCAACTCATCCGGTTCTGACTGGGTGGAAATAAAAGCGCGAAGAAGCTGCCGGAGGCCATTTTCGATTACTTTCTGGGGATATTGTTGCTCTTCCCAGGTGCTCAGAAGTTCATTAATCCATCTGCGGATATCTTCCCGGCGGTTGCTGGCAATCAGGTTTTTAAGAAGCTGCAGCTGTATTGGGGGTAATAGCTGGGAAAAGGTATGGGATATACCGCATTCCTCCTCTTTGATCAGATTGCTTTTACCGATAACAAGGGTGCGGTTCAGGGTTTCCTGCAGCATGAGTGCTCCCTGGTGCAGTTGATGGATAGTAACCTCACCGGGCAGGATACACAGATTTACAGGATATCCATTTGTGTATTCTCCGGTGGTTTTCAGAAAACCGGAAAGAGCTGTTTCGGCAGGTACTTTTTCCTGACTATCCCATACAATATATTTTTGGTTTACACTCCAGCCATAACAAACCCACTTTCGTTTCCATACAATTTGATTTTGCTCAAGGAGCGATTGCAAATCAATTTTTTTCCATATGTTCATATATATCCGGGAATGGGAAATCTGGGAGGCATTGTTCATCAGGGGGCCGATACACAGAAGAAGCATCCGGAATTGTATCCCGGGAGAAAAATGGGAAGCCTGTTCCGTATCCAGTTTGTTAGAAACGGCAGAAGCTATCGTGTAGGCTTCTTCCTCCTGAGAGGCATCATCAAACTCCCTGGCCAGTGATTTCAGAATACGTGCCAGTTCGTGGTCTGTTATGGGTTTAAGAAGATAATCCACAGCGTCCATACGTAACGCTTCTCTGACATAATCAAAATCCCTGTAACCGCTTACTATAATACATTTGGTTTCAGGACAGGTTTCTTTCATGCGGGAAAGAAGCGTAAGGCCGTCCATAACGGGCATTTTAACATCGGAAAAAAGAACCTGTGGGCGTATTTCCTCTGCCAAAGCCAGGGCATCCATTCCGTTTCTTGCAGTTGCTGCAATTTCAAAACGGGGATCCAGTTCTTTTATTTTCTTTTCCATGAACTGTAGGATACGTGGTTCATCTTCAGCCAGTATAACGCGGTAATAACCGGACATGCTGTGAGACCTCCTGAATAATAATAAATACACATATATAGTAAATTTATTGGAAAGTATAACATAATCCGTGATTATATACAAATGAAACTGAAAAAATATTGCTTAATTATACATAATAATACATACTTGATTGTGATATAAATGTGTAGTAAAAAAAATCAGGCGGTTATATTTGGAGGATAGGGTATGAGGAAAAAAACAAATTCGATTCAGAGGAATATGTTTTATGCATTTGCAGCAGGTCTTGCAGTGGTGATTACTGTTTTTATTGCGGTATATATTATGCAGACATACGTTCTCATGAAGGATGAGGTTACCTCTTCCATGTTGCAGCTTTCCGGGAATATCGGGGAAAGGCTGGATGACGAACTGAGACAGAACAGCCTTCTGTCGGAAAAAATTGTATTCTCCAATGAAGTAAGACGTCTGTTTTTGACCGATTTGCCAACGAGTCCTGATGCGGTGACGACATACCGGCTTACCAACCGGTTTAATCAGCTTATGTATTCTATTACAGGCCCAAAGCTTCCCTTTTATCAGATGAATATATTGGATTTGTCAGGGCACCGTGTTACCTTTGGGCAGGAATATAATTATACGGAACTGACCCAAAGCCAGATGGAAGGGATTTCCTGGCTGGACAGGGCGGTGGAAAAGGATGGTAAGCTTCATATTGTAGCTACACATGAGAGTGAGTTGAACAGTTATCCGGCTCAGGTAATATCCCTTTGCAGAGGATTCGGACAACTGATAGGAGGAAAGGTAAGCGGTGTGGTGGAAATCCAGGTGGCTTATGATACCATAGATACCATTGTGAAATCCACCGCTTACATAAAGGACGGCAGCGGAGAAAAGAGGATGGTAGTGATACTGGATAAAGACGGAGGACTTGTATATCCTCGGAATTTGGATTACAGTTTGCTGGAATATTACGGTTCGGTTGCCGATACATTGGAAACGGATGGAAACCATAATATACTGAGGAAAAATCCGGCAACGGGTAGCAGGGAGTTTGTTTTTGAAGCGGTATGTGATTTTTCAGAATGGAGAGTCATGCTTATCATGCCGAGAAGTATACTGATGGAGCCTATTCGGAAACTGCTATGGCAAATTTTATTTTTAGGTTTTCTTCTTCTTATGGGAAGCGCTGTGTTCTCTATGTATATGTCGCGCATTTATACCGTTCCTATCAATAAACTTTATCATTCCGTACAGTCCCTTACCCTGGAAAATCTGAGTACCGGAAGTCAATTTCATATTAATTCTGGAGTAAACGAACTGGAACAGTTGAATGATGTATTCAATATGATGGTGGTGCGACTGCATGAATCGCTGGAAGAGACGGTATCGGCTAAGAATATGGAGATACATTCCAGGATGCTTGCACTTCAGGCGCAGATGAATCCGCACTTTTTGTATAATACGCTAACGGTAATCAGTATTATGGCAGATAACGGGGAAAAGGAAAACGTAAGATGGGCCTGCCGAAACCTTTCAGATATGCTGTCGTATATATCCAGTGAATCCCTGAAGCCGGTGAAGCTGGAAGCAGAATGGGAACATACATGTAATTATATTGATATTATTAAGATGCGGTATATGGAAGATATTCTTTTTGACAGCAGGGTACCTAAGGAAATGTTTGGTCTGAAGATTCCCAAACTAGTTATACAACCTTTAGTAGAAAATGCGGTAAAATACGCTACTGACAATATTCCTGTCTGGAAAATAGAAATCAGGGCCTGGAAGGATGAGGAAAAATGGTATGTATCCGTAAGAGATAACGGTTCGGGATTCCCGGAGGAAAAGCTAAATGAAATGAGAGAAAAAATACAAAATATAGAGAAAACCGGAAATGTACCACAGCTTACGATGGATGGTATGGGGCTTTTGAATATCTATCTGCGTATGCGTTTCTTTTATAAAAATAATCTTACCTTTCACATGAAAAATCTGCCGGTAAATGGAGCGGAAGTTATAATAGGTGGCCTTTTACAGTTTTTGCCGGAAAAAGCAGAGATATAGGCTGTTCTGGGGATCGGGAGCAGTGATATAAGGGAAAATATTATCCACCTGTTCCGGTTTGTTTTGTGCATTCCACATTTGCTTTCTGCCTTGTATACTGAACTCACCTTGAGGGAAACGGAGTCAGATATCCCGCAGCAAGCTGACGAGGTGTCTGACCCTCGTTGCAGTTGCCAAGTGGATGCACGCGTGCATCCGTTCGGCTCATTGCCCGCGGGAATGAAAAAGAAAAGGAGGTTTGTATTATGATGGGGAAGAAAGGAACGGCAATTTTAATGGCAGGCATCATTGCTGCAGGGACTCTGGCCGGATGCGGACAGACCGAAAGCAGCGGGGAGGGCACACAGACAGCGACAGGAAATGCGTCAGGGGCAGAATCGGAAGCGGAAGAAGCGAAAAGTGATGTTACATTGACGGTAGCTGCCGCACAGGATTGGATTAAGGATTGGGACAGGAAGGTTGCGGAGGAGTTCACTGCGGAAACGGGTATTAAAATCGATTTCCAGCTGAATCCTAATGATCAATACACAAATATTGTAAAGGCGAAGCTGGCATCAGGAGAAGGTGTTGATATTTTCTATGCGAATACGGGCAGAGGTCTTCTGGAATATTCGCCGGATAAATATGCGTACGACCTTTCCGGGCAGGAATGGGTATCCAGATATACGGAATGGGGAAAGGAATGCTGTACCTATGAAGGCAAGGTGGTATTTTTAAATACCAGTTCTATTGATGGCTATGGTTTCCTTTATAATATGGATCTTCTGGAAAAGACAGGAAAAGATATCCCCACTACCTTTGAGGAACTGGTTGCGCTTTGTGATATCTATATGGACATGGGGATCACACCTATTTTTGAACCCGGTGCGGATGCATGGCACGGCTGCGTATGGGTGCTCCAGATGGGTGACTATTTGAACAGGAAATATCCGGATATGTATGAAAAACTGAGTACACCGGAAGGCAAATTTGCGGATTATCCGGAACTGCTTACCTTTACCGAACAGCTTAACCAGCTTGTACAGGCAGGATATTTTGGTGAAGAAGAAGATTGGCTGTCCTATACATGGGCAGATAGAAGTGAAAAAATGGCAAGCGGAGAATTCGGTATGATGGTAACCAATATAGGAGCGGCGGAGGATCTGTGGAGGAAATATCCGGAAATCGGCGCGGATCAGTGGAAAATGGGACTCATTCCTCTGGCAGGTAATAATACGTTTTCCAATAACGGCGGTAATCTGGCGCGTGTCATTAATAAAGAATCAAAGCATATCGATGAAGCGCTGCAGTACTTTGAATTTGTAGCAAGGAAAGAGAATGTACAGTATTTGTATGACTCATCAGGTTCTCCCAACTGCGCCTTTGCGGACGTTACGCTGAATGAAAATGTTCTCTGGAATTCGATCATGGAGGCATGTGATAATGTAACAGGGCCTGATTTTGCCGCATCTATTCCATTCTATAGTGCAGATCCCATTGGCAAAGCATACATTGAAATGTTTATCGGTGATAAAACGCCGGAGGAAGTCATTGCACAGATAGATAATGACAGAGCTACCATGTTCGGTGTGACTCAGTAGCAGGAGATAAAGGAAGGGACGGCCTGATGTATAAAAAGAAAATCTATAAAACCTGGTTTTTGTCACCGGCACTGTTTGTTTATTGCGTCTTTTTTATCCTTCCTGTAGTGGTAGGGATTGGTTTTTCCTTTACGAACTGGAATTCCATGTCCTCAGAGATTAAATTTGTGGGACTGCGCAATTATATTGAAATATTTAATCCTAAAAACAGTTATTTGCTGGCGATAAAAAATACGTTCGTCTTTACGGTGTTTGCCACATTTGGAAAAATTGTATTTGGGCTGTCTCTTGCTCTGTTCTTTAACAGGCCATTTAAGACTCAGCAGATATTACGGGGCATATACTTCATGCCGTTCGCTATTTCTTCTTTGATTATCGGTATAGTTTTTACCTCTATCCTGGCACCGGACGGCGTACTTAATACCATTCTGGGCGGGATGGGGCTGGAAGCCCTGGCTCGCGGATGGTTAACCAATAAACATACGGCATTAGGAGCTGTTATCGCTGTGGAGGTATGGAAGTCTATTGGATTAAATATGGTTATTTTTCTGGCGGGCCTGCAGATGATTGATAAAGATTATTATGAAGCGGCACAGTTGGATGGAGCGGGAAAAATTGCATTATTCCGCTATATTACACTTCCGTTTCTGCTTCCGTCAATTACTATCAACCTGATACTTAATACTATTCATGGCCTTAAAGTATTTGATATTGTTATGTCTCTTACCAATGGAGGGCCGGGGAACAGTACACAGGTTATTAACACATTTGTATTTAAAACCTATGGAATGGGAGCTTACGGGCTATCCAATGCTCTTTCTACTTTCATTTTTATAGTAACCACGCTTATCGCGCTTGCAACGCTGAAAATTATTGCGCCGAAGGAGGGATGATACTATGACCAGGAGCCAAAAAAAGAAACAAAACAGCTTTCTTTCCGCTGCCATCGGATGGATATTCAGCCTGGTGGTCCTGATTCCCTTCGCGGTAATCCTTCTTAATTCCTTTAAAAACGAGAGGGAAGCCGTGTCTATGTCTCTAAGCCTGCCCAAAGAAGGGTGGATTTGGGATAATTACCGGATTGTAATAGAAGAAGGAAATATGCTGAGAGCTTTTTTTAACAGTATTCTTCTTTCCGGATTGTGCGTTATTTTTTGTATTACCATAAGTGCTATGGCGGCTTTTGTTATACATCGGAGAAGAACGAAACTGCATAAGGCTGTGTTCTACCTGTTTTTTGCAGGGTTGATAGCTCCTATGAATTATATTACAACTCTGCAGGTACTTAAACGGGTACATCTGAGCGGGACATATGCAGGAATCATTATTGTGTATGTGGCTATGGGAATTCCGTTTGCCTCCTTTCTTTTTTATAATTTTATGTCCAATATCCCTATTGAACTGGATGAAGCCAGTATAATTGATGGGGCTGGGACGGGAAGGGTGTTTTTTCAGGTAATTTTTCCTCTGTTGCGTCCAATTACTATAACGGCATCGACTCTAACCTTTATCAGCTCCTGGAATGATTTTATAACCCCGCTTTATATACTTAACAGTTCCAGAAAATGGGGAATGATTCTAACTGTTTATAACTATTGGGGATTTTTGAGCCAGGACTGGGGTAAGATATGCGCAGTCATAGTTCTTACTTTAATGCCGATATTGATTCTTTATATAGGCATGCAGAAATATATAATTGCAGGTATGGCCTCCGGGGCCTTGAAAGGGTAGAAAAATGGAGAAAATCAGAGTTACCGTATGGAGTGAAGGACTGGACGCAGGGCTGGAGCCCAGGGCAATCGCCTTATATCCGGAAGATATCAATCATTATATTGCCGGATTCCTGGGGGAAGAAGCCGATTTGGAGATAAGGGAATGCTGCCTTTCCATGCCCGAAAATGGCCTTTCCAAGGAAATAATTGATCACACGGATGTACTGGTTTGGTGGAGCCATCTGTATGATGAACAGGTATCGGAGGAAGCGGCCGCGCGGGTTACCCAGGCAGTTCTCCAGGGGATGGGACTTCTTCTGCTCCATGCCAGTATGGGATCAAAACCGGCCAAGCGGCTTTTGGGAGAAAGCTCCGATGTGGGAAAATACCGGGAAGTGGGGGAGATGGAGAGAATGTGGGTGGTAAATCGAAGCCACCAGATAGTGGAAGGGATGGAAAAAGAATATGTGGAAATCCCTGTCAGTGAAATGTATGGTGAACCGTATGGTATGCCAACTCCGGACGAGATTATTTTTATCAGCTGGTATGAAGGCGGAGATGTATTAAGAAGTGGTGTCAGCTGGCATAAGGGCGCAGGGAAAATCTTTTTCCTGGCTCCCGGGCATGAGGAATTTCCAGTGTATTATAACAAGGAAATCCAGAAGATAATCCGTAATGCGGTGCATTGGCTGAAACCGGTGAAAGGGCCTGAGATAACTTTACGGGGAGAAGTAAGGGCCTTGGAGGATATTAAAAATCTGGCAAAAAAATAAAGGAACACGGATTCTGCAAATATGGAAAAAAGGGATGTTTTTAAATGAGGTTTTGAAGAAAATAGGCAGTGATTGCATAAAAATGCAGTTCCTGCCTGTTTCATAAAAATAATACATTCAAACTTCGCAGGAGCAAAATGGCCTTCCGCCCGCTGGCAGAGTGGTGTCCCCGGGACGGAAAAGGAATGTTCACCAGCTCCTCTCAGGCCATGGAGATGAGACCGGTCAAGTGTGTCAGCCTCATCTGACACACTTGACGCCTTCGGGCTCATTGGAATGTCCGGCCTGATGGACTGGCGAATATCCTTTTCCATCCCGGGGACACCACTCTGCCAGCGGGCGGAAGGCCATTTTGCTCCTGCGAAGTTTGAGTAACACATATATTCTCTGTTCGTGCGGAAAAGTTTACTTTGCTTTGGGGATTTTATTCAATTCCGCATTGATTATCCTGGCGGCACCCTCCGGAATTGTAGCGCCCATGCCCATGGAACCCATCATATCCACGAGTTCCTCCGCTGTTTTTTCCCCCAGCATACCCAGCATCCCTTTTTTCAGCTTCATACCGGTCAGGGAGGACAGGGCGCCTGTCAGGATCCGGGCGGCTTCTTCCTGCCGCAAGATATCCCTGACCGGATCTTTTACGGAAAACCGGCCCTCCGGGAATTCCATGGGGGCATTGGCTTCTGTTGCGGCAGCTTCGTCAAACCAGTTGGCTGCGCCGTCGGTGTCCTCCTCTTCTTCCGGGGGCAGGGTATAAACGGCAGGTTTTTCATCGATCCGCTGCAGGGATATGGTATCCGAACAGTCCCCGGCGCAGGCGGTAAAGCAGGTGAAGCCATCCTTCAGGGGGACCTGTTCAAATACAAAGACATGGCTGCCCGTGAGGGTGAGGAAAAGATCCCCATTACAGTACAGACTTACCTCCGGCTGGTTGGAGTATATCCGGAGGGTAATGGTACCGCTTCCGGCAGGAAAATCTGTGCGCTGTGCGAAGCGGCGTCCGCAGATGTGGACAAAAGGTTCGCTGCTCCAGTAAGCCTTATACAGATAAAAAGCGTCCTTTTTTATTTTCCGGTCCAGGGTTACCAGGCCCTTGTTGTTGCGGCCGGCGGTCCCGCCTTCGTTACGGGCGGCACAGCCGAAATCAAACATATTCCAGACATAAGTGCTCCACAGATAGGGGCGTTCCATGAGGACAGCCGCCATGTGTTCATGGTATTCGGCCTGGTAGCTCTCCGAATAATCCCTGCATTTCGGAACATCGGGCTGGTAGGTGATAATTCCTTCCGCGCCGTACTCAGAAAGGCCGAGACAGATTTCCGGGTGTGTCTCGTGGAAGTGATCCAGCCATTTTTCGTTGTCGGTATAGACCCCGCCGTACCAGCCGAAGTAATGGTTATAGCTCTCCAAATCCGTAATCCCATGCAGCCTGCTTTCCGGGGGGACCATGCTCACATGGGCCATGGTGGTCAGACGGGTGGGATCGATGCTTTTTACCAGGGATTGCAGGTCTTTGTGGTTTTCCACCAGACCGGGCTTTTCCCCCGCAATGGTGATTTCGTTGGATATACCCCAGAAGCAGATGGAAGGGTGGTTGTAATTCTGATAGACCAGCTCCTGCATTTGGGTACGGCAGTTTTCATGGGCATTTTGGTCCTCACTCTGGCTGCTGATATAGGGGATTTCCGCCCATACGACAAAGCCGTATTCGTCGCAGGCATCGTAGAAATCGCGGCTGTGCTGGTAATGGGCCAGCCGTACGGTATTGGCGCCGATTTCCCGTATCAGACCGGCATCTTCATAATGCTCCTCCCGGGTAAGGGCATTTCCCCGGTACAGACGGTCCTGGTGCCGGGATACGCCCCGGAGCATCATAGGCTTTCCGTTCAGGAAGAATCCCTTTTCCGGATCCACGGAAAAGCTGCGGATGCCGAAACGGCAGCTGATTTCGTCCACGGTTTCGTTCCGGTAGACCAAAGAGGCCGTGCAGGTATACAGATAGGGATCCTCCACGCCCTGCCACAGATGGGCTTTGGGAAGAAAGAGGCTGGTGCCGGGATCGCCGGCGGGCCGCCAGGCTTCTCCTGTTACCTCACCCGCAGCGTCTGTGATGAGATAGCGGACCGTATAATCGTCATCCGCATGTTTGATCCAGGTCTGCAGCTTCAGGAAAGCACAATCCCCTTCCGGCAGGGATGTGACCGAGAGGCCGGGGGCACCCCAGAATTCCAGATCAAAGTGAACCTGCGGAACGACGATCAGGTTCACCCCCCTGTATAACCCTCCGTAAAAGGTGAAATCAGCCATACGGGGGTAGATATGGGGCCGGTCGCTATTGTCCGCGCATATTACGAGAAGGTTCGGATCCTTCGAAGCAGCCGGGTGCAGATAACCGGTGATTTCGGCGGTGAAGGAAGAAAACCCTCCCTCATGATAAGCCGCTTCCCGGCCATTTACAAAAACCTTCCCCGACAGGGAAACGGCCAGTACCTCCAGAAATAATTTTTTCCCTTCCGCATCGGGCGGCGTGGGAAATTCTTTGGCATACCAGCAGGCGCCGCGGTAATAATCTCCCCTGCCGTCCTGGCCGTCTATGGCGTTCCAGGTGTGGGGAAGGGTTACTTTTTCCCAGTCGGAGGGAAGGGTGCGGGGGAGTCCGGTGTCCTCCCGGGAAAAATACCAGTTTTCATTAAATGGGATCAGGTTTCTCATGTTATCCTCCTTTTTGTCGTGGAATATGCCGCCGGCTTTGGCTGGGGACAGCCCGTTTTCATGTCTGGGTATCCGGCTTCGGGCACGTATGCAGTCAGTGATAGTGTTGCCTTGAAATTATAGGCTTATCCACCGGAAAACGTCGTATTTTTCTATCGGATCGGAACAGCAGATGCTTTGGAAAGAGCCGGGATTATTTGATATTGTTTCATGCTGATAGGGGAAATAAAGCCCCCGTACTGCGTAACCTGGGACTGCGAGATAGAAATTGGAAGATGTCAGGGCATGGGAAATATGGTATAGTAAATAAGATGTTTCAGGAGTCTGCTGCACAGATACAGGAGGGATAATCGTGTCATTGCGTTTTTATACAGGAGCGTCCGGGGCGGGGAAAAGTACAGGGCTTTACCGGGAGATCATACGGCGTTCCATGGAGGAGCCAGACCGGAATTTTTTAATCATCGTGCCCGATCAGTTTACAATGCAGACCCAGATGGATCTGGTGACGATGCATCCTGACAGGGGGATTATGAATATCGACGTACTCAGCTTCGGAAGGCTTTCCCACCGGATTATGGAAGAGGTGGGGGCGGATGAGAGGCCGGTGCTGGACGATACGGGCAAGAGCCTTGTGCTCCGTAAAATAGCGGGGAAACTGAAGGGGGAGACATCCGTTATCGGAGGGAACCTGAATAAGACCGGATATATCCATGAGGTGAAATCGGCGATATCGGAGTTCATGCAGTACGGGATCGGTATGGAGGAACTGGAGAAGCTGACGGATTATGCCCGTAAAAAAGGGCAGCTCTATCACAAGCTGAAGGATCTTGGCGTTCTTTATCAGGGGTTTCGTGAATATATACGGGAAAAATATATCACCACCGAGGAAACGCTGGATGTGCTGGCCAGGCTGCTTCCCCGGTCGAACCTGGTGAGGGGGAGCGTGATCGCTTTCGACGGGTTTACCGGGTTTACGCCGGTACAGAACCGGGTGCTGCAGCAGCTGATGGGGCTGGCGGACGAGGTGATTGTTTCTGTGGTTATAGACGGAAACGAGGATATGTATGAGGAAAAGGAGGAACAGAACCTTTTTCATCTGAGTAAAAAGACGGTGGTGTCTTTAAGCCGCCTGGCGGCGGAGGCAGGTGTGGCACGGGGGGAGGATGTCATCCTGAACCAGAATCCGGTACCCCGATTCCGGGAGAATCCTTCTATGGCGCATCTGGAAAAGCAGCTGTTCCGTTATCCCTGCAAGCCATACGAAGGAGAAGCCCGGATACGGATTATGGAGGCGTCCACCCAGCAGGAGGAGGTCCGGCAGGTGTGTATTGCCATCCGGGAATATGTACGCCGGACAGGGAACTGTTACCGGGATGTGGCTGTGATTGCCGGGGATCTGGGGGCGTATGCCAGCTTTCTGGAACGGACGGCGGCCCTGTATGACATTCCCCTTTACCTGGATCAGACAAGAGGGATTGTCCTGAACCCTTTTATTGAATATCTGAAAAGCGCCCTGCAGATTGTGACCAGGAATTTTACCTATGAATCGGTCTTTCACTATATCCGCAGCGGGCTGGCGGATTTTACGCCGGAGGAAGCCGACAGGCTGGAAAATTATGTGCTTGCCACCGGGGTGAGGGGGAAAAAAAGATGGCAGTCCATGTTTGTGCGCAAAACGCCCGATATGGAAAATGAACTGGAAATGCTGGAAGAGCTGAATGAAAGCAGACGGAGGCTGGTGGAGCAGATGGAGCCTCTGATGCAGTCCTTTACGGATACCCGTTCGCTCGTGATGGGGCTGTATTCTTTTATAGAAAAAAATGAGGTCCAGCGTAAGCTGAAGGCCTATGAGGAACAGTTTGCAGGAGAAGGGGATGCGGTTAAGGAAAGGGAATACGCCCAGATTTACAGGCTTGTCATGGATCTTCTGGACAGCTTCGTGGAACTGATCGGGGATGAGCCGGTTAAAATGGATGAATTTTCCCAGATTCTGGAGGCTGGTTTTCAGGAAATCCAGGTGGGGACCATTCCCCGGAACGTGGATCGCGTTGTGGCGGGGGATATGGAGCGGACCCGTCTGAAGCAGGTGAAAGCGCTGTTTTTCCTTGGAGTCAATGACGGTTATATCCCCAAAGCGGCGGGAAGCGGCGGGATCATATCGGATATGGATCGGGAATTCCTGGCGGAAAGCGGGATGGAGCTGGCGCCTACTCCCAGGCAGCAGATGTATATCCAGAAGCTTTACCTGTATATGAATATGACAAAGCCGTCGGACACGCTGTATCTGTCCTATGCCAGGATGAGCAGCGAAGGGCGTTCCATGAGGCCTGCTTATTTGATCGATACGGTGAAAAAGCTGTTTCCTTCCATCCGGGTGGAAAAGCCGGAGGAGCTTCCAAAGCTTGTCCAGGTGCAGACACTGGAGGACGGCAGGGACGGATTTGTCCAGGGGCTGCGCAGGTTTGCGGACGGCAGGATGGAAAGGGGCGGGGAGGACGAACAGAATTTCCGGCACCTTTATCAGATCTATGCCGGGGCGGAGAAAACCCGGGAATGGGCCGGGAATATGAGTGATAAGGCTTTTTACAGCTACCGGGACAGGCCTCTGGCCAGAGAGGCGGCCCTGGCGTTGTTCGGGCGCACACTTTTGGGAAGTGTAAGCCGCCTGGAGCAGTATGCATCCTGTGCCTATGCCCATTTCCTGCAGTATGGACTGATGCTGAAGGAACGGGACGGGTACAGCTTTGAGGATGTGGATATGGGAAATATTTTTCATGGGGTTCTGGAGATTTTCGGGGACAAGCTGAAGGAACACGGCTGGAACTGGTTTGATTTTCCCAAAGAAGAAGGGGAACGGCTGGTGGAGGAAGCGGTGGAGGCCTACGCGGTAACCTATGGGGAGGCTGTCCTTTTTGACAATGCCCGGAACCAGTATGTGATAACGAGGCTGAAGCGGATCCTGAAACGGACGGTGGCAACACTGCAGTATCAGCTGAAAAAAGGGGCATTCCGCCCGGAACAGTTTGAAGTCTCCTTCTCCGTCCTGGAGGATCTGGAATCGGTGAATATTGCCCTTACGGGGGAAGAAAAGCTGCGCCTGCGGGGGCGGATTGACCGTGTGGACGTATGTGAAGAGGAAGAAAAGGTCTACGTAAAAGTTATTGATTATAAGTCCGGGAACCGGGATTTCAGCCTTGCGGCCTTGTATTACGGGCTGCAGCTGCAGCTGGTGGTCTATATGAACGCCGCTGTGGAAATGGAAGAAAAACGGTATCCGGATCGGTTGGTGGTACCTGCGGCCATGCTGTATTACCGGGTGCATGACCCCATTGTGGAGGGGGACGAAACGTTAGATGAGGAACAGATCCGGGAAAAAATCCTGGCAGGGCTGCGCATGACCGGTGTGGTAAATGCGGATGAGGCTGTTGTAGCCAGCCTGGACGGGGCATTCGGGACCAAATCCGATGTCATTCCCGTGGAACGCAAAAAAGACGGTTCTTTCAGCGCCCGATCCAGCATTTTGCAGGAAAATGATTTCCGGGTTATATCCGACTATGTCAATCTGAAAATCAAAGAAATCGGCAAGGGCATCCTGGACGGAAACATTGCCCTGAATCCGTATGTACAGGGGAGCGGCCAGTCGGCAAAGGATGCATGCACATACTGCCCTTATAGCAGGGTGTGCGGATTCGACCGGAAAATACCGGGGTTCCGGAAGCGTGAGCTGGAAAAACTGGAGGAAGAGGAAGCGCTGGAAAAGATTAAGAAAGCGTTGGAAGGAGCAGGAAATGGCAGTGACATTTACACCGGATCAGCAGGCGACCATTGAGGCAAGAAACAGCAGCATTCTGGTATCGGCGGCGGCAGGAAGCGGAAAGACGGCCGTTTTGGTGGAACGGATCATACAGATGGTGAGCGATGGGGATCATCCGGTGGATATTGACAGGCTTCTGGTGGTTACCTTTACCAATGCGGCGGCGGCCCAGATGAGGGAACGGATTACCCAGGCGCTTTCCGCCAGAGTGGACGAGAATCCGGGCAACGCCCATCTGCTTAAGCAGCTGACGCTGATTCATAATGCCCAGATAACGACGATAGACAGCTTCTGCCTCTATATTATACGGAATCATTTTGATGAAATCGATCTGGATCCGGATTTCCGGGTGGCGGATGACGGGGAAATCCGGCTGCTGATGCAGGACGTGCTGGCTCAGATGCTGGAGGAATATTTTACAAAGGGGGAAGAAGATTTTCTCGCCTGTGTGGAATATTTTGCACCGACAGGGAAGGAAAAACGTCTGGAGGAACAGATTTTAGGACTGTATGAGTTCGCCATGAGCTATCCCTGGCCGGGCGAATGGCTGGAAGAACACGGCAGGGATTACGCGGTATCCCCGGAGACTATGGAGCAATGCCGTTGGGTGGAACTGCTGGAGGAATATGTGCATACCATGCTGGGGGAAGCGGCGGACAGCCTGGAACAGGCCCTGACGATCAGCAGGGAGCCGGATGGCCCTTATATGTATCTGGATACCCTGGAAGAGGACAAATGCACCCTGGAACAACTGCGGGCGGCAAAAAGCCTTCAGGAGCTGTATGAAGGCTTTGCCGGGCTTTCCTTCGGCAGGATCAGCTCCAAAAAAGATACCGGCGTGTCCCCTGAAAAAAGGGAACGGGCCAAGGAAATAAGGGGGATTGTGAAGGATTTGCTGGGCGGGCTGGCGAAGAAATATTTCTATGCCTCTCCCCGGTCCCAGGCGGAGCGTATGGCGGCCTGCGCCCCGTATGTATCCTGCCTTTTATCTCTGACCAACGATTTCCGGATCCGCCTGGATGAGAAAAAGCGGGAAAAGAATCTCTTGGATTTCCATGATATGGAGCATATGGCCCTGCGGATACTTACGGAAAAAAGGGAGGATGGGGTATATCCCACAGCAGCGGCCCGGGAAATGCGGGACTATTACGCGGAAATCATGATTGACGAATACCAGGACAGCAACCTGGTGCAGGAATATCTGCTGAAAAGTATCTCCGGGGAAGAGGACGGCAGATTCAACCGGTTTATGGTCGGGGATGTGAAGCAGAGCATTTATAAATTCCGTCTGGCCAGGCCGGAGCTGTTCATGGAGAAGTTTGAACGTTACGGGAAAGACGGGGGGAAAGAACGCCGCATTGACCTGAAACAGAATTTCAGAAGCCGGCACCAGGTGACGGACAGCGTCAATGCCTGCTTTTCCGTGCTGATGGGACGGGATCTGGGGGGCGTGGAATACGATAAGGACGCCGCGCTGTATCCCGGAGCCGTTTTCCCGGAGCCGGAAGGGGAAGAAGAGGACGTGTACCGTACCGAGGTACTGCTCACCCTGGCGGAAGAGGACGGACTGGAGGACCGGGAACGGGAAGCGCTGGCAGTTGCAGGTAAAATCCGCCGGATAGTGGGAAGGCTGCCGGTGGCGGATAAGGATACCGGCGGCCTGCGGCCTGCCGGCTATGGGGATATTGTCATCCTGCTTAGGACCACGGCAGGTTGGGATGAGGTATTTAAAAAGGTGCTGGAAAAAAGCGGCATTCCTGTTTACATCACCTCCAAAACCGGCTATTTTGCGGCGACGGAGGTGCAGACCATACTGAATTTCCTGAAAGTGCTTGGAAACCCCCTTCAGGATATCCCTCTTTTCGGCGTTTTGAAATCGGATGCGGCAGGTTTTACCGATGAGGATATCGCCTGCATGAAAGCGGAAATGGGCGGCGCGGGGCGGCGGCTTTATACCTGCCTGACCGCTTATGCCCGGCAAGGCAGCAGGGAGGAGCTTTGTGGCAAAGCCGGCCGTTTTCACGACATGCTGGATCGGTTCCGGCGGTACGTTGCTTATATGCCTATCCATCAGCTTATGGAGCAGTTCCTTCAGGAAACCGGATACCTGTACACCATATCCGCCCTGCCCGGCGGGGAGCAGCGCAGGGCCAATGTGGAAATGCTTCTTGCAAAGGCGGAAAATTTCGAGAAAACAAGCTATTTCGGCCTGTTCCATTTTATCCGCTACATGGAGCAGGTGGAAAAATACAATATCGATTACGGGGAAGCCAACATACAGGATGAAAATGCGGACACCGTGCGGATCATGAGCATCCATAAATCCAAGGGACTGGAATTCCCCGTCTGCTTCGTTTCCGGGCTGTCCAAGAAGTTCAACATGCAGGATACCAGCAAACCGGTGATAATGGACATGGATTACGGAATTGCCCTTGATTTTATGGACATAGAATCCCGGGTGAAGGGAAACACCCTGAAGAAAAGCGTGCTTTCCGGCAAGCTGCGCAGGGACAGCCTGGGAGAAGAGCTGCGTGTTTTATATGTGGCCATGACCAGGCCCCAGGAAAAACTGATCCTTACCGGCAGCTGCAAGGATGGGGAAAAGGTGGACCGGATCCTGGAAGAGGGGGCTATGAAGAGGAACACGGCAGACAACCGTCTGCGCTTCCTGACACGCAGCGAGGCAGCCTCGTACCTGGACTGGCTTCTTCCCGCCTGGGCTGTCTGCGGCCAGGAGGTGGAAATGCTTACGGCGGCGGATCTGCTGCAGGATCATATGGAAGAGGAGCAGGGGAAGGAATCTCTGAAGCAGAGACTGCAGCGTTTTGAAAAGGAAGCGCTGGAAGGAAAGCAGGAAGAAGGGGAAGAGGTCCGTCTGCTCCGGGAACGGATGGAAAGTGTGTATCCCCATGAGAACCTGAAAAATTTGTATACCAAGACGACGGTTTCCGAACTGAAAAAAGCGGGTATGGAGGAAGCGGCGGAAGAAGCCTGGCATCTGTTTGAAGAAAAGGAGATAGTTCCTTACCTGCCCCGTTTTATCCGGGAAGAAGAAAAGGTAAGCGGAACCGCCAGAGGAAGCGCCTACCATAAAGCTTTGGAGGTATTCCCCTTTGAATGCCTGATACAGGAAACGGAATCCGGGCCTGTAAGCCGGGAAAGAGTGGAGGAACTGCTTAATCAGATGGCCGCGGAAGGCAGGCTCAGCCGGGAATTCCGGGCGGCGGTAAGCCCGGATAAAATGGCCGGGTTCCTGTCGTCCGGCCTGGCCTTACGGATGGCCCGGGCCGCGGTTGGGAACAAGCTTCATAAAGAGCAGCCCTTTGTGCTGGGGCTGCCGGCAAGCACGCTGAACCCCGAATTTCCCCAGGAGGAAACCCTGCTTATCCAGGGGATTATTGATGTGTATCTGGAGGAGGAGGACGGCCTGGTGGTTGCCGATTATAAAACGGATGCGGTCACCCGGGCGCAGGAGCTGGTGAACCGGTACCGGGTACAGCTGGATTATTATGCCAGGGCATTGGAGCAGCTGACGGGCAGGCGGGTGAAGGAGAAGATTATTTATTCGTTTGCGTTGGCGGAGGAAGTGGTACTTTAATAGGGGGCTGCGCTGTTGTTACCATTTATAGCCCCTCTGTGCCGCCGCTCCATGGTATAGCCGGGAGGAAAAACGGGCAGGCAAAACCATACGGCGGCGGCACAAGGGGCCGTGAAGGGCAACAGCAGATAGCCATAAGTAGAGTATTTTAATACTCTGAAGTGATAAGAGGTGAATGTACTATGAATTACAGAACAATATATCAGGAAATATTAAATGGAGAAGCAGTTTTGTTTTTAGGAGCGGGTTTTTCTATTGGAAACAGATGCGAGGGTGGTTTATTTAAAACGGGGACAGAGTTGGCGCATTATTTATGTGACACGGTGGGAAATGCACAAACGGATAATTTGAATATTGCCTGTTCGAGATATCTGAATCACTTTGCAGATTGGAACGAAGGAATCGTACCTTTGCTGGAAGAGCTAAAAAAGCAGTTTTTGGCAAAGTCCATTTGTGAGTCCCATGAATGGTTGCTCAGTTTGCCGTGGAAAAGAATTTATACTACTAATTATGATAATCTGGCAGAATTAGGATCAGAAAAGAGAAAAATAAAAAGAAAAAGCTTTAATATTTTGGTAGATACGGAACCAAGCGCTGTTATAAATTCGATCATTCATATCAATGGTTTTATAAAGGATACAGAGGGCGTAAAGGATTATGAGAGCTTTGAAAGGTGTTTTAGGATAACCCATGAAAGCTTTTTCAAAGATTACTTTCTGGAAAGCGACTGGAAGTCCCTGTTTGTGGATGATTTATTTGGGGCGAAAAGAGTCATCTTCTTGGGATATTCCTTAGATTATGATTTCAGTCTACAAAGCATAATAATAGATGAGGCCAAAAATAAATGTCTTTTTATAGATTATTCTAAAAAAGATGAAGCAAATTCAGATAAGGCATATCGATTCCAGACATTGGGTAAATATTCCTTTAAAGGGGTAAAAAGGTTTTCAGAACAATTAAGAGAGTATGAAAAAGAAGTATTCAAGCAAGTGCTGGATAAAACGACGGCATTTGAGCGGATAACCCCGGAAACTTATCCGTATTCTTTATTAGGTTCTATCAGTGGAAATGAGGTGTTTTCTTTTTTTGTAAAGGGTAAATTCGAAACAAAATTTATTAATACAGAGGATAAGGTAATAATTGACAGGACATCGAAACTAGAAGAAGTACAGCGTGTATTACAGGATATGTCAGTCAGAACACTGATACTGCATTCCAAGCTGGGAAATGGAAAAAGTATTTTTAAGCATATTTTAATGAATAATTTGTGCATTACACATCCAGTTTATGAATTGATCAGTACAGAAAATATTTATGACGAAATCGAAAAGATCGAGACAGAGACGCAAAGCTATAAGCAATATTTTATTGTAGTTGATGATTTTGGTGAATTTATGAATAAATTGGATGTGATATACAAGAAAGTATCTGTAAGGGCAAGGTTTCTTCTGTTTGCAAGAACACCTATTAAGGATAATTTGTGTAATCAGTTATACAGGAAGAAGACTGTAAAATCGGAAGAAGTGGACGAAATTGATTTAAATAAACTGGATCAAAAAGAACTTCCACATGTATACCAGACATTCAGTACATATGGATACTGGGGAGATTTAGGTACAATAAACGAGGAGAAACACATTCGGTATTATAAAACAAGCTGTAAAAAAGAATTTGCGAATCTTTCCTATTTTATTTTGAAATCGGAGGATGTAAAGAATAAAATTTCGAAAATAATGATAGCTGTAAAAAAGAAAAAGGACATATGCGAGTTCTTAATAGCAGACGCAATTCTTTCAAAGTTAGGTATTAAAATGAATAGTTTACATATTCTCCAACTTTTGGGAATTAGTTTGAAACAATTCTTTCGAATGGTAAAAAGTCCTGATTTGGTAGAAATTTTGAATGTGAAAGAGCAAGAAGTAGAAACATTGTCTCCAATTTTTGCGGATTATTTACTGAAGGATTTTGACAATGATTTTATATTGAGTATTGCAGCCCAAATTTATATTAATTCATCAAAGGTGATATCCAGTGATATTAAATATTCTATTCGAAAAAATCTGGTATCAAGATCAAACATTCATTTGATAACGAACAGTGGGGCGGGAGAGCTGGATGAACTTGCTATTTCTTTTTATGATAGACTGAGAGAATCGAAGGTTTCCAAAACAAATCCCTTTTACTGGTTGCAATATGCGATTAGTATGCTAAATAAGAATAGGCTGGATGAAGCAGGCAGGTTTTTTGATAATGCATTTAAGGTTTCAAAGGAATTCTTTAATGACCCGGATTTGTCACATATCAATACGCACTATAGTCGTTTCCTTTTTGAGAGAGAATTGCAAAAAAATTCTTATGAGATGTTTGAGTTCGAGAAGATTCGCGATATCGATTCCAGGTTATTTATTGACAATACCAATACAGGCTCAAACTTGAAATATTGTTTAAGGCAGATCAAATATTATAAGGAAATATATGACAAGTATATTTCCGAGAGTAATAATGCAAAATGGCAGCTGGAGTATAACAGGATGCTGGAAAGAATTGTAAAAGTATCCATCCAATATCTGGAGAACAGTGTAACAGAAAGGTATGAACTGGATAAGCAGGCTCGAAAAAATATCCGTGAAATGTGTAGTCATTTTAAAGAACATGTCAAAACGGGATTAGTGTGTGAATTAGTTAGTATGTTGAAATAATTTATTACAGAGCCGTGGCTCGTCCCTTTTTAAAGTTTGATTATTTAAGAAGTAGTTCGGAAATGGGAATCTTGCAGCAGTAGATGCGGTAGTTGCCAGGGAAACAGAAAACCACAGGGTTGTTTCATGAAGATAAGTTGAATGACTCAATAGTCCAGGTTTCATCGAGGGTTATGGATGCTATACAAAAGTATCCATAACCCTCGATTTTATTGCTCTGTAGAGGTATACTATCCTTATAGTATAGGTATGCGCCGGTCACCAAACAGTCATCTGCAGATGGAAGGGCTAAGGGCAAAAGAAGATTTTCGGTATCCGTTCAATGCGCAGGCGGCATCCCTGAACAGGAGGATTTTCAAGAAACATAAGATAGATATAAAAAGCCTTGCGCCTTTAAAAGGCATATATTTGGTAATGATCGGAAAAGAAAGGGCGATATCAAAAATCAACCCCGTACAGCAGAAGCTCCTCGAACGCTTGGAAGCGGAGGTGTGAGGAAGCCGTTTTTCTGGTGAAGCCGATATATGAGTACATGAAAACGGTGGAAGACCCACGCAACCCGCGTGCGAAAAAACGTGAATTGGCTGCGGTGTTGACCTATCTGATTGCAGATTATGCGACCGGCCATACCACTTTGCGCCGGTGTCTCGGGTGGTGTCGACGGCATGAGGGATGGCTGAAAAAGAATGGTTTTCCCCTGCCGGGCGGGATTGCATCGCTTTCTACGGTATCCCGTCTATTGAGCGGGTTGGATGAAGAATTGTTCCTGTTTGTTTTCATCGAATGGATCGGATCGGTCGTCAGTACGAAAGGAACACACCTGGCAGTGGATGGGAAAGCAATCAGGGCGGCCGCCGAGAAATGTAAGGGAAAACGTGCCCCTATGATGTTACATGTTCTGGAAGCGGTAACAGGGTTGGTTCTGGCACAGCTGCCAATCCCGGATAAAGAAAGTGAGGTCACGAATATCCCGAAATTGCTGTCCTATCTGGATATATGTGAGAGCACGATTACAGCGGATGCGCTCAATACACAAACAAGTGTGATGGAACAGATTATTAGCCAGGGTGGGCATTTTGTTCTGATGGTAAAGAGAAACCAGCCGAATAGTTATGATGAGATTGTCAGGCAGTTCGAAGGAATGAAGGCGGACCGGAAACGCAGGGAAGGGAACCCGGCCTGTCAAACAAGGTACCCGGAGTTGAGCCAAAAGTATGATGAGGTGTCGTATGCAGAGAAAAACAGAGACCGATATGAATACCGGGAGTACCGGATAATAAATGATGCATCCTTTGTGGCGAAAACAACGGAGGAATGGCCGTTCCTGAAAAGTGTTGGTTATGTGGAGCAGACCCGTATACTGATTGTGCGGGATGAAGATGGAAATGATATAACGCCATCCAAAGAGAAGTTCCTATTGGAAGGATCGCCCAGACAGCCTTCACCGGGGAAAGGAGATCGGGAGGGAGATGACATTCAGATAGTAGGGATTATTTCTGACAGGGAGTTAAACGCCAAAGAAATGGGAAGGTGCAAGCGGGAACACTGGAGTGTGGAAAACCGCCTGCACCATGTCCTGGATGTTACTTTCCGCGAAGACCGATCACCTGCCAAAAAGTCCAGAAACAATCTCGCACTCATCAGGAAATTCGCCTTAAATATCTTGAGGCTGGTACAAATCAAAACAGGGAACACAACACCTGTCAGCGAGATGATGGATCTGCTTTGTGATGACCGGAAACTGCTTGGAAAGTATATCTTCGTAGAGATAGAAAGCTTCTACTAAGATATATTTATAATACATGATTAAAAAAAGAAGTAAATGTACAGATAGGGGGATTTTGTGCTTTTTTGCCATTAAAAGTACCGCCAAGAATATTAAAGAATCCGGTCCCGTTCGAAGTTGGAGAGGTACAGCGTGGGATTTCTTCGTGAAACAACCCTGGGAAATTCAGGGAAACCATTGCAAAAGGAATGAAAATCCGATATAGTTAGTTGAGTAGGGAACTTCAATTTCCAGGAGCAACCGATCCCGGGAACTGAGGGTTTCCGGCAAAAGGCTACATAAGAATGGCCTGCCGGGGAGTGTCCGGCTTGCCGGAAAATTCCGCAGCAGCGCCGTAACACACTTTTTTATGAGGAGGAGACCCAAATGAAACAGAAATTCGGTATCAAAGAAGTCGTTGCAATCGGCATCGGAACCGCACTTTTCATCGTTCTCACCAATGTACAGGTTCCTTTCGCCATCATCCCCAACACCGCTTTGCAGTCCAGAGTTGCAGTCCTGACATTTTTTTCGGCAGTTTTCGGACCTATCGTCGGCGGAGCTATCGGCCTGATCGGACATGCACTGGGAGATGCGCTTTTTTATGGAAGCGTTTGGTGGAGCTGGGTGTTCCCGGATGCCCTGTTCGGTATCCTGATGGGATTGTTTGCATCCAAGTATGCCATTAAGAACGGTGGCTTCAACGGCAAAGCGATTGCCCTGTTCAATGTTGTGCAGATTATTGCCAATGCCCTTGCCTGGATTGTCCTCGCTCCTATCCTTGATATTTTGATTTATGCGGAGCCTTCCAACAAGGTATTTACTCAGGGTGTTCTTGCATTTATCGGTAATATTGTGGTAGCGGCTGTACTGGGGACACTGCTCGCCCTGGCATATTCCAAGATTGGGGCGAAATCGTCAAGTTTATCCAAGGAAGATTAACTTCCTCGGAAGATTAACTTCCTCGGAAGATTAATTTCCTGAGAAGTTCAGCTGGCAGGACGCCATACCTGCGGCACAGCAGTCCCCACGAACTTAAATTCGGGGTATAAGAGAAGAATACCGGGAGGCATAGGTTCTGCCGTGGAAACGGTTCTGAGCCTGTGCCTCCGGGACTTCCTGCCCGGATAGAATCCGTTGCCGCGGATGGCTGTACGCAGGAAGGAAAAAAAGTGAGGTAAAATATGACCCCGATTATTGAATTCAAGGATTATACATTTAAATACCGTTCTCAGGTAGAACCGACGCTGTACAATATAGACCTTGCGATATATCCGGGTGAGAAAGTCCTGATAGTGGGACCCTCCGGATCCGGAAAATCCACACTGGCCCATTGTATCAACGGTCTGGTTCCTTTTTCATTTCCGGGGGAAAGCCAGGGGACGCTGATTGTGGGGGGAGAGGATCCTTCGAAGGCAGGGATTTTTGGTATGTCCAAGCTGGTCGGCACCGTGCTTCAGGATACGGACGGACAGTTCATCGGCCTCACTGTGGCGGAGGATATCGCGTTCGCCCTGGAGAATGATTGTGTGCCTCAGGAGGAAATGTTTTCAAAGGTTGATGAAGTGGCAGAAACCGTGGATGTAAAATCACTGTTAAGCCATGCCCCCACGGAGCTGTCAGGCGGCCAGAAGCAAAGAGTTTCCATGGCCGGCGTGCTGATAGATGACGTGGACATTCTGTTATTTGATGAACCTTTGGCAAATCTTGACCCGGCAACCGGGAAAAAAGCCATAGACTTAATCGATAAAATCAGCCGGACGACCGGTAAAACCGTGCTTATTATCGAACACAGGCTGGAGGATGCCCTATACCGGGATGTGGATCGGATTGTGGTAGTGGGAGATGGCCGGATTGTCGCGGACAAAAAGCCGGACGAGCTGCTCTGTACGGACATCCTTGAGAAAGAAGGGATCCGGGAGCCGCTGTATATCACGGCTTTAAAGCATGCCGGCTGCGAAATTCTCCGGGAAACCTGTCCCCAGCATATTGAAAGTATGGATCTGGAGCCTTACAAGGAAAAGATACAGGCGTGGTACCGGAAGGCCCAGCTTCCTCCTGCCCGGCCCGGAAAGGAATCGGCCCTGGAGGTACTGGATTTGGATTTCTCCTATATTACAGGAAATCCGGTTCTCCGGAATATTGCATTTAAAATAGAAAAAGGGGAAATGCTCAGCATTGTAGGGAAAAACGGTGCAGGAAAAAGTACCCTTTCCAATCTGGTGTGCGGTTTTATTAACCCGGACAGAGGGAGCATTCTGCTGGGCGGTACGGACATTTCCACCAAATCCATAAAGGAACGGGGCGAGGTAATCGGCCTTGTCATGCAGAATCCCAATCAGATGATCAGCAAACCTATGATATATGATGAAGTGGCATTGGGGCTGGTGGTACGGGGCGTTCCCGAAGAAGAAGTGAAGGAACGGGTCTTTGAAACGCTGAAGATCTGCGGTTTGTATCCTTTTCGTAACTGGCCCGTCTCTGCACTGAGCTTCGGACAGAAAAAGAGGGTGACCATCGCCTCTATCCTCGTAATGAATCCGGAGGTCCTGATTCTGGACGAGCCTACGGCGGGACAGGATTTCAGGCATTATACGGAAATTATGGATTTTCTGAAGGAAATCAATGACCGCCTGGGGATTACCATTATGATGATCACTCACGATATGCATCTGATGCTGGAATATACGGACCGGGCTATTGTCATTGCGGACGGCGAGCTGATAGCGGACGATATCCCCGCCAGAGTATTGACCAGTGAAGCCATAGCGGATAAAGCATACCTGAAAAAGACATCGCTGTATGATCTGGCGGTGAGATGCGGGATCCCGGATCCTTCCGGTTTTGTAGAACGGTTTATCTATTATGAAAGAGAGGAGAGAGCCAATGGCTAGACTTCTGACTTATACGCCCAAGAATACCTGGATCCACCGTCTGAGCGGCGTGACGAAGATGCTGTTTTTTATTCTCTGGTCCATCGCGGGCATGCTCACCTATGATACCAGGATTCTTGCTGTCATGCTGGCCGTCAGCCTGTTGATCTTCAAGGTGTCCAAAACCGAATGGAAGCAGGTGGGGACGGTATTCAAGTTTATCCTTTTTTTCCTGTTCCTGAACCTGCTGACCGTTTTCCTTTTTTCCCCTTACCAGGGAACGGAAATCTACGGAACCAAGACGGTGCTGTTCCACATAGCGGGACGTTACAGCGTTACTACCGAGCAGTTGTTTTACGAGTTCAATATCATGCTGAAGTATTTCACCGTGGTACCGGTGGTGCTGATGTTCATGGTGACCACCAACCCCAGCGAATTTGCAGCGAGTATGAACCGTCTCGGAATCAGCTATAACGTGGGATATGCCATCGCTATTGCCCTGCGTTATGTGCCGGATGTACAATCCGATTTTACCAAAATAAAACATGCCCAGGAAGCAAGGGGAATTGAAATGTCCAACAAGGCATCCCTGTTTAAACGCCTTAAAAATATGGCTAACATTATTTTCCCTCTCATTTTTTCCAGTATGGATCGCATCGATGTGGTGAGTAATGCCATGGAGCTGAGAGGCTTCGGGAAGAAGAAAAAAAGGACGTGGTACATGGGGAAGTCCCTGGAACGCAATGATTATCTGACACTGGCTTTTGTCATCTGTTTTGTCGTGGGGGCGCTGGTGATTACGTTCTACGACGGCAACCGGTTTTATAATCCTTTCCGGTAACGGATGGGATACAAAAGCCATCCGTGTTTTGCATATTACACGAAAAATATAAGCCCTGACAGCATGGAAGGAAAGGGATAAGGAGAGCAGCTATGAATTTATCAATTACAAACGAAAAACTGCAGGTACAGATAAGCAGCAGAGGGGGCGAAATGCAGTCCATTATACGGGACGGCAGGGAGTACCTGTGGCAGGCCGATCCGCAATACTGGGATGAAAAAGCGCCTAACCTCTTTCCCTATATTGCCCGTATGACGGAAGGAAGATATACGCTGGACGGTAAAAGTTATCCCATGCCGCTCCACGGCTTTGTACATGTGACGGAACTTATTGCGGAAGAACAGACGGAGGATCGCATCGTTTTCCGGCTGGACGCCGGGGAAGAGACACGGAAACATTACCCCTATGCGTTTACCTACCGGGTAATATATGAACTGGACGGGGATGTCCTTCATATTACTTATCAGGTGGAGAATCATGATGAAAAGACTATGTATTTCGGAATCGGCGGGCATCCCGGTTTTCTGGTTCCCATGGAGGAGTCTCTTGGATTTGAAGATTATTATCTGGAATTTGCCGGCAGAAAAGAGTATGACGAACCTGTCAGAATCGGATTTTCCCCGGAGTGTTTCGTGGATGGCAGTACAGAACCTTTCCCTCTGGAAGACGGGAAAAAGATACCGTTACGGCACAGCCTCTTCGATAATGACGCCATTGTTCTGACACAGGTGCCGAAAATGGTGTCATTAAAATCAGACAGGGGTACGCGCCGTGTGACAGTGAGTTACCCGGATATGGACTATATCGGTTTCTGGCATGCCACATTAACTGAAGCACCTTATGTTTGTATAGAACCCTGGTCGTCCCTTCCTTCAAGACAGGGAGTTGTAGAGGAGCTTTCCGACCAGCCGGGCCTGGTAAGCCTGAAGGCCGGCGGTGTGTACCGGAACAGCTGGAGCATTGAGATTCAGTAAGCTTCCCAAAACGGTATATAGTTTCTGCAATATGGCGGCCCTGTCTGAATTTTAGACAGGGCCGTTTTTCAGTGTGCCTTAAGGCACGCTTTCTATGGAAGGGGCGGAGAGAGAATGGTATTTGCCCGTCATACCTTTTTTCATGGATTTAGTTACTGCCCGTAGCCATAACCTTCAGCCTTCCCATCACCTTCTCCACCGGGGGAAGGGCAATAAGGATAACGGTAAGAATCGCTTCCGGAAGAATATAGCTGAGGTTATAAAGGGTAGATGCCCAGATGGCGGCCATATTTCCCCCAAAGTCACCCACATAAGTGGTATAGAAAATAAATCCGGAAATTTCATGGAACAGGAACCGACCGGCTACGCCCACGAGATAACCCTTCAGAAGGCCGTGCTTTGATTTGCTGAAGAATCCGGAAAGACCGAGGGCGCCGAATGCCAGCGGAAAGTCCAGAAGGACCTGGGCGGGATGAACCACATAAGGCCCGGTAATAAACTGCAGCACACCATAGGCCAGAGCGGCTATGATGCCGACTTTCGGACCATACCAGTAACCGGCCAGACAGACGATTAACATGGAAAAAAGGGTGATGGATCCGCCGTTAGGCAGGCTGGGCAGCTTGATAACGGTGGCGATGACGGTTGCCAGGGCAATGGCAACGCCGGAATAAACGACTTGCTTTACGGTGATAGAACTTTTGCTCATAAAAAAACCTCCTTGGTATTCGTACGCAAAGAGGGGAAACAATGACTGCAACGGCGGCAATAACTTTTATAATTATTACGCAGACAATTACAATCATATGACGTTCCTGTGTAAAGACAAATAATAGAAGGTATAAGTTGATCTTATTTGCTTTTACAAAGGTGCTTCCTTACGCCGGTATTACCCGGGTCAAGTGGTAAGGGTCAGAAACCATCGGTTTCAGTCTCAGCAATCGGCTCCCCTAGCGTGCATCTGTATTAAATTCTTATTTACTATAAACTGGCAACACAAAAAAGTCAAGTATGTACTGAGAAAAGTGTACTTCTGCAGCTGTTAATTATAACGAAACATAGAATAAGGTCAGAATATAATGGAAGATGTTGGCGCTTTAGCAAATATGGTAAATATTATATACTAATGTTAATAATTATTTCTAGCCAGATTAAGAAAATACATATATACTATTAATTAGTAGTAAATAGAACTGGCAGGTATATTAAAGATGATTGACAGGTTGTTTGCGGAACGTTTAATAGATAAACTATCACAGTTTACGGAATATAATATTAATATTATGGACGAGGACGGGATTATCATAGCGAGCAGAATGAAGGAAAGGGTCGGTACTTTCCATGAGGTAGCATTTCAGCTGATGAAAGGAGATGAGGACAGCAGGGTTGTAACGAAAGAAGATTCGGATAAAGGCGTAAAATGCGGTGTTAATATGGTGGTTCATGTAAATAAAAGAAAAGAAGGCGTAGTTGGTTTGTCAGGTGATCCAAGGGAAATAATGCCGGTGGCAAAAATTGTTAAGATGTCTGTAGAATTAATGCTGGAGTATGAATCCTATAAATTTGAAAGCTTGAGAAAATATAATTTAAAGGAACAGCTGATACACCTGATTTTGTATAGTGATGATTTTGTCAGAGAGGATTTAACAAAATATATTGTTGCATTGAATCTGGAAGAAGATATGGTGCGTGTGCCTATTTTGATAGAATGTAAGGACAGTACGGTGAGCGGGGAAAAACTAAGACAGCTTCTGGAGGACAACAAATATTTTTCAAGACAGGATTTTGTTGACATTACCAGGGAAGGTTTTTTGGTGATTTTTAAATCCATTGACTGCCCGATCGGATATATCATGCAGGATTACAAATATATGATTGCAGAGTATCTCGCTGCCTTTCTGCAGTATATCAGGCATGCGGATATTAAGTCAGGGATATATATAGGGCCTTTACAAAATGACATCATGTACTATCGTCAGGCCTATCTGTATTGCCTGTGGATGCAGAAAAATATAAGAAAATCAGGAAGCTTTTATTTTTATGATTATATAGTGAAATATCTGGAGTCAATGGCATCAATGACAGAATTCCATACGCTGTTTTTGATGCTCAAGCAGAAGCTGGGACAAAAGTTTATTGATAATTATCTTGAAACGATAGGTGCTTTAATTGAAAAGGAATATAACCTGAATAATGCCAGTGACTGGCTGCATGTACATAAGAATACGCTGGTGTACAGGCTGGATAAAATCAGGGAAATTCTTAACATGAATCCTCTTGCGAAAAATTCGGACAGGGAATTTATGGAATGCTTTTATTATTATCTTTTGAGAAAATAGAAAACTGAAAATTCAAATGAGGAATGAGAAATAGTTTCATTCCTTTTTTATTTGTATTGACAACACAAAAAAAGGCGGAATTCTTTGTAGAAGGAGGACGAGAAGATTTCGTGAAGCATGACTATAATTAATTTATACAAAACAGCAGTGAGCAAATCAATACCTTGCTTATGAAAGAAAGCAGAGGTGTATGGACAGAGAATGAGAGCAGAATACAGGGACGCTGAAATAATTATCCGTAAGGCTATTGAAGAAGTAATGCCGGATAAAGCAGTCCGAACCGTATTGAATAAAAGAAAGAGCCTGGAAAATGTTTATGTAGTGTCAATCGGAAAAGCAGCCTGGAAAATGGCATATACATGTCAGGAAATTCTTGGCGAGCACATTAGAAAAGGTATTATTCTTACAAAATACGGTCATGCAGAAAAACCGCTTGATAAATTTGAAATTATTGAAGCGGGTCACCCTATACCTGATAATAATTCAATTGCCGGAACGCAGAAGATTATTGACATGGTTAAGACGCTGACAGAAAAAGATAATATTATTTTTTTATTATCCGGAGGAGGTTCCTCTTTATTTGAAAAACCAATTCGTGGAATTACGTTGGAAGATCTCCAGGAAGTAACACAGCAATGTTTAAAATGCGGGGCTGATATTACAGAAATAAATACGATAAGAAAAAGGTTATCGGATGTCAAGGGCGGGAAATTTGCTGCATATTGTGCGCCTGCCAGAGTTTATGCAATTGTATTGTCAGATATTCTGGGAGATAAACTGGATATGATAGCCTCAGGACCAGCTTATGCAGACACATCTACATGTGAGGATGCCTTTCATATTATTCAAAAATACGATCTGAAGTTAAAAGAAAATATTCTTTCTGCTTTAAAAGAAGAAACACCGAGATACGTGAATAATGTAGAAACATATTTGACAGGCAGTGTAAGCGAATTCTGTAAAGCAGCAGCGAAGTATGCAAAAGAATTGGGATACATTCCCTATATTTTGTCCGATACATTAGACTGTGAGGCAAAAGAAGCCGGAAGATTCATCGCATCTATTGCACGTACTGTATTAGAAAAGAAAGAATACAGTTTAAAAACGCCGTGTGCGGTAATAGTAGGCGGGGAGACAGTGGTTAAAGTTTCCGGGAGGGGAAAAGGCGGCAGGAATCAGGAAATAGCGTTAAGCGCCGCAGAAGGAATAAGGGATTTGGAAAATGTGGTAGTATTTTCAATCAGTTCAGACGGCACAGATGGACCAACGGATGCAGCCGGCGGAATTGTGAATGGAAAAACAGCCGAAGAGTTGGAAGCTCTGGGAATAAAATGTGAAGAGGCATTAAGAAATAATGATTCTTATCATGCCTTGGAAAAGATAGGGGGATTAATTAAAACCGGTGCAACAGGAACTAATGTGAATGATATAGCAGTCATTCTTTGCAAAGCATAAGGAGGGAAGTGTTATGAAGGATTCGATACATAAGTATTTCCAAATTGGGACAATTCAGTGGATGAGTCATCCCCCTGCAGACTATGAGGTGTTGGATTCCATTAAAACTATCTGCTGCGATGATTACTTTGATGTGTTGGAAGTAACGCAGATGAAAGAAGAGGCAGTACGTGAGAGTGCAAGGAGAATGCTGGAGCAGTCACACATAAAAGTGTGCTATGGAGCACAGCCAAGGCTGCTGGGGCCGGGATTGAATCCAAATGATATCGATGAAAATGGCAGACTTAAGGCAGAAAAAACTCTTATGGATGCTGTGGATGAAGCTGAATATTTAGGGGCGGGAGGTATTGCTTTTCTGGCCGGGAAATGGGAAGAAAAGACAAAAGAAAAAGCATATCAGCAACTTTTGAAAACTACAAAAAATGTATGTGATTATGCGGCTGGAAAAGGGATGACAGTCGAACTGGAAGTATTTGACTATGATATGGATAAGGCGGCCTTAATAGGTCCGGCGCCTTATGCAGCAAAATTTGCAGCTGATATGAAATGTATGTGCAGTAACTTTGGCCTTATTGTGGATTTATCTCATTTCCCAACCACATATGAGACTTCAAAATTTGTTATACAGACATTGCGGCCCTTTATAACACATTTTCATATTGGTAATGCTGTTGTGAAGGAAGGGTATGAAGCATATGGCGATCAGCATCCCAGATTTGGTTTCCCCGGGGGTGCGAACGATACGCAGCAGCTATTGGATTTCTTTAAGATACTGAAAGAAGAGGGATTCTTCGATCAAGAGAATCCATACGTCCTTTCCTTGGAGGTAAAACCCTGGAATGGAGAGAATGGGGATTTAGTTTTAGCAGGTACAAAGAGAGTTATCAATAGAGCATGGGCTCTTTTAGATGATTAAAATAAGAGGAGGATATGAACTATGAAGAGAAGGTTTATGGCATGCGTATTGGCCGGTATATTGGCGGCAACTGCTTTGGGTGGTTGCTCAGGAACAACTGAGACAGTAGACGGCGGAGATGAAGTGACGGAAAATGTGGAAAATAAGGGGGCGGAAGATGTAGTTAATGAAGTTGGAAACGAGGAACAGATTACATTGAAGTTTGCAACGGGAGCTTCCGAATGTGTTACAGCACTGAATACCATTTTTTCAAATTATAATAGCGAACATCCCAATGTTACTGTTGAAGTAACCGTTCTTCCGGGAGGTGTTGCCGGATTTAATTCCGCAATGGCCTCCAAATTGGCAGCAGGCGATGCACCGGATCTTTTCCAGTATCAGTGGGGATCGCAGATTAACACATATGCAAAGGGAGGTAATTTACTGGATATTACTGATATAGGAATCCGGGATACCATTCAGGATATTAAAAAACCGATGAATGTTTATAATGGAAAGGATTATGCATATCCGGTTGAATTTTCTTTATGGGGATTAATGTATAATACTGACATTGCTGAAAAGGCGGGAATTACAGAGACTCCGAAGACATTCGACGAATTTCTGGCGGATATGGACAAAATGAAAGCCAATGGATTGGAATATCCATTTATAGTTCCGGCAAAGGATGGTTCGGGGGCTACAGGTTTTGTATTCTGTTATCTTCATCAGATAGTTTCCGGTAAGAATCCTGACTTTTATTATCAGTGCTGTACGGGTGATAAAAGCTGGGACGGTGAAGAATGGAGAACATTATTTGAGACGTATGAAAAAATCCTGGAATATGCAAATCCTGACAGTCTTGGACTGGATGTAGACAATGCTTTAACCAGATTTGCAAGAGAAGAAGGCGCTTTTATGGTAAGCGGTCCAAGCACCATTAAAAAGCTTGAAGAAATGAACCCTGAGTTAGAAGGAAAACTCAAGTACATACCATTCCCTTTATATGACAGTGAAGATGAATATAAAACGATTGCAGATTTTGATTCATGTATATCCATCTGGTCGGGAACAAAATATAAGGAGGCGGCAATTGATGTTTATAAATATTTATACCTGCCTGAGAATAATACGCTGCTTGCCGAAGCAAGAAATGCAGTTCCTATTGTAAAAGGTGCGGATACAAGCTTTGTTGATGCATCCCTGCAGGATCAGATTCCCATTCTGAATGAAGGAAAATATGTAGGTTATTCTGAGAGAGAATGGATTCCCGGAATAAAGGAAATCATGAAAACTATTGTTCAGGAATGGATCGGAGGAACAGATCTGGATACTACTCTTGCAAACTTGGAAAAAGAGCATCAGAGACTTTTGGATGCTGATAAAGAATTTTTGACAGGATTTGAAGAATTAAGATCCAGTATGAGAGAATAGGAAAATAGCAGGCCTATGCTCCTGGGATTAAGGGCATGGGCCTGTTTCACTAAGGAAGGGCGCATTCTATATGAATCATAATAAAAGAAAAAAAATATCCGTGTCAGCTCTAAATATTTTTCAATACGGGATAATGTTTCTGCCAATGTTAATACTGTTTTTGATTTTTTCTACGTATCCTGTAGTTGAAGGGGTTTTTTTCAGCTTTACGGATTGGGATGGTTTAAACCCCAAATTTAACTTTATTGGTTTGCAGAATTATAAAACTTTTTTTCATGATTTTGTTGTTTTAAAACCGCTTTACAATACGTTTATATACGCTTTCTGGGTGACTGTTATTCAGAATATTTGTGCGCTGGCCCTGGCATTAGCTTTAAACCAGAAATTTAAGACTAAAAATCTTTTAAGGACATTTATTTTTGTGCCGGTAGTATTGAGTTCACTGATTGTAGGTTATATTTGGAGCTATCTTTTTACGGAACCAATTGCCATGCTGGGTGACATGCTGGGTATCGAAGTTATGAAATATAATCTGCTTGGTAATAAAGCAACCTCTCTGGCAGCCGGTATTTTTGTTTCGGTATGGAAAGGGGTAGGATATACAATGGTTATATATCTGGCCGGCCTTCAAAATATCGATAAGGAAATTAAAGAAGCGGCGCTGGTAGACGGGGCCAAAGGATTTCAGCATTTCCGTTATATTACTTTTCCTCTGATTGCTCCTTCCTTTACAATTAATATTGTACTGGTTATGGAGGGTGCCTTCAAACAATTTGATTTGATATTTGCACTGACAGGAGGCGGGCCGGGAAATTCCAGTGAGCTATTGTCATTGACAATCTATCGTGAATCGTTTGAATTCTATCGGGCGGGTTACGGTACTACAATGGGGGTAATTCTGGCGCTCATCATTATAGTGCTTTCACTATTTGAACTGGTCGTTCTGAGAAAGAGGGAGAATAACATTGGATAATAAGCAGATAGTAAAGAAAAAAAACAGCATAAGTCCGGTGAAGGTAAGAAGAACTGTCAGTGAAATACTGATGATTTTATTCACCTGTGTTTTTCTGTTCCCGTTTTATGTTATGATTGTTTTAGCGGTCAAAACACCTTCTCAGGCATTAATGAATCCTTTATCATTTCCAACAAGCTTTGAGCTTTCTAACTTTATAAAGGCTTGGCAGATGACTAATTTTCCGAGAACCTTTTTTAATACTTTTATTATTACGGCAGTAAGCGTAATTTTAATAGTTCTTGTGACCGGTATGGGAACCTTTGTTATGCACAGAACAAAAAACAGGTTTGTCCGGAATCTATATTATTTTTTCATTGCAGGGCTAATGATACCATTTTATCTGTCACTCAGTCCTTCAGTAAAATTGATGAAAAATTTAAATCTTATGGATTCAATTCCTGGTATATGTATTTCTTATATCGGAAGAAATATTCCCTTTGCCGTATTTCTTTTTATGGGGTTTATTAAAAGTGTGCCGAATGATTTGGCGGAATCTGCTGTAATTGACGGCTGCAGTCCTTTTAAGATGTATTGGAAAATTTATTTTCCCTTATTAAAACATGTGGTTTCTACATTAATAATATTGGATACGATGTCAATCTGGAACGACTTCCTGTATCCGTTGTTGATTTTGCAGACGAAGAAACATCAGACATTGACATTAGTGCAATATGTTTTCAGGAGCGAAGCAAGTACACAATGGAATTTAATTTTTGCAAGCTATTTGTTGTCAATGCTTCCCTTATTGATTACATATTTTGCATTACAGAAGAATATTGTTGAAGGAATTGCAGCAGGTGCTGTGAAGGGATAAAGGAGAGAGAAAACTTATGAGTACAGAAAAAACGATTGATTTTGGTGCCGTATACTTTAGATATTCCGCTCCGGCAGAACGCGACTGGGAGAATGATTACAAAAAAGCCGCAGAAGACGGAATTACTCATTTCAGACATTGGTTTCCCTGGGCAGCAATTGAAACCTCTCCTGGAGTATTTAATTGGGAACCGTATGATAAGCTGATAGCTTTGGGAAATAAGTATGGGATACGGACCGTTATAGCGGAGATGTCTACAATCATTCCGGATTGGTTTTTTGCGGAGAATCAGGATGCAAGAATTACTGATAAAAACGGAAATAAAAAATTTAATAAAATGAATGACAGTTCCATGGCCGGAGGAACGCATTCCATGTGTATGGATCACAAGGAGGTCCGGGATGGGGTGGCCGGATTCCTGCAGGCTATGGGGGAACATTACAGAGGCGTTGATGGTATTCTTGGGTATGACGTGTGGAATGAATGTTCTTTATACAGTCCGGATGGCTTATGTTATTGTGATGCAACGGAAAGAGAATTCCAGGAGTGGCTGAAAAATAAATACGGGACACTGGATAAGCTTCACAGCGTATGGTGCCGGCATAGCTATACAGACTGGTCACAGATCAGATTGCCCAGAATGACAGGGCCTCATCCGGAATTTTTTGATATGATCCGCTTCCAGAATGATCAGCAGGAAAGATGGTTCCAATTTAGAATTGATGTTTTAAGGCAGGCGGATTCTACCCATAATATTATTGCGCACGGTAATGCCAAGGCACATAGCGATATAGCCACATGCTGTGGAGATGATTGGAGATATGCAAAGCATCCAGATATTTTTGGATATACTCTCTGGTATGAAAATAAATGCAGCGCGTTAATGGGTGGAGATATGATCCGATCTGCATCCGGAGACAAAGAATTCTGGAGGGCAGAGGCCATAGGTGATGCAACCTGGGAAAATAGAAGCGATAAAACGGATGCAGAAACCAAAAAAGATGAAATGGCATTTCCCGAAAATATTCGAATGGATGCATTAATGAGTATCGGAACAGGGGCATCTGCATTTATTAATCCCCGTTACAGGGGACTTAATGAGGGACATTTATTTCAGGCATATGGATGGTATGCGCCGAATGGAGATCGGACAGTAAGGTCGGAGGAAATTAAAAAGCTTGCAGCCTGGTGCCATGATAAGGCTACAGCAGAGTTGTGGAAGGCGAAACCGGTTAAGGGACAGGTTGGCTTATTGCTTCTGGAAGATGCGCAGGCCCTTTGTTATTCATTATTTAATGATACTAATATTTATTCAGATTGTCTGAAAGGATGCTATCAGGCATTTGTGGATTCCGGGATCCAGGCTGATATTATCAGAATGACGCAGATCGATAATTATGATATGATATATATTCCTTATCCTGTGGGAATCTCTGACCGGGATATGAAGAAACTGCTGGTCTGGACCAAGGGAGGAGGCACGCTGATCAGTGAAGGATGCTTCGGCTATTTTAATGATTGCGGGCATGCGATTGAAACAATGCAGCCTAACCGGGGTTTTGAAGATGTATTTGGATGTATACAGACTTCTGTTCACCTTGGGCCGGATGCCAATAAGAATATAACCATTGATTCAATGCATGGAAAAATCAATGCAGGTGTTTACCGGCAGGTATTCCAAGTTACCCAGGGAAAAGCGGAAGGATATTATTCAAACGGGGAAATTGCAATTGTCTCCAGTAATTGCGGAAAAGGAAAAGCCATGCTTGTAGGCTCCATGCCAGGCTATGGATATCAGCATCATGCAAATGAGGTCAGCAGACGATGGTTTTCATCACTTTTAAGATTTGCAGGTATGCAGCCTGCGGCATTTGCTCCATATAATCAGGAGGTCACGATCCGTCTTTGGGAAAACTGTGATAATAAATATGCCTGGATCTATAATTTTTCAGATATGGAGCAGAGTGTGGAAGCCGTATTCTCAGACAGAATAGAAAATCCGGTGCTTTTAAGGGGGATTGAATTCAAACAATCAGATAATAACAGTGTGAATGTCCGAATAGCTCGGAAGGATGTTGCAGTTATAAGAATTTAGAATGTAACAGACAAAAAAATGGGAGATAAGTTGAATATGAAAATTGTGATTTTAGATGGATATACGGAAAATCCCGGAGATTTAAGCTGGGAAGGGTTTGAAAGTCTTGGTGAATTAACTGTATATGACAGAACAGCGAAGGAAGATGTAATAGATAGAATTGGGGATGCCGATGCAGTGATTGTGAATAAGACTCCGCTGGATAAGGCTGTTTTTGAGGCATGCCCCCAAATTAAATATGTTGGTGTTTTAGCAACCGGTTATAATGTGATTGACATAAAGGCTGCAAGAGAGCGTGGGATACCAGTATGTAACATTCCTACATATGGAACAACGGCAGTTGCTCAGATGACTTTCGCTTTATTGCTTGAAATCTGCCACCATGTTATGGAACATTCCGAAGCTGTAAAAAAAGGTGAATGGTCCAATAATGCAGACTGGTGTTTTTGGAAATATCCATTGATGGAACTGGCCGGAAAGAAAATGGGAATTATTGGATTTGGCCGTATTGGACAGGCAATAGGCAAATTAGCGGTAGCTTTTGGCATGGATGTGCTTGCATATGATGCCCATCAGAACGAAAGCGGAAAAGAGATCGGAACTTATGTAACTTTGGATGAGCTGCTGAAAGAAGCAGATGTTATTTCGTTAAATTGTCCTTTGTTTCCGGAAACGGAGGGGATTATTAATGAGAAAAATATTAATAAGATGAAGGAGGGAGTAATTCTTATTAATACAAGCAGGGGACCGCTGATTAATGAAGAAGATCTTGCAAAGGCGCTGCAGGACGGAAAGGTATACGCGGCAGCCTGCGATGTGGTGTCAACAGAGCCAATCAGACCGGATAATCCGCTGCTGGGATGCTATAACAGTATTTTAACTCCTCATATTGCCTGGGCGCCTAAGGAAAGCAGACAGAGACTGATGGATATTGCGGTTGCAAATCTTAAAGCTTTTATTGAAGGCAAATGGATAAATGTGGTGAATTAAAACTAATTGTTTGTGGAAAAGCTGCAGGGAATGCTCTGGCAGCTTTTCCTATTCATTTGAATCGAAAAGTATTTTATCTTTGTATTCCAGAACCAAAAACCATATCCTGTTTTGTTTTTCAAAACCTAATTGTTATTTATAGAAAATGTTATCATACATAAATAACAATCGGACAAAACAGCAGAGGAATTTGGAGAATATAATGATTGATGCATTACTGGCGAAAAAATTCATTGAAAGAATCACCCAATATACAGAATATAATGTTAACATAATGGACGAAAAGGGAATTATTATCGCCAGTAAAAACACCTCCAGGATCGGAACGTACCACGAAGTGGCTCTGCAGATTATCCGGGGTGATAAGGACACTATCATAGTTGACAATGAGAACACCCAGTTTGGTGTAAAAAAAGGCGTCAACATGGCGATTTATTATAAAAAGCGGAAAGAAGGAGTCATTGGAATAACAGGGGAACCGGATGCGGTTATGCCGATTGCATTGGTCATCAAGATGTCGGTGGAGGTCATGCTGGAGCATGAACTGTTTAAGTATGAGAAGATGCAGAGGCGGAATCTGAAGGAACAGCTTTTAAATATTATTCTTTATAATGAAGATCTGCAAAGGGAGGACTGGGAGCGTTTTATGGAGCCATTGCAGCTAAAGGAAGATATAATCAGGATGCCGGTGCTGATAAATATACAAAGCGGCCAGGAACTGAGGGAAAATGTGCTGAGTGCCTTCAGAAATGGCAGGGAGCATTCCTCCCAGGATCTAATCTGTCTGACCAGGGACGGGGATATCCTTCTGTATAAAGCCCTGAACCATCCTCTGCCGGAATTGATGAAAAATTACAAATATGTAGTAGGGGAAGCTATCGGGGATGGACTGCGGTATATGCGGAGTGCAGGTTGTTCTTTTACCGTCTATGTAGGATCCTTCCAGACTGATTTTATGAATTACCGTATGGGATACATTCACTGCAGATGGCTGAAGAAGAATATGGGAAAGGGAGGCAGCTTCTATTTTTATGATCACTGCAATATGTATTTTATGTCGGTACTCCCACTGACGGAGCTGCAGGTAGCTTATTATACCATTGAAAAAAATTTCGAGGATAAATTCGTTGAGAGCTTTAAGGAGATTATGGAAGCGCTGCGCATGGCGAATTTTAATCTCGGTGATGCGAGTAAGCTTTTGCATGTACATAAAAATACCCTGATTTACCGGCTGGATAAAATAAGGGAAACCTTGAACGTGGATCCTCTTGGCAACAATAAAGATAGGGAATTTGTAAATGGCTTTTATTTTTATCTGAAAAGAAAAGAACAGATATACCAAGTCTGATAAGCCCCATTTCCTGGAAGCGGTACGGCGGCGTAACAATAACTTCTGTGTGGGTCTGCCCGGAGATGTATAAAACAGTAAAGCGATGCCTGACTTTTTGTATTTAAAAAACAAAAAAGCCAGGCATCTTTGTTTGCACAAACATGGGAAAAAAGGGTTCCTCTTTCTATAATATAAACACAACATCAGCAAGAGAGGGAATAACAAACAGGACGGAATTTAATGAAAATTAAAAAAATATTTGCTTAAGTGAGGAAAGCAGAGGTGTATAAACAGAAAATGGATATAGAATATCGGGACGCTGAAATAATAATCCAAAAGGCAATTAAAGAGGTATTGCCTGATAAGGCGGTCCGTACCGTATTGAGTGACAGAAAAAGCATAGAGAATGTTTATGTTGTAGCAGTGGGGAAAGCAGCATGGAAAATGGCCAATACATGTCAGGAGATACTGGGAGATCAGATTCGTAAAGGAGTTATCCTGACAAAGTATGGACATTCAAAGCAGAAGTTGAAGAACTTTGAAATTATTGAAGCTGGTCATCCGATTCCGGACAATAATTCAATTATGGGTACTCAAAAAATAATTGATATGGTAAAGGGATTATCAGCAAAAGATAATATCTTATTCCTGCTCTCTGGCGGCGGTTCTTCTTTATTTGAGAAACCCGTTCAGGGAATTACTTTAAAAGATATTCAGGAAGTTACTCAACAGTGTTTAAATTGTGGAGCCAGTATTACGGAAATTAATACAATAAGAAAAAGGTTATCCGATGTAAAAGGTGGAAAGTTTGCAGCGTACTGTGCACCGGCAAAAATATATGCGATTGTATTGTCTGATATTCTGGGTGATAAACTGGATATGATTGCTTCAGGGCCGGCTTATGCGGATACTTCTACGTGTGAAGATGCATTCAGTATTATACAAAAATATGGATTAAAGTTAAAGGAGCATATTTTATATGCTTTAAAAAAGGAAACGCCTAGATGTGTGGATAATGTGGAAACATATTTGACAGGCAGTGTCAGCGAGTTTTGCAAAGCTGCGGCTAAATACGCGAATGAATTAGGATATAAGCCATATATTTTATCCAATACTCTTGATTGTGAGGCGAGGGAGGCGGGAAAATTCATTGCTTCTATAGCACATACTGTAGTGGAAAAGAAAGATTATAGCATAAAACCACCCTGTGCGATCATTGTGGGAGGAGAAACTATTGTAAAAGTTTTTGGTAATGGGAAAGGCGGCAGGAATCAGGAAATTGTATTGAGTGCAGCAGAGGGAATACGAGGGTTGGATAATGTGGTTATTTTTGCAATCAGTTCTGACGGAACGGACGGGCCCACGGATGCGGCCGGAGGAATTGTGGATGGCAGAACTGCAGAAAAGCTGGAAGCATTAGGAGTTAGCTGTGAAGATGTATTAAAAAATAACGATTCTTATCATGCACTTGATAAAATCGGGAATCTAATCAGGACAGGAGCTACAGGAACCAATGTAAATGATATAGCAGTTATTCTATGTAAATAACGTGAGGTAAGGTATATGAGAGATTCAATTCATAAGTATTTTCAAATTGGAACTATCCAATGGATGAGCCATCCCCCCGCAGGATATGAACTGTTAGATTCTATTAAAACAATTTGCTGTGATGATTATTTCGATGCACTGGAAGTGACTCAGGTGAAAGATACTGTTCTTCGTGAACAGGTTAAAAAAATGCTGGAACAGGCTCATATGAAGGTTTGCTATGGAGCACAGCCAAGACTGTTGGGGCCGGCGCTGAATCCTAATAATGTGGATGAGGAAGGCAGGAAAAAAGCGGAACAGACACTCCTGGAAGCAGTAGATGAAGCAGAATATCTGGGAGCAAAGGGTATTGCATTTCTGGCTGGAAAATGGGAAAAAGATACCAGAGATGAGGCATATTTACAGTTACTTAAAACAACTGAAAATATATGTGAATATGCGGCTTCAAAGGATATGTATGTAGAACTGGAAGTATTTGATTATGATATGGATAAAGCTGCTTTAATCGGTCCGGCTCCCTATGCCGCACGGTTTGCTGCAGACGTGAGAAGCAAATGTAGTAATTTTGGCCTAATTGTTGATTTATCTCATTTTCCTACTACATATGAAACATCAAGGTTTGTAATTCAGACACTAAAACCTTATATTACCCACTTTCATATAGGCAACGCAGTGGTAAAAAAGGGGTATGAGGCATATGGAGACCAGCATCCCCGGTTTGGTTTTCCGGACAGTGCCAATGATATTGTTCAGTTATTGGATTTTTTCAGGGTAATAAAAGAAGAAGGGTTCCTGGATGCAGCCAATCCGTATGTTCTTTCTTTTGAAGTAAAGCCGTGGAAGGAAGAGGACGGGGATTTGGTGCTTGCCGGTACTAAAAGGGTGATTAACAGAGCCTGGGCTCTTTTGGAAGATTAAATGACTTTAGAGATGGAAGCCATGGAAAGGATTAATTATGAAAATAGTAATTTTAGATGGTTATACAGAGAATCCCGGTGATTTAAGCTGGGAAGGATTTGAAAAACTGGGGGTTCTGACGGTATATGACAGAACAGCGAAAGAAGATATTATTTCCCGCATAGGAGATGCAGAGGCTGTAATAGTTAATAAAACACCCTTAGACAGAGATGTTTTTGAGGCTTGTCCGCAGATTAGATATGTTGGAGTGCTGGCTACGGGGTATAACGTAGTGGATATAAATGCAGCAAGAGAAAAGGGAATACCCGTATGCAATATCCCGACATATGGCACCACAGCGGTTGCCCAAATGACCTTTGCCTTACTGTTAGAGATCTGTCATCATGTTGCAGAACATTCGGACGCTGTAAAAAAGGGAGAATGGTCTGATAATGAGGACTGGTGTTTCTGGAAGTATCCGCTAATGGAGCTTACGGGAAAGAAAATGGGAATAATCGGGTTTGGACGTATCGGACAGGCTGTTGGTAAACTGGCAAAAGCCTTTGGAATGCAGGTCATTGCATATGATGCTTATCAAAATGACTCAGGAAAGGAAATCGGTCAATATGTAACGCTTGATGAATTACTGAAGGAATCAGATGTAATTTCACTTAATTGCCCGCTGTTTCCAGAAACGGAAGGAATTATTAATGAGAAAAATATCAGCAAAATGAAAGATGGGGTTATTCTTATTAATACCAGCAGAGGGGCTTTAATTAAAGAAGAAGATTTGGCTAAGGCATTGAGAACAAAGAAAGTTTATGCTGCAGCGTGCGATGTTGTGTCTGCTGAACCGATTCGTCCGGATAATCCTCTGTTAGGTTGTTATAACAGTATTTTAACGCCTCATATTGCATGGGCCTCCAAAGAGAGCAGACAAAGGCTTATGGATATTGCTGTTGCCAATCTGAAAGCTTTTGTTGAAGGAAAGCGGAATAATGTAGTAAATTAACTGCGCTATGTCTGGAGTAGATATGAAAATCAGGATGCCTTTTGGAAAAAGCTTTTTGGAAACCACAATCAGTGATGATCGAATAGCGGGAGTTATAACGAGTAATTTAGATCGTTACGAAAGACAGGAATCAGAAATTGAAATTATTAAAATGGCAATGGAACGACCTCATGGAAGCTGCAGGTTGGAAGAGTTATCAAAAGGTAAGAATAAAGTAGTAATAATTGCCAGCGACCATACAAGACCGGTACCCAGCCGATTCATTCTTCCCCTTATGCTGGAGGAAATTAAAAGAGGAAATCCAAATGCTGAGGTTACAATTCTTGTTGCTACCGGATGCCATAGAGCGACAACACAAAATGAGCTGAATGAAAAATTCGGGAAGGAAATGGTAAAACGTGTTCCCATTATGATTCATGACTGTGATGACGAGGAACAGGCCTTTTTGGGAATACTGCCATCCGGAGGAGAATTGTTTATTAATAAAACAGCCGCGGAAGCTGATTTGCTTGTTGCGGAAGGTTTTATAGAACCCCATTTCTTTGCTGGCTATTCAGGAGGAAGAAAAAGTGTTCTTCCGGGGATTGCGTCTCGAAGAACAGTATATGCAAATCATTGTGCGGAATTTATTGCTGATCCGATGGCTCAATATGGTGTTCTGGAGGGGAATCCCATTCATAGAGATATGGTTTTTGCAGCTCGTAAAGGAGGACTTGACTATATCGTAAATGTGGTAATTAACTCTAGGCACAGGGTAATTGGTGCGTTTGCGGGAGATGTGGAAGCTGCGCATTTAAAGGGGGTAGAATTTATTGAAAAATTATGTAAAACCGATAAGGTAATATCCCCTGTTGTCATTACATCTAATAATGGTTTTCCAATGGATCAAAATATATATCAATCGGTAAAAGGAATGGCAACTGCAGAGACCTGCTGTGAAGAAGGCGGCGTTATTATTATGGTGTCAGAATGCAGAGATGGATGCGGAGCAGAGGGATTTTACAAGACATTTAGTCAAGAGAAGGATTCAGGGAAAATACTGGATAAAATTCTGGCAACCGGCAGGAATGAAACATTCGAGGATCAATGGCAGTCACAGATATTTGCAAGAATCGTAAACAAATTCCAGGTTATTCTGGTAAGTAAGGCAGCGCCGGAACTTGTCAGACAGATGCATATGATTCCTGCAGATAATTTAGAACAGGCCTTGGCAATGGCTGATACACTGCTTGGCGGGAAAAAGAAGGTTACGGTTATTCCGGATGGGCTGACAAGTATCATCAAAGTCTGAAAATGAATGAAGAAGGGAGGGCAGGAAAGCAACAGAGGTAAAAAACAATAAATTAAAATTGGGAGGATTTTATAATGAACAGATGGAAAAAGAATGTAGCAATCATACTTACAGTGGCAGTAACAACAGGTATGACAATCGCCTGTGGAAACAGCAGTGAGACAGCGTCAACAGCAGAAAGCTCCCCGCAGGCCGCGGCGGCAGATGGAGGACAGGAAAATAAAGGGACGGGAGATGTGTATGAACTTGATTTTTATGCATGGTCTAACCCGGAAAACCTTACCCCGTTGCTTGAAAGTTTTAATGCCGATTATGCAGGAAAATATAATTTGGTTTATCAAAAACTTGCGGATGCCGCGACATTGACAATAAATACAGCGTTAGCTTCAGGAGAGAAAATCGACGTAATGACGCAGGCAAGTCATACCGATTTAAGGCAGAGAGCCGATGATGGCGTATATCTTGGATTAAAACAGTTTTTTGATAAAGAAGGATGGGAATACGGAGAAAAGCTGGGAACGGCGATTGAGGAGACGCAGAATATCGACGGCGATTATTATTCGGTTCCGTATTGCAATAATATTAATATGGTATTCTTTAATAAAAAAATGTTTGATGAAGCGGGCCTTGAATATCCTCAGTCTGGATGGACATGGGAAGACTTCCGTGAAACCGCAATTAAGTTAACCAGCGGCAGCGGTGCAGATAAGGTATATGGCGCAATGCTTGATACCGCAGGCAACAATGGGGATAATTACTGGGATTTGATAGCAAGACAGAAATTAGGTAACAATGCATATTATAATGATGATCTGACAGCATCAACCTTTGGTAGTGATGAGATGCGCGAAAGCCTTCAGTTTTTTGTAGATATGACTTTTAAGGATCAGTGTATTGTCCCGGTTGATGAGATTACTGCATTGCAGTATTATAGTGACCCGGTTGGTATGGCCGGCCTTTATAATGGAAAGTATGCAATGTGGGTTGCACCGGTTTACGGATGTCTTTATTTGAAATCTAGTTATGGCGAAATACCGGAGGGAACAGATATTGGTATGGTGGATATGCCTACGCCTGACGGAGGGCAGACAATTACCACCTGCTATTCGTCAACAGCAAGTATACCGGCTAATGTGGAAAATCCGGAAGCAGCATGGGAACTTTTAAAATATATCTGTATAGACAGAGCAGATTTATTTGCAGGACCCAAAGCAATGCATCCTGCTGTTGAGTTTGACAACGAAGAAGATAAACGTGCATTTAACGAAATTATTTTCAGTGAGAAACCAGGGCTTGATTATGATATGGCGATGGATACAATGATGAAGGATCGGGTACTTGTAAGCAAAGACTGTACGATCAAGCAGGGATATGTAGCGATTCAGGAAGGTTTGGAAAACATAATGACCCTTGTATTCAGTGGTGAGATGGGTGTTGAAGAGGCATTAAGCAAGCTGCAGCAGAGCGTAGATGAGGCAATTACGGCAGACTTGGCAAAATAAAAACTGGTTAATTCATAAAAGTATGACGATGGCGGGGATTCCCGCAGGCTGGTGTGCTCCTCATATGATAAGCATTATAATTGATAAAATGTTTTGCTTATAGAGGAGCACGCTGCGCTAAAGAGCCATCGGTCTGATAGGAAGTGATTATGATTTCTGGATCAAAATGGAAAGGAAAAACAAAACCAGGAACAATGAAGCTCCAGACAAAAGAGAATCTTGCGGGCTATTCGTTTCTGGCATTAAACTTCATAGGATATGTTGCATTCAAATTAATACCGTTGATATTAGCGCTTGGTTTAAGTGTGGTTAAGTGGAATTTTGCGTCAGGCTTTAAAAATATGGAATTTGTCGGACTTGATAATTACGCAAGATTATTACATGATGAAGTATTTATCCGTTCACTTATCAATACATTAATATATGGTATCGTACTTGTGCCTGTTGCTATTTTTCTGGCATTGATATTTGCGGTAATTTTGAATGAATATGTGTTTGGAAAAGGAATTCTGAGGCTGGCATTTTATTTGCCCAACGTATCTTCAATGGTAGCAGTATCTGTGGTCTGGATGATTTTATTTCTTCCGGCATATGGTCCGATTAATCAGGTATTGATGACGCTGGGAATTGAAAATCCGCCTCGTTGGTTAAATGCTACGGGTACATCTTTACTTTCTATTATTATTGTAGGTATTTGGCAGCGTATAGGTTACAATATTATTGTGGTACTTGCAGGTTTGCAGGGGATATCCAAATCTTTGTATGAATCTGCAGAAATTGACGGAGCCAATGGTATTCAGAAATTTTTCTATATTACCATTCCTTCCCTGAGCAATACGATGTTCTTTTTGACGATGATATCCTTCATAAGTTCATTTCAAGTATTTACTCCGGTACAGGTTATGACAAAGGGAGGACCGGGAAATTCATCTTCAGTACTGGTATATTATATTTATAAAAATGCATTCCAATATAATGAAATAGGATATGCAACAGCGATGGCTTGGATATTGTTCTTCCTGGTGTTTATATTTACAATAGGCAGGATGATATTCACAAGAAAAAATGAAGGATGATAGGGGGGATTGGATTGAGTTACAGTAAAAAAAGACTGATAGTCAAAATTATATTTACCATAGTGATGGGAGTTATTTCAGTTGCGATGCTGCTGCCGTTTGCTTGGATGCTTTCAGCTTCTTTTAAACCTGATAATACTATATTTGCGTTTCCGATCGACTGGATTCCGGATAATTTTACCTTGAATAATTATAACAGAGTATGGAATTCCGACGTTCCATTTTCTACTTTTTTTGGTAATTCCCTAAAGGTGACTATATTATCGGTTGCAGGTGAAGTATTTACAAGTTCCCTGGCAGCATATGCGTTTGCCAAGATTAAATTTAAAGGGAGAGACGTAATATTTCTGATTTATCTGTCGACACTTGCGTTTCCTGCGCAAATGATGTTAATACCAAGATTTACTATGTTCAGGACTATTGGACTTTATAATACACATTGGGCACTGATACTTCCTGGTATGTTTACTGCATTCGGAACGTTTATGCTCAGACAGTTTTTTATGTCAATACCGGAAGAACTGAGCGAATCTGCAAAAATTGACGGGGCTAATCATTTTACAATATTTTCAAAGATTATATTACCGCTTGCCGTACCTGCATTCAGTGCCCTGATTATTTTTCAGTTTGTATCTTCCTGGAATGAATATGAATCAGCATTAGTATATATCAGAAGTAAAGAACTGGCTACCATTCCTTTGGGATTGAATTTTTTTAAAGATGAAAATGCATCCAGTTATGGGGCAATCATGGCAGCGTCTGTTTGTTCATTGATTCCTATATTTACAGTATTTCTCATATTCCAGAAACAGTTTGTGGCTGGAATTGCGACTTCAGGGATGAAAGAATAGTGGAGGAAAAAGAATTATGGGAGAAAACAGAAAACTAAGTGTCTGTTATCTTGATGTTGAGGGCTGTGCAGTTTACGGTAAAAATAGAATGGAAACAGCCATCAAGAAAGCGGGATATCAGATTGAAGTTTTAAATCATTTTACGGAGAAAAAAGATACGGATGGATTTGTTCTTGTTGTGGGAAGTATACAGGATCAACGGATAGAAGTTCTTCTGAAAAGCACCGGAGCAAAATTGGTAAGAGAGCCTCAAAGTACGATTCAAAAATGGTGCGGGACTGTGGCTGGGAACATACTTCTGCTTTCCGGTTCGGATCAGACAGGACTTATGTACACACTTTTAGAAATGGCTGAGCAGATACGGGCAGAGGGAATCGATGCACTTGTTAACGCAGAGGACAGAACAGAGATTCCTGAGAATGAAGTAAGGTGTATGGATCGGTATCTTCTGGGGCATCTGGATAATGAGTGGTTTCTGGCGGAAGAATTTTGGCATTATTATCTTGAAAGACTGGCGCAGGCAAGATTTAACCGTTTCTGTTTGATTTTGGGGTTTGACACGGCTTATATGTCTCCTCCTTATCCTTTTTTTACAGAAGTAAAAGAATATCCTCAAATCAGGATGAAGGTATTCAGTTCTGAACAAAGAGAACAGAATTTGAATATGCTTCGCAAAATTGTTTCACTGTGTCATGAGTATGGAATTCAGTTTGTTCTGGCAACCTGGCAGCAAAGACCATGGACGACAGAACAGGATGAGCTTGTATCCGGCCTGCCGGAAGATGAAAATGTACTCAGTGAATATTGCTATTGCGGGATGAAGGCCCTGCTAAAGGCGGTTCCGGACATTGACATTGTACAGTTCAGGGTGAATCACGAGTCGGGAGTGGGAACGCAGGTGTCTGCAGAAGCCTTCTGGAATCATTGCGCAGATGCAGTAGCAGATGCAGGAAATGAACTGGGAAAAATTTTTACGCTTGATTTACGGGCAAAAGGTCTGACAGAAGCAATGGTCAGACATGCGTTCGGAAGAGGGCTGAAGGTAGAAGTACCTACAAAATACTGGTGTGAACATGCAGCTTTGCCATATCATCTTTCCACAATGAGAAGCGAAGAGCTGGCGCAGCTTGACAACTTCAATCATTCACGGAGATATTCCTATGCTGATATGTTAAAAAAGCCCCGGTATTATAATGTGATTTTCAGATTATGGAATTATGGGTCAACGAATTTATTTTTGTGGGGAGATGCAGATTATGCAAGACGTTTTTCCAAGAGCTGCAGTTTATCCCAGGCGGCGGGGTTCCAGGTTAATGCACCTTTATCTCTGAAATATGGTCATGAGTTATCACATAAAGAAGCATGGGACACTTTTGCAGATGAGACATTGCGTTCGGGTACATGGGAAGATGAGAGATTCTGGATGTGGTATACGATGTTTGGTCGGTTGGGCTACCGGACAGATACTCCGGAAAAGGTATGGCTAAGAGAATTTGAAGCTCATTTTGGGAAAAGAAGAGGCCGTATTCTGGAACAGGCGCTTGCAGAGGCAAGCAGGATTATTCCGATGATTACAACAGTACATATGCCTGTTCACCCATCGCTGCGTTATTGGACTGAGATGAGCACCGGTTTTGCGCTGTTTGATGAGAATAATTTGTACACACCCCAACCGTATGATTTTCAGAAACAAATTACATACGGTTCCACAGAGCCAAGTGATCATGGTATGTTTTACGGCATAGAAGAGTATGTGAAGGATTGTGTGAATGGTACAATGGCCGGAAAATATACACCAATGCAGTATGCGGGGTGGCTTCAGACATTGGCAGGGGATGTGGAGGAGAAAATCAAACAGGCGCAGGCCATACCGGAAAAAGAGGATAATGCGGAATACAAGGCCTTAATGGTTGATCTTCATATGCTTTGTGATATGGCCCGATACCATTCTTATAAAATAAGAGCGGCGTTGGAACTGGCCTGGTGGAAACAGAATAAAAATACGTCCCGCTTAAAAAAATGCGAGTTGTTGTTCAGGAAGGCAATAAGCTATTGGGAGCTTCTTTCAGAAAAAGGAGATAAGGCTTACTATCATGATTTGGATTTCAGTTCAGCAGGTTCCACCACAAGACGCGGTACTTGGAGAGATTTGAAAAAAGAACTTGATGCAGACCTGAGAACAATAGAAAAATTAGTAGTCTCCTCCGATGTGACGGGTATTTTGGATAATGTTGAAAAAGAGGAAAAAGAGTTGTGTTTGTCCTCAGATTTTCCGTCTGAGGCAAAAGCCGGTATTGATATCAGAATTAAAGTAAGTAAAGCCGGAATTGGAAGGTGGCCGGCTGCCCCGGTAATTCATTACAGACACGTTAATCAGACGGAAGGATTATTCCTTACATCAGTAATGGAGGAAGCAGGAGAGAATTATGAAGCGGTAATTCCGGGCAAATATGTAACAGAAGACTGGGATTTGATGGTATATATTACTGTTCAGAAAAAGGATGGTATCTGCAGTATGTATCCAGGAATCTACAATTCGGTTTATCCTTATCCTTATCATGTAATTACCGTTAATAAATAATACATTATGATAAAAGGGTGAAATTATAAACGCAACAGAACATAAAGGTAGGATTTGTGATGGAAAAAAGATATATAAAGGAAGAAAAACAGACACCTGTTAATTATTTATGTGATACGATTGTAGCCGGAGGAGGAACAGCCGGGATCGTGGCAGCAATTGCTGCCGCGAGAAATGGAGCCAAAACCATTTTAATAGACAGATATGGCTTTGTGGGAGGAACCATGATCAACGGGGCAGGCCCGCTGCATAGTTTTTTTAACCTGTATAAGGCCTTTCCAGGTGTGGAGAAAGTTCAGGTAGTCAGAGGAATTCCCGATGAAATAATAGAACGTATGAAACAGAAGGGAGGGTCACCCGGCCATCTGGAGCAGGAAAAGGGCGGCAGCTATGACTCAGTAATTACGTTGATCGATTGGGAAATATTTAAAGAAGTGGCATTCGAGATGCTGGAAGAATGCAAGGTGACAGTACTTCTGCACACGATGGTTGCGGATGTTATTAAAGATGGAAATAGGATTACTGGTGTTATTATTGAGGGAAAATCCGGAAGAGAAGCCATATTGGCAGATAATGTGATTGATACTACCGGTGATGGAGATGTAGCTGCAATGGCAGGTGCTCCGTTTATCAAACGACATGATACAACTTCTGTCGGTATGCCTTTTGGAATGATGAACGTGGATATGCCGAAACTTATGCATTTTCTGGAAGAAAATAATATGGTTAACCAACTGATCCGAGCGGATAAGGGAAGTGAGACAGATGATATAATACGTTTGGGGTTTGAATTGAAAAAGCTCCCGCTTTTCAAGGAATATATGGAAAAAAGCGGAATGTGGGGACCTTTGGGATTCTCGCTGTATGAGGGAAATTATGGTTATATTAATTCTGCGAACCTGAAGTCTGTGGATGCAACTAATACAGAAGAGTTAAGTGCAGCAGAGCTCAAGCTCCGCCGTCAGGTTATGACATTGTCCAGGATGCTTCGGGAACACGTACCGGGATTTGAAAAAGCTTATGTGAGTTGGACACCTGTGGGAGTTGGTGTAAGGCTGACAAGGGTGATAGAATGTGAGCACGATATGTCTCTTGATGAGATCGTGAATGGAACGAGATTCCCGGATGAAGTAATGCTGTATGGATTTCATGATTGTGCGCCACGTATCATGATTAAGGATGGGAAATATTATGGACTTCCTTATCGTGCTCTTCTGCCCAAAAAAGTGGAAGGATTGCTTGTTGCCGGCCGTATGATTACCAGTGAATGGGATGCCCATATGTCAACAAGGAATACAGTGTCATGTATGGCCCAGGGGCAGGCGGCAGGGACTGCGGCAGCGCTTTGTGCCAAGCAGGGATGTCAGCCAAGACAGCTTGATGTTGATAAGCTGAGAGGGGTTTTGAAGGAACAGAATGTCTTTTTAGATTAAGAAAAGGAGGGCATTATTATGGAATATGTACTGCAATCGGAAAGAAAATTTCCTGCGAGTAAGTATGATGTTATTATCTGCGGGGGTGGAACCAGCGGTGTATTTGCGGCTATCTCAGCAGCCCGCAAAGGCGTTAAAACAGCACTTATCGAAAGTAAAGGTTATGTGGGAGGAATTGCGGCAGAGGGAGGCTGCGGACTTCACAGCTTTTATAACCTATGGAAAGCGTTTCCCGGAATTGAGAAAAGAAAAGTCGTAAGGGGACTGCCTGAAGAGATGATTAACAGACTGACAGCGCTGCATGGTGCATCCGGACATAATGAGACGTTAATGAATTATGGATATGATTCCGATACCCTTTGCGTGGATGTGGAAGTATACAAATACGTAGCAATGCAGATGCTTCGGGAAGAAGGCGTTGATATCTATGTCAATACTATGGTTGCGGAGGTATTGACGGAAGGCAGCAGAGTTACCGGAGTGGTTATTGTCAATCATCAGGGCAGTCAGGTATTGCTTGCTAAAATGGTTATTGATTCCACCGGATATGGAGATGTTTGTGCCAGAGCCGGTGCCGGCTATACGGAACCCAATGATTATGCAGTTGCGAACAGCATGGGTATTGGAGGTATAGATATTGATAAGTATTACCAGTTCCTGAAGAAGAACGATGCTTTAAAAGAATATGCGCTTGGTCCCCGGAGCGGCCGTGACGGACAGCTCATACGAGTTGACGGTAACTGGAATAAGCTTGAGCCCAGTTTTGGGAAAAGAGCGGCTGAACTTGGAATGCACACGGTGACAACCACGTTACATGATAATTATTTTATGTTTATTAAGCTGAATTACCATATGCCGGCAAGCCCGACAGATGTAAAAGAGTTATCTGCAGCCGAGTTTGAACTGCGCAGAAGGCAGTTTGAAGCATTAAAGCTTTTGAAAGAGGTTATTCCGGGAAGTGAGAATGCATTTATTGCGAGAACCAGTCCTGCCGTGACTATCAGAAGAGCAAGATGTATTACGTGCGAGTATGACATCAGCAATGAGGAAGTAATAAATGGCGTTCATTTCAGTGATGACGTGTTTTCCTACGGTTTCCATGATGAAGCGCCCCATTTCCAGGTAAAGAATGGTGAAACCTATGGATTCCCTTACCGGGCAATGCTGGTTAAAAACATGGAAAATCTGTTTGCCGTTGGTATGATGGTTACTTCTGATCACCATGCACATATGTCAACAAGAAATACAGTATCCTGTATGGCACAGGGACAGGCGGCAGGAACTGCTGCGGCACTGTGCGTCACACTGAAAACGGATAACGTTAGAGATTTGCCTTATAAGGAACTTTATACAGCTCTCAAAACGGATAACGTATGGTTTGATCAGGATCGGCAATAGGAACTTATTGTATAAAATAACAAATTCAATGTGCTCTTAAGCATGTAGATGGGAGTAATTATGAGAATAAAAGCAGCAGAAGCAATCGTCCAGATTATGGTAAAAGAAGGAATTACTGATGCTTTTGGTATACCGGGGGCGGGCATTAACCCGGTGTATAAATATTTAGAAAACGCACCAATTTCACATTATGGGATGAGGCATGAAGAGGCTTGTACCCATGCGGCAGACGCTTATTTCAGGGCCAGTCATAAAATTGCACTTGCTATCTGTACGGCAGGTCCTGGGGCAACTAACTTTGTTACGGGATTATATACGGCCAACATTGATTCTATTCCGCTCCTGGCAATTGTAGGACAGGCAAACACATGGCAGCTGAATCAGGATCCATTCCAGTGTGTTGATATGGTAAGCATTGCGGATACAGTAACAAAGAAAGTGTTCCGCCCCATGAAGGCCGAAGAAATACCGGATATGATGAGAGAAGCTTTTTATTTGATGAGAGAAGGAAAGCCCGGGCCGGTACTGATAGATTTTCCTCTGGATGTACAGATGGGAGAGCTGGAGTTTGAGATAGATTCCTATGAACCGAAAGGAATCAGTAAAGCGATGCCAGACCCTGAAAAAATAGGGAAGGCGATAGAAATGCTTTCTGAGGCCGAAAATCCGGTTATCATCATGGGAGGTGGCGTACGCCTTGCCGAAGCGGAAGAGGCATTAATTCATTTTGCAGAAGAATATCAGATTCCTGTAATAACAACCTATATGGCTAAAGGCGGAATTCCCGAAAATCATCCGTTAAATGCCGGCCATGCAGGAATCCAGGTCGGGCAGCCAATCGGAAATAAATATCTGCTTGAATCGGATGTAGTATTGGGTATCGGATGTCGTTTCTCTGATAGACATACAGGGGACCTGAAGGTGTACCGCGGAGACAGAAAATTTATACATATTGATATCTGTGAAACACAAATAGGAAAGGTATTTGAACCGGATCTGGGTATTGTTTCTGATGCTGCTGAAGCGATTAAGCAGCTTGAAGAAGCTGCCAGGACGAAGAAGCTTAAGAATTTTTCTAATGAACGTGTGGCTGTTCTTCCGATATTACGGGAAGAAATGGCAAGAAAGACGGATTATGACAGTATCCCAATTATGCCCCACAGAGTATTTCATGAAGTAAACAGAGCCTTTGATGGGAATACTATGTTCACTACAGGATGTGGAATTGTACAGATTTGGTCAGGACAGTTACAGAAGATAGATAAACCCGGTAAATATTTACCTTCCGGAGGTGCTGGCACACTTGGTTTTGAGATTCCTGCTGCATTTGGAGCAAAAGTAGCACATCCGGAAAATTATGCGGTCACAGTTCTCGGCGATTTTGGATTTACTTTTATGGGAGAAGAAATCGCTGTAACAACGGTTTTTGATAAACCTATTATTGTTGTTATTGTAAACAATGCAAATCTGGGGTTGATACGCCAGAACCAGAAGGGTGCTTATGGCTTTGAATATGCGGTTGGAATGCCCTGCAACCAGGACGGAACGATTGATTATGTCAAGGTAGCTGAAGGCTTTGGATGTATGGGCGAGCGTGTTTTTACTCCTGAAGAATTACGTGATGCCCTTGAAAGGGCAAAAGCAGCAGGTAAGACCTATGTAATTGATGCAATCTGTGTAAAAGAACAATTATGTGATATGGGAAACTCTATCGCAGCAATTAAGTCGTGGGTATAATGACAGGAACGGCTGGTAAATAGTCAGGGGCAGACGGAGTAAAATCCGCCTGCCTCTGATTTTGTATTTTTAAACGAAATTGTAAGTCTGTTTTTATATACGCAAAATTTGTTGAAAATAATGGTGAAATGTATTGTTCTGCTGTAGACTATGTAGATATAGAAAGGTTTCTTCGATTTTAAAAAGGCAGAGCTTGATGTGAACTTAATTGCGGGAGTGGAATTTGGAAAATAAACGGAATATTATCCCATGGCATAAGCGTACATTTTTATGGGGCAGACCGATTTAACAGAGGACGGACTGATGGATAAAGAAGGGGAGGAAAAGCCTGGAGAGCAGTGCAGCATCTGGTATTTTCTTGGTTTACGGAAAATCGGTACGGTTACAGGCATCGGCAAAGACAGCAGTGGCGACTGAATGAACTAGGAAACGCAATTATCTGAAAGGGAGCAATATGCTTCTGGAAAAAGCGGTACGATATACGGCAAAGGAAAAATTTCCTGTAAGTATAGGAAAGAAAAAGGCATATCCAGTGTGATGCGTATATCCAGAAGGAAAAGCGGAACCTGCATCTTGTGAATTATGCGGCTGTGATGGTCCGGTTGGAAGCGTTACGGATAATCTGCCGACAGGATCCGTCATTATAAAAATTTCGGCTAATCCTATCGTGGAAGCAGTTTCCCTGGTATCAGGAGAAACGCTTCCCATATGCCAGGAAGGGGAATGGAAATGTATCAGGCTGGAACAATTGGAAGAACAGGAAATGATTCTGGTATCTATGAAATAAAAGCCATGCGCCGGGATGCAGAAACGATCATACAAAGGACAATCGAAGATGTACTGCCGATGAAGGCTGTGAGAGAAGTCCTGGATGAGGTAATTATAACAAAACCAGTGTATGTCATTGCAATAGGTAAGGCGGCATGGGGCATGGCGGATGAGGCAGCCAGACTGTTGGGCCCCCGTATTGTGGAAGGAATTGTAGTTACTAAGTATGGACACTCCAGGGGACCCATTGAAGGGTTTCACATTATGGAAACGGCTCATCCCTTCCCGGATCATAATTCCATGCTTGCCGCCGGAAAAGTGCTGGAACTGGCAGACCGGATAACCGATAAGGAGGAGGTCCTGCTCCTTCTGTCGGGGGGAGGATCTGCTTTGGTGGAAATGCCGGCTCCCGGCCTTACTCTTCAGGAAGTAACACGAGTGACGGAAATTCTGCTGAAATGCGGTGCCAATATCGTTGAAATCAATACGGTACGTAAACATCTATCAGCAATTAAGGGAGGTAAGCTGGCCAAACATATTCAGCCTGCAGGGGGATATGCCATTATTCTTTCAGATGTGGTGGGTAATCATCCGGAAATGATTGCTTCCGGAATGACGTACGCGGATGATACCAATGCACCGGAGGTTATGGAAGTCATTGAAAAATATCATTTGGATGTAGGAGATAAAGTGATCCGCGTGCTGGAAAAAGCGGAAGAAACGTTGGTTTCCAATATAACAAATATTGTTAAAGGGAATGTGGAGGAGCTGTGTAGTGCGGCAGCAGAACATGCCCGGGAATTGGGATATAAACCATATGTTTTTTCTACCAGCACAGGCTGTGAGGCAAAGGAACTGGGCAAATGGTTTGCTGAAACGGCTAAAATGATACGGAAAAACAATCCATGGAAGATTGAAACACCCTGTGCGGTTATAATCGGAGGAGAAACGGTAGTTAAGGTCATAGGAAACGGGCTGGGGGGGAGAAATCAGGAGATTGCTCTTCAGACTGCTGCAGGAATTCAGGGGATGGATAAAACGGTTTTGTTTTCGCTGGCTTCTGACGGCACGGACGGCCCTACCGATGCCGCAGGGGGAATCGTAGACGGCTATACCGTAAAAGCGCTGGAAGAAAAAGGAATGGATATTGGTGAGTACCTGATGGATAATGATGCGTATCATGCGCTTCGGGAAATTGACGGACTGATAATGACAGGTCCTACGGGAACGAATGTTAATGATGTAACGGTCTTGTTAATTAAATGATATCGGGTGGGAAAATGAACAGGAATTGGAACTATACAGTCAGGTCGGCACACTTGTTGTGTTGGCCTTAAGAATGTGATTCGGGAATTTAAATAAGCCAGAATGGTACATACCAGTTTTTTTCATCCAGAGGTAATAAATCCCGGGCCATGCAGATGACGTTTCCCATTCTATATCACCATTCCGTTTCGTGGTATCCACGTACATGCGTTGTTTAGAGATATGTACCTCTGGAAAGGATAGCAGGCGCTGGCCTTCAAAACAAATAAGACAGCAAAAAATACCATCCCCCATCACACCACCACCCTCACCCACACCATCTCCCCTTCCCTCCCTGCCGCCGCCTCGCCCCCAAGCTTCTCC
>OJIY01000051.1_pt1 | contig 164108 bp, 137 predicted proteins | sample 1596061 | NCBI WGS metagenome assembly OJIY01 (sample SAMEA4350111, study PRJEB24818) | metagenome | biome: human; feature: gut; material: faeces | place: Denmark | collected 2013-09 | reverse complement strand
ATGGAGGTATGATACCAGTTTTGTGATGCGGGTCAACATTAAATTCAACTATTTTTTAATGATTACAAAATCATTTTAATAACAAAAAAGCAGTGAAAAATAGCAGAAGTGAACATCGGAACCGGGATAACACAGTGTGTTTCTGCTGATCGTGATTTATTGAATTGATTTAGCAGGATTTTTTAATCGTCGGAAAGATGTTGAAAATGTTAGAAGTGCGTTACGGCAGCGGAGAAAGCGGAGGTTGTGCCTCTGTCCCGGTAAGCTTCTTCAACTTTTGTTGAAAGCCGGATCGCAGGCAATAAAAAAGCGCCCTGAGGGCGCTTTTCTTAAATCTGTCTGATTTAATCAGAATGCTTTGCTGTATTTTGCAATGATAGCAGCAGCACGGGTCAGATTAGAGAAGAAAGTTTTGATACTTTTCATAATGAACTCCTGCTTGTGAATTAGGTTAGTAAGCTGTTTTGCTTCGATGGAGGTATCATACCAGTTTTGTGATATAGGTCAACATTAAATTCAACTATTTTTTAATGATTACAAAATCATTTTAATAACAAAAAAGCAGTGAAAAATAGCGGAAGTGAACATCATAACCGGGATAAAACAGTGTGTTTCTGCTGGTTATGGTTTATTTAATTGATTTGTAAATGATTTTATTTCATGGAAGATGTGTCTGAAATGTTGATGACACGTTACAGCGGCAGAGAAACCGGCTGTTTTTCCTCTGAACAGGTTATCTGTTTCAACTTTTTTTGAAAGAATCACACTGCGATAAAAAAAGGGTGGCCGGAGCCACCCAAAACTGTGCATTTAAAGGACGAGACTGTTGTTGTTAATTAATGACGGTTGCGCACTAACTGGTAGCGGCGCGTAATGTATTCAACCGGTGCGCTCCAGATATGCACCAGACGGCAGAACGGGAAGATCAGGAACAGCGTCATACCCAGCACCAGGTGCATGCGGAAGATAAAGGCAACCCCTTCCAGATGCTCTGATGCGCCCCCCTGAAATGTCACGACAGACTGCGCCCAGCCGACCAGTTTCATCATCTCGCTGCCGTCAGTGTGCTGCGCGGAGAACGGAATGGTGCCCAGCCCCAGAATCACCTGGATCACCAGCAGGGTGATGATCAGGATATCGCCCGCAGATGATGTTGCACGGACACGCGGGTTGGTCAGACGGCGTTTGAGCAGCAGACCGCCGCCGATCAGGGTCATTACCCCGCAGGCACCGCCCGCCACCATCGCCAGCATCTGTTTCTGCGCCACAGTGATAAACGGTTCATACATCCAGTGCGGGGTCAGCATGCCGACGAAATGCCCGAAGAAGATACCGAGGATCCCGACGTGGAACAGGTTGGAAGCCAGACGCATCCCTTTTTTATCCAGCATCTGACTGGAACCGGCACGCCAGGTGTATTGTCCGTAGTCATAACGCAGCCAGCTGCCGATGATAAACACCGCACCCGCGATATACGGATAGATATCAAAGAAAAACGTATTCAGGAAATTCATGGAGTTACTCCTTTCGCCGCAGGGGAAACCGGCGCGTCACCCACCTGAATGTAATTCGGGGCAACACTCTGTGAAAAACGACGCTCATGTTGTGTCAGAACAGAATTATCACAGCCTTTATCGGCCAGGAATGTCACCTGTTCTTCTTCCCAGACCGCATCCAGTGCGGCCGGGGTATCATCACGGGCTTCACCGTTCACCTGACGGGTCAGTGCGCTGAGTGTCAGGTCACTGTCCGCCATTGCCAGCAGCAGGCTGAACAATTCATGGTAATGACTTTCGCGCTGGCGCAGGCGCTCACCAAGCAGGGCGAGGATTGGTGCGATATCTTTCAGTCCCTGACAGGCCTGTTCCGGCGGCATAACAGAGAGATATTCCAGGTAAACCGGCAGATAATCCGGCAGTTCGCGGCTGCTGAGGGTGATCCCGGCCTGCTCATACTGCTCCAGCAGAGACACCATTGCCTGACCGCGATCGCGCGATTCACCGTAAACGTGTTCAAACAGCAGCAGAGAGGTGGCTCTGCCGCGATCAAACAATTCACTGTAGCGCGCCTGGCTGTCGAGCAGCGGCTCTGAGGTCAGTTCAGCGACGAAGTACATCAGTGCGGCCGCCTGAGTCAGGCGCAGCTCGTGCGCCTGTTCAATTTCCGCAATCAGTTCGTCGCGGTGTGCCCACAGCTCCTCATTCGGGTAATCCAGCAGGCAGCCGATGATTTTTAAGCTGATCATGATGAATGCCTCTCTGAGATTGGCGCATCTGCCGGTGTTTTCTGCGTGATATCAATGGCATCGATACGGCGGCTGTTAAACAGGTTAAATTTGGTGTCGCTGCCGTGGCAGCCGTCACCGAAGCTGAATCCGCAGCCGTTACGCTCAGGGAATGCCTCACGGGCCAGTTCGCGGTGTGATGACGGGATCACAAAGCGATCCTCATAATTCGCGATAGCCAGATAGCGGTACATTTCCTGTGCCTGGGCTTCTGTCAGACCGACTTCTTCCAGCGCACTGATATCGCGGGTTTTATCCACGGTTTCCGCACGTTTGTAGTGACGCATGGCCAGCATCCGTTTCAGGGCGCGCAGTACCGGCGCGGTATCCCCGGCGGTCAGCAGGTTGGCGAGGTACTGAACCGGGATGCGCAGACTTTTCACATCCGGCAGTACGCCGCTGTGCGGCAGCATACCCGCATCGCTGACAGACTGAATCGGTGACAGAGGCGGCACATACCAGACCATCGGCAGGGTGCGGTATTCCGGGTGCAGCGGCAGCGCGAGTTTCCACTCCATTGCCATTTTGTAGACCGGCGATTTCTGTGCCGCGTCAATCACACTCAGCGGAATGCCGTCTTTCTGCGCCTGGCGGATCACTTCCGGGTCGTTCGGGTCGAGGAAGATCCCGAGCTGACGCTCATACAGATCTTTTTCGTTATCCGCGCTGGCTGCTTCTTCAATGCGGTCCGCATCATAGAGCAGCACACCGAGGTAGCGGATACGGCCGACACAGGTTTCCGAACAGACGGTCGGCTGACCGGCTTCGATACGCGGATAGCAGAAAATACATTTCTCGGATTTGCCGCTCTTCCAGTTGAAGTAGATTTTTTTGTACGGGCAGCCGGTCAGGCACATACGCCAGCCGCGACATTTGTCCTGATCGATAAGGACGATGCCGTCTTCTGCACGTTTGTAGATAGCGCCGCTCGGACAGGTCGCGACACAGGCCGGGTTCAGGCAGTGTTCACACAGACGCGGCAGATACATCATAAAAGTCTGCTCAAACTGGCCGTACATCTCTTTCTGCATATCGGCGAAGTTTTTGTCCGCGCTGCGGCGGCTGAACTCACCGCCGAGGTCATCTTCCCAGTTCGGGCCGTTTTCGATTTTTGTCATGCGCTGACCGGTGATCAGTGAGCGCGGACGGGCGGTCGGCAGATTGCCTTCCGGGGCGTTTTTCAGATGATCATAGTCGTAAGTGAACGGCTCATAGTAATCATCCAGCTCCGGCTGATCGGGGTTGGCGAAGATTTTTGACAGCAGACCGATTTTGTTACCCATACGCGGCACCAGTTTGCCGCGGATGTTTTTGATCCAGCCGCCTTTCCATTTTTCCTGGTCTTCCCAGTTATGCGGGTAGCCCAGACCGGGTTTGGTTTCGACGTTATTGAACCACGCGTATTCCACACCTTCGCGGCTGGTCCAGACGTTTTTACAGGTGACAGAGCAGGTATGGCAACCGATACATTTATCCAGGTTCAATACCATGCCGACTTGGGAACGTATCTTCATTATGCTTTCTCCTGCCCGCTCAGGGTCTGTTGATAACCATCCTGCTCACCGTCGAGCCAGTCCACATTTTTCATTTTGCGGACCACCACAAACTCGTCGCGGTTGGAGCCGACAGTGCCGTAATAGTTAAAGCTGTATGCCAGGTGGCTGTAGCCGCCGATCATATGGGTCGGTTTCGGGCAGACACGGGTGACGGAGTTATGAATACCGCCGCGCATACCGGTCACTTCCGAGCCCGGCAGGTTAATCTGACGCTCCTGGGCGTGATACATAAAGATCATGCCGTCCGGGATACGCTGGCTGACAATCGCACGGGCAGTCAGTGCGCCGTTGCTGTTGAAAGCTTCGATCCAGTCGTTATCCTCAATACCCAGCGAACGGGCATCGTCCTCACTCAGCCACACCACCGGACCACCACGGCCGAGGGTCAGCATCAGCTGGTTGTCGCTGTAGGTGGAGTGAATACCCCATTTCTGGTGCGGGGTCAGGAAGTTCAGGGCTTTCTCCGGATAGCCGTTCGGTTTTGCGCCCAGCAGCGGCTGTGCCGCACGGGTATCCACCGGCGGACGGTACACCACCAGTGCCTCACCGAATGCACGCATCCATTCATGATCCTGATACAACTGCTGACGGCCGCTCAGGGTACGCCACGGGATCATCTCGTGAACGTTGGTGTAACCCGCGTTATAAGAGACATGCTCATCTTCGAGGCCGGACCAGGTCGGGCTGGAGATGATTTTGCGCGGCTGCGCCACGATATCGCGGAAGCGGATTTTTTCATCTTCTTTATGGATGGCAAGATGCGTATGGTCGCGGCCGGTCACTTTACCGAGCGCATCCCAGGCTTTCACCGCCACATGGCCGTTGGTTTCCGGTGCCAGTGACAGCACGACCTCTGCCGCATCAATCGCGGTTTCAATCGCCGGACGACCTTCGGCAGCGCCTTCAGTACGGGTGCGGTTGAGTTTTTTCAGGAAATCGACTTCTTCCTGCGTATTCCAGCTGATGCCTTTCCCGCCGTTGCCGAGTTTATCCATCAGCGGGCCCAGCGAGGTAAAGCGGGCATAGGTGTTCGGATAATCGCGCTCCACCACCATCAGGTGCGGTGCGGTTTTCCCCGGGATCAGGTCACATTCGCCTTTTTTCCAGTCCTTCACATCAAACGGCTGCGCCATTTCGGCAGCGGAGTCATGCTGGATTGGCAGGGTAACAATATCTGTCTCTTTACCCAGGTGGCCCGGGCAGAGTTCAGAGAAGGATTTGGCGATCCCTTTGTAGATTTCCCAGTCGGTTTTGGATTCCCAGGCCGGATCGACCGCAGCGGTCAGCGGATGAATGAACGGATGCATATCCGAGGTGTTCATATCATCTTTTTCATACCAGGTGGCGGTCGGCAGCACAATATCGGAGAACAGACAGGTACTGGACATACGGAAATCGAGTGTTACCACCAGATCCACTTTCCCTTCCGGGGCATTATCCACCCATTCCGCTTCTTCCGGTTTCACGCTGCCCTGTTCGCCGAGATCTTTACCCAGCAGACCGTTTTCGGTGCCGAGCAGGTATTTCAGCAGATATTCATGGCCTTTACCGGCGGAGCCGAGCAGGTTGGAGCGCCAGATAAACAGGTTACGCGGGAAGTTCTGCGGATTGTCCGGCTGTTCCGCCGCAAAGCGGATTGTGCCGCTCTTCAGCGCTTCTGCAGTGTAAGCCTGCGGATCCTGACCGGCTTCTTTTGCTCTCGCCGCGATGCTCAGCGGGTTCACGTTCAGTTGTGGTGCGGACGGCAGCCAGCCCATGCGCTCGGCACGGATGTTGAAGTCCAGCAGGCTGCCGCTGAAGCGGGATTTATCCGCCAGCGGGGAGAGAAGCTCCTGCGGCTGAACAGTTTCATAACGCCACTGGCTGGAGTGGTTATAGAAGAAGGAGGTGCTGTTCATATGACGTGGCGGACGTGACCAGTCCAGCCCGAACGCCAGCGGTAACCAGCCGGTCTGCGGACGCAGTTTTTCCTGACCCACATAGTGTGACCAGCCGCCGCCGCTTTGTCCGACACAGCCGCAGAACACCAGCATATTGATGATGCCGCGGTAGGTCATGTCCATGTGATACCAGTGGTTGATACCGGCACCGACAATCACCATTGAACGGCCGTGGGTTTTCTCGGCGTTATCAGCAAATTCACGGGCAATGCGGGAGATGTGATGCTGGCTGACGCCGGTCACTTTCTCTGCCCAGGCCGGGGTATAGGCCTTGATTTCACTGTAATCCGCTGCGCAGTTCACATCGTTCAGACCGCGATCGATACCGTAGTTGGCGAGGGTTAAATCGAAGACACTCGCCACGCGGACTTCACTGCCGTCTGCCAGACGTACCACTTTCACCGGCAGTTTGTGCATCAGCACTTCATCCAGTGCCACACCTTCAAAGAATTCATTTTCAATGCCGCCGAAATACGGGAAAGCGACATCAGCAACGTCATCATGTTTATCCAGCAGGCTCAGCTGCATGGTGATCTCATCACCGCTCTTGCCGTCACGCGGCTCCAGGTTCCATTTACGGGATTTGTCCCAGCGGAATCCGATAGAGCCCTGTGGTGCCACCAGTTGCTGACTGTTTTCATCAATGGCAATAGTTTTCCACTCAGCATTTTCTTTCTCGCCGAGAGAATCCACCAGATCAGATGCCCGCAGCATACGGCCCGGCACATAACCGCCTTCCGCACGCGGATCCAGCATCACCAGCATCGGCATATCACTGTAAGTGCGGACATAATTGGTGAAGTATTCCGCCTGACGCTTCGCGTGGAACTCATTGAGGATCACATGTCCCATTGCCAGTGCAACGGCGCTGTCTGTACCCTGTTTCGGGTTCAGCCACTGGTCACACAGCTTGGCGATTTCAGCATAATCGGGCGTGATCGCGACAGTTTTGGTGCCTTTGTAGCGGACTTCGGTGAAGAAGTGCGCATCCGGAGTACGGGTCTGCGGGACGTTGGAACCCCAGGCAATCAGATAAGAGGAGTTATACCAGTCTGCGGATTCCGGCACGTCAGTCTGTTCACCCCAGGTTTGCGGGGAGGCCGGCGGTAAGTCGCAGTACCAGTCATAGAAACTCAGACAGGCACCGCCGATCAGGGATAAATAACGGGCACCGGAGGCATAGGAGACCATCGACATCGCCGGGATCGGCGAGAAGCCTATAATACGGTCAGGGCCGAACTGTTTGGCAGTCACAATATTGGCTGCCGCAATCATTTCATTCACTTCCTGCCAGTCGGAGCGGACAAACCCGCCGCGGCCGCGCGCCTGTTTGTAGCTTTTGGCTTTCGTCTCATCATTAATAATGGACGCCCACGCATCGACCGGATCTGCGTGCTGCGCTTTGGCTTCGCGCCACAGTTTGATCAGGCGTTTGCGTACCATCGGATACTTCACGCGGTTTGCGCTGTACAGATACCAGGAATAGCTGGCACCGCGCGGACAGCCGCGCGGCTCGTGATCCGGCAGATCAGGACGGGTACGCGGGTAGTCTGTCTGCTGCGTCTCCCAGGTCACCAGGCCGTTTTTCACGTAAATTTTCCAGCTGCATGAACCGGTACAGTTCACGCCGTGGGTGGAACGGACAACTTTGTCATGCTGCCAGCGGCTGCGGTAACCATCTTCCCAGTCGCGGTTGACGTTCAGCTCTTGTCCGTGGTCGCCGGAGAAGGTTTCCCCGCGCTGCTTAAAATAACGGAATCTGTCTAAAAACTTGCTCATTCGGTAATCCCCCGATAAGCGCCGGGCGCTCACATTGCTCTGATTATCAGAATTGAATTAATTATTTTTTGCGGCCGTATACCAGCCATGTGGTCAGAATGCAGACCACATAAAAGACAACGAACACTTTCATTGCACCGGCAGGTGAGCCGGTCAGTGTCAGTGAAATACCAAAGGCATTCGGGATAAAAAACCCGCCGATAGCGCCGATGGCAGAGATAAAACCGAGTGCGGCAGCACTTTCGGTGATGGCTTCATGCTGGGCTTCTTTTTCGGTACCGCCCTGTGCCAGCACGCGCTCAGTGGTGATTTTGCGGAACACCACCGCAATCATCTGGAAAGTAGAGCCGCTGCCGAGACCGGCAGTGAAAAACAGCACCATAAAGACGCCGAAGAAGGCGGCAAATGAACCGGCATCATTTTTGCCCGGCAGTGTGAAGAACAGCAGGAAGGCAAATACCGCCATCACCACGAAGTTAATAAAGGTTACGCGGATACCGCCGAATTTATCGGAGAGGAAGCCGCCCAGCGGACGGGCCAGCGCACCCAGTAACGGGCCGAAGAAGGCGAATTTCAGGATAACGATATCCGGGAACTGGGTTTTCGACAGCATAGCAAACCCGGCGGAAAATCCGATAAATGAACCGAACGTGGAGAGATAAAGGAAGCTCAGGATCCACAGATGTTTGCGTTTCAGAACCGGTAACTGCTCTTTTAACGAGGCTTTGTTGGCAGAAAGGTCGTTCATCCCCAGCCAGGCGGCAGCGGTAAACAGCAGCAGGAACGGCACCCAGATCCACGCGGCATTCTGTAACCACAGCTCAGAGCCGTCCGGCTGGGTCACGCCGGTGCCGCCCATAAAGCTGAACACACCGAATGTCACAATAAACGGTGCGACCAACTGCATCACACTCACGCCGAGGTTACCCAGCCCGCCGTTGATACCCAGTGCTCCGCCCTGTTTTGCTTTCGGGAAGAAGAAGCTGATATTCCCCATACTGGAGGCAAAGTTTGCCCCGGCAAAACCGCACAGCAGGGCGATAATCACAAACACCGCATACGGCGTTGACGGGTTCTGCACCGCAAACCCGAGCCATACACACGGCACAATCAGGATCAGGGTACTGAATGCAGTCCAGCGGCGGCCGCCGAAAATCGGAATCACAAAGGAGTAAGGAACGCGCAGAAGTGCCCCGGAAACAGACGGCAGCGCGGTCAGCATAAACAGCTGATCGGTGGTAAAATTAAAGCCGACTTTCGGGAGATTGACGGCAACGGCGCTGAACAGCATCCACACACAGAATGCCAGTAACAGGCAGGGAACGGAGATCCACAGGTTGCGTGATGCAACCCGGTGCCCGCTCTCTGCCCAGAATTTTTCATCTTCCGGGCGCCAGTCGGTAATGACGCCCGCTGATGCCTTGCCTTCGGAGATCTGAGCCATAATACACCTCAAAATTATGCTGAAATTAAAGGCGTTTTACGTGGGTTATAAGGTGCTGATACTGATCTTAATCAAAGGGTGAACCGATTGATTTTTAAGCGCAAAACCGTCATTCTACTTTAGGGGTACGGTTGTTAATCTGATGAAAATACGTAAAATCAAACGGTTAGTATCAGTATGATTAGTGTGGGTTATAACGACTAATCCCTCAAGGTTTTAAGGGGTACTACTTTGGTGGTAAGTGTTTTTTAGGAGAAATCGGAGAGAATAACCGGTCAGTTCAGAGGAGCATCAGTGCATGCTGAAACACACATCCATTCTTACCCAAATCACCGGTTTTATGGTGCTGCTTACCGTCTTTGCGGTGATTGGCATGGGGCTGACCAATCAGATCACGGAAAGTGTGCAGGGCAATGCGCATGCAATTAATAAATCCGGTACATTGCGGATGCAGAGTTACCGTTTCCTGTCTGAAATCCCCCTGACCGCGCATTCACAGCAGTATCTTGATGATTTTGAATCCGATTTAACCCTGCTTGCCGGGATGAAAGCAGTCAGTCCGGCTAAAATACAGCAGCAGTTTCTCTCTGTGGAACAGACCTGGCGACAAAAGCTGCGTCCGGCACTGGAAGCGGCAAAACAGCCGGAAGAGGCCCGTGCGCTGGTGGCCGCGTTTGTCAGTCAGATTGACAGCCTGGTGTCTGCCATTGACCACCAGACTGAATCCACCATCCGGCTGGTAGCGGCTATTCAGCTGGTCTTTATCGCGCTGATGATTTTACTGCTGCTGTTGTCGGCGCGGCATTTCCGCCGCCGGATCCTCCATCCGTGGCAGCGGCTGCTGGCGCAGGCGGATGCGATGGGGCAGGGGAATTTTCAGCCGCGCTTTGCGGATTATGACCACCGCGACGAAATCACCATGATCGGCAATACTCTTAACCGCACGGCAGAGGAACTGTCTGCGCTCTACGGGGAGCTGGAATCGCGGGTGGCGGTCAAGACACAGGATTTACAGGAAAAAAACCAGATGCTGGCCTTCTTATATAAGAGCGGGCAGCGGCTGAATAACACCAATGACCTGACCACTCAGCTGACCGATATTCTGCGTGACCTGCATCAGATTATGCCGGAAGGCGCACTGTGCCTGCGGATCTTTGAAGATAATAACGCCACCCGTTTTACTGAAATCGGTGACTGCGGCTGCCTGCCGTCACAGACACAGGAACAGCTGACCTGGAATCTGAGCGGACCGATTAACCGTTACGGGGTATTGACGCTGCTGTTACCGGCGGGGCAGCAGCTGAACAGCGAGCAGCAGAATATGATGCAGATGCTGAGCAAACAAATTATCTCTGCTTTTGCGCTGGCGTATCAGCATGAGCAGCAGCAACAGCTGATTCTGATGGATGAGCGCTCAGTGATTGCCCGCGAACTTCACGATTCTATCGCGCAGTCGTTATCCTGCCTGAAAATTCAGATAAGCTATCTGCAGATGCATTCCGCGCAGATCCCGGAAAATTGTCAGACACTGCTGACCGAAATGCGCCAGGAAGTGAACGGCGCTTATCATCAGCTGCGTGAGCTTCTGACCACTTTCCGCCTGAAACTGACTGAGCCCGGGCTGCTTGCGGCGTTACAGAGCACGCTGGAGGAGTTTGAGCAGCGGATGGGTTACCGCATCGGTTTTGATTTTCAGCTTTCCGGGCGTCAGGTCTCCGCACACCAGACCATTCATGTGGTGCAGATTGTCCGCGAGGCGCTGAGCAACATCCTCCAGCATGCCAATGCGTCGAGGGCGCAGGTGGTATGCCGGTCAGAAGACCAGATGATTTATATCAGCGTGGAAGATAACGGGGAAGGTATCCCGGAACATCCGGAAAAAAATAACCATTACGGGTTATCCATCATGCGGGAACGGGCTGCCACACTGCACGGAACCTGCCGGATAACCACACGGGAACAGGGCGGCACTCAGGTGCTGATAAGCTTTCCCGCCAATACAACTATAAGAATAAATGAAGACGATTCAGGAGCAAGGTAAACAATGACGAACAGAATACTTTCTGCCGGAGAGATTATACTCAGTGACCCGGATGAAGCCGCTGACCCGGCCTCTCCCTCCACGATCCTGCTGATAGACGATCACCCGATGCTGCGTAACGGCGTCAGACAGTTAATCAGCATGGAGCCGTCACTGACCGTGGCCGGTGAAGCCGGGAACGGGCGCGATGGCATTGCGCTGGCGGAATCACTCGATCCGGATCTGATTCTGCTGGATCTGAATATGCCGGAAATGAACGGCTTTGAAACCCTGGATATTCTGCGGCGCAAACCGCTCTCCGGCCGGGTGGTGGTGTTCAGTGTGTCCAACTACCGGGAAGACCTGATTACGGCACTGCGCCGCGGGGCGGACGGCTATCTGCTCAAAGATATGGAGCCGGAAGAGCTGCTGGTGGCACTGCGTCAGGCGGCGGCCGGTAAAATGGTGGTTTCCCCGGCACTGACCGAAGTGCTGGCAGGCGCACTGCGTGAAGTGCGCAGTGATGATGAGCCGGATATCAACAGCCTTACCCCGCGTGAGCGCGATATACTGAAACTGATTGCTCAGGGGCAGCCGAATAAAATGATCGCCCGTAAACTGGATATCACTGAAAGCACGGTAAAAGTACATGTGAAAAACCTGATGAAAAAGATGAAGGTAAAATCACGGGTGGAAGCAGCGGTATGGGTGTTGCAGAACAAATAGTACCGGTATCTATCCGGCCTCTCTGTATAAAGGAACAGATTATGATTATTGCAGCACACCGCGGCTTTGCCGCCCGTGCACCGGAAAATACCATGGCAGCATTCCGGCAGGCTGCGGAGTTTGGCTGTCTGTGGATTGAAACTGATGTTCAGCTCAGTGCTGACGGTGTGCCGGTGCTGATCCACGATGAAACTGTGAATCGCACCACTAACGGCAGCGGGAAAGTGACAGATCTGACCTTACGCGAACTGCGGGCACTGGATGCCGGATTATGGGCGGGGGAGGTATACCGGGGGGAAAAAATTCCGCTCCTGACGGATTTGCTGGCGCTGGCGGAAGAATTCGGATTGCATCTGAATCTGGAGCTGAAAACCGAGCTGACAGACAGCGACCACGCGATAGCTCAGTTGTGTGAAGCCACCGCAGCGGTGCTTGAGATGCAGAATTTCCCGGCAGACCGTATTCTGTTTTCCGGCTTTGATACCCGCACACTGCACCATATGCACAAACGGATGCCGCACATCCGGCGCGGACAGCTTTGGGAAAAAATTCCGCCGCAGCCTCTGGCACTGCTTCAGGAGATTGACGCGTTCAGTGTGCATTGCGACTGGCTGTTTCTGCGGGAAGACACGGCGAAATCGCTGAGAAAGGCCGGTTATCAGGTCTTTTGCTATACACCGAATTATCCGGAGCTGGTTGCGCATTATGCGGACTGGGGAGTGGGGATGCTGATAACGGATAACCCTGCAATATACAGGGACGAAAATCGTTTTTCTTAATGCTATATTGCATCTGTATTACACCGGCCTCTTCCGACAGGCCGGTGTTTTTATTTTTACTGGCGAAAATACAAGTTATTGGAGTTATATTTAATAAATCATAATAAAATTCTTTTTATTATTATCAGATGAACAAAAAGAGGATAAAAACTGTAACAAAGTGATACAGGTTTAATCATGCAGGGAGTTATCTTAAATATCCTTTTTCTCACGCCATCATTACCCATCCTGTTTGTTTTTATATAATGAACTGAAATTACATGACTATTTTTCCTGTTATTACTATTTGTGGTTACTCACAGATAGATTTTACCAATTGTTCTTAAGGCAACGAAAGAGGAATGATTATTTGCATGACTGCTTCGGATTCACTTATTCTTTACCCGATCTGATAGTGATGATTTATCGGTATTATTTTGTTATCAGTGATTTTATTGCTGCTGAATAACCGGGATTAAACTCACTTAATTTGTATTTGGCTGAATAATATCAACTGAAAATAAAAGGCAGTGGCTGGCTTCTTTTCCGATAAAGGATGCAGTAATTAACAGGGATCTTTACCTTTCCGGTCTGATTCTCCGGTGGATATAGTGCGTAATAACGGGATTTTTATGTTTATTACTATCGTTAATTATTCCGGATAAACCTAAAAGGAGTTAAATATCCCGGGTAAATCAGGTTTTACTATGTGTGATAATAATATATCTCTATTGAAAGAAGTTGGTTTTTTCTTAAAAAGAAGGCGAAAAAGTCAGGGATTAACAGGTTCGGAAGTGGCTGAGAAACTGAATATCAGTCAGCAGCAGATATCCCGCTATGAACGCGGGCTGTCGGTGCTCAGTCCGGATGTCATGCTCAGGTATTGTGCGGCGCTGGGAATGACGGAGCGTGAGATCAGCGAACTTTTCTCCATTATCAGCACCCATTATCAGTCTGTTATTTCCGGACCGGAAGAGACAGATGACACTGATAACCCGTAATGCTGACTATCCAACTGTTATGACTCTCCCTTTACGCGTGTATTTAATATCAACAACCTTTTTCTGTCTGATGACATCTGAATGCTGTTAATAATATGTTGCATTAACTTCATATCATCAGCAGGCAGGTGTTTTTATTAAACCTGTAATTTCTCTCTGTAAGAGTTAATTTTATAAATAGGAATAAATGAAAATGATGATTAACAAAAAAGCACTCGTTGTAGCCGGGCTTTCACTGGTTATTTCTGCCTGCTCAACATCACCGGCAAAGAAAAACACGGCAGCAGTTAAAAACCCGCCGGTAAAACAGCAAACCCGTTCTGCGACACCGAATGTAACCGGTAATAACGCGGCACAGGCGTATGTGGGAAGTAAACAGGTGGCATCGCAGGGTATTGTTATTGCATCTACCAATAACGCCTGCGTAGACGGGTTTAATTTCCTTAAAGGCGTAAACCAGGCTGAGTTTAATGATTTTTCATCAAGCTACGGGCGTATTAATCAGAACTATACCTTCTTAAACGTCAATAAAGAGATTATGGATAAAGACTCCCGTGAAGTGTTATCCATGACACTGAATAAAAAACTGGACACCTTATGTACCAAAGTTCAGTACGCAGGTTTCATTGGTGTGAAGGATAAAATAAAAGCACTTTCTGATATTTAATTTTTTTGGATTTTTAATCTTATTTCGGGGATGTATTCATGCCTGTGACTTCGTATTACTCAAAAACAAAAAGGGTAACAGCATATCTGTTGCTCTTTTTGCAGTTATTTTTTCCGGTGTCGACGGCAACATTATCTGTTGCCTACGCGGCAGAACATGACAATGAATTAATCATGTCAGAAACATTTGACGGACTTAATGCATTGATGGATACATCCCCGGCTCCGCCTCCGAAACCACAGGGCGGAAAAACCGCTTCCGGCAGCACTCTGAGCGGAGAGGGATTTACCGTTGAAATGCCGTCCGGCAGTGAATACGGCGTGATGCCGGCTGGTTCGGACAGTGGCTTTATCTCCGGACAGAACGGCATGCCGTTCCCGATGAGTGTCAGCACGCTGCCTGACCCGGCGAACCCGGCACCGCGTGATAACACCGTGAGATCCGATGATATCTTCAGTGCCTTGCCGACCCTCGGTCTGCCGGATATTTCTCCGGAAGATGAAGCGGCACAAAATGAAGCCCGTCTGGCGGGTAACGCCTCACAGGCCGGGCAGATCCTCTCCAGTGAGGATGCGGTGGATGCATCCATCGGCTATGTGCGCGGTATCGGTGAAAACCTGCTTAATCAGCAGGTGAATGACTGGCTGAACCAGGTGGGCCACGCCCGCATTCAGTTCGGCAGTAATAAAACCGGCGATGCGGACGTACTGATACCGTTAATCGATAATCCGAACAGCCTCCTGTTTTCACAGGTCGGGCTTCGCGCTAATGAAGAACGCACCACCACCAACCTCGGTCTGGGCTATCGTCAGTATGAAGATGGCTGGATGTGGGGCGTGAACAGCTTTTATGACTACGATATCACCGGCAGTAACTCGCGGGTCGGTGTCGGCGGTGAGTTATGGGCCAACTACCTGAAGTTTGCGGCTAACGGCTACTTCAGGGTAACAGACTGGCACCAGTCAAAACTGCATGAAATGCGCGATTACGACGAACGCCCGGCTAACGGGTTTGATATCCGTGCGGAGGGCTATCTGCCTGATTATCCGCAGTTAGGCGCATTTGCAAAATATGAACAGTACTTCGGCGACGGCGTCAGCCTGGCCAGTACCACCTCTTCCGGTGAACTGAAAAGTAACCCGTCGGTCTCCACCATCGGGCTCAGTTACACCCCGTTCCCGCTGATCACGTTTAAAGGTCAGACATCCCGTGGTGATTCTAACGACAGCCAGATTGGTATGGAACTTTCCTACCGTTTCGGCGTGCCGCTGTCACAGCAGCTGGATACCGACAATGTTGATCTGATGCGTAACCTGGCGGGTAACCGTTACGACTTCGTCGACAGAAATTACAACATCGTGATGCAGTACCGTAAGCAGGAACTGCTGCGGATTGCCCTGCCGCCGGCACTCAACGGTGAAGCGGCACAGACACTGCCGGTGACGGTCAGTGTGCTGAAAGCCAAATACGGCCTGAAATCTCTGCGCTGGTCAGCACCTGAACTGCTGGCAAACGGCGGTGAGATCAAACAGACCGGGCTGACCACGGCGGATATTACGCTGCCGGAATATATTTTTATGGATCGTAACGGCGGGCCGCAGGGCTACCGTGTGACAGCTGTCGGTGAAGATAACGAGGGCAACCCGTCCAACACCGCAGAAATGTGGGTGAATGTTATTCCGTCAGTGGAAACCATCACCAAACTGACCGTCACGCCGAACCAATCCTTAATCGCCAACAACAGCGACCAGTTTACCGCTGTGGCGCTGTTACAGAATGACAAAGGCGAAGTGCTGCCGAATAAAGCAGTGACCTTCAGCGTTTCCGGTCTGAAAAATCCGGAAGGCGTGACTATTTATGATGCGGACGGCAACAGCGGCCAGACACTGACCGTGATCTCCGGGCCGGACGGCACGGCAACCGTGAAAATTATCAGTAAATCCGCCGGTAAAGGATTGCTGAAAGCCAAAATGCGTAACGGTAACAGCCGTACCGAAGCAATCACCTATATTGCTGATATCAATACAGCAAAAATTAAAACCCTTGAATTAACCAATAACAAAGCAGTGGCTGACGGCCAGGCGAAAAACATCGCTGTGGCAACGGTGACTGACCAGTTCGATAACCTGGTGGAAAACTTCCCGTTAACGTCCAGAGCGGATAACGGTGCGACAGTCGCGGATCCGAACCAGCAGACTGACAGCAACGGCCAGGTCACTATCCGGTTCAGCAGTGAAACGGCCGGGGATTCCAAACTGGTGGTTGAGGGAACGGGTACCTCGAAGAGTGTGACGGCGCAGTTTGTCGCGGATATCAGTACCGCGAAGATCCAGAGTGTTGTGGTAACTCAGGATAATTCGGCGGCGGACGGTAAAGCGAAGAACAGTGTTCTGGTAACCGTCACTGATAACCGCAACAACCCGATCGCCGGTGCACCGGTGACAATCAAAGTACCGGGAACTGCCGGTTATCTGACTCAGCCTGCCGGTGGCCTGACAGACAGCAATGGCCAGCTGCGGGTGAATATCACCAATACCAAAGCGGGTCAGGATAACTATACCTTCAGTATCAATGACAGCCGTGAAACTGCGGTTCTGACCTTTGTTCCGGATCTGTCCACCGCAACCATCACGTCCCTGATCAGTGACAAGAAAGCCATTATTGCTGACGGTACTGAGCAGGCGATGCTGACCGTGACGGTGAAAGATGCCTTTAATAACGTGATCCCGGGTAATACCGTTAACCTGACAACCACACTCGGCCAACTGAGTGATCAGAATGTCGTTACCGGCAGCAACGGTGAGGCAACCTTTACACTGACCGGTACCCGTGTGGGTGATGCGACTGTCCGTGCGATCAACGCCACAGACGCAGCCGGTAAAACCACCGTTGTCCGTATCACACCGGATAACAGCTCGATGGCTGTCCGCAGTGTGCTGTTAAACGGTGATCAGACAACCAAAGTTGCCAACGGTACAGATAACTTCACCTATACCGTCCTGGTTCAGGATAACAATGGTAACCCGATCCAGGGTGTTCCGGTTACTGCATCCGCAGATAATCCGGCAGCAGTTGTACTGGTAACAGGCACCACCAATGCGGAAGGTAAAATCACCATTACCTTAGCCGGTACCAATAAAGCGATGGACAATGTTCTTGTCAGCGCGGCGCTGGACGGCGGGGTAAGTGTGGATGCGGATAAGAGTGTTAACTTTATCTATAACATCGACACCGCGAAGGTCAGTAAAGTCACGCTGAACGGCGATGTCACTCAGAAAGTGGCTGATGGTCTCAGCAGCTTTACCTATACCGCGCAGCTGGTGGATGGTAATGGTAACCCGATCCGTCAGGCGGATCTGGATGTGAAGTGGACGCAGAACAAAGGCAGCGATGTGGTGCTGTCGGCGGAAACCAGCAAAACCAACGCGGACGGTGTGGCGACTATCACTCTGATCTCCACCACCAAAGTGGCGGATAACATCCGTGTCAGTGCGCAGTATGCCGGTACGCCGGTTATTCAGGCGGATAAAGCCGTCAGCTTTATTTATAACGTTGCCTCAGCCAGAGTCAGCAAGGTGGAACTGAACGGCAGTGTGACTGAAAAAGTCGCTGATGGCCTCAGCAGCTTTACTTACACGGCACAACTGGTGGATGAGAACAACAACCCGATCCGTCAGGCGGATCTGGATGTGAAATGGACGCAGGACAAAGGCAGTGATGTGGTACTGTCAGCCGCAACCAGTAAAACGGATGCGGACGGTAAAGCCGTTATTACTCTGACCTCGACCAAAAAAGCAGCGGAGAATATCCGTGTCAGTGCACAGTACGCAGAAACGGCTGTGGTACCGGCAAACAAAACTGTCAGCTTTATCTTCAACATTAATATGGCCAAAGTCGGCACAGTGGAGCTGAATGGCGCTGTCACGGAGAAAGTGGCAGACGGCACCAGCAGCTTTACCTATACCGCACAGCTGGTGGACAGCAATGGTAACCCTGTCCGTAAAGCAAACCTGGATGTGAAATGGACCCAGGATAAAGGTGCGGCGGTGAAACTGTCCTCCGTTGTCAGTAAAACTGATGCCGATGGTAAAGCGACGATCACCCTGATTTCGACCACCACGGCGGTGGACGATGTCCGTGTCAGTGCGCAGTACCAGGAAACCGCAGTCGTGCCGGCGGATAAAACCGTCAGCTTTATCTATAACATTGCGTCAGCCAAAGTCGGTACCGTGACTCTGGACGGCGATGTGGTACAGAAAGTGGCGGATGGTGTCAGCTTCTTTACCTATACCGCGCAACTGGTGGACGGTAACGGTAACCCGGTTCGTCAGGCCGATCTGGTGGTGAACTGGAGCCAGGATAAAGGGACGGATGTTGCTCTGTCGGCGACAACCAGTAAAACGGATGCCACCGGTAAAGCAACGATCACCCTGACCTCCACCAAAAAAGCGGTGGATGATGTCCGCGTCAGTGCGCAGTACGCAAGTACCGCTAAAGTAGATGCGAATAAACTGATCAGCTTTATCTTTGAACTGACCTCCGCCAAAGTCGGTACAGTTACCCTCAATGGTGATGTGACGGAAAAAGTTGCTGATGGCGTTAACGCCTTTACCTACACCGCACAGCTGGTGGACGGCAACGGTAACCCGATCCGTCAGGCCGGTCTGGATATTAAGTGGACGCAGGATAAAGGCAATGATGTGACGTTGTCTGCTGTCAGCAGTAAAACCAACACGGACGGTCAGGCCACTGTCACACTGACGTCGACCACAAAAGCGGTGGATGATGTCCGTGTCAGCGGGCAGTACGAAAGTACCGCCAAAGCGGCAGCGGATAAAACGGTCAGCTTTATCTATAACGTTAATCTGGCCAAAGTCAGTACTGTGACCCTTAACGACGCTGTTATTGAAAAAGTGGCGGATGGTGTGAATACCTTCACTTACACCGCACAACTGGTGGACGGCAACGGTAACCCGGTCCGTCAGGCCGGTCTGGATGTGAAATGGACGCAGGACAAAGGTAATGATGTCGTGCTGTCTTCGGCAACCAGTCAGACCAATGCCGACGGTAAAGCGACTGTCACCCTGAAATCCACCACAAAAGCCGTTGATAACGTCACGGTGAAAGCACAGTACAAAGAAACGGCTGAGGTTGCTGCGAATAAGACGGTCAGCTTTATCTATGAACTGAGTTCAGCCAAAGTCGGTACCGTGAAACTGGACGGCACTGTCACGCAGAAAATCGCGGATGGTACCAGCTTCTTTACCTATACCGCACAGGTTGTGGACGGTAATGGTAACCCGGTCCGTAAAGCGGATCTGGTGGTGAACTGGACGCAGAACAAAGGTAACGATGTTGCTCTGTCAGCCACAACCAGTAAAACCCGTGCCGATGGTACAGCCACTATCACGCTGAAATCGACAACCACTGCGGTGGATAATGTCACCGTCAGCGGGCAGTACGAAAGTACGGCCACTGTGGCGGCGGACAGAAATGTCAGCTTTACCTATGAACTGACCTCAGCCAAAGTCGGTACCGTGACCCTGGACGGCGATGTGGTGCAGAAAGTGGCAGATGGCGTTAATGCTTTCACCTACACCGCACAGCTGGTGGACGGTAACGGTAACCCGATCCGTCAGGCAGATCTGGTGGTGAACTGGACGCAGGACAAAGGCAATGCCGTCGTGCTGTCAGCGACAAGCAGTAAAACGGATGCCACCGGTAAAGCCACTGTCACACTGACATCGACCACAACTGCGGTTGATAACGTTACTGTGAGTGCACAGTATGAAGACACTGCCAAAGTGGCAGCGAATAAAGCGGTCAGCTTTATCTTTGAACTGACCTCAGCCAAAGTCGGTACCGTGACCCTGGAAGGCGATGTGGTACAGAAAGTGGCGAATGGTGTGAATGCCTTCACTTATACCGCACAGCTGGTTGACGGCAATGGTAACCCGGTTCGTCAGGCTGATCTGGTGGTGAACTGGACGCAGGACAAAGGTAATGATGTGACACTGTCGGCCACAACCAGTAAAACGGATGCCACCGGTAAAGCCACTATCACCCTGACGTCCACCAAAAAAGCGGTGGATGATGTACTCGTCAGTGCGCAGTATGCCGGTACAGCCAAAGTGGATGCTAATAAGCTGGTCAGCTTTATCTATGAGCTGAGTTCAGCCAAAGTCGGTACCGTGAAACTGGACGGCGATGTGGTACAGAAAGTGGCGGACGGTGTGAATAACTTCACCTATACCGCGCAACTGGTCGATACCAACGGTAACCCGATCCGTCAGGCGGATCTGGTGGTGAAATGGACTCAGGATAAGGGCAATGATGTCGTGTTGTCTGCTGAGACCAGTAAAACCAATGCTGACGGTAAAGCAACCATCACGCTGACCTCGACCACCAAAGCCGTTGATACCATCACCGTGAGTGCGCAGTATGAAAGCACCGCCAAAGTGGCGGCGGATAAGACGGTCAGCTTTATCTATAACCTGACATCCGCACACGTCAGTACTGTGACGCTGAAAGATGACGTGACAGAGAAAATTGCCGATGGTGTGAATACCTTTACCTACACTGCACAATTGGTGGACGGTAACGGTAACCCTGTCCGTCAGGCAAATCTGGATGTGAAATGGACGCAGGACAAAGGCAGTGATGTCACGCTGTCCGCGGCAACCACTAAAACGGATGTCAACGGTCAGGCGACTGTCACCCTGAAATCAACCACCAAAGCGGTGGATACCATCACGGTGAAAGCGCAGTACAAGGAAACCACCGAAGTTGCGGCGAATAAGACTGTCAGCTTTATCTATAACATGGCGTCAGCCAAAGTCGGTACGGTGAAACTGACCGGTGATGTGGTGCAGAAAATTGCTGATGGGGCAAATAACTATACCTTCACGGCGCAGTTAGTTGATAACAACGGTAACCCGATCCGTCAGGCGGATCTGGTGGTGAAATGGACGCAGGATAAGGGCAATGATGTTGCACTGTCGGCCACAACCAGTAAAACGGATGCGGACGGTAAGGCTGTTATCACTCTGACCTCCACCAAAAAAGCTGTTGATACCATCACCGTGAGTGCGCAGTACGAAAGCACGCCGGTTGTGGCAGCCGATAAGACGGTCAGCTTTATCTATGACCTGGCGTCAGCGCATGTCAGTACGGTCGCGCTGAGCGGTACAGTGACAGAAAAAGTCGCGGATGGCGTGAGTTACTTCACTTACACCGCACAACTGGTGGACGTAAATAACAACCCGATCCGTAAAGCAGATCTGGATGTGAAATGGACGCAGGATAAAGGCACGGATGTTACGCTGTCCGATGTAACCAGCAAAACGGATGCAACCGGTAAAGCGACGATTACCCTGACCTCCACCACAAAAGCGGTCGATACCATTACGGTGAGTGCGCAGTATGAAAGCACCGCGAAAGTGGCAGCGGATAAGACGGTCAGCTTTATCTATAACCTGACATCCGCACACGTCAGCACCGTGACACTGAAAGATGATGTGATTGAGAAAATTGCCGATGGTGTGAATACCTTTACCTACACTGCACAACTGGTGGACGGTAACGGCAACCCTGTCCGTCAGGCAAATCTGGATGTGAAATGGACGCAGGACAAAGGCAGTGATGTCACGCTGTCAGCAGCAACCACTAAAACGGATGCTGACGGTCAGGCGACTGTCACCCTGAAATCAACCAAAAAAGCGGTGGATACCATCACCGTGAAGGCTCAGTATCTGGATACCACCGAAGTAGCGGCAGACAAGACGGTCAGCTTTATCTATGACCTGGCGTCAGCCAAAGTCGGTACCGTGAAACTGACTGGTGATGTGGTACAGAAGGTGGCCGATGGCGCGAACAACTTCACCTACACCGCTCAGGTGGTGGATGCTAACAACAACCCGGTACGCAAAGCGGACCTGGTGGTGAAATGGACGCAGGACAAAGGTAACAATGTCGCGTTGTCAGCAGCGACCAGTAAAACGGATGCTGATGGCCGGGCAACCATCACCCTGGTTTCCACCACAACAGCGGTCGATACCATTACGGTGAGTGCACAGTACGAAAGCACGCCGGTTGTGGCAGCCGATAAGACAGTCAGCTTTATCCATGACCTGACGTCAGCGCATGTCAGCACCGTGACCCTGGATGGTGATCTGGTTGAGAAAGTGGCAAACGGCACCAACAACTTTACCTATACCGCGCAGTTAACGGACAGCAACGGCAACCCGATCCGCCAGGCGAATCTGGATGTGAAATGGACGCAGGATAAAGGTACAGACGTTGTTCTGTCAGCGACAACCAGTAAAACGGATGCAGAGGGCCGGGCAGTTATCACGCTGAAATCGACGACCAAAGCGGTTAAAGATATCACTGTGAAGGCTCAGTATGCTTCGACTGCTGAAGTGGCAGCCAATAAGACGGTCAGCTTTACGGCGGATGCAGCAGCAGCAAAAGTGATCAGTGTGAAACTGGATGATGCGGTAACCAGCAAAATTGCCAACGGAACCAACACCTTTACTTACACTGTAACGGTGGCAGATACCAACGGTAACCCGGTTGCCGGTAGTGCTGTAACAGTATTGACTGTGGCGGATAATGTCACGCTGGGCACCACCGAAAATACGGATGCGGCAGGGCAGACAAAAATTACCCTGAAGAGTACGAAGACTGCATCGTATGACATCATGGTCAATGCAAAAGGTATTACTGGTGATGCGGTTGATGCAGATAAGCTGGTGAATTTCACCGCGGACAGTGCAACAGCCACTATCACGAATGTGAAGCTTAACGGCGTACAGACACGGAAAATTGCGAACGGTACGGATTCTTTTGAATTCATTGCTGAAGTCAATGATGCGAACGGTAACCCTGTCCGTGACATCACCGTGAACTGGTCAGGTACCGCCGGTGCCGCTGCAACATTCTCCGCAACTTCTCAGCAGACAGATGCAGAAGGGAAAGCCACGGTTAAACTGACCAGTACCACAACACCGGTCTATGACATTGTGGTCAGTGCCGCACAGGGAAGTCAGGCTGCGGTTAATGCGGATAAGAAAGTCTCCTTTGAAGAGCTGTTCTCAACGTCAGTGCTGGTCATTGATGCGGTTGCAGCCGGAGATAAGCCGGTTAACGGCGCACACGTTAAGATCTTCTCGGAAGATGGATCTGAATTGCTGTACGAAACGACAACGAATACAACCGGTAAGTTTAAGGTTGATCTGGTTGGCGGCAAATACGCAGTTAAGATCACAGCGAATAATTATGACGACTACGATGACTTTATGGTCGTGAAGAGCGGCGCGGATACCAACTTTAAGTTTGCATTGTCTCCGGCGCTGGGAACACAGTTCGGCCGTATTATTCTGCAGTGGAGTGAAGCTCCGGGAGATCTGGATTCGCACTTAATGGTTCCGCGTGTCGGCGGTGGTGCACGGTACCATGTGTACTACAGCACTAAATCTCCGGCAGGTTCGGATGCATCACTGGATAAGGATGACCGCTCTGCTCCGGGTATCGAAACCATTACGATGACATCACCGCATCAGGGGACTTATACGTATTTCGTTAAAAACTTCTCCGGTCCGGATAGCAAGTTATCAACAGCCAAGGTACAAATTTTCCTGAATAAGGATTTAACTCTGAAGCCGGGTACGTCGAGAATGATGAGCTTTGATGCTCCGGACGCGAGTGTACCTGCAAAAGCGCAATGGATTGTATTTGATATTGTGGTGGATGCTAATAATGAGGTAGAGGTGGTACCAAAAGGAACGGTGTCATCAACAGAACCAACTTAATAAGAAAGGTTACTATTAATCAGTAACAATAATAAAAGCCACAGACAGAAATGTCTGTGGCTTCTTTATTTTGCAATAACACTATGATTATGGTTAATAATGTTGGGTATGATTAATATAGTTGAATAATCGTCTGGTTTTGTCGTCTGATTTAGTATTATTTTAAGGAATAAAATTTTAAAAATATGTTATTAATTGGTATTCTGTTTTGGTGAGAAGGTAATAAAAAATGCTTATTTTGTAACAGAGTGCTTCAAACGTAATCGCGAGAGGAGTGGGGGGAATATTTAGGATAAATCGTATTTATTGTGTAAAAACAGTCACTTCAATTTAACTTACTGATGTAATTAGTAAATTTGACTTATTATGCTATTTTTCAGGTATGAATAAATTTTTATTGATAGGTTTAATCTATTGTTCGATTTGAATAGAGAGGTGAATAAAAATTTGCACACACCGCTATAAGTCATTTACTCTTTACATGAAAATAAAATAACTTATATAAAGAAGGTTATTAACGATAACAGGTAAATGGCGACAAAATGATCTTTGTGATTGTCTTGTAATACCAATTTCCCCGGCGATAAGAAAAAGAAATACAGCTGACATATCAGTGGCGATAATGTTTATCCGTACACGGGATAGCAGAGAGCATTAATCTCTGCCGCTCTGATATTGTTATCAATAAAATAGTTAGCTACCTAACAAAATGAATGCTGAGAATAGTATTTTTACTCTCGGGTGGAGTGAAAATGTATTATCATACTTATCGTTTTTAACTGAAGAAGGAGGTGTCTTAAACAGGCATGCAGTATATTAGGTTATCTTTTCAGTGATTATCATTATTTCACATGGCATATAAAACAGAATGTATATTGTTTTATTTATAATAAATAGTAGTCAGAGTGTAATGTAGTCGTCAGGAGGATTTGTGATTAAAAATATTCATCCTATTTCCAGCGTAATAGGCCAGGCTCTTAAAAATAAACGCCGACAGCTCGGGTTATCCGGTATTGAACTTTCAAAAATCTTAAGTATCAGTCAGCAACAGATCTCCCGTTATGAAAGAGGCGTGAATTGTTTTAACCTGGACATGCTTATGCGCTATTTTGCTGCTCTTCAAATGACACCGAACGATGTTAATAATTTATTCTCGGTATTAGGAAGCTATTACCATCATAAGGTCGGAGAGCATGAAGGAAGAATAGAACAATCGTACTATAATGATTACGGAAAATGATTTAAACAATAACAAAGTATATTTATACAGAAATAATGCATAAAACCATTATGATGGGGATATCGTCGGTACTTATTGATAAATTATTTTATCATCATTAACTCTGAAAATCCGGGACCGGGACATATTTATGTTTATGTCATATGAAAAATTTAATATGAAAAAAATAAGATTATATCTGCTGTTTTCCTTACCATTTATTTTTCCGGTTTCAGTCGCAGTATCCTCTGCATCAAAACCGGTGGTCAGACAATCTGAGCCGGTAATATCGGAAACAATAGAGGGTATCGGGGCAGTTGTCGCCGTGTCTCCGGATGATCTCAGAAACCGTTTTTTATCCGGCAGACGGGGCATGCCGTTTCCGATGGATCTGACCACACTGCCGGAGCCTGCCGGAAAACTGCCGCCCGGCAGCCGGATCCCGCACAGTGATGTGTTCAGTACATTACCGGCGGTTCCGGTGCAGCGTGATGAATCCGGTGATCAGTTTTACTCGGATGAGATCGCCGGTGCCTGGCAGGCATTCTTCGATAATAACGGATACGATGTACAAACCGGATTCGGCGGTGACCTGGAAAAAGATCTGAAAAATAATCAAAAAAATAACTTATTAAATACCAGCAGTTATATGGTTATCTATGATGAAAAGCCATAGCTTTATCTTATGCAGTTCTGTTCAGATGTATTTGTTGTCACTTTAAACCTGAACATCAGGAGGAACTATGATTTTTGATGATATGAAGACTGATTTGGCAAATATAATGAAAAAATTTGTTAAACAGGATTGTGATATTAAATATCACTATGACGGTGATAATGTCGTGTTTTATATCGATGAAGAGAATGGTGTGCATATCCAGATCAACATAAATTGTATCAGCGATGTGCCGGTATACCAGTAAGCATAAAGACGCTGAACGCATGAAAATACATTTGTATTTATACAGTCTCTGGTTTCTCTGGGGAGTAATACTGATAGCGATTATCTCTTCCGGGAGAGAATTGTATTTTCATATGAGCATCTATTTTTTACTTCTCTTTATATTATTTTCCATCACAACAGGAAGGCGTTTGTTTATGGTATTATTCAGACAAGACGATAAAAAAGATAAAGCAGAAACCATGAAAGCGGAACCGGTAAAAGCAGAGCCGGTAAAAAATGAACCCGCCGGTAAAAGTATTACTATTGTGGGAACCGGCTGTGAAATAACCGGCGATATAACTCCCGGGGGGAATATTGAAATATACGGAAAAGTAAAAGGGAATATCAATGCCGGTGCTTTTAAAGTTTCCGTTATGGAAAAAGGCGTTATTGAAGGTGATGTGACTGCGGATCATGTTTCAATTAATGGTCTTATGATGGGCACCTGCTGTGCTAAAAATACGGAAATTTTACAAAAGGGCGAACTTAATGGCGTGTGCCGTGCTGAAGCATTTTCCATTATTACCGGCGGGCGTTTTACCGGCCAGTCCGAACCTTATAAGAGTAATAAAGTAAACCCTGATATCGTTGTTGCCGGTAAAGAAAAGACAATAAATCAAAAATAATCTTTACCCCGGCACACTGTTAACGGATAAAGGAAAAATGAAAATATATTCCCGGATTTTGATAGTGCTGCTTTTTATCCCGTTACTTTGTTCTGCGGGAACGCCGCCGCAAAATGTTGAGCTGCTGAGTATCAAAGCAGGGCAGGGAGAGACAAATGCTCAGTTTTTACTGGGAACGTTGTATCTCACCGGGCGTTACGGTGTGAACAAAGATATTGAAAAGGGGAAGTATTATTTGCTTATTGCGGCCGGAAAAGGCGATTCAGATGCAAAACGTTTTTTGGCACTTCAGTATTATAATGAAAAGAACTATTTTGCATTTCTTAATCTGCTTTCCGGGTATTGCCTGGATATTATTGAACAGAAATCTGGCTGATAATAAACAGAGACGAAAAAGGCTTGTATTAACTGCAAGCCTTTTTTATTTATGAACCGGCATTCAGGCTGGATTTTTTCTTGATTGAGCGGAATGCGCTCAGTTTGATATCACTGCATACCTTCCCGAGTTTTATCGTCAGGCTGTTTTTCATATAAACTTTAATATCATTGTCCATGATGCTTTCATTTTCCCGCAGGAAATTAAACTCATTCATCACTTCACTGTATTTTCCGGATAATACACGGTAATCACTGGCATTCGTTTTACGCAGCAGATACATATCATCAATACAGCTGTCGCTGGTGGAATTCTGTGCCGGAGCAGGGAGCAGTTTTACCGGCACTACCTCAGGTTGTGCGGGCTGAGGGGCCATTTGCCGTGATGGGGTGGTACAGCCGGACAATGTGGTCAGTAATCCCGAAATCAGAATTAATGTTTTAAAACGCATGATAACTCCTCTGGCGGGTATATATTTTATCTGATTTTAAAAACAGAGAGGGCTATACATTAAAGTATGTCTGCGGTGTTTGTATATGAATAGAGTGTGACGAAATAAACATAATATTATCATGTTTTCATTGGGTGTTTTGGCAATAAATATACCAATGGACATGTTTTTTGTTATTAAATTTGTTATGACGCAATATAAGGAATACAGGGTGCAGAGGATATGATTATATACACGTTATAAGAGTGATAATAAGCATCATAGTATATATATAACCGGTATTTTGGTATTGAGTAAATAAAAAATATTTTCCCGCTGTGCTCTGTTATGTCGTGACAGGAAACGGTCTTTTCCGGAACGGAAAGCAGCCTTTTACCAATCATCAGTAGGGTAAGGAAAAACAGATAGTTACAATCCCGCAGATGACTTTCTGACGGGGATAGTGTGATGCTTAAATATGTGATTTTCAGTTTCTGGATTGTGCTGATGTACCCGCTCGGGGTTGATTTGCATCTGACCGGTATTCCGCAGATTGCCGCGGATCTGAATGCTCCGGAAAGTACGCTGCATACTGCTTTCTCGGTATATCTTGCCGGAATGGCGGCCATGATGCTGATTGCCGGGTGGTGTGCTGATCATATCGGGCGCAGGCCTGTGGCACTGGCTGGTGCCGTTATTTTTTGTCTGGCTTCAGTGGCTGCCGGATCCGCTGTCACCACCGGGTTTTTCCTCGGCGCCCGCTTTGCCCAGGGGGCCGGTGCCGGGTTCTGCTATGTGGTGACGTTTGCCCTGCTGCGTGATGTCCTTCCCGGCCCGGCACGGACAAAAATCCTCTCTATGATGAACGGAATTACCTGTATTGCGCCGGTACTGGCACCGGTGATTGGTTTTCTTATCCTGTTGTATTTTCACTGGTCTGTGATGTTTTACTTTTCTGCGGGTTATGCGCTGGTGAGTATTATTTTCTGTCTGTGCTTTATTAAAGAAACCCGGCCGGATAAACACACGGCGGAAACAGCGGCAGTTGCCGGAAAGGAACAGCCGGAAGGTTTTCTGAATGCCTTTTTCCTGACCCGGCTGGCGATTTCCTGCCTGGGAATGGGCGTGATCCTGACTTATGTGAATGTATCGCCGATTATTCTGATGGGACAAATGCAATTCACATCCGGTCAGTTTTCAGCGGCGATGGCGTTGCTTGCCATGGTCAGCATGAGTGTCTCTTTTTCCATGCCGAAAATTATCGCCGCCTTCAGCAGCGATGCCATTTTATATACCGCGCTGGGATTGTTCCTGCTCAATGCCGCGCTGCTGGGAATATTTTTGTCCGGTGCGGAATATACGCTGATACTGGTTATTGTGTTTGGCTTGTGCGGTGCCGGGTTTTCACTGATGTTCGGGATTATCATGAGTCAGGCGCTGTCACCGTTTGCAAAACGTGCCGGTGTGGCCAGTTCGGTGCTGGCTATTGCTCAGCTCAGTTTTGCCTCACTCTATATCCGGCTGATGGCGGCCGCGGAAACCGGTGCGGTGGCAATGCTGCTGATTATTCTGCTGACAACCGCGTTGGCGGGTGCGATATTACTGAAACGATATCCTGTCAGCAGCGGAAACCGCCGGGCGCTTTATGAATAAATCACTGCACCGTCTCGATTTAAATCTGCTTATCATCCTCCAGTATCTGCTGGAAGAGCGGAGCGTGAGCCTGGTTGCGGCCCGGCTGGCAGTAACCCCTTCGGCGGTCAGTAAAGCGCTGACCAAACTGCGTACCTGGTTTGATGATCCGCTGTTTATCCGCAGTCCGCAGGGATTAACACCGACACCGCTGATGCTGCGTCTGGAAGGGGTACTGCCGGAATTTCTGCATACCGCCAAATCGGTGGCGGAGATCCGCGACAGCGATAACCCGAAAGGGGTTCAGTTCCGTCTGCTGATGGAAGAGCCACTGAACCTGATTATGCTGCATGACCTGGCGGTCACGATCCTGAATCACTATCCGGAGTCGGCGGTCAGTATCCGTGACTGGGATTATAACTCACTCAGTGAGGTGATTGCGGGAGAGGCGGATATCGGGCTGCTCGGACGTGAAAGTTACCCGAAGTCGCGGGAGAGCATCAGCGCGATCCCGGATATTGTCAATTTTGATCTGCTGTTCACAGACAGGCCGCTGGCATTTATCCGGCGCGGACACCCGCTGCTCAGTGAAGCGTGGACAATCAGTAATCTGATCAAATACCCGCATATCAGTACGGAATATGCGAACCGGATCCCGTGGGCGCTGGATGATTTACTGCATGATCTCGGCTATTCGCGGCAGATCCGGCTCTCTTATTCCTCTTTTGAACAATCATTGCAGATGGCCGCGCATCCGGGGCATGAACTGATCACCTGTGCGCCGGGCTACTGCCGTCACTATGTGACGAAATTTCAGCTGGATCTGGAGTGCCGCCCGCTGCCGTTTGAGGAGTCGTTTTACCGGCAGCTGGATATTCCGTTTCTGATGCTCTGGCATAAACGCAACGCGCATAATCAGAAAACCCGCTGGCTGCGGGAACAAATCCGGCAGAGTGTGACGGCGTTTACCGGGGAATAAAAAAAGGCATCCGCCCCCGGATGCCTTTGGGTACAACAACTGAACAGCGGACTATTCAGCGGTTCTGGTACTGGTGCGGATCAGGTAATCAAAGGCACTGAGTGATGCTTTGGCCCCTTCGCCTGCCGCGATAATAATTTGTTTGTACGGCACGGTGGTACAGTCACCGGCACCGAATACCCCTTTAATGCTGGTTTCGTTACGGGCATCGACCACAATTTCACCCATCGGGTTCAGATCCAGTGTTCCTTTCAGCCACTGCGTATTCGGCAGCAGGCCAATCTGAACGAAAATCCCGGCCAGTGTCAGTGTGTGAAGCTCACCGGATACGCGATCTTTGTACTGTAAGCCGGTCACTTTGCTGCCGTCGCCGAGCACTTCGGTGGTTTGTGCATTCACAATGATATCCACGTTTGCCAGGCTGCGTAATTTTTGCTGTAACACCGCATCGGCTTTCAGTTCCGGGGCAAATTCCAGCAGGGTGACGTGTTCCACCACACCGGCCAGGTCGATAGCTGCTTCCGCGCCGGAGTTACCGCCGCCGATCACCGCCACAGATTTCCCTTTGAACAGCGGGCCGTCACAGTGCGGGCAGTAAGTCACCCCTTTGGTGCGGTATTCCTGCTCTCCCGGAACGCCCATGTTACGCCAGCGGGCGCCGGTACTGATAATGACGCTGCGCGCTTTCAGAGTCGCACCGGACGCGGTCTGTAACTGATGCAGGCCGCCTGGTTCCGTGGCCGGGATCAGCGCTGTGATGCTTTGGTTATCAATCACATCTGCAGTGTAATCTTCCACATGCACTTTCAGTGCCGCCGCCAGTTTCGCGCCTTCGGTTTTCGGCACGGAGATATAGTTTTCAATATCCACTGTATCCAGCACCTGGCCGCCGAAACGTTCACCGATAAGTCCGGTACGGATCCCTTTACGGGCGGCATACACGGCGGCGGATGCCCCGGCAGGGCCGCTGCCGACAATCAGCACTTCATACGGCGCCTGCTGATTCAGCGCATCGGCTGCGCGTTTACCGGCGTTGCTGTCCACTTTATTAACGATTTCCGCCAGTGTCATACGGCCCTGGCCAAACTCGTTACCATTCAGGAAAACCGCCGGCACGCCCATGATATTGCGTTCGGTGATCTCATTCTGAAACAGACCGCCGTCAATGGCCGTGTGTGTGATATTCGGATTGAGCACCGCCATCAGGTTCAGTGCCTGCACCACATCCGGGCAGTTATGGCATGACAGTGAATAATAGGTCTCAAAATGGAATTCACCTTCCAGATTACGCACCTGATCCAGTAATTCCTGTGCTTCTTTCGACGGATGACCGCCGACTTGTAACAGTGCTAACACCAGTGAGGTGAATTCATGACCCAGCGGGGAACCGGCAAAGCGGATACCCTGAGTCTGTCCCGGATTTACAATCAGGAATGACGGCTTGCGTGCAGAAGCACTGTTATCTTCACGAACGGTAATCTTCGGCGATAACTCAGCGATTTCCTGTAATAATGTCCTGATTTCACCGGACTTAGCACTGTCGTCAAGGGTTGATACCAGCTCAACCGGACGGGTTAATTTTTCGAGATACGCTTTAAGCTGCGCTTTCATTGTGTTATCGAGCATGATTATTCCCTTAAAAAATCGGGTGCAATGCACCCGATAACAGTAAATAAGAAAGAAGACGGAGAGGGGGTCTTAAATTTTACCGACCAGGTCCAGTGACGGAGACAGAGTCGCTTCACCTTCTTTCCATTTGGCAGGGCAGACTTCACCCGGATGGCTGGCAACATACTGAGCTGCTTTCACTTTACGCAGCAGGTCAGATGCGTCACGGCCGATACCTTCAGCGGTGATTTCAATCGCCTGGATGATACCCTGCGGGTCAACAACGAATGTACCGCGGTCAGCCAGACCTTCCAGTTCACGCATGTTTTCGAAGTTACGGGTCAGTGCGCCGGTCGGGTCACCGATCATGGCATATTTGATTTTGCCGATGGTTTCTGAGCTGCTGTGCCATGCTTTGTGGGTGAAATGGGTGTCAGTGGAGACAGAGTAGATGTCCACGCCCATTTTCTGGAATTCGTCGTAATGGTCAGCCAGGTCGCCTAACTCAGTCGGGCAGACAAACGTGAAGTCAGCAGGATAAAAGAAGAAAATGCTCCATTTGCCTTCGGTGTCTTTTTCGGTGACTTCGATGAATTCACCGTTTTTGAATGCCATGTTTTTGAAAGGTTTTATTGGGGTATTAATTAAAGACATAGTTGATTCCTCCTGTTTCGTTGAAAATAACAATACGGGAAGCTGTGCGGGGAAGCCAATGGCTTGCTGCTATCGATGTGATAGGTTTTATCTAACGATGGGTTTATTTTAATAGTTTACAGCGCCAAAACGGCAGATATTGCGCACGGACAATAAGATCGCATTCCTGTTTGAAAATGCATTCAATCAGGGGGATGATTGTTAAGATATGTATGAATAAAGATGAACAAAAAATTAGTGGCGTGATGACGTTTCAGCTTTCATTTTAAGGTCGCTGTGTTTATTATGCCCTCTTCTTTTTTTGACGGCGTAACTGGTTTTGGGCATTGGCCATAAGTAGACCAATCTGCTTTAACAGTCTTTTTTCAGTTACGGTTCTATCTGCATGACCTCCGGGATAGAGTGAATAGCATAAATGACTGAGACAACCTCTCTGACACCACTTGTCACCCTGAAAGGGCTGAGCAAAAGCTTTGATGACAAGAACATAATTAAGCATTTCGACCTCACAATTAATCATGGTGAGTTCGTCACCATTCTGGGCCCGTCCGGGTGCGGTAAAACCACGGTTTTACGGTTAATCGCCGGGCTCGAGGATGCGGATGAAGGCACTATTATGCTCGGCGACCAGGATATTACCCATATCCCCGCTGAACAGCGCCATATCAACACTGTTTTCCAGAGTTATGCCCTGTTTCCGCACATGACGGTCTTTGAAAATGTCGCGTTCGGGCTGCGCATGCAGAAAACCCCGGAAAATGAAATCACACAGCGTGTGGAAGAAGCCCTGAAAATGGTGCAGCTGGAGGATTTCGCCGGGCGTAAACCGGGTCATCTTTCCGGCGGACAACAGCAGCGTGTTGCCATTGCCCGTGCGGTGGTGAATAAACCGGAAGTGCTGCTGCTGGATGAATCTCTCTCCGCGCTCGATTACAAACTGCGCAAACAGATGCAGAGTGAACTGAAAGCCCTTCAGCGTCAGCTGGGGATCACCTTTGTGTTTGTCACTCATGACCAGGAAGAGGCGCTGACCATGTCTGACCGTATCATTGTGATGCGCGACGGCAGGATTGAGCAGGACGGCACGCCGCGTGAAATCTACGAAGAGCCGAAAAACCTGTTTGTGGCGCAGTTTATCGGTGAGATAAATATCTTTGATGCGGATGTTCTGCACCGGATCGATGAACAGCGGATCCGCGCAAATGTCGAGGGGCACGAGTGTGATATTTACACCACTCTGGATGTCACGCCGGGGCAGCGGGTTCATGTGCTGTTGCGTCCGGAGGATCTGCGCGTTGAAGAGATCCATGATAATGAGCCGATTGCCGGGCTTATCGGTTATGTCCGCGAGCGCAACTATAAAGGAATGACGCTGGACTCCGAAGTGGAGATGGAAAACGGCAAACGGGTGATGGTCAGTGAGTTCTTTAATGAGGATGATCCGGATGTGGATCACTCGCTGAATCAGAAGATTGCAGTGACGTGGGTCGAAAGCTGGGAGGTGGTGCTGGGCGATGAAAATGACGCGTAAACCATTTCAGACTATCGTGATCACGGGGATTGTCGCCTGGTTACTGCTGTTTGTTTTCCTGCCCAATCTGATGATCATCGGCACCAGTTTCCTGACACGCAATGATGCGAATCTGGTCGATATGGTCTTTACCCTCGACAATTACCGCCGCTTATTTGACCCGATGTATGCACAGGTGATGCTGCATTCGCTCAACATGGCGGTCATTGCGACTATCTGCTGTCTGCTGATCGGTTACCCGTTTGCGGCATTTATTGCCCGGATGCCGCAGAAATATCGTCCGCTGATGTTATTCCTGCTGATAGTGCCGTTCTGGACTAACTCCCTTATCCGCATTTACGGGCTGAAAATTTTCCTCAGTACGCGCGGTTATATGAATGAGTTTCTGTTATGGACAGGGCTTATCGATAAGCCGTTTAAGCTGATGTACACCTCTGAGGCTGTGGTGCTCGGGCTTATCTATATTCTGCTGCCGTTTATGGTGATGCCACTCTATTCCAGCATTGAAAAGCTCGACAAATCCTATCTGGAAGCGGCGCGGGATCTGGGAGCAAATAAATGTCAGACCTTCTTCCGCATTATTCTGCCGCTGACCATGCCGGGTATTATCGCCGGTTGTCTGCTGGTACTGTTACCGGCGATGGGTCTGTTCTATGTGGCGGACCTGATGGGCGGGGCAAAAAACCTGCTGATTGGTAACGTGATAAAAAGTCAGTTCCTGAACATCCGTGACTGGCCGTTTGGTGCGGCAACCAGTATCTTCCTGACCGCAGCAATGGGGCTGCTGCTGTATGTCTACTACCGTGCGGCGAAAATGTTAAATAAGAAGGGTGAACTGGAATGATAGGACGCCTGTTACGCGGTGGTTTTATGACCATCATCTATGCTTATTTATACATCCCGATTGTCATTCTGATTGTGAACTCCTTTAACTCATCCCGTTTCGGGATCAACTGGCAGGGGTTCACGACTGACTGGTACAGCACACTGGTCAATAATGACAGCCTGCTACAGGCGGCGGGTCATTCACTGACAATGGCGATTCTGTCCGCCACATTCGCCACGGTTATCGGTTCACTGACGGCGGTGGCACTGTACCGCTACCGGTTCAAAGGAAAACCGTTTGTCGGCGGTATGCTGTTTGTGGTGATGATGTCACCGGATATTGTGATGGCAATCTCCCTGCTGGTGCTGTTTATGATCCTCGGGGTGTCGCTCGGTTTCTGGTCATTACTGTTCTCGCACATTACCTTCTGCCTGCCGTTTGTGGTGGTCACTGTCTATTCGCGGCTGAAAGATTTTGATGTGAAAATGCTGGAAGCGGCACGGGACCTGGGGGCCGGGGAATTCACCATTCTGCGCAAGATTATTCTGCCGCTGGCGTTACCGGCGGTGATTGCGGGCTGGCTGCTGAGCTTTACCCTGTCGATGGATGACGTGGTGGTGTCCTCATTTGTTACCGGGCCGAGCTATGAAATTCTGCCGCTGAAAATCTACTCGATGGTAAAAGTCGGGGTTTCACCGGAAGTGAATGCGCTGGCCACGATTTTAATGGCACTTTCGCTGTTTATGGTCATCATCAGTCAGCTTGTGCTGCGTGACCGCTCACACAAACAGCAGTAACCTTTCTGTTACCGGCGCGGTCTTCAGCGGATCCGCCGGTTTATTTTGTGAATAATCCCGCATTGCCGCAGAATTTTCAATTCTGTTACCGTTTTATGACGTAATCGTTGCTTTACCCCCCGCTTTTCCGCTTTTATAATTGCTCTGCGTAATTAACAAAGGGGGCGTTACCGCCTGTGATATTCACTGATTAACCCGGGTTGAGGGAAACACTGAAATGAAAAAGTGGTCCTTACTGCTTGGTGCCGGCATTCTGGCAGCGGGCTTGAGTTCAGCATCAGCAGATGACAGTAAAACACTCTATTTCTATAACTGGACGGAATATGTTCCGCCGGGGTTATTAGAGCAGTTTACCAAAGAGACCGGAATCAAGGTGATTTACTCCACCTATGAATCCAACGAAAGCATGTACACCAAACTGAAGACCTACAAAGACGGGGCTTATGACCTGGTGGTGCCTTCAACCTATTTTGTCGCCAAAATGCGTCACGAGGGGATGCTGCAGAAGATCGATAAATCAAAGCTGAGTCACTTTGATAATCTGGATCCGAATCTGCTGCACAAACCATTTGATCCTGAAAATGATTACTCGATCCCGTATATCTGGGGTGCAACGGCTATCGGTATTAACGGTGACGAGATAGATCCGTCATCTGTGACCTCCTGGACCGATCTGTGGAAACCGGAGTACAAAAACAGCCTGCTGATGACCGATGATGCCCGTGAAGTATTCCAGATTGCTCTGAGCAAACTGGGTTATTCAGCAAATACCACCGACCCGGCTGAAATTGAGCAGGCTTATAAAGAGCTGCAAAAACTGCGTCCGAATATTTTAGCGTTTAACTCCGATAACCCGGCCAACCCGTTTATGGAAGGGGAGGTGAATGTCGGGATGATCTGGAACGGCTCCGCTTATGTGGCGCGTCAGTCCGGCCTGAATATTGATGTTGTCTGGCCTGAGGAGGGCGGTATCTTCTGGATGGACAGCCTGGCTATCCCGGCTAATGCCAAAAACCCGGAAGGCGCACATAAGCTGATTGATTTCCTGCTGCGTCCGGAAATTGCAGCACAGGTTGCACAGACTATCGGGTATCCGACCCCGAACCTGGCGGCGAAAAAATTACTTCCGGCTGAGATTGTGAATGACAAATCACTCTATCCGGATGAGGAAACCATCCGCAAAGGGCAGTGGCAGGATGATGTGGGGGACGCCAGTGTGCTCTATGAAAGTTATTATCAGAAGCTGAAAGCCGGTCGTTAATGTTACTGACGATAAAAAAGCACCTTCGGGTGCTTTTTTATGTCTGCAATAAAGTGACATAAGTAAAATGATTTCATTTCAATAATATATAAGCAGGTAAATAAATGCGTTTTTAATTATTAAAATGTGGCTGAATCAATAAACTGTTTTATAGAAAACCGGTAAATGATACCAGTCACAATGCGGATTTCTGAATGTTTTAGTTAATTGTTTTATATCAATTTTAATCTAATTTATTGATATGTAAGGGTGAGAATTTAAAATATCCTGATTTAAGCGAAAAGTGATGTGCAAGTTGATAAATAAAAAATTACAAATACAACAAGTGAGTTACAAAATGTAATAATAAGACTGCAATATCATGCTGGATATCTTTTTTTGTTGAGAATAAAAACTTGAAATTAAAATAAAATATTCACGCTGAAGCATGAAACACTTACTCACTGTGAATGTCAGATTTTAATGGTTTTTTCTCAGGGAAGCATAACTGATGTCTATCTAAAAATAATTAGATGATTATAATTACGAAAGTGACTAAGTAATGTGTAAATGGGTAATTATAAATACCATTATTTGTTACTGGTTTTTTCAATCAACTCATCCTTCGGATGGTTGGTTGGTTAGTCTCTGAGTTTTTTTTCGCCACATGGCTGGTATTTTAAGCATAATGGCGGTTGAAATGTGACTTTTGTCACTAAATTGATGTGAAACGATGAAAAATATTTTGTTACGTGTGATCTATTTCACTTTTTATGTGGTTAGATCAAGGAATCATAGTTAGCGGATGGATTAGTATATAATCAGACATCCTGATTTACATTCTCTCATTATTTCGGCTGATGCTACGGATAGCATAAAAAAAGACAAGGTAACGAATTAATCACAAAGTGACTAAGTAATTATACTAAAAGCATTACTTATCTTTATGTGACTAGTTAGTAATCCTGGTCTTATTTTGTTTAGGGAATAGTCTTAAATACGCAGAGTGATTTTAAATTTTGATATCGTAATAAAGATTCTCACGTTTTTCTGTGGCGCTTAATTTTTTAATTGGTTAAATAGATAAACTTGGTTAATCATTCTCACTGAAGTTCAGATAAATCTGTTTATTCCTGACAGGTGTAATGAAATTTTTGTGAAGTGTGACATCGATATTAAACTAAATTTAAATATTACGTCATAATTAAAACGAAATTATTCATAACTTTTAGTATTTCGCGAGAAATACTTTGTTTTATTTGAAATTTTAATACATAAAAATATATCCTTTAAGTAATTTTACTTAATTGAATTCACGACTTATAGAGAAAATAGGTAGACATTATGGAAACTTCCGACTTTTATGCAGTCTTAGGCCACAGAATCCAATCAAGACGTAAAGAACTCGGGATTGTTACGGTTAAATTAGCGCAAAAACTGAATATCAGTCAGCAGCAATTTAACCGTTATGAACGCGGTGTCAGTAAAATTAGCCTGCATCATCTTATTGAATTATCTGAATTATTAGATGCGCCGATCGAATGGTTCCTCAGCGGTAAAGCTGAAGCATCAGAACATCCGCATGAGCCACATATTCAGATGCGTTCAAATCAGTTCAGAGCAGAAACAGTATTACTGAATGGCAAACAATTTATTTAAATCAAGATATTGTTTCTGTTGTTATCAATTCTGATACGACAGGCATTATCAGCTAAACGCAGTAAGCCAGTCATCTTTGTTATTATTTTGGTCAAAATCAGCGGAAAGTACATCCGGTGCTAATCCCAGCTGTTTTTGATTCACCATCTTAAGAAGGTATTGTTGGTAAAAGGCATAATAGTTCACAGCTTCGCCGCCAACCTGGCTTACTGACTTGCACATTTCCGTATCAGAATATTCCGTATTTTTAATTAACTTATTTTCAACAGCAATTAATAACTTTATTTTTTCTTGTATATTATTGCCGGTATTGTAGCCATCAATACCTACTAACCCCATTCCCCGATAAATATCTTCCTTTTTATTATAATTAGTTATAAGCCAATCATAAAATCGTTTGGCTTTTTCATTATTTTCGTCAGGGTTAATATCCGCCTTTCCGGCTGTCATTTCTATTCTCATATTTATTGTCCTTCTTTGTATAATTATAAATATTCACCGGAGATATCCGCCGGACTATCCGGAACAACACGGGCGTTTATTTGTGTTACTTTTTCACGGGCAAACGTTTCCGGTGTCAGATAAAGTAATTTTTTTCCGGTGCGTAATATGATATGACGACTGAAATGAAAAGAAACCGGCACAGCGAAATCCGGATATTCAGTCATTTCTTTTTTTAGCTCAGCCGGCAGGGTTAATTCACATTCACTCTCCGCGGCAAACTGTCCAACCAGTTGGTGAATCAGCTGAAAACGTATTTTTGTATCATCAAAAAATGCAGTCAGCTCTTTTTCCAGACCGGAAACTGCGACGGCGAGGTTTTGGTGAATGACAGATTTATACTCATTCACCGCGCGCATCGTTTCCGGCATCGCCTGTGCCAGGCCTGCCTGAAAACCGGCATCAAATCCGGTTTTGCGATGTTGTTCTGCAGTATTTTCCGCCTGTTTTATCAGGCGGGCAGCGTGCTGGTTTGCCTGCCGGGTCAGGTTACTGAGGCGGCAAAGGGCAGAGACGTGACGATGTTTAATCAGCACACCGTGTCTGATATGTGACAGCAGGGAATCAGGCAGTGAACGGCACATAATGTAATACCAAAGGTAAAAGTGAATCGGGCAGATGCGGAAGCCGGATATCTGCCGGTGACGAGGATGCATCGGTCATCAACTGAAAGCGGGCTGCCAGCGCGGGGGAAAAACCGGATAATAATTGAGTCATGGCAATCAGGCCGGGCAGCGCTGCCGGGATATCCGGCAGTGCCTGTACTTGCGGCCACTCCGGCAGTGGCAGCACGGAGATCAGAGACAAAAATGCCTGTTGTGATAAATCCGGTACAGTATCATCCGGCAGGCTGTAAACCCGGCGGATGAAAATATCCAGGTAACGGCTGACAGCCGGAAGCTGCGGCCAGTGGCGCATCAGCGGGATAACCAGCGGGGAGAGCAGGTCAAAGTCTTTCTCACGCGGCAGCCGGTAGTGATCCATAATGGCTGCATTCTGCATTCTGCGGTAAGACGCAGATTGTGCCGCCGCCGGTAATCCGCCGAATAAGCGGCTGCTGTGCAGATAATCCGCCGGCTGGTACATCACCCGCGTGACCGCGCCCTGTATATCAAACCGGTCATTCATGCTGTTTTACCTTCCGCCGCATCAGAAATACCCGTAATTGTGCACGACAGAAATAACCGGCCGCTGCCAGCATTATTCCTGCCGGAAACAGGAGGAAAAGCGGGGATAGTCCGGCTTCTTCCGGCTGAGGCGGCAGATCAATAACCGGTTTCCCGGGATACAGAAGCACCGAAACGGTATCTTCCGTCAGCCCGTTAAAGGCATTCATCACAAATGTCTGAATATCCAGGGTGAATTGTGTCTCATCTTCAATACCGGAATGGTAGATCAGTACAGAGGCACGGGGGGGCTCCGGCTGTTTGTTATGACTACCGGGGCCGGACAGCGGATAGCTCAGGTGAACGCGGGTCTCTGTCACCGCATCGAAGGAAAGCAGTGATTGTTCCAGCCGTTGTTCAATGGCGGAAATCAGACGGGCTTTTTCTGACTGCGGGGAAGCCACCAGTGAATCTGACGGAAAGATCCCGGCAATCTCAACCCGCTCATTACTGGGCAGGTGATATTCCTGCAAAATGTGAATGGCGTGACGGCTCTGCTCTTCCGGTACGGAAATGGTAAACAGCCCTTTTCCCTGCGGGACTTTTACTGCCTGAATCTGGTGTTTATGCAGTGCAGCCAGCACTTCATTCGACTGACGCTGATTCAGCGATGACAGAATCGTACCTTCTTTACAGCCGCCGAGCAGCAGACTTATTCCGCTTATTATTAATATAAATATTATCTTGTGCATCACTGACCCTTAATTACGGTATCTGCAGCATTCAGGGTCAGATGCAGCATACGGGAATAAAAACTGATCTCGGTATGCCATTTGGCCATCACGGCCTGGTTTTCCAGAATCATCATGACATCGTTAGTGTCTGCGGATGTTCTCTTTTCTGTGAGTGTTTTTGTTTTGTGGCTGAGACTGTTTCCGGTACTCCTGGGCAGTGTCAGGCTCTGATGCACAAATTTTTCTTGACCAGCGAAATCGGCCAGTAACTCAGAGACACCGGTGATATTTGTGACAGGTAAAACGCGGGTAAATGAAGACATCATAAAATCCTTTTTATATTCAATGACGGGAGTTCAGCGTACTGTCTCCCTGTCATTTTTACGTCATAAATCAGCGCATATTGCCGATAGGTGTTGAGAGATTTTCTTTATGCTGGCGAATCATCGCCGAAAGTGCTGAGCACTTGATATTCAGTGATGATGAGCAAGCTTGCAGCATCGCCATATCATAGGCATTCGCATTATCTTTATCTCCTGATTGCAAACTATCCATCAGTTTATTGAGTTTTTTATTATCTTCATGAATGGGTGACTTAAACTTCACTAATAATGTGTTAAATGTAATTGCATCATTTTTCTTTGCTATATCCGGCATAAATATCCTTATTCATTATCAGAGATGAATTTTGTATGGTTGTCAGACAGGTGAATATAATTTACTGAACCGTATACTCCCGGGGGAGTATCGCGGGAAGGTATTTCCCTGTACTGTACGAGTGTGTTTTCCGGTGCTGTGGATATGGTGGTATTGATATCCTTTATAATATTGTCTGTTTCCTTACTTCTCCTTTTTTCGCCATAAATAATAATGTTGTCACCTGATTTTTTTACAGAGTATCTGATTAACAGATGGCTGAATCTGTTATTTATTAATTTAATTGTATCATCGAATGAAAAGTATTGTATGGTAATATCTTTTCTGAATATATCCGGGATGGTTAATAGTGTTTTTTTATCATCGCGGTGTATATATGTAATCTTTTTTTTATGATAAAGGTCATGAACCAGAATGATATCACTATCATTTATTTTTAATCTTGATTTATTTATTGTGTGAATTTGATAGTTGGGCATTTTATTCCTGATAATATCAATTGATTTTTCATCAGGGGAGAAAATAAGAATGTCATTTCCGTTGATGATGTAATTATTATTTTTAATATACTGACTTATAATATTTCTGCTATCTATATTAGCCGGATTTCCGTTTTTATTGCTATCGTACTGAAAGAGCATAAATCCGGTTGCCGGTATAATAAATAACAGAAATATTACAGGCAGAAGATAGTGCAGGGCTGCGCGGTTTGTTGTTTTTTCACATAACATGATGTTTTTACGCCATTTATCCTGTTGTTTTTTTATGGCGAAAAGGACTTTCCCCTGAAAGATAAAGGGGGTGTTATAACTGATTTCTTGTATTACTAATTCACCATTAAAGGTTTTAAAAGAGACGCTATAATTATTTTCATATAACTCAGCCTCTGTCTTTTCAGGCAGTAACTCTGCACCCGCGATATTCAGGTTAATCAGGTGTTTTTCATGATTAATAGTGTTGTTGATGCTGTATCTTCCGGAGGGAATGGTTATTTCTTTCTTTAATCCCTCATCGGAAATTGTTATCAGAGTATAAAAATCTTGCATCAGTTTATCCCGATTGTTAAATCACAAGTATAATAATTTAATTTGATAGTGTATTCTTGGTATTCAAATGGTAGTTAGTTTTATAAAAAAATGGTAGTAAAAAATAGTGTAATATCTTAAGTTCATCACTAAATTTTAGTTCGTTCAGTAGCAGTTTACTGTTTTGCAGGTGTTTGTTATCTATTCTGATGCAAAGGATGGTTGAATTTATATGAAAAAGGAAAGTAAGATATATATTTATAATGATATATATAAAGTGAATGGATGCAGAGAAAATAGTCAGGCTGACTACTGCTTTCCACTGTCGAAATGTATAAAACTGCTGGCATTTATAGATTGTCATTATCATTTATCACAAAAATATAATAATGATGTGACAGATAATAAAATCTGTTCTGATTATGAAATTACTTTTCCGGTTCAGGGGGATGCAGAAAACCCGGAATATCGTATTGTCTGTGAAATGCTGAATGAAAATAGTGTAATAAAAACATTTTTTAATACACTGCGTCACTCTGAGCATTACTGGCTGGTGAAACACCTGATCAGCGCAGCGGATTGCAAAAACAATAACATCCGGGATATCAGCCAGCGTTACGGGTTATCCGGCACTCACTTCAGACGCTTGTGTCAGCGTTATATCGGCAATCAGAGTAAATACCAGTTGCGGCACTGGCGCGGCGTGGCATCAGTGCTGGATATCCTGGTAAAAGAGCATTCACTGACCCGTATCGCGGCAGATAACGGCTACTGCTCTGCATCGCATTTCTCAAATGAAATCAAAATATTATTTGGTATGTCTCCCCGGAAAATAAGGAATTTAAATCATGCGGTTAAAAAATAGTACCGGGGGGTTGTTCTGCCTTTTTTTCAGCCTGTTTTCCTGGTCTGTGGCGGCGGAACAAACACTGTTATATGAAAAAAAACCGCCGCAACAGGCGCAGTATGTGGCGAAAGAAACCCGGCTGGATCATTTTTTTGATGCGCTGGCAGGAAAGCTGGATGTCATGATTATTTCGTCAGATGTTGTGAAGAAGAAGAAAATTTCCGGCACTTTTGATTTATCCGACCCGCAGGCCGCACTGTCACAGATGCTGAAAACCATGGCGCTGGTGTCCTACCGGGAAAACCGCACTCTCTATATTTACAGCAGCAATGAAATTGAATCTTCCATGCTGGCGCTGAATGCCATAACCCGCAATGAACTGATAGCTTTTCTGAAACAAACCGGGCTGTTTGATGCGCAATATCCGCTGACATCTGACCGGCAGCAGCGGATTTTGTATGTAACGGCCCCCCCGCGCTATCTGGCACTGATCCGTTCTGCGGCGGATGCGCTTGATGCACAGTACAGTGTGCAGGATCAGGAAATTACGCCGGAAGATGAGCATATTCAGCTGGTTAAGCTGGAACATAGTTTTGTGCAGGACCGGGAAATTACCTCCCGGGGGAAAAGCCTGATACTCCCCGGCGTGGCGTCCGCATTGCGGGAGTTACTGGATTCCGGACCTGCGGCAAAAACCGGACTGGTACCGCAGGATGCTGAACAGGGCGATGTTCAGCCGGCTGAAACTGTCTGGCTGGGTGGTGAGCGGGTGCGGATTGTGGCGCTGCAGGGGGAAAACAGCCTGCTGTTAAAAGGGAACCGTAATGCACTGCACTTAATCAATCAGCTAATCAGACAACTGGATACTGCCAAACCGCAAATCGAGTTATCACTGTGGATTATTGATGTATCAAAAAATGAAGCTGATGAACTGGGGATCAACTGGCAGGCAGATTACGGTACAGGAAAAATGAAAGTAGCTTTTAATTTCAGTGAGCTTAATCAGTTCACCGGTTTTTCTTTTTTCAGCAAGATCAGAGCATTGTCAGAAAAAGGACAAGCCAATATGGTGTCCCGTCCGATTATTCTGACTCAGGATAACACCCCGGCGATTTTTGATAATAACACCACATTTTACAGCAAGTTACAGGGAGAGAGAACATCATCTCTGGAAAGCATCACTTACGGCACAAAGGTGAGTGTGACACCGCGGATCGCCAATCAGCGGAAATCTGTGGAGATGATTATTGAGCTTGAAGACGGCGCACAGAAAAAGGATGCTGACGGAGCAGGTAGTGAAGATGCCCTGCCGGTGATTAACCGCACGAATATCAGCACGATAGCCAGGGTCGCACAGGGAAATACACTGCTGATTGGCGGTTACACGCGGGAAAATACCCATCGCCATAACGATAAAATTCCGCTGCTGGGCGATATCCCGCTGGCAGGGCGGTTGTTTCAGTTTGAATCAGTGAAGACAGAAAAAATGGTCCGGCTTTTTTTGTTGCAGCCCCGTATTCTGCAACAGGACTTTTTCAGCGACACAGAAATTACCGGGCATATTCCGTTTAATTATGAGAATAAACAGGGTATTAAGATGATTCAAAAACTGAAGCAGGACTATTGATATGATAAATGGTTTACCCGGCGCACCGGCGTTCAGTCCGTCTGCGGCACCACAGAAACAGCAGAATAATGCTGCAGCAGAGCAGCGCCCGGCGGAAAACCAGACGGAAAACCATGCTGAGCAGATGATGGATGTGATGGATGATATGGCCATGGCACTGTCGCAGTTTAACCGGCGGCAGTACGGAAAAGAGGAGCACATCAGTCAGTTACCGGCATCAGAGCAGAAAAACAGTGCTGAGGGTGCGGAAACAAAACTGGACCGGGTCGTTAAGTGGTTTGCTGCTTCCGGGCGCTCAGTCCGTGAGTTTCTCGATTATGTGCGCAATTTGTTTCCGGATCCCAGTGATTATGTCATGGCATTGCGCTCCCTGTTGCGCAAACTGCCGTTTTCTGCGGAGGAAGCCGCCGAAATTGATGCGGAAATTGAGCAGTTACTCCACGGAGAATTTGCACAGGAAGCCCGCGCAGGGATCAATATCGCACTGAAAATCCGCCAGTATGCACCGGTAACACAACTGGATTGTACGCAGCTGAGAATGGTATACCGCAGCTATATCAGCTGGAAATTCGACATACTGTATCTGTGGAAAGTGTGGCTGGAGCAGTACCGGAAAAGCCGGGTCAGAAGCCTGCTGTGTTATGTCCGTGACTCGCTGGTGTGTGACATGGCGGCAGCACTGCCCAGTTGCAGCCATCACAGTGAGTTCGGGGAACTGACAACCCGTCTGCATACCCTGAATCAGCTGATTTCCCTGAATGATATGTTTCATCAGAAAATTACGTCTCTGAACTGCACGGAACCGGTACTGGCGGATGAGCAGCGGCTGAACCAGCTGCTGATTTCCGGGCTGGGTGACCCGGAGGTATTTCAGTCAGAAACAGAATTGTTGCTGGTGGCGACAGAAGATGACAAAAACAGACCGCTTATTTTACAGCGCCTGATTGTGATTTTTGGTGAGATACCGGATGCCCTTTTTCTGCAGGAAGCAGGCAAAGAACAGGTGGTTTCTTTTCTGAAAGCCCTTATGAGCAAAACTATTAATATCTTATAACTTTCACCGGCAATGGATTGCTATGCTGACAACTTTTATTAATGCGGTCAAAAGCAGACCGGAGATCGCGGTACTGCTGATTATGGTGATGGTGATCGCCATGCTGATCATTCCGCTGCCGAAAATGCTGGTCGATTTTCTGATCGGGCTGAACATCGTTATTTCTATCCTGATGTTACTGCTCTCTTTCTATATCACCCGGATTCTGGGATTTACTTCTTTCCCCGCTCTTTTGCTGATCACCACACTGTTCCGGCTGGCGCTGTCCATCAGTACCAGCCGCCTGATCCTGCTGGATGCGGATGCCGGGAATATCATTCAGTCATTCGGTGAATTTGTTATCGGCGAAAATATTGTGGTCGGATTTGTGATTTTTGCCATTGTCACCGTGGTGCAGTTTATTGTCATCACCAAAGGATCGGAGCGCGTGGCGGAAGTGGCGGCACGTTTCTCCCTCGACGGTATGCCCGGCAAGCAGATGAGTATTGATGCAGATCTGAAATCCGGTCTGATTGATAATGAAGAGGTGCGCAAACGCCGGAAAGAGCTGGAGCAGGAGAGTCAGATGTACGGTGCGTTTGACGGCGCGATGAAGTTTATCAAAGGGGATGCAATCGCCGGAATTGTCATCATTTTCGTGAATTTTGCCGGCGGAATTGGTATCGGTGTTGCACAGATGTCGATGCCGTTCAGTGAGGCGCTGAGTACTTATACTCTGCTGACCATCGGGGATGGTCTGGTGGCGCAGATCCCGGCGTTGCTGATTGCCATCAGCGCCGGGTTTATTGTCACCCGGGTCAGCGGTACCAATCAGAATTTAGGGGCCAATATTGTCAGGGAGCTGTTTTCCCATGACTTTACCCTGATAGTGACCGCTGTCCTGGCGCTGTGTATGGGGATGTTGCCGGGGTTTCCGGCGGGAATTTTCGGCCTGCTGTCCGCCGGACTGATGTTGTTTTACGGCATGCGCCTCAGACAAAATAAGCAGAAGCAGGCATCTGATCCGGCAAAAAGCCGCTCTGACAGCCGTTCTCCGGCAGTATCTGCGTCGTCTGCGGGGGATTTTGCGCCGCGCGGACTGACGGCGGAAAACAATGAAGCGATTCCGCTGATTATCACCCTCCATAGCCGTTATCAGTCTTTGTTTGAAAAACAAAAGATTACCGCGTGGTTGCAGGAGGAGTTCGCCTTCCGTTTCGGTTTCTTTTTACCCGGTATCATTATCAATTACAGCCGTGAGATACCGGAAAATAAATCGGTGATCTTAATTAATGAGATTCAGTCCGGTGTGATTTACAGCTATCCGGATAAATACAAAGTGACAGAAATAAATGATGCCTTTGAGTCACTGGATATTGAACCGGTCGTGATTGAGCCGGAAGGCGGGGAGAAAACCGTCTGGACGGATAAAAAACACGATGAGGTATGCCGGGCCGCCGGGATGGGAACAGAATCCGGTATTATGGTATTTTTCAATGAATTCAGCCGGATAATGACACAAAATATTCAGGAACTGCTTGGTATCCAGGAAACCAAAACATTGCTGGATAATATTGAGAATAAATATCCGGAGCTGCTGAAAGAGTGTTACCGCTATTTATCCGTTCAGCGTATTGCGGATGTCTTTCAGCGGCTTATCGCTGAGCAGATCTCTGTCCGCAATATCAAAATTATCCTCGGCGCGCTGGTGCAGTGGGGGCAGAAAGAAAAAGATCCGCTGGTACTGGTTGAGCATGTCCGCAGCCACCTTGCCCGTTACATCTCAGCGCATTTTTCCTGTGATCAGGTTCTGCGGGCGGTGGTGCTGTCAAACCCGCTGGAGGAGATGATCCGTCAGGGGATCCGCCAGTCTGCCGGAGGTACTTTTATCAATCTTGAACCGGCGCAGCTGGATCATTTTTATGATGCGATGTCAGTGGTGATGACGCCGCTGCGGCACCGGCGGGATATTGTTTTCCTGACGGCAATGGATGTCCGCCGCTTTGTCCGGAAACTGACTGAAATGCACTATCCGGGTATTGCCGTGCTGTCATTTTCTGAAATTGTTCCGTCGGCACAGGTGTCGGTGATTGATTCTGTTTAATGTCATAACAAGGAAACTGAAGATGGATCTTGCAACACTGGTTACAGAAGGAATGAAGCTTATCGGACGCGGTGATTTGGTGCCGGAGACAGCGGCTTTGGATAATCATTCAACAATCTCATTATCGCTGGGGGAACAGCAGGTCATTCATATTGCGGTGGTTGATGAATATCCGGTTATCTGGACGCCGCTGCAGACTGATTTACCGGCATTGCTGCCGGAGTTAAAAGGCGGTTTACTGGATATTCTGACAGAAGAACCCACCCCTCTGTTTTATCCGGGCTCACCGGCGCTGCGGCAGACAGATAACGGCGCGGAACTGGTCGGGTGTTTCAGTCACATTGCTGTCAGCGGCGCGGAACCTTTTGTGCAGGCGCTGGATCAGTTTGTCCGCCTCAGCCAGCAGTGCCACACACTGATCCTCAGAGGCTGACTATGCTGAATGCATTGCTCAGTCAGCGGGCATTTCCGGTGCATATCCGCGGGTATTACCTGGAAGCGCCGCTGCCGGATGTCTTTATCGGTGAAATTTGTCTGTTATGGCAGGATATTACCTGTCGTGTACTGCTCGGCCGGGCTCAGGTGGTGGGCTTTAATGAACACAACACGCTGCTGAGTCTGATCGGACAGGCCGCCGGGCTGACACTGACAACGGTTATCGCACCGACGGGTAGTGCAGTAACACTGACATTCACACCGCAAATTCCGGGCTCGGCGATTGATCCGTCCGGTAATACCCTGGCCCGTCTGAGTGAGATAACAGAGCCGGATAACCGGAGTATCATCCGCCCCGTCAGCGGGGAGGCGCCGGATGTGCTATCCCGACAGCGTATCTCGGAGGTTTTGCCGACCGGCGTGAAAGCCATTGATGCTCTGCTGACCTGCGGAAAAGGCCAGCGGCTGGGGATTTTTGCCGGTGCCGGATGTGGTAAAACAGTGCTGATGAATATGCTGATTGAGCATGCACAAGCCGATATTTTTGTGATAGCCCTGATTGGCGAACGCGGCCGGGAAGTGACCGAACTGATTGATGAACTGCGTAACAGCCCGCAGGCGGCAAAATGTATTCTGGTCTGCTCGACATCCGATAAACCGGCGGTTGACCGCTGTAACGCTGCGCTGGTGGCAACCTCACTGGCGGAATATTACCGTGATGAAGGAAAAGAGGTGATCCTCTTTGTCGATTCACTGACCCGTTACGGAAGAGCATTGCGGGATGTGGCGCTGAGTGCCGGGGAAGTCCCTGTCCGGCTGGGGTATCCGGCATCGGTATTTGAGCAGTTACCGGCACTGCTGGAGCGCCCGGGGGCGACGAAAACCGGCGTGATCACGGCTTTCTATACTGTGTTGCTTGATAGCGAAAATGAGCCGGACGGTTTTGGTGATGAAGTCCGTTCCATTCTCGACGGACATATTTATCTCTCCCGGCGGCTGGCGATGCAGAATCACTATCCGGCGATCGATATCCCGGCCAGTATCAGCCGTGTCATGTCGCAGATTGTTTCACCGCAGCATCTGGCCGCCGCCGGACGTTTCCGGACACTGCTGGCGAAACAGAATGAGCTGAAATTGCTGGTGGAGCTCGGGGAATATAAACCCGGGCTGAATGCGGAGAGTGATAAAGCGGTTGAGCTCACCCTGCCGATGCGCCATTTTTTGTGTCAGACACCGGCGGAATCCGTTGCGGCGGATGAAACAGGCAGATTACTTGAACAGCTCACACAATGAATTACAGCAATTGATTGCGCATTTCAGTCTGAAAGAGCGCTGTGTACAGGCGGCACTGGCACAGCTGCACCAGCGCTACCGGCAGGAACAGGAAAATAAAGATAAGTTATTGTTGTTAATCAAAGGATTGGAACAGCAGATTCTTGGGTTTGAATGCCGCGGATTATTATCGTACACCGCACTGAATGAACTCAGGCGCAAACAGGCAATCTACCGTAAACAGATCCCGGATGTCCGTGCCAGAGTGGATGAATCATCTCTTCAGCTGGCGCAACTCTCGGATGATATTGCTGAGAGTAATAAAACAATAAATAATCTGAAGAAAAAGATTATTAAGTTTGAACAATACAATGAGAAATAGATTTACATTATAGATATAAGCAGGGAATCATGATCAATACTGAGTCGTGTTGCAGTGATCCGGAACTGGTTTTCCGGGGCGAGAGAGTGAATAAAAAAGCCGTTGATTTTTTATTCGGAATAATAAAAAGAAAATCAAAAAAAAAGGAAGGTAATGATATTTCGGGATATTATTACCTTCGGTGTCAGTATGACAATAAATATTATCATGGGAATATACCTCTCTCTGTTTCTGAGGTAAAAAAGAGAGATTGTCACGTTCCGGAGGATTATGATATTACTCTGATGTGTTCATCACCTGATAAAATAAAAGACACCGTGTTTAAGAATGGTATCAGTCAATATATTGTCTGTAAAAATACGATTGCTGAACCATCTGATGTGCCTGCTCATAGTTATGCTCCGAATAATACCACTCAGGATAATCTTTCTCAGGATAATATGATAGCGCCGGAAGAAGCAGAAAACATGCCGGCAGAAAAAGAATACTATCCCGTTACTGATTGTGGTGATACAAACAGCATTCCGGAGCAGGGGATTGCGGTAACGTTGCCGGAACAGCCTGTTTTTATGAACTATCCTCTGTCAGGAGTAAGCCCGGAAAGAGAAAATTATCTGTTGCGGCATTATGAACCGGAAAAAGCGGCTCAGGAGAAAACATCTCAGACAGTTTATCATCTCTGGAAAAATCAGTTGTCTCCGGAAATCAGAAAAGCTGATTATTATTGCTCTTACCATTTCAGACAGAAATATCAGCCACCGGAACCGGTTTATATTTACAGAGATAATCCGGGAGGATTTAAATTAGAAACATATTCAGAATCCCTGAAGCGACGACTGAAATCAGCAGTAAATATAAACGTAATTGATAATATTGATATAATATGAACGGGTAAAGCAAATGCATTATGATACCCATCAGATAATGGACTATCTGAGCTGTTATCTTCCGGAAAAAAAAGAAAATACCAAACGAACGATTAAGTGTCATCTGATTAACACTCAAAATACATTGGAGGTATTAGTTGATGTTGAATCTTTTCTTTCTGAACTGATTGGCGAAAATACAATTCCCTGGGAAATCGTTCCTGAAAATTATCTTATTGACCTGATAAATGAAAATAAGAAAGAGATTCGGCTGCCGTTTTTTTCAGCAGAGAGTTATTTTCCTGAGTTCCGGACGGAAAACATCGCTGTTAATCCAACCCGTAAACTTGCTTTCCGTCAGGGAAATATTGATTTCACTCTGATTGGCGCCCGGGGCCGGTTTGATATTAATGGCCCGCCACTGACGCCGGATCTTTCTGTTCCGGTGAATGCCGGGATTTATATCGGCTCAACCCGGACATTCACGGGTGTGATTCAGCAAATCAATGAAGGCGATATCCTTTTTATTACACAAAACCAGCGATTTCTGAGAGCAGGAGGCTATTTTCAGATGACACTGAAACAGGAACAGGACGACACGGTTATCACCGGACGCGGAATTATCCCGGAAGTACCGGTTACCACAGCGGAAACGGCAGTTTTTGACAGCCGCCGGATTCCGGTTCAGGTGGATTTTCTGCAGTACCGCAGAGTATTTCCGTTATCGGAACTGATGGCGCTGCAACCGGGCGATACACTGCCGCTGCCGGCGGCGGATAATAATCTGATCACGCTGGAAATCAGCGGGCAGCGTTTTGCACAGGGGGAACTGGTACGTATCGGGGAACAATACGCCGTGGAAATTCATCATATCTTTCATAAGGGTGAATGATGACTGACAGCGCTGTTTCGATGATGCTGATGCTGGCCGCGGCATCCGTTCTGCCCTTTATTCTGGCGGCCGGAACCTGCTACCTCAAATTCTCCATTGTCTTTGTGATGGTGCGTAATGCTCTGGGGGTTCAGCAGGTGCCGTCAAATATGGTACTCAACGCGATTGCGTTTATTCTGGCGATGGTGGTGATGTTTCCGCTGGTCAGTAAAACCTATGCGTATGTTAATGAAAATCCGGTGGAATTATCTCAGCCGGAATCACTGTCACGTTTTGCGGATGAGGGGTTACAGGATTACCGTGACTATCTCTTCCGTTATGCCGATAAACCTCTGCTGCATTTTTTTGCGCAAACAGATATTGATGAAGATACCGATCCGGAACTGAATAATGCCCGGGATATTGCATTCTTTCCCTTGCTGGCCGCCTATGCGCTGGGGGAAATCAAATCTGCCTTTCTGATCAGCTTCTATCTCTATCTGCCGTTTATCGTGATTGATCTCGTGGTGTCCAGTGTTCTGCTGGCGCTGGGGATGATGATGATGAGCCCGGTCACACTCTCGGTACCGATCAAACTGATCTTATTTATTGCCCTTGATGGCTGGTCGCTGTTATCCACCAGTCTGGTATCTCAGTATCTCGAACTAATGGACATATAACATGGATGTGATTTATGCAGCGGATAAAGGAATTTATCTGGTGATTATGTTATCGCTGCTGCCGGTAAGTGTGGCGACCGTCGTGGGTCTGACGGTCGGCCTGCTGCAGACGGTCACGCAGATTCAGGAGCAGACACTGCCTTTCGGGCTGAAATTGATCGCCGTGTTTGTCTGTATCCTGATGCAGCTCAGCTGGCTGGGGGATTCGATGCTCAGTTATGCCCGCGAAATGTTCTCACTGGCGCTCAGTGCGACAGCGGCAGGTTAATTCCCGGTGCCGTTATTCTCCTGGTTTCATGACCTGCTTCAGAGCGCGCTGTTCAGTAGCGTGCGATTATTTGCGGCGTTCGCTTTTCTGCCGTTTCTGAATGATAAATTTATTCTCAGCCGCACTACGCGGGGTATTATTGTTTTTCTCATGGCGCTGTGTCTCAGCGGAAATAAACATGATCCGGTGGCAGAGTTCTCTGTGGTCAATATACTGAGTGAAATCATTACCGGCACGGTAATGGGATTGGTTTACAGCACACCGTTTTTTATTTTTTCCGCCTTTGGTGAATATATTGATAACCAGCGCGGGGCGAATATCAGTGATACCGCTGATCCGACAACAGGGACCGATGCATCACCGTTTTCCACCTTTATGAATCTGTTTTCTGTCTCGTTTTTTTTACTCAATGATGGTCTTGTATTGCTGATGACATCCGTTCAGGACAGTTTCCGGTTATTACCGCCGGGCACATTACTGACGGAAATACATTATGTGCCGGTCTTTGAGTGGCTGACAAACAGCCTGTCACTTTCTCTGCTGTTCTGTATGCCGGTACTGATTATCTTATTTATTTCTGAAGTCAGCCTGGGCATTCTGGCACTGTACAATTCACAACTGAATCCGTTTTCCTTATCACTTTCAATAAAAAGCATTATTGCCTTTCTGCTGGCGCTGCTGCTGTTTCGCAGCACAACAATGACGGATGTGACAGTACTGTTTGATATTTCCCCTCTGACCCAATTTCTGAGGGGAAATAATGGCTGAAAAAACCGAAAAACCCACCAGTAAAAAACTGAAGGATGAATCGAAAAAAGGAAATGCATTCAAATATAAAGAGCTGCTCTCCACGACCGGTTATGTGACGGGTATTGCGTATCTGCTGTATGTTGCTGACTGGTCAGCATTCTCCCGTTTTTATCAGACGGTATTACGTAATGTGAATCACTTGTCACTCTCTGTTTATATACAGATGTTATCAGAACTTTTTTTTCAAATGGTGTTACCGCTGATTTTATTATGCGGAGTGAGTGTCAGTTTTGTTTCTCTGATGCAGACCCGTTTTGCTGTTGCGACAGAAGCGATTAAATTAGATTTAAAAAAAATTGATCCCATCGCCGGATTCAAACGAATTTTTACCAAAAAATCCCTGAAAAATCTGGTAAAAGCACTGATTTCACTCATTGTATATTTATCTGCCGGTTATACCTTTATTTCTCTGTATACAGGCGATATTTATCAGTTAATTACGGCACCTTTCTCTGAAGTAAGTGAGAGCTTTCTCTATTTCACCGGCCGCTATATCTTTATTTTTATCCTGCTGCTGATGCCACTGCTGGTGATTGATTACATCGTTGAATATTTTTTCTTTTTTAATGACATGAAAATGGAAAAGCATGAAGTTAAACAAGAGTATAAAAACAGCGAAGGTAATCAGGAAATAAAATCAGCCCGCAAACAGCAGCACAGAGAATTGCTGAATGCGGAAACCAAAGCACTGATAAAGAACTCGGATGTCGTGGTGGTTAACCCGACGCATATTGCTGTTGCTATCTATCTTGATCCGGAAAACGGGGTTATGCCGCTCATTACCGTGAAAGAGAAAGGTGAATACGCACTGGCTGTCCGCCGGTATGCTGAAAAACATAAAGTACCGGTGGCCCGGGACATCCGTCTGGCGCGGACGTTATACCGGAAATACCATGTCTTTGACACCATTATTGATGATGATCTGGATAAATTTCTCGATCTTCTATTGTGGCTGAACGAAGCCGAACAGGCAGGTTTTGACAATTCAGAGCAGCCTCAGAACTGAGGCGTATTTTATGAAAGTGATTATCAGGGCAATGAGATAGTATTTCTCTGACTTGATAATCCAATATTATTAAGGAGTTTTTGTTATGGATAACAATACAAATTTTGATATTAAATCTCTGGTCGGGAACATTTTTTCTCATCTGGAAAGTGGCAATATCGTTGATCTTCTGATACCAAAAAATAATGAGGATTTTTCGGATGTTTATTCTCTGGCGTGCGATTATTATGATAAAGGGCTTATCGAACAAGCTGAGAATATTTTTCGTTCACTCTGTTTATATGATTTTAGCAATGTGGATTATTTACTTGGGTTGGCCGCAGTTAAACAGGTACAAAAACAATATCAGAAAGCAATTAATCTTTATAGTTTAGCTATTAATTTAGATGAGGATAATGCATCGGTATATTTGTATGCAGGACAATGCTATTTATACACAGGCGAGAAAGAATCGGCACTGAGCAGCTTTAATCATTGTCTTTCATTAGCATGTAATGAGAATGAGCGGGAAAAAGCAATACATTATATATCAATGCTGGGAGGTGGTTAATGCGTTTAGGTAATGAATATAGAATAATTAACAGTACAGAATATCAGGTATCACCAAAAGGTGAATTGGAGGATTTAAAAAGAATACTTCAGGACTTGACATACTTTGGTGGTATCAGTAACAGTAAAGCGATAAGTCTCATCGATGAATACAATAAAATAATAAATAGTGATAACTTTAAAGGTATAATGGCTGAAAAAAGTGAGTATTATAAAGAGTACCTTGAGTTAATCAGTAAAATATCATCTGCTATTGAGGATGTGGACTATGATTCTCTTAAATCTCCGGGTGGTATTGTTATTCCGTCAGATGAAAAAAGGTTAATATCATTTTCTGGTCAACTTGAAAAAATAAACTCTGTTTTGTCTGATCATAAAACAACAGAGGATGAAACAATATACGCATTGGATTTATATCAAAAGTTGATCAGTAACAGAAGAAATATAAGACTAATGAATAATGCTGACAATGTAATGGCGCAAAAGGCGATAAAAATAAATAATGAAATACAAGATTATTTAATGCGACGTGATATGGTTACATTTGGTTACTTTGTTGATCGTATGGATAATACCAGCAAATATGCCTATAATATTTCAGTTAAATATCAGCGTGAAGGTATGAATAAATATGTTGATTATTATAAAGAGGTGACAACAAAACTAAATACATTTGGTGATTATATTAAAGAATCCATCAATGATGGAAAGCAGAATAAGGTATATAAAAATAAATTCTATACCGATGTGTATAACACCATGAAGCCTTATTTTTATTATGGGGATGGCGAAGGTTATACTCTATATAAAAACAGTATGAAAATAGTTAAGGTTGGTGATGATAAATTTAATGTTTTAATTGATGGCGAGATTATTGAAAAAGAAATCTCATATAAGGAGGCCTATGGAAAAATGGAATATTTCTTTTCTTGCCACGAGCCGGTGATTAAAGGGACTAAGTTATGTAAGATATTTAAACCTGTACTGGACGAGTTTAATAATGTTATTGGTCTGGAAGGGCGGGTTGAGCAGTTTCTATTCCCTTATGAACTTTATGACTTTATGGATTTAGCGATTGATGAAAAAGGACTTGATCGTATAAATGAAAATTTTGATAAATGCTTTAAGGATAAGTCACCAGATTTATCAAGTTGGAATAATGTTAGTGAAAAATCAATAGCGGCTACCAGTGATGTAAAATATACCAGGGAAATTTTGAAAAAAAACTATGATGCCGGATTCGTTAACTATTATGAAAATGAAGAAGAGAGAAATAAACATTCTGAGTTTTATCAGCATGAAATAAATAGTATGAATCAAAAAATAGATGGTGCTAAGAAAGGGCTTCAATTAACGTTGGATGAATATACTCAGCGATATAATACTATCAATAGTAACTATGATAATATGCTGAGAACTATTACAACAATGATAAGTGAGTTGGCGCAGGAATTAAAGGGCTTTTTAAGGTTCTGATATCAGGGATAAATCATATGGATATGAATGTTAATAAATTATCAGGTACAGGTTCAGGAAATATAAACTCCACAGACGGTGTTAAATCAGAGAAAAAACCAAATGTTATTAATAATAATGGCGGGAAAGTTAACAATGAAGTAGTTAGTGATGTCAGTAAAAAAGCCACAGATATTAATAATGATAAAAATAAGCCAGTTTTAAATAAAAATAACCTTGATGTTAAAAGTAACATAAAAGGAAGTGGTGATTTTTCATTTAATATGCTGTGTTCATTACTGACTGATTTCTTTTCTGACGAAAAATTAAAATTTAACTCCAGAGCACATAGCTATAATCACAAATTTCTGGATGGGCTATGGTCTTCAGAAAAAGAAAATCAATTAACCGAATGTATTTCTGATTCTGCTGATTTAATTAATGACCATATCAATGCAGTAGCGGATTACTATTTTTTAATGATGAGTGAAAATAATGATTCGTTATTGAAAATGCCTGGCGGTGAATTAAAAAACAAACTGACAGGTGATGGGGTTGATAAGTTTAAAGATAAAAACGAAATTGTTACATATTTAAGAAATAAAACAAATGCAGATGAGGTGATTAAAAATATAAACACAGAATCATCTTTCTGTAAAGATAGGACTAAATTATTTAAATCATTAACTGAGGAATTAAATAACCTGCCGGTTCTTGATGATGAAGTCGGTTTACTTTTATCAGGAAATCGTGATGAAATTAATGCTGAGCTTACATCATTACATGCCTTGGCTGATATTCAGGATGATGCAAAAGATATCCTTAAGGATACTGTAAATTTATTTAGTGCTCAGCGTAAATCTGATACTGATTTCACTAATTCATTAACTATTTTGATGGGAAAAATTGCAGATTTACGGGATAAGTTAGCACAGCATAAACTTGAAAATGATCGTCTGATAGCCACTGCTCAGCAAAAAACATTGCAGGATAAAACTGATGCTGATGGAGCTGAAATGGCGGAAAAAATAAAAAAAGCAGAGCGTTTACAGGCTATTTTTAAATGGTTGGGGCCATTATTGATTGCACTGATGGCAGTATTAACAGCACTGACAGGTGGTTTACTGGCAAAAGCATTGGTGGCAGTGGTTGTAATTGTCACTATTATTAGTGAAATTGTTAAAGCGACCGGTGGCCCGGATATTATGGCAAAGATAATGACACCGGTGACAAAATTGGTGGAAGTTGTCCAGAAGTTTATTAAAGATATGGCCATGAAAATTGGCCAAAAACTTGGGCTGCCACCGGCTGAGTTAAAAAAACTGGAAGAAAAAATGGAAATTATTGCCATGGTACTTGCAGTTGTTGTTGTGATGGCTATGTTTGCTGCCGCAGGTGCCGTTGCCGGTAAAGTTATCGGTCAGGTAGCATCAGAAACGGTGAAGGAAGTATTGAAACAGGTAATGGCGGAGGTTAAAAAATTATTAATTACAATGATGTTGACATCTACCATTGTCAATGGTGCAAATTCAATAATTCAGGCGAAACTTAATGAAGATGTAATGAAATTAAACTCTGATATAGATTTAGACCAGGAATTGCTGGATAAATTGATGGCATTGATGGAGAAAATAATGGCAGCTTTTTCAGAGTCACAACAGGATTTAAATAAAATGAAAGAGCAGTTGGGTAAAATAGGTAAGGATGATTTTCAGCGTAAAAAATCTATTATACAGTCAGGGATGTTAGCAGTTTAATTTAAGAGGGAATTTATTATGACGACTATCACTGCAGCAAATAACACTAAACAGGTTTACTCACCGGAAATTGATGGTGTTCTTTCAGTAAAGAAAGATTCACAGGAAATAAATATTGATCCTGAAGTTATAAAAGAGGTCGCAAAAAATAACAGTATAAAGGGCACCGAAGTTACAGATGAGCAGATTTCTGCTGAGATCCGTACCCGGGTTGGATCGCTGATGCCCTCTCTGTTATCTGTCAGTGATCAGAAATGGATGAAATTAGCCATAGAATTATGCAAAGTACTGAATGATGATTCTCTGAGCCAGCAGGAACGCCAGAATAAGCTGGATGTTGTTGTGATTGAACTGGCAAAAGAATTAAAAAATATGAAATATAAAGAAGCCGAACTTCAGGTCAAAGCAGCCGTCGCCGGTGCGTTAGTTTCTATTGGTATTGCCATTGTCGGTGCTGCTATGTCAATAAAGGGAATTGATGCGGCTAACCCGACAGCGCCGACACCCGGCGGAATAGCGGGGCAAGCCATGTCCGGACTGTCACAGCCGGTTAGCCAGGTATTCGTGCAATTAATTCAGAAGCAGGTTACTGAGTTACAAGGTGATGCTGAAGTTGTTCGCGCGCAAAAAGACCTGAAGCTGAAAAGCGGGTCTGTTCATGGTAAAGCGTCTAATGACGCGCATGAATTAAATAAAAAAGTAATGGATATGTTTAACCGTTACCTTGATAACAAGCAGGCGACATCTGGTAACTTGCTTAATAATATGCGGACATAATCTCTTTTCTGCTCATCAATCCGGGCCGCTTCTGACAGCGGCTTTTTCATGTTCTTTCCCATCATGAAGAAAATTCATCATGTTTTGCCACTTCGGTTTTGATCCCGGCAGGGAATACCGGTATAACAAAGGAATGTCTAAACGTCTGGACGTCTAAATAAAAATATTCACCTGTGCGGTAAGGAAGAACACATGAAACTTGAAACGCTCTCTGTCCATGCCGGTTATTCACCGGATCCGACCACCAAATCCGTCGCGGTCCCTATCTATCAGACCACCTCCTATGCCTTTGATGACACACAGCATGGCGCGGATTTGTTTGATCTGAAAGTCCCCGGGAATATCTACACCCGCATCATGAACCCGACCAATGATGTGCTGGAGCAGCGTGTGGCGGCTCTGGAGGGCGGAATTGCCGGGCTGGCGGTGGCATCGGGCATGGCGGCGATCACCTATGCTATCCAGACTCTGGCTGGGGTCGGTGACAATATTATCAGTGTCTCCAAACTCTATGGCGGCACGTATAATTTGTTTGCGCATAATTTTCCGCGCATCGGGATCGACGTCCGTTTTGCTGATCATGATGATTTCGCACAGCTGGAATCCCTGATTGATGACAATACCAAAGCCGTTTTCTGCGAAACCATTTCCAACCCGGCGGGGCATATCGCGGATATTGAAAAACTGGCGGAAATCGCTCACCGTCACGGCGTTCCGCTGATTGTCGATAACACTGTGGCTTCTCCGGCGTTGTGCCGCCCGATTGAGTTCGGCGCGGATATCGTGGTGCATTCACTGACCAAATATATCGGCGGACACGGCTCATCACTGGGCGGGATTGTTATCGACTCCGGAAAATTTCCGTGGCAGCAGCATGCGGATCGCTTTGCGGTTCTGAATACCCCGGATCCTTCTTATCACGGTGTGAACTACAGCGAACACTTCGGTGCGGCGGCATTTATCGCCCGCTGCCGCGTCGCGCCGCTGCGCAATACCGGTGCAGCACTGTCGCCGTTTAACAGTTTCCTGATTCTGCAGGGACTTGAAACACTGGCGCTGCGCATGGAACGTCATACCGAAAATGCCCTTCGTGTTGCGCAATATCTGCAACAACATCCGCAGGTTGCCTGGGTGAAATATGCGGGTCTGGCAGATAGTCCGGAACATGCACTGGCAAAAAAATACGTGAAAGGCACACCGGCATCAATTATGTCTTTCGGCATCAAAGGCGGGGCAGAAGCAGGAGCGAAGTTTATTGATGCCCTGAAACTGATTGTCCGTCTGGTCAATATCGGTGATGCGAAATCCCTGGCCTGCCATCCGGCCACTACCACTCACCGCCAGCTGAATGAGGCCGAACTGGCCCGTGCCGGGGTATCACAGGATATGATCCGGTTATCCGTCGGTATTGAGCACATTGATGACATCCTGGCGGATATCAGAGCGGCACTGGACAGTGCGAAATAATATTAATAGTCAATAAAATATAACCATAACAATATGTTCCGGAGATAGTATGAGAAAAATTATTGTATCGGCACTGCTCGCCTGCACCACATTACTGGCCGTGTCCTGTTCGCAGAATGACGATGAAAAACCACTGAAAGTGGCGATTAACACCGGGCCGGATCAGGCTATCTGGGAAGAAGTGGTCAAAGTTGCCAAAGAGAAGCAGGGGCTGGATGTTGATGTTATCGCCTTCAATGACTATGTCCTGCCGAATGAAGCACTGCGCAACAATGATGTGGATGCCAATGCATTCCAGACCGTGCCGTACTATGAGGCGCAAAGCAAAGAACGCGGCTATCAGTTTGAAGTTATTGGTAAAACCTTTATTTTCCCGATAGCGGCATACTCAAAGAAAATCAAATCCGCAGCCGAATTGCCGGAGGGCGCAACAGTGGCTATCTCCAACGAAGCCACTACTCTCGGCCGCAGCCTGCTGCTGTTACAGGCTCAGGGGCTGATTAAACTGAAAGACGGCGTCGGTTATCTGCCGACCACCCTGGATATCATTGAAAATCCGAAGAAACTGAAGTTTGCGGAAATAGACACCCCGCAATTGACACGCACCCTGGATGACCCGGATGTGTATCTCTCCATTATCAACAATAACTTCTCATCTCAGGTCGGATTATCCGCCGCCCGTGACGGTCTGTTTATGGAAGGGGCTGATTCCCCGTATGTGAACCTGATTGTGGTCAGAGCGGCAGATAAAGATAATGAGAAGCTGAAAAAACTGGTCTCGGCATTCCAGAGTGATGAGGTGCTGAAAAAGGCCGATGAGGTTTATAAGGGCGATGCTGTCCGGGCCTGGTAAATACGCGTCATCCTTCCGCCCATAGCTTCGTTGGCTTCGTTCGTCCATCCGGGTCACATACTGATGTATGCTCCCCGGATGTTCTCACTTTGCCGCCTTGCTCTGAACGAAATGATTTAGCGTATAACACGGATGTGTTTACAGCGACTTTCTGTTTTTACCGGTTATCAGCGTAACACCGTAATCACCAATAACACATGGAAAGCAATCAGTTAGCTTTATCTTGAATCCCCGGCGGATTGCCTGAATAATAGTCGCCACTGAGATAAGGAAAATACGATGAAACAACTGATTATCGGATTACTGGGTGTGGTGGTGCTGGTCGGCGTACTGCTGGTCTCCAATTACAACAGCATCCAGACACAGGACGAAGCGGTGACCGCCTCCGCCTCTGAAATGCTCAACCAGTACAAACGCCGCGCTGATCTGATCCCGAACCTGGTGAAAACCGTGCAGGCTTCCTCGGACTTTGAACGTCAGGTCTTACAGGATGTGGTGAATGCACGGGCAAAAGTCGGACAGATGAATGTCAGTGTCAGTGACCTGAGTGACCCGGCGCTGCTTGCCAAATTCCAGCAGGCGCAGACTGAACTGGGATCTTCGCTTTCCCGCCTGCTGGCGGTATCAGAACGTTATCCGGATCTGAAAAGTAACGCACTCTACAGCGACTTAATGGTACAGCTGGAAGGCAGCGAAAACCGGATCGCTGTGGCGCGCGGCCGCTATATCGAAAGTGTCCGTGAATACAACACCACTATCCGTAAATTCCCGGCCGTGATTATTGCAAACTACATGGGATACACCGGCAAACCTAACTTCAGCGTTGAAAATGAAGCGGAAGTCACCACCGTTCCGGATGTGCAGTTTAAATAAAAAGGGATAACTGTCCGGTTATCCCTTCGCAGCAGAAACAGACTATTTACAGACTTTGTTTCAGCGCTTTCTCTGCGGCCTGTAATGCCCGGCTGCGTTCCGTGACATTCATGCCGGAATGATCACGGGCGAGCCGGGTGTAGACTGCCGGCAGAACAAACAGGGTAAAGAGTGTTCCGACCATCATCCCTGACACTATCACCACACCCAGACCAAAACGGCTGTTGGCTCCGGCACCGGAAGCAAACAGCAGCGGGATAAGCCCTATCACCATAGCGGCCGTGGTCATCAGCACCGGACGCAGACGTATCTGTGCCGCGCGGATAATGGCCTGACGGCGATCAAGCTTTTCATGCATCTGCAGTTCATTGGCAAATTCCACCATCAGAATACCGTGCTTACTGATAAGCCCGATCAATGTCACCAATCCTATCTGTGTATAAATATTAAGTGTCGCATAGCCGAGTGCCAGCGGCAGCAGAGCACCGCAAACCGACAACGGTACGGTGATCAGAATAATCAGCGGATCTGTCAGGCTCTCATACTGTGCAGCCAGTACCAGATAAATAATGATAAGTGCCGCCGCGAAAGCAAACATCAGTGTATTTCCTTCCTGTTTGAACTGACGGGCGTCTGACTGCCAGTCATAACTGAACCCGGCCGGCAGCGCCTGTCCGGCCTGCTCCAGGAAATCCACCGCTTCACCCAGCGTGACGCCGGGGGCCGGAATTGCCTGAAAAACAGCCGCATTCTGCTGATCAAACTGGGTCAGTTTATTCGGTTCGACAGTGGTGCTGATTGTCACAATGGCAGAAAGCGGGATCAGCTGATTATCCCGGGTACGCACATACTGGCGCTCCAGTGCCTGCGGTGTAAGGCGCTGTTCGCGGGTACTCTGCGGAATGACATCATAGGAACGGCCATCCATCGCGAAGCGGTTAATATAGTTCTCCCCGACCAGCAGATTCAGTGATTCGCCGATATCACTCATGCGGATCCCCAGGCTATTCGCTTTTTCACGGTTGATCTTCACCTGCACGACCGGGTTGTTGTAATCGAGATCACTGTCAACCACCATAAATAAACCACTCTCCCGCGCCTGCTGTTTGATGTCCTCCATCGCCTGATACAGCACCGGATAACCCAGCGGGCTGCGCAGTACCATCTGCACCGGCAGGCCACCGGCTGACCCCGGCAGCGGCGGCAGTTGGAAGACAAATATCTGACTGCCTTCTATCTCACTGACCGCCTGTTGCAGTGACTGCTGAACCTGCGCTGCGGATGTGGTACGGGCTGACCAGTCAGACAGGTTAATCCCGCCGAAACTGGCGGACGGGCCATCCGTGCCGTTGATAATCCACGTACTGTCACTTTCCGGCAGCGTCATCATAACTTCATGCAGCCGCTGATTAAAACGCTCGGCATAGGCGAGATTGGCATGCTGCGGTGCTTTGACGGCGGTCAGAATACTGGCCTGATCTTCTGCCGGCGCCAGTTCCTTCTGTGCCTGCTGGTAAAGCAGCGGCAGGCTGATACAGACGGCGACAGCAAACAGGCCGGTGAGCCAGCGGTGATCGAGTAAAAAATTCAGGAGCCGGCCGTAGCCTGCAGCCAGTGAGCTGAAAACATACTCCGCGCCTGCCGCCATCCGGCCTTCATTTTGTCCGGCATTCAGCATAAAGGAACTCATAACCGGTGACAGTGTCAGCGCCACAATACCGGAAACAATCACAGCACCGGCAAGTGTCAGAGCAAACTCTCTGAACAGTGCACCGGTCAGTCCGGACATCAGACCGATCGGCGCATAGACTGCCGCAAGAGTAATGGTCATGGCAATGACCGGCCCTGCAACTTCACGGGCACCGATCAGTGCTGCCAGCACCGGTGACTTACCTTCCTCAATATGGCGGTGGACGTTTTCCACCACCACGATGGCATCATCCACCACCAGGCCGATAGCAAGCACCATCGCCAGCAATGTCAGCAGGTTAATACTGAAACCGGCCGCCAGCATGATAATTGCCGCACCCAGCATGGAGAGCGGGATCGCCAGTACCGGGATCAGCACGCTGCGCAGGGAGCCGAGACACAGAAAGATCACCGCGATCACGATCGCCAGTGCTTCCAGCAGTGTCTGCATTACCTGATCAATGGAGGCCTCAATAAAACGGGCGGTTTCAAAGGCCATCTCTGCCTTTACACCCGGCGGCAGCGTTTTTTCGATCCCCGGCAGTAGTTTTTTCATACCGTCAACAATAACCAGCGGGTTACCGGACGGTGTGGAGAAAAGGCCCAGATAAATCGCAGATTCTCCGTTCATCAGACCACTGGTTTCGGCTGATGCGGCACCAAGTTCGACGGTTGCCACATCTTTCAGCCGGACCAGGCCGTTGCCGTCACTGTGGATCACCATGTCGCGGAACTCACCGACGCTGGTCAGATCCGTATTCACATACACGTTGGCTATGACAAACTCGCCTTTGACCTTGCCGGGAGCCGCCTGGTAGTTATTACGCCGTACGGCATCTGCGACATCAGCCGCTGTCAGGCCGCGTCCGGCAAGGCGTTCAGCATCCAGCCACAGCCGCATTGCCAGCGTCTGCCCGCCGAAAACCTGTACTTTGGATACTCCCTCAATCGAAGAAAACTGCGGTTCAACCACACGGGAAAGATAGTCAGTCAGCGCCGGCAGTCCGATATCTCCGCCGGAAAAACCGATATAGGCGACCGCCGTGGATTCCCCTGATGATAATTCAATCACCGGATCATATGCCTGTTCCGGCAGTTTATAGCGCACCTGGTTTACCTTCGCCATCGTCTGGGCAAGGGCTGTTGTCGGATCCCGGTTCAGCTCCATTCGTACTGTTACGATACTTTGTCCCTGTACTGAAGATGAGGTGAGATAGTCCACCCCCTCCACGGAAGAGACTGATTGGGCAATCGGCTGGGTAACGAAACCCTGTATCAGCTCAGCGGATGCTCCCGGATAACTGGTGGTGATAGTGATAGCAGAGCTTTGCAGCATCGGATACTGGCGGACAGGCAATTTGCTTAATGCAAACAGTCCGAGCAGCACAATCAGGGCACTGACAACCAGCGCCAGTACCGGACGTCTGACAAAAATATCAGTAAAAGTCATCACTTCCTCCGGGATGCGGTTGTCTGCGCGGCAGCCAGCGTGTCGCTGTCACTCTGTACAATGGGGCTGCCGTCAGATAACCGGAGCTGGCCGGATGTCACTACCTGCATACCGGCAGTCAGCCCTTCCGTAATTTCTGTTTTTCCGTCCCAGCGTTTCCCTGTTTTAACCGCAGTACGGCGGGCAATCAGCCGGTTATCCTCATTTTTCTGAGCCACAAATACCGTATCACCGTAGGCACTGTAAGTTACTGCTGTTTCCGGCACGGCGAGTACCCTGGAAGCTTCTTTCTGTGAAACCTGCACACCTGCATACATACCGGCTTTCAGCCTGCCGTCATGGTTCGGCAGTTCCGCCTGAACCCGTACAGTCCGGGATTTGTCGATCAGAGGATCGACGGCCACAATTTTTGCGGAGAAAGTCTCACCCGGCCAGGCATCTGCCAGCACGCTGACCGGCTGCCCGGTGTAGAGCTGAGGAACAGCCTGCTCATCCAGTGAAAAGTTGATTTTCAGTGTGTCAGCGTTGATCAGACTGACGACAGGCTCACCCGCCTGAACATACTGACCTTCATGAACCTGACGTATCCCGAGTGTGCCGGAGAAAGGCGCCCGGATTGTTTTTTGTGCGATCTGCGCCTGTGTCTGCCGGATAGCACCCCGTGCCATATCCCGTTCTGCGCGGGTATTATCCACCTGTGCGGCAGCCACCATATTTTTACTGAATAATTGTGTGGTCCGGTTGTGAAGCTGCTCGGTATTGCGTAGCTGTGCCTGCAATTTTGCGAGCTCTCCCTGTTCGATAGCATCATTGAGCTGCACCAGCGGCTGACCTTCTTTGACGGTATCGCCGGAGACAAAACGGATAGCCGTAATACGCCCTGCGGTTTCCGGTGCCACCAGTACCTGGCGGGCAGCCTCCAGTTCCCCGACACCCGCCAGTGTCCGGTTCAGCCCGGTTTCCTCAACCGTTGCCAGCGCAACCTGTACCGGCGGCATGACATACTGCCCGTCAGCGGCATCATCCTGCCCGGAGGCCATTACATAGGTACCGGCGGCACCGGCCAGGAGCACCGCGGCAGCCGCGGAACCGATCACATACTTTTTCTTCATCACTGTCAGCCCTTACAAAAAGCCATAAAACGGCATTAAAAATTAAAAAGAACCGGAATATTTGACACCGGAATGCCGTCGGACTATAAAACCTCAGGTTAAGTTGAGGTCAACACTCCGGGGACCGGAATAACACGAAAGGAACATTCATCATGAAAAATGCCGGAAAACCGATCGATTCCGCCCGTGTGCTGACGGTGGGGGAAGTGGCTAAACGGAGCGGTGTGACCGTCTCCGCGCTGCATTTTTATGAGGAGAAAGGGCTGATCACCAGCACCCGCAATCAGGGAAACCAGCGGCGTTACCCGTCTGTGGTGCTGCGCTATGTGGCGTTTATCAAGGCGGCACAAAGTACCGGGATCCCGCTGAAAGAGATTCAGGCGGTACTCAGTCAGTTTCCGGTCAACAGTAAGCTGACCTCAGAACAGTGGCGCATTCTGTCGTCACGGGTGCGCCGCTATCTGGATGAGAAGATCACCCGCCTCACCCGGTTGCGGGATGAATTTGATAAATGTATCGGTTGTGGCTGTCTGTCTCTGACGGATTGCCCGCTGCGTAACCCGGAAGATAAGCTCGGCGCTCTGGGAGCCGGCGCTCAGATTCTGAACCGTCCGGTGGATGATGAGGAATTTACGGCAGGATAAATTGAGTTTCCGGGAAAAATCCGTTAGAAGGAGAGGATAATACTAAGGAGTTATCGTGATTACCGAAGAGTTTCTCTCCAATAATGTGCTCAGCCTGATTGTGCTGGTGCTGTGTCTGCTCGGTTCCGGCGGGCTGATGATTTATAACCGCAAACGGGAAAAGGGCGAGCATGCCACATTAGTGCATGTTTCCCAGTTTATCATGTGGGCGCTGGGGGTCATTATCCTCGGCGATTTCGCTGAGCAGGGGATTGACCACTTTCAGTGGCGTTTTATCACCGCAGATACGGTCGGGATGATCTGCACCACGCTGATTGTGCTGATGCTGATCCGCAAACTGTTCCTGATGATAAACCGCCTGGCCGCCGCACAGATCAAACGCGGCAGCGATATCACCTCGGCACATATTGTTTCCCGCGTACTGAAAATCCTGATTGTGATTGTGGTGTTCCTGTTCTACGGCGAACACTTCGGCATGAGCCTGTCCGGCCTGCTGACCTTCGGCGGTATCGGCGGTATTGCCATCGGTATGGCGGGGAAGGATATTCTCAGCAATCTGTTTTCCGGCATCATGCTCTATTTTGACCGTCCGTTTAAAATTGGTGACTGGGTCAGTTCACCTGACCGGCAGATAGAAGGGACGGTGGTGGAAATCGGCTGGCGTATCACCAAAATCATTACCTTTGATCACCGCCCGCTTTATATTCCGAACTCGCTGTTTTCCTCCATCAGTGTGGAAAACCCGGGGCGCATGACCAACCGGCGGATCAAAACCACCATCGGGCTGCGCTATGAAGATGCGGAGAAAATTTCGCAGATTGTCAGTGAAATACGCGCTATGCTGAAAGCTGAAAGCAGTATTGATCAGCACCAGACTCTGCTGGTCTATTTTGATGAATTCGGTGATTCCGCCCTCAATATTATGGTGTACTGCTTTACCAAAACCACGGTCTGGGCAGAGTGGCTGGCAGCACAGCAGGCGGTGTATCTGAAGATTATTGAGATTGTTCACCGCAACGGTGCGGACTTTGCTTTCCCGAGCCGGACACTCTATATGGAACGCAACAGTGTCTCCCGCGAACCGCCGGGAGTGTGATCTGACACCTTGCACCATCCCCCTTGTTTCCGTTATTGTGCCGCCGGTTAATTCCTGAGACGTTCATCAGAGGCGGCACAATATGGCGAAATATTTTTCCATCGGCGAGATGGCAAAGCTCCATAAAATCAGCATTCAGACACTGCGTTATTATGACCAGCTGGGGCTGTTCCGCCCGGTGTATGTTGATCAGGAAAGTAACTACCGCTATTACACGATCGATCAGTTTTCTCAGCTGGATATTATTAAATACCTGAAATATCTGGGAATGCCGCTGAAAGAGATCAAACACCGCCTGGAAGACAGCGACACACAGATCCTCAGTCTGCTGACACGGAAAATTTCCGTGGTGGATGAGAAAATCCGCGAGCTGGAGCTGATTAAAAAAGTCCTCTCCACCAAAAAAGAGACGCTGGAGAAGGGGATTGATACCGACAGCATCGGCAAAATCACCCGCCGTTATATTCCGCGCCGTCATATTTTATCGATGAATTATGAGCCCGGTCTGAGCTTTGAGGAGACCATGGAATTCTCGCGGCGGCAGATTGCCAATATCCTCGAGGAAAACATTTCTATTTTCTATGGCGGCGTCAGTGGACTGGTCTCCCGCGAAGAATTTCTGGCCACACAGCAGGTGCATTATCTGAACAGTTTTGTGATTGTCGAGCGCGACCTGTTTAATCCGCAGGTGCAGGACAAAATTACAGAAATTCCCGACGGTGAATTTATCTGCCTGATGTATCAGGGGCCTTACAGCGAAAATACGGCAGCATTTAAAGCGCTGACGGATTATGCGGAATACAAGCGCATTCCGGTTGATGACATGATGTATGAAATCCCGGTGATTGACCCGCTTTCCACCAATGATCAGCGCCAGTTGCTGACTGAAATCCAGATCAAAGTGAAACGGCGTGAAATTGATACCCGCTGTCTGGTATAAAACTCTCCATATGCTATAGGTATTTATACTTTCAATATAAAAACAGGCTGATATTACTCAGCCTGTTTTGCTTTTATCTACTGTATAATTACCCGTTTTGTGATGCATATCTACTATCTCTGAATTGACTCTATAGTAACTGGAGAGTCTATAGTTATCCACATTACAGCAATGGTTAAAAAGGTCGTTACCGCCACACTATTACCCCCGCTGATCCTGAATCAGCCACCCGAACTCACTAAAGATAATAAATGATGACATGCGGATCAGAATGCTGATCTCATGAGGAGTCTGTTGTGCAAAAAAATACTGATTATGATTTGGAAACCAAACTGATCCACCAGGGTCATTCACCGGATCCGGCCACCGGCGCGCTGGCCAGTCCTATCTACCAGACCGCCACATTTGCGGCGCATTCTGTGGAGCATTTCGAAGAACTGTGCCGGACATGGGGCTATGTCTACAGCCGCGAGTGCAACCCGAACCTGACGGAGCTGGAAAGCAAACTGGCGATGCTGGAAGGGGCGGACAGCGCGATTGTCAGCGCATCCGGCATGGGGGCGATTGCCTCAACCCTGCTGTCACTGGTGAAAACCGGCGATCATATTGTCAGCGCGGACGGGATCTTCTCCCACACCCGCCTGCTGATGACAGAACTGCTGGCAAAATTCGGTGTGGAAATCACCTTCACTGATGCCACGAACAGCGACAATATCCGCGCCGCCATGAAACCGGCGACAAAGCTCGTGTATGTGGAAAGCCCGCTGAATCCGTCTCTGGAGCTGGTGGATATCCGCGCGGTGGCAGACATTGCCCATCAGAACAAAAGCCTGCTGATTGTTGACAGCACCTTCTGCACGCCGATCCTGCAACGTCCGCTGGAACTGGGAGCGGATCTGGTGGTTCACAGTCTGACCAAGTTTATGAACGGCCACGGTGATACCCTGGGCGGCGCGGTTATCGGCTCCCGCGAACTGATCGAACTTATCAAATGGCCGGGATTATGTTGCTTTACCGGCGCGGCGCTGGCGCCAAACAATGCCTGGATGATTATGCGCGGGATGAAAACCCTCGATATGCGCATGAAAAAACACTGTGAAAACGGCCTGGCACTGGCGGAGTTCCTGATATCTCAGAGTGAAATTGAAGAAGTCCGCTACCCGGCACTGAAGAACCATCCGCACTATGAACTGTGTCAGTCACAGATGAACGGCCTCGGCGGCGGTATTGTCTCTTTCCGTCTGAAAGAGGACATTCACGGCCTGACCCGCGACCAGGTGAGCCGCAAATTTGTGAACTCCCTGAAACTGACCACTATTGCCACCAGTCTGGGTGAAGAGCACACCCTGGTCCAGATGAACGGCGAAAACCTGATCCGTATTGCTGTCGGACTTGAATCAGCAAAAGACATTATTGCGGATTTCCGCCAGGCCCTGGATGCAGTTCACGGCTGATAAAAAGAGATAATAATTATGGCAAATCACATGGCAAATCAATCCCGCGTCAGACGGATGCTGATTCTGTTTCTGCTGGCATTCGGTACCACCGCAATGTACAGCCTGCCTTACCTGAAGTCTTCGTTCTATGATCCGATGCAGCAGGCGCTGGGGCTGACACATATTGAGATTGGTAACCTGCTCAGTCTGTATGGCCTGATCGGTATGTTTTCCTACTTTTTCGGCGGCTGGTTTGCGGATCGCTTTTCACTGCGCAACCTGATCACCTTCTCGCTGATCGCCTCCGGGTCACTGGGATTCTGGTTTGCGACCTTCCCGTCGTATAACACGATCCTGCTGATCCACATTCTGTGGGGTGTCACGACGATCCTGACGTTCTTCGCCGCATCGATCAAAGTGGTGCGGATGCAGGGTACGGAGAAAGAGCAGGGGCGGATCTTCGGGTTTTACGAAGGGTTATCCGGTGTGTCCGGCACACTGATCTCGTTTGTTGGTCTTTATTTCTTCGGCAAATTTGCTGAGGCGGCAATCGGCTTCCGTTATGTGGTCTGGCTTTACTCCGGCGCTTCTGTGATCTGCGGCGTGCTGCTGTTCTTCCTGATCGCGCACCGCCGCAGTATCGCTGACAGCGGCGAACCGGAAGAAAAAACCACATTCCGCTCGCTGATGAGTGTGGTGACCATGCCGAAGGCGTGGCTGATCGGGCTGATTATTTTCTCCACCTATGTGGTGTTCTCCAGCCTGACGTATCTCAGCCCGTATCTGTCACAGGTGTATGTGGTTCCGATTACCCTGGTGACGGCGCTGTCGATTATCCGCACCTATGTGATCAAAATGGTGGCCTCTCCGGTGGCGGGGATCGTGACGGATAAAGTCGGATCATCTATCAGCGTGATGTTTGTCGGCTTTATCATCATGGCCGTGAACTGTGCTCTGTTCCTCGTGATCCCGAAAGGTAATGCCTTTATGTGGTTTGCAGTGGTGAATATGGTGGTACTGAGTGCGTTACTGTTTGCCTTCCGCGGTATCTATTTTGCCTCAGTCGCAGAATCGAAAATCCCGATGAAAACCACCGGTGCGGTGGTGGGTTTTGCCTCCTTTATCGGCTTTTCCCCGGACGCGTTCTATTATTCCGTTGCCGGCTACTGGCTGGATAAATACGGCGAAACCGGCTACAGCTATATCTTTATGCTCTCGGTCGCCTGTGCGCTGCTGGGTGTGGTGGCAACCTTCCTGCTGCGTCAGATCAACCGCCGGGAAGCGGCGGGCGGCGGAATGACACTCTCCCCGTCAGTCTGAAACCAGAAAGACAACATAAAACAGACAGCGCCCCCGGAAACGGGGGCGTTTTTTATGCATAATCGCGGTTTACGGATGAGGTACGGAGACAACGGTATGGATCTGAAACCGGCAGGTATTTTGCTGATGAGTTTGTTTATGGCACCTTATGCGGCGGCGGAATCCGGCGGTTTACCGCCGGAAGTCGTGCAGTTACAGCAGCAGGCACAAAGTGGTGAGGCGCAGGCGCAATATCAGCTGGCAGTACGCTATCTCAGGGGAGATGGTGTGGAAAAAAATGAGGCGCAGGCGGTGACATGGCTGGAAAAATCGGCCGCACAACATAATGCGGATGCACAGTATGTTCTGGGATCGCTGTATGCACACGGAAGCGGTGTGACAGAAGATAAGAATAAAGCAATTGAATTCTATGACAAAGCCAGAGAGCAGAATCATCCGGGTGCGCAATATATGCTGGGAATAATGTATCTGGAAGGAAAATATGTTGCCCCGAATTATAAATATGCCCGTTACCTGATAGGTGAAGCCTGTAAAGGCGGGGCAGACGGTGCGTGTGATACATTTTCCCGTCTTCCTCCGCCGTAAGCGGTAACAACCCCGCATAATTTATGCGGGGTTGTATGCGGCATCAGTAACGGTATTCCACGCCCAGCCAGAAGTTACGGCCTTCTTCCATATAGCCGTTGGTGTACTCGTAGGATTTATCAAACAGGTTATTGACGGAGGCATTGGCGGAAATGCCGTAACCGAAGTCATAATCCGCGCGCAGCCCGGTGAGAGCGTAACCGGCCACTTTCTCATTACTGTCATTGTACTGATAGCTCCATGCGCGGAACTCTTCGGACAGCGTGATCGTCAGCGGCCCGATCGGCGAGACTTTCACCCAGGCATACATTTTATGCTTCGGCAGTCCTTCCGCATGATCAACATCTTTCGGATCACTGTGGATGTAGCTGTAGTTGATCCCGGTTTTCAGCCAGTCACTGACTTCGCCTTTCACACCCAGATCCAGCCCGGTGTAATCCACACGGCCACTGTTCTGGTTCCGGAAGTAGCGGTCACCGTTTTTAATCACCGTGTGTGCGAGGATCGCATCATCCACGCGGTTGTGATAGATGCTGGCCTGATAACCCCATTTATCGGTGATATTCCCTTCGTAGGTTAAATCGAAAGTCAGTGCGCGTTCGGCTTTCAGGTTCGGGTTAATGATACCCAGTGAACCATCTTTTGGTTTTTCAGTGGTATAGCGCTCTTTCTGTGTCGGGAAGCGGCTGCGGTCAGAGACAGAGAACCGCACGTTGTCCTGGTTGGCGAAGGTGTATTTTGACATCACTTCCCAGTTAAAGGCGTGCTGATCATTATCATCCGCACCTTTATCCGCCTGACGGCTTTCGCGCCAGTCATAGCCGATGGCACCGATGAAATCGAGATCAGACGTGGCTGCCCACTGGTATTCGGTGGCGACAGAATAAGTGCGATCTTTGTAACGCAAAATATCCCCGTTACGCTGTTTTTGTGCGCGGTGAACGTCATCTTTCCAGTGTGCGGAGAATGACAGCAGATCGCTTTCGCGCATGTCGATCCCTAACTGGAGAGAAGCACCGTTGCTGAAATCATCGTAATAGCTGTAATCGTACCCTTTGCCGTCTTTTTTATACATCAGCAGGGTATTTTCAAACTTGTCATGGAACAGACGACCCTGGAGATTTACGCCGTCTGTCAGCTGAGTGGTACTGTTGAAATAGTAGCTCTCTTTGTTGTAATCCGGCCATTCCCACCAGCTGTATTTGCCTTTGCCCGGCACTGCAGACGGCGAACTGTCTTTGCTGCCGTCCTGCTTCAGATAAGTAAAGACATACTGGTCGGTCTCACGCGGGGTCCAGCCCACTTTCACCATGCCGCGTTTATCATCGGATGAGGAGTGCGCACGGCGGCCGTTGCTGCCCGCCAGGGCATTATCATCATCGGAGCCCGGCAGGCCGAGGAAACGCTGTTTGTACTGGCTGCCGCTGACCTGGATAAACCCGGGGTCGCTGCGTGCGCCGACACGGGCGCTGGTGTTATAGGCATTATCTGCGCCGCGGGCGAAGCCCTGACTGAATGACACATTGGCTTCAAACGGTTTTTTCGGGGTGGCGGTGGTGAGGTTGATAGCACCGCCCATCAGGTTCGGGCCCTGTAACAGCGAGGTATAGCCTTTGCTCACCTCAATACTTTCCAGCTCACTGGTCATAAAGCGGCCGAGGTCAAGGTTGCCGTCATACGGGACATACGTCGGGATCCCGTCGAAGAACACCGGCACCTGGCGGCTGTCAAAACCACGGACTTTGACCGTCAGTTCATTACGGTTGCCCGATTTTTCGAGAACCACACCCGGCATGGTGCTGATCGCTGTCGCCGCATTGGTTTTGTTCAGCGACTGCATCTGCGGCTGTGTGATGACATCCGGATTGGAGGCCACCGGGCTGCCCCAGACGGTCAGAATATCTGCGCTTTCTGCCTGTACCGCAGGCGCGGTTGCCAGCAGAATAGCTGAGCAGAGTAGAGTTCGTTTCATTATTATTTTTCCTGTTACCGATATGTATTTATTTATATAACGACTTGCCAAACAAAAGGATAAAACGGCCGGTTCAGTGACCTGACCGGTTTATCCCTTAACTCACTATAAGGTTGTTCGGTTTTCCGTCAGCGCGGATATAACCGGACTTTAATGTCCGCCGGGGACGCATAATACGGCGCAGACGTGACAAACAGCTTCACGCCGGTATCTGCATACTGCCCGATGGTTTCTGCATTCAGTCCGCCTGCAACAGACAGTGTGCAGCCCGGTGCCAGCACCGCCGCGTCTTTGACGAGACGGCGGATATCATCAGGGCTGAATTTATCCAGCTGCAGCACATCCGGGCAGCCTTTCAGCGCCTGATAAGCTTCATCCGGGTTATCCGCCTCGGCAATAATGGTCTTTTCCGGGGCTTCACGGCGCAGTGCTGCAATCGCCGCACACCAGTTTTCCGGCTCTGCCAGGAAACGGCGGTGATTGGCAAACAGCAGGATAGTTTCCGCGCAGCCCTGACGGTGAATGATGCCTTTCCCGGCCAGTACAGCAGCGGTTGCCAGCAGTTTGGTGCCGGGGATATTTTTACGGGTGCAGGCCAGCTGTGCGTCCGGCTGATACTGACGAAGGGTATCCACCATGCAGCGGGTTATCTGTGTGACACCGCTGCTCCACTCAATCACATTCTGGACAATCTTCCAGCCCTGATGCAGCGCGTCCGCACGACCGGTGGCGGTCAGTAACAGAGCACCGGCTTCGGTATGATCGCCGTCGTTCGTGTGTAATTGTGTCTGTAAGCCGAGTTTTTCCAGTAATTTCTGACCTAATGTCAGTCCGCTGACATAACCGGCCTGCTTGCGGGAAAAGTGCATTTCCCCGTTCTGCGTGCCGATGCCGAGTGCACGGGTGGTGAGATCGCCGTAATGAATGTCCTCCAGCAGGAGGCTGTCCAGAAAGGCATCACTGTAATAGATCACTTCTGACCTCCCGGCAGCAGCAGGGCGGATTCCGGTACCACACTCCAGGAGACCATAGCCCAGTCGCGGGTGGCCGGCACCACCGGCAGGCTGTCAGCCGCCTGCTGGTCGTAATAGCGGCGCAGCAGTGTCATTTCATGGTCATCAAGCTGTCCCAGCGACCAGACCACACCCTCGGCAAACTGCTCAAACGTCATGTTGTCGCGGCTCTGGCAGTTCGGGCTGCGGATAAATTCCACATCCGGATGAATGCCGAGCTGGTTGAGAATATTCACCGCGTAAATATAGGTCGGCAGTGTGACCGGTGTACGGCCGATGGCGCGGATCACGCGGATATCGACAAATGTCGGGTTGACAGTGTGGGTGGTGTAAACCCGCAGCCGCGCGTGGCGGTTCAGTTTCAGCAGCGCGGCCTGTAAATCCATCACCAGCGTGGAGCGGGAGGCCACAGCGATATCGCACGGCGGCAGGGCTGACCAGTCATCTTCCCAGGCGCAGTGACGGAAGGTGACGTGTGAGCAGCCCTGAGTCTCAGCCCGCTGACGGGCGACTTTCAGCATCCCTTCGCTGTAATCAATACCGGTGACCTGCTCAAAGCTGTCCGCCAGCTGCAACGCGACAGAGCCCGGCCCGCAGCCGACATCCAGCAGGGTTTTTGCGCCGGTGGTATCGACAATCTCTTTAAAGCGGATCAGGTACGGATCGGCGGGATTCGCACAGTTTTGTGCCATTTTCTCCGCACGTTTGTCCCAGTGTTCCGGATCTTTGCGGGTACGTTCGGCCTGTGCGAGATGGTCGCGGTAGAGTTGTGCGAAATCGATATCATCAATAGTCATGAGCATCCCTTATAAGCTGGCTGCGCGAAGTGGGCAGCAATATGTTCTGGTGTCACATGATAGAGTGCCGCCAGGGTTTCCGGTGTGAGCAGAGCGGCAGGTTTGTCCTGGCAGGCGGGGCAGTCTTTGCTGAGCATCACAATGCTGTCCGCCACGGCCGCCGCATGCTGCGGGTGGTGGGTGGACATCAGCACGGTGATCCCTCTCTCACGTAACTGTTCGATTTTATTCAGTAATTTTATCTGATTGCCGAAATCGAGGCTGGCCGCCGGTTCATCCATAATCAGCAGCCCCGGCTGTTGTACCAGGGCGCGGGCAATCAGTACCAGCTGCTTTTCCCCGCCGCTCAGGCAGGAATAGGAGCGCTGTGCCAGATGGGCGATCCCCAGATGATCCAGCTCCTGCTCTGCCATCTGCCGTTCAGCGCGTCCCGGGGCGGCAAACAGGGAGAGGTGGGCACTGCGTCCGAGCGCGACCATATCCGCCACCCGGAAAGAAAACGGCATATTGTGCGCCTGTGGCACATAGGCAACGCGGCGGGCGAGTGCGGCGGCACTCCAGTCACGCAGCGGTGTGTTATCAATGCTGATCTCCCCGGCTTTCGGCGGCAGCAGGCCGAGCAGGGTTTTCATCAGCGTGGTTTTGCCGCAGCCGTTGGCACCGAGCAGACAGATAATTTCTCCCCGATGTAATTGCAGATTTATGTCAGTGAGTATTAACTTCTCTCCGTAGCCGACCGCCAGGCCGCGGGTGGCCAGGACATCGCTCATCCGTTCCTCCGGGTCTGCAACAGCAGAAAAATAAAGAAAGGTGCGCCGACCGCAGAGGTCAGAATGCCGAGCGGCAGTTCAATCGGGGCAATGGTGCGTGCCAGTGTGTCTGTCAGCAGCAGCATGATGGCGCCGATCAGCAGTGACACCGGCAACTGGTGGCTGAAGTTAGCACCTACTAACAAACGGGTGATATGCGGAACAATCAGTCCGAGCCAGCCGATAATCCCCGCGACAGAGACCGCACTGGCAGTGATCAGGGTGGCGGAGGCAATAAAAATCAGCCGCGTCACGGTGACATTCAGCCCGAGTGCGCGGGCTTCCTCATCACTCAGGCTGAGCAGGTTCATGCGCCAGCGCAGCAGCAGAAGCGGCACCATCCCGGCGAAAATCAGAGGGGCGGTCGTTTTAATATCATCCGGTGAAATCGCGGACAGACCGCCGAGCAGCCAGAAGGTCATGGCGGGCAACTGGGTATAGGGATCGGCCAGAATTTTCATCAGGGAAATGGCCGAGCCGCACAGGGCGCTGACAGCGATCCCGACCAGCACCAGCGCCAGTACCGGATCATGCTGACGCGCCAGCCGGGCGACAGAATAGACGAGGGCAACCACACACAGCCCGCCGGTGAAGGCAAACAGCTGGATAGTGAGCATTGACTGACCTGCAAAAATCCCGAGGATCGCACCAACACCCGCTCCGGCGGAAACACCCAGAATATCCGGTGAAACCAGCGGGTTACGGAACATGCCCTGATACGCCGCTCCGGCTATCGCCAGTCCGCCGCCGATAATCAGTGCGGCGGCAATGCGCGGCAGACGGATTTGCCAGAAGACCGTCATATCACGGCTCAGCACCGGATCATCCGCACCGCTGTTGCCGGTGATTTTCGCCTGCACCACATCCCACAGTTGCTGCGGAGTCAGTGAGAACTTACCAACATTCAGAGCAATGCCGGTGACCAGCACCAGCAGCACAAGCAGTAACAGAGCTTTGGCGGAGGTGGTCATCGGGCGGATAACAGACTGTTAATCTGTGCCTCCGATAGCGGAGAGTGATAGAACAGACTGAAAAACAAACCGGTGTCTGCTTTCAGATCCGCACTTTCCGGTTCAAACTGTGCCTGAAGGCGGCGCAGCCCCAGCAGCCGGTTCAGTCCCGGCGGGCTGTCGAGCCAGCCGAACGGCAGCCCGGCATAGTAAAAGACCTGTTTATTCTTCACTGCATCCAGGCTCTGCCAGACCTCACCCTGCATAATCGCATCATATGTCACAGCATCCTGGGCGATAATAAAATCCGGGTTCCACTGCAGTAACTGCTCGAAAGAGACTTCCGCCAGTCCCTGCATATCCGGGACATCCGCGACATTCTCAAACCCCAGTAATTCCGGGGCTTCGCTGTGAATCGAACCGCGCAAACCGGTTTGCAGGCCTTTCGCGCCGCGAGCCAGATAAAAACGGCGTTTGTGTGTCTGACGATCGGCAAAAGCGGCAGCATCCCGCAGCCATTTCTCTGCCAGCTGTGCCTGTTGTTCCGTACGTTCTGCTTCTCCCAGCAATGCACCGGCCTGGCGCAGCAGATCCGGGGTTTGTGTCAGATTGCCGGACAACAGAATATACGGAATACCGGTCTGGCGGCTGAAACGGGCAGCCTGTGAGCGGTAAGTGTCATCGGTCAGCCCGCTGTCAACAATCACATCCGGCGCCAGCGCCAGCAGGGTTTCCGGGGAAAGGGTACTGCCGCGTCCGGAGAGACGTCCGGTGACCGGCAGCGCGCGCCAGCGGGGGGCAAAATACGGGTTATTTTTTACTGACAGGGAGGCGAAGCCCGGCAGTTTTTCCGGGGCGACCGCAAACAGCAGCTGATCAGTCGGCGGGCCGCTGCTGACCACACGGTGAATGGCTTCCGGCGGCGGAAGCTGACCATAAATAAAGACCTGAGAGGCGGTTTCCGGCGCGGCAGCGGCTGACAATGCCGGGAAAGTGAACAGCAGTGCGCAGCAGAAAAGAAATCCGGAGCAGAGGCGGTTAAGTGTCATCGTGATCAGTCGTCGTTATCGTTATATGTATTGTTATACAGCGGGACGTTAGCGCAGAGCATGAGGTGAGTCAATAAAATCAGCGGTAAATAGGGAAGTAAGTCAAAACAAGGTAAAATTCCGGGCGGAATACGGTATAACTACGGCCTCTTTCGGCGGATATGACGACACACAGACCAGTCTGTATTAAGATAAGCACTATGAAGAAAAAACGCCCTTCGTTACAGGACGTGGCTGACCGCGTTGGTGTAACCAAAATGACTATCAGCCGCTTTTTGCGTAACCCTGAACAGGTTTCCGAAAAACTGCGCGGCACGATTGCCCGTACCCTCGATGAACTGGGGTATATCCCGAACCGGGTGCCGGATATTTTATCCAACGCCACCAGCCGGGCTATCGGCGTGCTGCTGCCCTCGCTGACCAACCAGGTGTTTGCGGAAGTGATCCGCGGTATCGAAACCGTGACGGATGCCGCCGGTTATCAGACAATGCTGGCGCACTACGGCTATCAGGCGGAGAAAGAAGAAGATCGCCTGGTCTCCCTGTTGTCTTACAATATCGACGGCCTGATCCTGGCCGAACGCACCCACACCCCGCGTACCCTGAAAATGCTGGCCACCGCCGGTATTCCGGTGGTTGAGCTGATGGACAGTGTCTCTCCCTGCTATGATTCCGCCGTCGGGCTGGACAACCGGCGCGCAGCATTTGAAATGACGCAGGCCATGATTGCACGCGGCTGCCGCCGTGTGATTTATCTCGGTGCGCGCCATGACGAACGGACATTCATGCGCCTTCAGGGTTATGAACAGGCCATGCGGGATGCCGGGCTTGAACCGGGTAACGTGATGACGCAGGAAAGCTCCTCGTATTCGCTGGGGGCGAGACAACTGCATCAGGTCAGAGCCGATTATCCGGATGCTGACGGGCTGTTCTGTACCAACGATGACCTTGCTATCGGCGCTGTTTTTGAGTGCCAGCGCCTCGGTATCCGTATCCCGCAGGATCTGGCAGTTGCCGGGTTCCACGGCCATGATGTCGGCCGTGTGATGACCCCGAAACTGGCGAGTGTCCTCACACCTCGTGACCTGATGGGCCGCCGTGCGGCAGAAGTTCTGCTGGCGCGTCTGCGCGGCGAACTACCGCCTCAGCAGATAGTGGATGTCGGCTTCGAATTATTACCGGGAGAGAGTATTTAACGGCTCCCGGCCCTTCCTGAAGTGACAGGAATTTCGTTTGAGATAACTGTCACAATTTATTCATCTGAAAACAGTGTTTGATTGCATTGTAACCATATCCGTTGGTAATGTTACCGGTAATAGTTACCGGTAACATATCCGGTGATAATGACCGCATAAGAGGAATTGTTATGAGTGATAGCCAAAAACCACATCACGCCTTTGTTTTGATGGGGGTTTCCGGCTGCGGAAAATCCGCTGTGGCTAACGGGATTGCGACCGGGCTGAATGCGGCCTTTCTGGACGGGGATTACCTGCATCCGCGTGCCAATATCGAAAAAATGGCGGCCGGGCACCCGCTGAATGATGCCGATCGCGAACCGTGGCTGAAAGCCATTAACGACGCGATTTTTGCTATGCAGCGGACCAATGAGCTTTCGGTGATTGTCTGTTCGGCGCTGAAAAAAAGCTACCGCGATATCCTGCGCCGTCAGAACAAAAATCTGTCATTTATCTGGCTGAAAGGGGATTTTGAGCTGATCGAAAGCCGCCTGAAAGCCCGCAAAGGGCATTTCTTCAAACCGGAAATGCTGATCACCCAGTTCGATACCTTAGAAGCACCGGACACTGCCGCAGAGCAGGATGTACAGGTGCTGGACATTCAGCCGCCGCTTGAGGATGTGATTGCGGGTGCTGTTCAGATTATCAGACAGGTTTCCGGAGGTCAGTCATGACAACATTAACCCTGGTGTTAACCGCCGCCGGGTCGGTATTACTGCTGCTGTTCCTGGTGATGGTGGCGCGGCTGCACGCCTTTGTGGCACTGATGATTGTGGCTATCGGCGCGGGGCTGTTTTCCGGCATGCCGCTGGAGCAGATCACTCAAACCATGCAGAACGGTATGGGCGGCACGCTCGGTTTCCTGGCGATAGTGGTCGCGCTCGGGGCGATGTTCGGTAAAATCCTGCATGAAACCGGCGCACTCGACCAGATAGCCGTCAAACTGCTGAATTCTTTCGGTGAAAAACGGGCGCATTACGCGCTGGGGATCGCCGGGCTTATCTGTGCTCTGCCGCTGTTCTTTGATGTGGCGATTGTCCTGCTGATCGGTGTGGTCTTCGCTGTTGCCCGCCGGACCGGCGGTAACGTGGTACGCCTTGCTATCCCGCTGTTTGCCGGTGTGGCGGCGGCTGCCTGCTTCCTGCTGCCGGGACCGACCCCGATGTTGCTGGCAGACCAGATGAATGCAGACTTCGGCTGGATGATCCTGATCGGCCTGTGTGCGGCGATCCCGGGTATGATCCTGGCAGGCCCCCTGTTCGGTAATTTTATCAGTAAATTTGTCACCCTGGAGTTGCCGGAAGATTTGACTGAACCGAGCATCGGGCAGAGTAAAATGCCGTCGTTCGGCCTGAGCCTGGCGCTGGTACTGTTCCCGCTGGTGCTGGTCGGTCTGAAAACCATCGCTGCCCCGATGGTGGATCCGGATTCAAAACTGCACGCCTGGCTGGTGTTTATCGGACACCCGTTCCTGGCGATCCTGATTGCCTGTCTGGTAGCGATTTACGGCCTGGCAATCCGCCGTGGCATGAGCCGCAATAAAGTCATGGAAATCTGTTCGGCTGCTATTCAGCCAGCCGGGATTATCCTGCTGGTAACCGGTGCCGGTGGTGTGTTCAAACAGGTGCTGGTGGATTCCGGTGTGGGTCCGGCGCTGGGTGAATCCCTGATTGGTGCGGGGCTGCCGATTGCGGCTGCCTGTTTTGTTCTCTCCGCTGCAGTCCGTGTGATCCAGGGCTCTGCAACCGTTGCCTGTCTGACCACCGTCGGTCTGGTGCTGCCGGTTATCGGTGAGCTGGGCTATTCCGGCGCACAGCTGGCGGCTCTGTCTGTCTGTATCGCGGGCGGCTCTATTGTACTGAGCCACGTGAATGACTCCGGTTTCTGGCTGTTCGGGAAATTTACCGGTGCCACTGAAGCACAGACCCTGAAGACCTGGACACTGATGGAAACCATCCTGGGAACCACCGGGGCGCTTGTCGGTATGCTGTTCTTCGCCTTCCTGTAACACTGCCGTTTTCACTCACCGGCAGCGGGTTATTAAAATCCGCTGCCGTTTTTATCACTCCCCGCCGTCTGCATAAAGCCTCCGTTTTCTCCGCCGATAGTCAATCTGTCCCCGGCGGCAATCTGCGCTATTTCCCTGAGTTGTGTTATCTGTCTTAACCGGAATCAACATGCTGAATATAATGAAAAAATGGTTTTTTCTGCAAAAGAAACAGCCCGCAATCCCCCGGGAAGTGCCGGCGGTTCTTCCGGAACCGGCAACGCGTGTGGTGATGGCAGACAGTGATGAACAGCAGTACGTTCACGGTGAGATTCTGTGCCGGCATTTGCTGGAGGGTATGGCGGCGATAGAAATTATCCGTAATTCTCTGCTGGATTCCGGCACCCGGCTTGCCGGGGAGCAGGGCACACTGGATGAAATCGCGCTGCATAACAGTGAAACATGCCGCTACATGCAGGAACTGTGCAGTGTGCTGGATGATATCAGTGAGCACGCGGATAAAGGGCTTGATTACACACAAAAGCTGATTTCAGTGCTGGGGCAGATTAATCAGAACATTAATAATATCGGGCAGCTGGCCAACCAGACGAACCTGCTGGCGGTTAACTCAGCGATTGAGGCTTCTCATGTCGGCAGCCGGGGGGCCGGTTTTTCGGTTATTGCCCGGGAAATAAAACAGTTATCCGGTGAAATTCAGGATGAAGCCGTCAATATCACCACTTTTACCGGCAAAATAAAGTCACACGCCAATGCGATTTATACGGATGCGGAAGATAATCAGAAGCTGGTGAGCAGCATCCGCGCTATCGCGGCTCAGGCGGAAGGTCGCTTACAGAGTATGATCACCAGCTCCTCGCGGATGGCGGCGATCATCCGGTTTGTGGCGGTGCAGCAATTTCTCAATACCGTCAAACTGGATCATGTTATCTGGAAAGGGGATATCTACCGCCGCCTGCTGGACGGAAACACGGATTTATCGGTTAATGACCACACACAGTGCCGTCTCGGCAAATGGTATTACGCGGACGAAGGACAGCGGTTTACCGGCCATGATGCCTACCGGAAACTGGAAAGGCCGCACCGGCTGGTGCATCTCTCCGGGCGCCTGGCGCTGGAAGCCCGGACGAAGGGCTCACTTCATGATGAAGAACTGCATTTGTCGGCAATGGAAAATGCCAGCCGCGAAGTGATTGAAAATATTGATGACCTGCTGGTATCGATCAGTTACTGAAAGAAAAACCCCCGGAATCCGGGGGGCTGAGTGAACATCGCTGTCGGGTAAACGGGCGGTGTTTCAGAGGTGGTGATGGAAAAACTCACTCAGTTCAGAGCGGGTGGGGGCACCGTCAGAGCCCGGGCGGCTGACCACAATGGCCGCCACCGCATTACCGGTCCGTACGGCATCCGTGAGTGGTTGTCCGCAGGCCAGTCCGGCGAGAACGCCGGCGCAGTGACTGTCTCCGGCGGCAATGGTATCGGCCACCGGCACCTTGTACGCCGGGATTCTGACGGGTTGTTGTCCCGGCTGACACACCACGGCGCCTTCTTTATCAAAGCGGGCAATCAGCGGCAGGCCGTAGCTGTCGGCAAATGCCTGCGCATCGTCTGTCTGTATCTCAGACTGTTTTCCGCCCTGCGGATTGAGCTGCGCCAGCTCATCACGGTTGACGGTCAGCAGCGGCTTTTTCGCCAGCAGCTTTTCAATAAAGTCCGGATCAATGTCCCGCAGACGCGGACCGAAATCCGCAAACAGGGTTTTATCCGCACTCTGCGCCAGCAGCCAGTTGCGCAGCGGCGCGCTTTCCGGACTGACCAGCTCGTAACCGGAGACATAAATCAGGGCATTGTCCGGCACCGGAATTTGTGCCAGCAGCGCCTCGCTCCAGTGCTGCTCACAGCCTTCGATGGTGATGAATGTGCGTTCTTTGCTTTCCTCCACCAGCGCCAGACACCAGCCGTTATCGTGCGTCGGATGGCGCAGCAGAACCGGCAGGTTTTCCTTTTCCATCGCGGCAGTGACCTGTTTTCCCCAGCTGCCGTTTCCGGCAGGAATGCCGTTGACCGGCGCAATACCAAGACGGCTCAGCGCGCGGGCGACATTAAAGGCACAGCCGCCGATCTGCTGCCCGAGCGGCAGGGCACTGATATCATCCCCGCTGCGCGGCAGTGCATTCACTTCCAGCATCACATCGCCGAAAGCCGCGCCGATAACCACGACCGGGCGCTGCGGTGTCAGTAACGTTACATCCATCAGTTCCGTTTAACCCCGTACCGGTTTCATCATCAGTGTCAGGCGGTACGCCGCCATGCTCACCAGGAAGGAGACAAACAGCCCCAGACTGGAATTTTCAAACACACCGGTGGCAAACGGCCCGTTAATAAAGCCGGTGTTGGTGACCAGCAGCCCGGCAACCGAGCCGCCGAGCCAGCACAGGAAGGTCGGCCAGATAACCCCGGTGTCGCCGTAGAGTGAAACCTCGTCGTAACCGGCGGTTTTATGTTTGCAGTAATAATCAGTGATAAAAATCGCCGCCCAGGATGCGAGGAACAATCCGCAGAAGACCAGGAATGAAATAAACGGCCCGAGGAAATCACCGGAAACAAACAGAACATAAATTGCGATCGCCAGCACAATCACGCCATCAAGAGCAACGGCGGTGCGCTGTTTGAGTTTGATCCCCATACTCAGAAGATTGAGACTGGCGGAATAGAGGCTGAGTACCGCGATAGTGACAATCCCGGCCACCGCAGCAGCCAGATACGGCACCGCCATCCAGGACGGCAGCAGCCCGCCGATTGCGGCAATCGGGTTCTCTTCCGCTGCCAGATCAGGCAGTTGCGCGGTCAGCAGAATACCGGTCAGGATCAGAAGCAGCAGAGGAAGCGCGGCTCCGCCGACCACCGAGCCGAAAATACGGCTGTGGGATGAGGACGGGCTCTGGTCGCGGCTGTAATCCGCCCCGGCAATCGCCCAGCTGATCCCGGTTCCGGCGGCGATAATGGACACCGCAGGCAGGAAACCGGTGATCCAGTTACCGGAAGGACGGCTGAACAGCGCCTGCCAGTCTGCGGTCGCCAGCAGCCAGAGCACGACAAACAGGGTCATTGCCCCGAAAATCCGCGTGATCCATTTCTGCATCAGCAAAACGGTGTTCTGCCCGAGAATACTGACCAGCACCGTCAGTCCGCCGAACAGTATCAGCGCGATGGCGGTCATCAGGTGTCCGCTGCCCAGCCCGATGGCGGTGAACAGCGCCGCCAGTGTCAGGGTGCCGGTGATGATATTCACCGCTTCCCAGCCCATCAGGTTAAACCAGCAGAAAGCTGTCGGCGCGATATTGCCGCTTTTGCCAAAACTGGCGCGGGAAAGGGTGAGTGTGGTGGTGCGGCCGATTTTACCGGCGATACTGGTGATCCCCACTAAAATAAAGGAGGCGACACCAACCACCGCCGCTAAAACCGACTGAAAGAAGGAAAGTCCGAACGACACAATAATCGCGCCGTAGACCACGCCGAGGATGCCGATATTGGCGGCACACCAGACAAAAAACAGCTCGGCGGGTTTTTTGGTCTGCCGGGAAGGCGGGATCAGGCCGATCCCCAGTTCTTCGATGGTCGGATCGGTTTTGTTCAACGCTGAAGGGACAGATTGCTGACTCATGACATCATCCTGTTCGTCGCGGCATACTCCTGTCTGAACTGTGCCAGACGGCGGGCATACGGCGTAAAATCGATATTATTTGTATGATTTATCAATGCGATACTGTCAGCATCAAAACTGTCAATGCCGTGAATTGCGCCGCAGATGGCCGTCGCCATGGCACCGATGGTGTCCGTGTCGCCGCCCAGATTTGCAGCCAGTACCGCACAGCGTACGGGATTGGTGTTGGCTAAATCCGCGAGTGCAATCGCACACGGGATAGATTCAATATTATCCATACCGGCGCCGACTATCTCATAGAGATCGGTCAGTGCCTGCTCTTCGTCCGTGCGCCCGCGGACCACATTGAGGGCGTACATAATTCTCCGTCCCAGCAGCGGGCTGAAGGTGGACTCAAACCGGCGCTGAACAGTGTCAGCCAGCGGTATGACAGCCTGTTTTATCGCAGACCAGTCAGTGCCCTCAACAGCCAGACTGACGGCCCGCGCAATCACAACAGCACCGGCAATGGCGATATCGGATTTGTGGGTCGGCAGACAGGAGAGCCTGACCTGCTCAATAAAACGATCTGTATTATATGATGGCATCAGGCAACCGACGGGCGCGACACGCATCGCGGAACCGTTGGTCACACCATTTGCCTCTATTTTATCTAAAGGTATTCCCTGGTGTATGGCATTCAGCGCAGCTTTTGATGTCGGCCCCAGAATATTTTTTTCAAACGCGTTTATCCGGGTGGCCCACGCCATTATGTGGCGGGCGATCGTCTGCGGGACGACAGCACCGTGCTCCTCAATAATGGCATCCATCAGGGCAACACACTGACTGGTGTCATCGGTAAATTCCCCGGCAACAAACTCGTTGGCGGCAATATTCTCCTCAGGGCCCGGCAGGAAAGTATCAATCCAGCCGAAGTGCTGACGGACCCGGCTCTTCGGCCAGAGTTCCGACGGCATGCCCATGGCGTCCCCGGTTGCCTGCCCGTAAAGACAACCGAGAATACGTTTTTCTGTCACATTTAACGGGACTGCTGCTGATTGTGTCATTTATTATTATCTGGACTGGTGTTGAATGAATTAAGAACAACAAATCATATTATTGGTATAAAACTGCTGTGGAGCCTTTGTCTTTATAGAGTATATAATAGACGACAAATAAGTCCAGTTGTAGTCCAGTTGAATTGATTTTAATCAGTATGTGATAGCGGACACAAAAGTTGCTACACTGTTTTCAGCCGTTATCCGCAGCATGACAGGAACCTATTTGTGGAACATGATTTTCTCACTTTTTTACAGCACAGGCTTGATCAGCAATCTACTGTTCCGTTATATCTTCAGCTAAAACAAGGGATTGAGGAAGCCATCACACAAAAGCAGCTGACGCATGGTTGTGTTCTGCCGTCTGAGCGCCGTTTGTCGCAGTCGCTGGGGGTATCCCGCGTTACAGTGGTAAAGGCACTGGACTTACTGCTGAAACAGGGGCTGGTGGTGAAACATCACGGCAAAGGCACGCAGATTAATCTGCCGGTGCAGTACAACCTGTCCGGCGGCGGTTTTTCCGCGCAGGCCGCCGGCAGCGGCAAGGTGTCCAACCGCTGGCTTATTCGTCAGCTGGACTCTGTGCCGGACTCACTGGCCCCGGAACTGGAATTATCCGCAGGTGATACGATGGCGGTGATCAAACGTGTCCGGCTGGTGGATGATATTCCGGTCTCACTGGAAACCATGTTTATCCCGGAGGCGTTTCTGCCGCGTCCTGATCTGCTGGACGGTTCTCTGTATGCGCACTGGCTGGCGCAGGGAATTGAGCCGGATGTGCAGGAATATGCTCTCTCTATCTGTCACCCGACCGCGGAGGAGGCAAAACTGCTTTCTATTCCGCCTACAGCCTCACTGATGAAAATTATCCTCAGAAGCCGCGACAAGCTGGGCAGGGTGCTGGAGTACGGTACGGCTATCTGCCGCAGTGATTTTTATCATTTCCACTTTACGGTAAAAGCCTGAAAGCAAAAAAAGCACTGTAAAAACAGTGCTTTTGTTTATATTACGTTACTGTTTATCAGGCCATCGCAGTGATGGTTTTATTCAGAAACGCATTGGCGAGGGTGTCTGCGGTGAGGGTTTCATTAGTGTTCGCCGCCAGATCCCACAGGCCGACCTGGCCGTCACGGTTGAGCGTCACAATGTAACGGCAGCCGGACTTCAGCGCATTGCTGTGCTGACGCTTCAGTTTGGCACTGGTGAAATCATTGAGGATTTTATATTGCGGCAACTGATGGCGCAGTGTGTTAGCCAGTAACAGCGCTTCCACATTCTGTGCCGGATCTTCATAAGTCACCACGATATCCGGTTGATTCACAATCTCTTTATCCAGGCCGAGGGTCTGGATCAGCAGTAACAGCCGTTCGATCCCGATAGCAAACCCGGAAGCCGGTAACTGTTTGCCACTGAATAATTCAACCAGACCATCGTAACGGCCGCCGCCGCAGACTGTCCCCTGTGAACCCAGCTCTTCTGTGATCCACTCAAATACGGTACGGGTGTAGTAATCCAGTCCGCGGACCAGACGCGGGTTGACCACATAAGCAATGTTTTCACTGTCCAGCAGACGGCGCAGATCATCAAAGTGCTGTTGTGATTCCTCACCGAGGAAGTCCAGCAGGCGTGGTGCCGCTTCAATCATCTCCTGCATGTCCGGGTTTTTGCTGTCCAGGATACGCAGCGGGTTGGTTTCCAGACGGCGCAGGCTGTCCTCATCCAGCAGCGCTTTGTGCTGCATAAAGTAATTCACCAGCTGCTGACGGTGCTCTGAGCGCTCTTCCGGTGTCCCGAGGGAGTTAATCTCCAGGCGGACGTGTTTATCCACGCCGAGCGCCTTAAAGATATCTTTCACCATAAAGATAAGCTCTGCATCCACATCTGCCCCCGGCATGCCGAAGGTTTCCACCCCGAACTGGGTGAACTGGCGCAGACGACCTTTCTGCGGACGCTCATAACGGAACATCGGGCCCTGATACCACAGGCGCTGCGTGGTGTTGTAGCACATGTTGTTCTCAATCACGGTCCGGACGCAACCACTGGTACCTTCCGGACGCAGGGTGATGTGCTCGCCGCTTTTATCGAGGAAGTTATACATCTCTTTTGAGACGATATCGGTGGATTCACCGACCGCGCGCTCAAACAGGGCAACCGGTTCCAGAATCGGCAGCCTGACCTCCTGATAGCCGTAGCGGGAAGTGATATTCCGGATCCGGTTTTCCAGCCACTGCCAGACCGGTGTTTCTTCCGGAAGCACACTTCTCATCCCTCTGATTGACTGAATCTTTTCCATTTTTAGTCCTCTATATACAGTTTCTCTGTGAGAAATTCCGGCTGTCATCATTGTCAGCCGATAACGCCATCTCAGCGGTCTGCTCAGCGCAGATCCCCGGGATGTACGACAGGGCGAGCCCGGGACGGGGATCAGTAGTGTTTTTTTCGCGGCGCATAATAAAAAACAGATACAGCGGAATGGTAAACATCTGCAGCACCATGCCCCAGAACAGCGGTTTGGTGCCGGCGCCTGTCAGCGCGACCATAATGAATCCCAGACCAATCAGGCTCAGAGTGGCGTAAATAATAAAGGTGCGCCCGTACTGCATTTTTTTGGCGATCATAGCGATCGGCAGGGAAATTACAGCAAACGCATACGGGATCAGACTGGCGGAGACCGCAAGAATAATGATATTGCGGAACTGCTGTTCCAGGCTTGGTGAGATGGTGAGCAGCAGCACAGCGCTCATCATCCCGGCGGTACAAATCAGCCCTTTATACGGCACGCCGTGGCGGTTCACATCTGCAAAAAAACGCGGGAATGTGCCTTCTTCCGCCGCAGAGCGGGGAACTTCAGTCTGTAAAATCTGCCAGCCCGGTAATGCACCGAAGCAGGCAATAATGGCGAGCGCAGAGATAATCTGTCCCGCATGTTCGCCCCACAGATAACGGGCGGTATCCGCAAATGGCGCGGTGGAGTTAACAAGCTGTTCGTGGGGCAGGATCCCCATCATGACATTGGTGGAACTGAGATAGCAGGCGGCAGCAATAACCAGCCCGATAATGGTTGCCAGCGGAATATTGCGGTGCGGATTAGTCACCTGGGCGGATGAAACCGACGCGGATTCGATCCCCAGATAGCCCCACAGCGAAATCGCGGCAGCGGCAAAAATAGCATCTGTGTTACTGGTCTGAGTAACATTAAAACTGGTGATATAACGTGTGTAATCAAAACTGGTCCAGCCGAAAATGCTGATGCTCAGAATAACGGTGAGCATACAAAGGCCGGTAAAAATCTGCGCATAGCCGACGACTTTTGCGCCCTGCAAACCCAGCAGAACGAAAGCCCAGAGAATAATAATTGCGGTAATAGCGGCGTAAAGCGGAGTGTGAAGCTGCGGAAAGAAATAAGAGAGATAACCGACACCGGAGATCAGTAAGGCACAGTTGCCTATCCAGGTCGAAAGCCAGTAAAAAAGTGATGTCTGTAACCCGATATACTGCCCGAATGTCCGGCCGATATTGGCAATCACACCGCCTTTACAGGGGGAGATTTCACCGGTCTTGGCGAACACCAGCGCCAGTGCCAGCACGCCGCAGAAGGTCAGCAGTCCGCCCCACAGCGCGATGGATCCGATATGCGCGAGGGAGGAGGGTAACATAAACACGCCGCTTCCCATCATATTGGAAGCCGTCATAATGATCAGGGCTGTCAGGCCCATGCGGTGGGTGGATTTACCATTGGGAACCATACCATTTTGTCCTCACAGAAATACTCCAGCTGCGGATGAGGGAGCAAAGAATCTCACGATCAGAGAACTGAGCCGTGTTTTTTGGTCTTTTTTCTTGCATCATCCTGTGTCGCTGTATAGGTTAGAGAGCGTTGCCGGCAGGATTGGCGTCTGCGCCGGCAACGAACCGTAAGGGGGCAGTGGATAATTACCACTGCCTTTTTTTATGCCGCGTGTAAGTTAAAATCCGCGATAACGTCGTCGATCAGTTTGTCGATCTGCGCAGTATCGAGGTGGTGCGCGGTGGTGATCAGGTGAGCCACGTCGCCGGACGTTGCCAGGCAATGTTCTTTCCAGACGCGTTCTGACGGGCAAGGGAACACAACAGTGATGGAGTTTTTGTTGCGCCATGCATTGATACCGGCTTTCTGCATACGGTCAACAGCGTACTGAGCCATATCCAGACTGCGGGTGATGCGGCGTTTCCATTCCTCAGTTGAGTGAGAACGGATAGCTTCCCACAGCATCAGTGGTGTGTGACCGTTACGTGAACCGGTGATGGTTTTGTCGTGTGCGGAGATGTAGTCGATTTCAACAGAAATACGATCCACGTTTTCTTTCTTCGCAACAACGATACCGCAAGGGATTGGCGAACCAATCATTTTGTGGCCGGAAACACCGATTGAGTCGATACCGTCAGCAAAAGTGAATGGCTGTGCATCATCAACGAATGGCAGGATCATGCCGCTCAGTGCCGCATCAGCGTGCAGGTAGTAATCTTCACGTTTGATACCGGCTGCTTTCAGGCGTTTCTGGATTTCAGCGATATCATCAATAGCACCGCGGACAGTGGTACCGATGTTAGCGAAGATGATCGGATGCGCTTCTTTATCATCAGCGATTTTTTTCATCAGATCGTCATAGTCGATTTCGCCGTTTGGCTGAGATTCAACAACCTGAGATTTGATACGCAGTAATTTAACGATTTTCGCAACGGAATAGTGAGTATCTTTTGAATAGTACAGGGTACCGTCAGGGAAGATTTCACGGCCCAGGTAGCAACCGAACATGTTACCTTCGGTACCGCCGTTGGTCACATAACCCCAGCTTTGTTCAAACGGAATTTTGAACAGGTCTGCGAAATACTCCATCACTTCTTTCTCGAAATCGAAAGAGTTCAGCAGGTAGTTGCAATATTCGCCCCAGTCGCCGCAGTTGTTGATGGAGAAACGTAAGAAACGTTCCAGGTTGGTGTAATCGAAATCCGCTGATTCAGGATAGCCGATGTTGAAATACTGGTTTTTTACGCAATAAGCCCAGAATGCATCAAGTTTGTTTTGATCATTGATAGACAGAGTCATACTTAATTACCTCTTGTTTTTCAAAAGTTAAGACTGTGAAGCGGAGCTGATCACGCTTTGTGTTGTTCGTCGTTGATGTACAGAATCTCGTTGCCTTTTTTCGCACGGCCGGCGGCCACGAAGCTGAACAGCGGGATAGTGATGGACATCATGACCAGACCCCAGAACATAGAATCAGAACCGGAACCTAACAGGGCAAAGACACAGTAAATGATGCCGATAACCACCAGGACGTTATAAAAAATGAAGGTACTGCCGCGGTTCATTTTTTTGGAAACCATGATGATTGGCAGAGAAATCAGTGCATACATGTATGGCAGCAGAGATGCGAAGACAGACATCAGGATGACGATTTCGAACTGTTTGGCCAGGTTTGGTGACGCGGTCATTAACAGCACCAGGCTCATCAGCACACCGGTGAAAATCAGGCTTTTCATCGGAACGTCATTTTTGTTCACATCAGAGAAGAATTTAGGGAACAGACCCTGATCGGCACCGGCACGCGGACCTTCAGACTGCAGGATTAACCAGCCGGAGATAGAACCGAAGCAGGCGATGATACTCAGGATAGAGGCAACAGTACCGGCAGTTTCACCGAACATGTAACGGGCAGCATCCGCAAACGGCGCAGCAGAGTTGACCAGTTCTTCATGCGGAACCAGACCCATGATAACGGTGCAGCTGCCGACGTAGCAGACTGACGCAATCAGCAGACCATACACGGTGGCACGCGGTACAGTGTATTCCGGTTTGTCCACCTGACCGCTGGAAACCACAGCAGATTCAACACCCAGGAAGCCCCACAGTGCGATAGACGCTGCAGTGATAATGGCTGTGGTATCGCTTTTACCGGTACCGTTATAAACCTGAGAGAACATCTGCGGATCGAACCAGAACCAGCCGATTACACCGACACCCAGAACAACAACCAGCATGCAGCTCGCAGTGAATGACTGCGCACGGCCGGCGACACGGGCACCGAAGCTGGCTAATACCACGAAGCCCCACAGAATCGCGATAGCAACGACGCTGCCGATAGCAGGGTTTTTCAGTTCAGGGAAGAAGTAGCTGAGGTAACCGACACCGGCAACCAGCAGGGCGACGTTACCGACCCAGGCACTGATCCAGTAACAGACAGTGGTCTGGAAACCGATAAACGGACCGAAAGCATCGCTGGCGTAAGCCACGATACCGCCGTTACGCGGTGTGATAAGACTGGTTTTGGCGAAAACTAATGCTAATGCGATAACACCAATGATTGTAAATAACCACCCCCATAAGGAGATGTAACCGACGCCCGCGAGGTTAGTCGGCAGCATGAACACACCGGAACCCATCATATTTGATGCGGTTACCAGGGTCAGCGCGACCACCCCCATTTTATGGGCGGAACTGGCACTCATGTTTCCCATAATGCTTTTCCTGTAATGATTGTTTAATTGGAAAGGTGCACCCGATGACAATTACCGAGATACGGGAAACTTAATTTTTAAATGTCGTTCTAAATTTGATATCGATCAAAAAAAACAGCGCTTCTATAACAGTTTCAGCTGAAAATGAATATTTTATGTGCCGTTTTGCAGTAAGTGACTCTGTCCCCCTTTTTTGACGTGAATAATCTGACTTCTGGTGTGGTTATTATTTTACTTTTGTCATTCGTTAATTAACAAAGCAGGTAAGTAAAAAATAAATATACTTTTTTCAATACGATAAAAAAGAATGGCATTCAAAAATAAAAACAGGTTTTATGATATGAGTTAAAATAATAAAACCGGTTTTATATTATATTACTCATTAGATAAATTTATTATTTTTAGCGATTGGAGCGCTGACCTATGCCAAGAAGAGAGCGCCTTTATTTCCCGGGATTACCACAGCTGATTAAACTTAACGGACACAATCATGAAAAACTCTTTCAGGAAGAGAATGATTACGCCCGCTTTCTGACCTGTGTGGACAGGTCTTTAGAATCATACAATTGCGAGCTTCATGCCTATTCACTTCAGGCGGATACGGTATTGTTGCTGCTGACACCAAAATCAAAAGAAGATTTAAGCCGCTTTATACAGCACATCGGACGCCAGTATGTTCCTTACTACAATAATAAATATCAGCGTACCGGGGCATTATGGGACCGGCGTTATAACAGCTGCCTTATTGAAGCAAACTCCTATTTTCTTTTGGTCTCTCAATATGTTGATACCTTCACATCCGACCAGTCGGAATATAATGACAAACATAACTTAAATTATTCCAGCTACGGTCATAACACCGGGGAATGTACTATTCCGAGAATGACTGAACATCAGTGTTATTTGCAATTAGGTAAAACACCGGAAGAGCGCGGGATCCATTATCAGCATTTTTTATATACCACTATCAGCCAGTCTGTTATTGAGCGTATTCAAATCTGTCTGAATCAGAATTGCGTACTGGGCACCAATCAGTATTGCCAGAAACTGGAATTTGAAGTGAACCGGACAGTGCGCCCGCATCAGAGCGGACGGCCGCGCAAGCATTACAGTAATGATGTGGCGGACTGGATCTGGCTGGAAAACCGCGCCTCGAAGCTGCTGGCACGCTACTGCTATCAGGAGATTCGCTTTCCGGTGCTGGAATACTGGGATGACCATATGAAGAATGCCGCGGCGTTCGCGGATGATAACCATAACGGTCCCAAACTCAACTGCAGCCACCCGGCACTGCTGCGCGGTGAGGGTACGATGGGCTGTCTGCGGGTAATTGCACAGCACCAGCGTTTACAGTCAAAAAGCAAATTATGGTATATCGGTGCGATGTTCCGCAATGTGGCCGGGCAGAAACAGGACTTTGAACAATATCACCAGATCGGTGTGGAAGCGTTCGGCTACGATAATATTGATATCGAGCTGGAACATATTTTAATGCAGTATGATTTTTTCAGCTCATTGCACCTCACGCCGTACATTGAATTAAAAATAAATACCGCCGGCAGCGAAGAAGAATTCAGCCGGTTTCGTCAGGCACTGAGAGAGTATTATCAGCCGTTTCTGCCATTCTTTGAGGAGCCGTGGCTGGTTAAACTGAAAGAGAAACCGGAGCAGTTATTATCCACACCGCACAAGCTGCTGGATATCGTTAATAAAAAAGCGCCCCGGCTCAGTGAGTTTCTCTCTGAGGCTTCCGCTGCCCGCTTCCGCCAATTGCTTGAATCCCTCAACCGCCTGAAAATTCCGTACAGTGTGACGCCGGGACTGTATCCGGTGAATAATTACTGTCACACCCTGTTTGAATGGCGCACCACGCATCCTGACAGCCATGATGAGCTGTTATGCCGCGGCGGCCGTTATGATGCCAGTGCGTCGCATCTGCTGGATAAACAGGTGGCGGTCAGCGGTTTTGCATTTATGCTCGACCCGATTATTTTCCTGATCCGTAAATGTCACAAACAACTGCTGCGTCAGAACGCGACCGATGTGGTGCTGATCCCGGAAAACACCCGTGCCGCCGGGCATGCGCTGATGGTCGGCCGCCGTCTGCGGACACTGTTCCCGCATTTCACCATTAAAAATGACTGCTCGGGGATGCGGATCAGTACCTGCCGCAAGAATGCGGAGCGCAACGGCAGCCGTTTTATCATTGTGGTGCCGTCAGAGGATGACAAAGCACTGGAGCTGACAGATAAAGATAACGGAATGATTCAGTTTGTGAATGAGAATGCCATGATCGGCGTGCTGGGACACAGCGTAAACTGCTGAGGGAAGAGGATCCGCAGATAATCAGCTTATCTGCGGATAACCGGTTACTGCTGGCTGAGCAGAGATTCCAGTGCGTTATAGAGTGCTGTTGCGCTCTTTTCATAACCCGGACCGGAGAGATGGACTTTGTCCGGCCGTGCCAGGTCACGCAGTACCCAGCTGTTAATTGCACAGTCGCCGCCCATGAACTGCTGCCAGTCCCAGTAGAGCAGACCTTCGCTTTTTGCCACAGACTGCTGGATCCGCATGACATTGTGCAGATTGGCAGGCTGCTGTGAGCGGCAGTCAGGCGCGGTTTTGTTTTTGATACTGTCACCCGGGCCGACCAGCAGGATCACCGCATCCGGCATGTTGCTGCGGATACTGCGCACCACATTGGTCAGCTGCTGACGGTAGAGATCCAAATCCAGCGTGTCATTAAAGGCTTCATTGGTACCGTAAGCCAGGATCACCATTTCCGGATCGGTCTGTGCCAGGGTATTCACCCACTGAGACTGCCATTTTCCTGTCATGGCAATCGTCGCGCCGTTGATACCGACAGACGAAAGCATCACGCCCGGATGGTTGCGGGTGATAAACCAGCCGCCGATATTCAGCGGGCTCTGCTCATTCGCGGTGATTTCTGCCGGGAAGGTCACCGGCACACTGTCAGAAAAACGCCACTCTGAGGACGGTGCCAGGTTCAGCGTGCCGCCTTTACCGCCGCGTACCGCAACGGAGGCCGGGTAGCCGGTCTGGTACAGCACCTGCATGTCATACTGATAAGAGGACGGATTGCGCTCTTTCATGGTCAGGGTGCTGTGTGAGGTCAGCGGCGAAATAATAAAACCGCCGAGCGGGAAGTTGGGTGCATCATCTTTCCGGCTGGTCAGGAATGACCACTGTTTTTTCGGCTCGGTGAAGACAAAATTTGCCGTGCGCTGTCCGGCGATAATGCTCGGCGGCACAAAACCGATCCCCGCATTGCCGTAACGCGCCTGAAATTTGTCACGCAGCGTGCCGGAGAAAAAATCTGCTGCCGTATGGGAATCGCCAATCTGGACAATATGAACACGCGCGGACGGATCCCGCAGGCGGTGCGCCAGGCGGCTGAGGTTCGGATCGCCGTAGTTGGTCAGATCATTACGCGACACCGGCGGCGGTGTCTGAGGCTGTATCCACTGTTTATCCGAATCGTTCTGGCAGGAGAGCAGGGAGAGCGCTGCAACAAACAGGGCTCCCGCACCGGCCAGTTTAAGGTGCCACGACGGGCGTTTTTGTTGTTTCATCATGTGTTTCTGTTTTTTCCTGCGCCGCCGGGGTTTCCTCCGGCGCAGCATTAAATTTAATCAGATCAAATACCGTGTCAGCGATGGCTTTCTGACCTTTGTAGGTAAAGTGAATACCGTCGCCGCTGCGCAGCTTGATAGTGCTGCTGCCGTCACCGGGGTAATCTGAATAGATCTTATCCTGATATTTGAAAATGGTATTCGCGGACAGCCAGATTTCACCGGCATTGTTAATTTCCGACTGATAGACCCCGCTCAGATAGTGTACACCATCTGACAGCTTGTCTTTGCGCATATTCGGCGGTCCTATCCATATGACGTCCACATCCTGTATCCGGGCCGTTAACAGAATATCCTGAATCCGTTTACGGTACTGCGCCTCCCACTCCGGAGACATGAAGCGCAGATAGCGCCCGCCGCCTTCCGGCGGCATGTCCCACGGGTCATTCGGGCCGAGGAAAACTACCATCAGGCGGATATCCGGGTTGGCTGCCAGCGTGGTTTTGATAGTTTCCGGCCAGTTGAAAAACTTCGGATACGTCAGGCCGGTACTCTGTTTGCTGAGGTTGATGCTTTCAATGCCGTAGGTTTTGGCCAGACGGGATTGTAACACAGGTGCAACGCCCTGCATGAGGGAATCGCCCACGAAGAAAACTTTATCACCGGCTTCCAGATCAATAATTGATTTCGGTGTTTTTTTCGTCAGAATGTGTTCCGCAACCTGTTCCGGGTTCAGTTTCAGCACAGAATTGCCGATCGCCGGACGCTCCCGGTTCAGCAGCTCAGGGAAGGTCACAGACAGTGCAGCAGCCGGATAACGGTAGCCGTTGATAAAATGCAGCCCGACCTGAAACTCCTCCGGAAACGCGGTATTGCCGGGGACAGCCTCTTCCGCTTCCTCAACAATATGGTTGCCCTGTGCATAGGTCCACAGCGTCTCTCCGGCCGCCACCACGCCTTGCTGAAGGTAACCCCCCAGATCCCACGCATAATGCCCCTCCAGCTTCGCCCACGGCGCAGGCTGGTGGTAGGTCTGCTCCCAGTAACGGGCCAGCGGGTTCTGGTTCAGCCAGACCAGTGCCACGGTTGCGGTCAGCACAATAAAGACGACCTTCAGTGCCCGCTCGAGATTTTCTGTAAAATCAAAAATTCGCATAGATAAAACCCGGCATTCCTGAAGGAGAGAAAATAAAGACCAGCGTCATAAAGAGCGCAAGCGGTAAAGGATACCAGATCCATGAGATCCGCTGGTAATAGTGTCCGGCGCGGTGATACAGGCTGACACACAGCGGATAGATAAACAGCAGCAGCCAGAAGGCGATAATCAGCGGCGCACTGGCCATCACTGAGGCAATAAAGCCGTCAGCGGTCAGTTGCGTCAGCATGGTGACAGCATCACTGAGCGTGGCGCTGCGGAAGAAAATCCAGGTCAGGCAGAGCACATGGAAGGTGAAAATCCGGGCGGTCCAGACCCCGGTTTTCTGCCACAGGGTTTCCGCAGGTTCTGTGCGCGGCGGCAGCAGTTTGTGTTTGATATTCATCAGCACAATACCCAGGCCGTGCAGTGCACCCCAGATGATAAACGGCAGCCCGACACCGTGCCAGATCCCTGAAATCACCATCGCGATAAAAGCATTGAGGTTCATCCGCAGCCAGCCCTTGCGGTTACCGCCGAGCGGGATATAAATATAATCGCGGATAAAGGTCGACAGACTGATGTGCCAGCGCGCCCAGAACTCTTTGAGGTTAGTGGCAAGATACGGCGCACTGAAGTTCAGCGGTACCCTGAAACCAAGCAGCATGGCAATCCCGGTCACCAGGTTGGTATAACCGGAGAAGTTAAAATAGATATTCCAGGCATAGGCGTACACCGCCACCAGAATCTCACCGGCGCTGTAGTTGACCGGCGAACTGAAGACAGGGTTGGCAAAGTTTTCTGACAGATAAGCACTGAATAAAAACAGCTTCACCATCGCGAGGGTGATCAGCAGCAGGGCTTTTTTGTAATCAATAATTTCCCGCGAGGCTGCCTGTACTTGCGGCATAAATGCTTTGGCACGGTTTATCGGTCCGGCGACAATGCTCGGGAAGAAGCAGAGATAGAGCACCACATCCAAAAAGGGGGCTTTTTCAATCTCTTTGCGGCAGACCGACACCACATAGCTGACAGAATGGAACGCGTAGAAGGATAACCCCAGCGGTGCCAGCACGGAGAGCACCGGAAGTTCAACCTCCACACCGGCCTGCAGCAGTGCGCTCTGCAGAGATTCCTGCATAAATCCGTAGTATTTGAATACCGTAAAACAGCCGATGATCCCCGCTGCCAGCAGGCTGTACACTGCGCGGGCGGACAGGCGGCTGCTCAGGACATTGGTCAGCAGATAAATAAACAGGGTATAACCGGCCAGCACATACGCGAAGCTTGCCTGAAATGAAAAAACAAACAGGTAACTTGCCGTAATTAATAGGATATTCTGTAAACGGGTCTTTTTTTGACAGAGCCAGTAAATCAGAAAAAAAGCAGTAAAGGAGGCAAGAAATTCAAATGAAAAGAAATTCATATCAGGCTCTGTGCAGGCTTGTTGAAAATGTCATAATTAGCGTGCTGAGTATAATATAAGTTATCAACCACGATTCAATAAGAATGATGAGAAGCCATAAAAAAACCCGCGTAATACTCAGATTAACGCGGGTTTTCAGGTGTCTGTTACGGTGAACAGAACGATTATGAGTTTTGGGCGACCTTCTGTGCCGATGTGATCAGTGTTTTGTTACTGTCATACATCTGGCGGAGGTAACGGTTATAAGCATCTCCCTTCTGCGAATAACCTTCCAGCTGACTGATAAGTTCCGGTGTGCTCAGTGAGTCATCATCACCCAGACGCTGTTTTGCCCTTTCTGAACGCAGTGAATTATAAGCACGATGCGTATTCAGATTCTTCATGTAAGCAGTGACACTATCCTCAATAGTGCTGTACGCGTAGTAGCCCTGAACCTGTCCGGCTTTGGCACTACAGCCCCGTCCGCAACGCATACCAAAAAGGTTATTGTTGGACTGAGCCAGTTTTGATGTTCCCCAGCCTGACTCGGTTGCCGCCTGTGTGGCAACGAAGTGGGTGGGCAGGATATCGACACGGCTCAGCAGCGCGTTCCAGTTGGTGCGCTTAGGCGAGCTGCATGTCATATCATAGCTCCGGCAAAGCTTTCCGAGCTTTGCAATATCACTCTGTGACCAGTGTTTGGCATTCCGGCGTTCCAGTAACCAGGTGCGGTCATTCATGATTTCGCGATTCACTTTGTCAATCGCAGGGACAATGGCATTTAAAAACGCTTTCTTACGGGGTGTACCTGACGCGTATTTCTTCAAATCAGGCAGCGTTTTTTGCAGCTGCTTGTTTTGATGCGAATACGGCAAGCTTGTCGTGGTACTGGTTGAGGCAAAGCCCGAACCGGTAAAGAATAGTAAAATCAAGAAAGCGAAGACTGCATTTGTCCTCATCGAAAGAGAGGGCATTGCTTTTTCCTCGTTTTATTGTCTGAACAAAAATCGAACGAATACTAGCAAAATAGAAAAACCAAGGCCAGCCTTATTATCCATCGTTTAATATTAATCGGGTATGTTTTGACAGGATAAAATTCTGTTTTATGATTTTATGTATGTCTATTAGTAAGTTAAAACGGGCATCAAACGGCTGCGGATTTTAGCAAAAATGGCGGAATTATCCGGAAAATTAATGTTTTTTACGCAGTGTCCTGCCCGGTTTTCACTTTTTCCTGCGGTTTTTACCGGCCATTTTTATCAGAATTTATGATTAGTAGTACTCGAAATTGAGGATTGCCGTGGTATTGATGCGACCTGCACTGAGCCGGGCAGCATCATAGACGTAGTAATACGCCCAGAGATTAAAGCCGTTATTTACTTCAATAAATTTGTCCTTTCCCCATTCAAACAGATAGGAATCCGCACGCGGCTGCCGTCCCGGCGGGTTGATCACCAGTGCACTGTTGTCATTGGTATCCGCATAACGGCCGACGCGGATCCCCACCCCCTGTGCTGCACCCTGCGAGGTATCAATGAGGGTTTTCATATCCCGCAGCCAGACCTGGTTGCTGGCCAGATAGGCTTTTACCGGACGGCTGGTGCGGCCGTTCAGACGATCCCGGCAGGAGATATCCAGATGGAAACGTGTCATTCCGGCGGTTGTGTTACGCAGCAGCTGTGCCCGGTCCACCTGCGGCAGTTCGACTAATAAATCCGCATTATCAAAGGTACAGGTGGTTTCACGGGGCTGATAAATGACATCCAGTGGCTGCAGGAACAGATCCTCATTATGCTCCGGCCAGTGTCCGGTCAGCAGATAAGTGAGGATATCCAGCCCGAGACGGACAAAGAACTGAAGGATGCCGACCCGCGTGGTGTCAGCGGCGATCACCGCGCCGTCAAAACGGTACTGGCTGCCGGGCACCGTCACATCACTGCGCGAGTTCTGCGGCATCACCCGCGCGCTGAGGGTGAAACGTGCCTGAAGGCGGTCCGCCGGGTACGGGTTCCTGCTGTAAGCGAATTTTTGGGTGCTGCCGGGCTGGAGGTCGATCACCCGGAACTCGACCGGATAGCGGCCGTTCTGAAAACCGACCACAATGGAGCGTTTTTGCAGGTAAGAGGCGTTGGAGACGCTGCTGCTGTAGCCGTTACAGCTGAATTCCCCGCTGTAGCGGGTATTAAAATAGAGAGTGGTTTCTGTCTGACGGTAAAAGGTTTCCGACAGATCAGCCGTCAGCGGCGGCGCCTGTTTGTTGCCGTCGTTGTAGCACTCCGCCTGCGCATAACCGGTGATCAGCATCAGCAGACCGGCAAAAAAATGGGTTTTTCTGAGCATCGGTGATGTCTCCTTTATTCTGCACAGGGCAGAGGCGCACTCTGCGGATCCGGCGTGAGTGTGATGCGGCAGTAGCCGCTGTCCGTATCTGTCAGACGGACATTGATCTGCTCCGGCCGCGTTTCGCTTCTTATATAAAGGAGGCTGTTCTGCCCGACATAGCCGATGCTGTTATTGTTTCCGTCAGTGACTTCTGTGCCGAACGGCAGCGGCCTGCCGTCCCGGCGCACGGCATGCAGATAAAATTCCTGCCGGGTATCCGTTCTGAAGTTCACGAGTGTCACCGCCCCGGCGTAAGGCACGATATCCTGCACATTGCCCAGCAGTTCCGCGGCATCTTCCGGTGCCTGTGAGGCATCCAGGATCAGTGCGTTTTTGCGGTAAGCGGACAGATACGGCACCAGCACCTGACCCTGCGTGTTGGTGGTGACATTACGGTCATTGTTTACGATGGCATTGGCGGTGCCCGGTACATTCACCACAGCAAAGGTTTCCCCCGGCTGATTTGCGGTGAGAATACCACCGGACCAGGCCACCACACTGCCGGTGGCTCCGGCTCCCATCTGACGGTAACGGCCGGATTCACTGTAAGAGGCGTTCAGTGTCGCCGGGGCCGCCCGGTATGCAGCACTGGTGCTGAAGGTGGTCCCGCCGGACTGCTGATGCGCGGCATTCACGTTATAACTCAGCGCGTTGCTCTGTCCGGCGGTGCCGCTCAGGCCGATATTACTGCTCTGATAGCGGCCTTCTTCCGTCATGCTGTTTGCGGTCAGATACACCTTGTGCCCGGACAGGGTCAGCGGAACGGAGAGTGTCAGGTTTATCCGTGTCTCTTCATTATTATTACTGCCGGCCGGGTTGTTACTGTCTTTGCTGTAACGGGTCCGGCCTGCGCTGAGGGTATAATTGATATCCTGCCAGTTATTGGCATAACCCAGTTGGTATTCACGGGTGCTGCCCTGGCCGCCCCAGTAATCACGCAGTGTACCGGCGAGATAAACCGAGCCGTAATCCGCGCCGATCCGCTGGTTGATATTGATATTAAAGGTACTGCGCTGGCGGTAATTCTGTGACTGCGGGGAGAGATCGCCGGTAATATCCTGCCGGTTAAGCAGTTCCTGATACTGCACCGCATCCGTCAGGCTGAAATAGCCGCTGGTGGAATAACGGTAAGCCGCCAGTGAAAAATTGGTATTGGTCTGATGAATAAAGCGGCTGTAAGCCACTTTGTAGCTTTCGCCCCGGTAACGCGGCATGTCCTGGCCGAAGCGGGCATCGGAGTGCGTGATATCCACAGATAATGCACCGATCGGCAGGTTAAATCCGCTGCCGAGCAGAAACGCCTGATAATTTTCCGCCGCAATCACGCCGCCATAGCCGGTCAGCGTGTTATTAATGCCATACTGGAGATTAAGCTGTACAAAATCCGGATGATACGCGGTATCCGTCAGACGGACTTCACCGGCATTCAGCTCATATTTAAAGAGTCCTTCCTTTAACATATTCGGCACAGCGGAGAAGGGCACCATAAAACGGTTAATTTGCCCGTCCGCTTCATTCACTTCCACCTGCAGATCCCCGCCGGAGCCGGTCGGCAGCAGGGAATCGACCACAAACGGGCCGGGCGGCACACTCTGCTGCCAGATAAGCTGTGAATCCTGATAGATTCTGACCAGTGCGTTGGTCTGTGCCACGCCGCGCACGACCGGGGAAAAGCCCTGCCAGGCATCGGGATACATGCGCATATCCGTTTTCAGGGTCGCGCCACGGAAACGGACAGAATCGAACAGCTCGTTAGAGGTGTAACTGTCGCCGGCCCGGAAATCAGATTTGATTGCCGGAAAACCACGCTGAAGGTAACGGGTGTTGTTATTCCATTGCGTGCTCTGTCCGCTGCTGTAGGTCACTGAGGATTGATCCCGCAGCTGCCAGCCTGCCAGATTCAGACCACTGCTCAGGGTCAGATAAGCATTGTCGTTATCACTGCCGTCACGTTTATTGGTGGCGTGATAATAGTTAGCGTTATAACTGACCATCGCGGCATTAATGCCCTGATCCCAATGCGACGGGTCGACATACCCTTTAAGTACGGTATTCAGCATTGCCTGCGGCACATTCAGTGCCAGCTGAAACTGTCCGGTGTTCAGGGTATAACTCTCCGGCGGCATCAGGCTGCTCAGCATGACATAACCGTCTTCATCTGCCTGCGGCGGCGGTGTAGTATCACGCAGTCCCAGTTTCGGCACATCGTCCTGCGGGATCAAAATTGTGTGTCCGCTCTGTTGCAGACGCAGCGGAAATCGTCCCTTCCATTCCCCGTTCACACTGATTTCAACGGTGTATTCACCATCGGGCAGGGTATCGTCGCGATCAAAGCGCGATAAATCCGCTTTGGCGGAATCGCCGTAAAGGAAGTTGGTATTGAACCCGGCCCCGGCTGCCGGTGTGCTGAGCAGCACCGGCAACAGTGAAACAAGGGCGGAAAAACGGCGGACAGGGCGCGGCATCAGGCGGCTGTTCAGTTCAGTGACAGCGGGTAGGTATTGATGGCACCGAAATCGTCGATCAGTGTCAGCGAATAGTGATTTCCGGCCGGTAATCCGGCTGCGGCTGGCAGCGTAAACTGAGAATAAGGTGTAATCATCGTGCCTTCTTTTGCCAGATCACGGCTGTTTGCGGTTTCTTTCAGGCCGAGAATATTAATATGATACGGAGAATCATTTTTCAGAATATAGCGCTGACCGTCACGGGTGAATGTCAGACGGGTGTAGGCTTTATCCGCGCTCAGCGTCAGGCCGGAAGGGCGGTAAAACAGCTTGATGCGGGAGCGGATAGCAATCTGCATCATATTTTTATCGGCACTGTTTTCCGGCAGCGGCGGAATATCCAGTAAATTCAGATAAAACAGGGATTCTCTGTCTGCCGGAAGCTGTGCCGGGGTCATTTTTACCCGCAGTTGCTGACCATTTTTACCGTCGATTTTCACCACCGGCGGTGTCAGGATAAACGGGACATTCGCCGTTTCCGGTGTGGAATCGGGGTTGCCGTCATCAATCCATGCCTGGACTAATGCCTGCTGTGTTCCGGTGTTAAATAATTGTACCGGAACCTCTTTACTTCCCTGCGGATAAATAACACGGGTGGAATTAATAATAACGTTTGCCGGACTGACAAATGTCACTGTTAATAACAACAATGTTAAGATTATTTTTTTCATGATGTGTATTTTCAAAAATCAGGCCCCTGAATTAAAGAGGCCTGAAAATATCAGAAGTAAGACAGGTTATATGTCAGCATGGTATTAATTTTACCCGGCTGAGCAGGCTCGCTGCCGACTTTGTAATATTTTGCATAAAACTGCATAACACCATTATCAGAAATGATTTTTGTATCATATGGTGTGTTTAAATTAATGACTTCATCACTTTTCTGTGATGTTAACGCAATCCCGACATTTTTATGGTTGCCTTTCTCATCCGTTTCCTGATTGATCAGGTAATTACCGTTATTGGCAATCAGATTGGTGGATGCGAAATTAATATGCAGTGATTTTTTATCTTTGTCACTGGCGTTACAGTCTGATAATTCGAGGGAAAATGCTTTCTTTCCTTCCTCGATTGCGCCGGAACGTGTGATCTGGTTGACAGTAATCGGATCTAATAATACCGACATGTTCGCATTACCGTTATTAATGGTGCAGGTGGCATCAGTAATAAAACCGGTGAAATTAATTGAACCACCGGATGCGGTAGTTGCCGCAGACGCAGAGTTAGCAACAAAAATAAGGGAAAGAGACGCTGCAAGAGCGAATTTTTTATTCATTATCCTCTCCGGGATGGAATATATAATAAATACGGAAACGGAATTAATTACGCTTTCCGTAAATTTATTTTTAGTCATAGTGATTTTTAGCCGATTCTGAAAAAACAAATCAGCAGGGTTTATTTAGTTAGTAGCATCAATAAGAAATAATTTCCCCCGATAATTTTTTATTACCGTTAATGGGAAAGAAGATTCTTATACATCAGAATGGAAGGCATAACTAAAACGAAACAGAGTATATAGTCATGAAATGATTAATTGAAGTATTTTTCTGATTTACGAATTAAAAGGTGAGTTTTATCTGTAATATCCGGATACAGATAGTTACTTATGGTTTTATATACTGTGTTTTTATGTTATTGCGATGTTATTTGTTGATTGTTGTTAATATTTTTAAATATTCATTTAATATATGTTAAAAAACGCAGTGTTTAATATTATTTTTTCTTTATAATTATTGATTGTAATAATTAAGAGTAATTATCATTAACGCTATTAACAACGTAAAATCAAGCACTCAGAATGCTACCGGTAATGATTATCGGCACAATGACAGGGAACTTTAATTATTTTCAACTTTATTTTAAGTGCGGCAGGATAACTATCGGAATCGACTGATAACGAATGTAATTATTTATATGGCGATTATTTCAGGCAGGAGAAAGGCCGCGGGCAGCGCTGCGGCTGCCCGGACAGGATCAGTTTTTGTTCTGTTTATGGAAAGCCAGACGTTCTTCAAAATAGGCTTTCAGATGAGATGCCAGCCCGTGGATTTTGTCATCCAGCTGACGAACCAGAAATTCATCACTGTTCATATCATCAACCCGCTGCATCGCGAGGTCATCAACATATACTTTTTCTTCCGGGGTCAGTTGTGCCATTGTCTGTCTCTCTGAATATAGTGGGAATATGGTATGTTATCACGATTTTAACGGATAACACGCAGGTGTCACGATGGATGAAAAACAACTTTATCATTATGCCATATGGCTGCTGGGACGGCGGGAATATGCCGGCGCGGAACTGGCCCGCAAACTGAAGCGGAAAATTGCTGAAAAACAGGAAACCTCCCCGACAGAAGAGAGTGTTCTGCCGCGGGTGATGGCGCGGCTGACAGACTCACAGTATCTGGATGACACCCGCAGTATCGTGCTGTTTTTTCAGGCCGGGGTGAGAAAACTGCACGGACCGGTGCGTATCCGTCAGGAATTACGCCAGAAAGGGTTTGACGGTGAACTGATTGATACGGTTTTTTCCGTACAGGAGACCGACTGGTTTGAGCAGGCCCGTGAGGCAAAAATGAAGAAATTCGGGGAGAGCGTACCGGCAGACTATAAAGAGAAGCAAAAACAGATGCGTTACCTGATGTACCGGGGTTTCACGTCTGATCAGATTTATGAACTGTACTGACGGGCAGGCATTATTTATTTTTATTCAGTGCCTGCTGTATGGCGTCATGGTAACGGTGATACAGAAAATCCGTATTGAGCCCCGCCTGCTGCATCTGTAATGCCAGCAACCGTAACCGCTTGTTTGTCTGCTCATATTCTGCGCTGTCCGGCGGCAGAGCGGACAATAATTCCGCCAGTGAAACTGCCTCCTGCCGGGCCAGTAATGCCGGAGGAAGATATCCTGCATTTTTCAGCAACCGGTAACCCACCCGCAGTTCAGGGGGAACATGGCTGTCATCATCCAGTGTGAGCGGCTTACCTTCTCCTGCCAGTCCCTGTAATTCTCCGCTTTCAAGCGCCGCCTGAATATGGCGCTCAGCCAGTGTGTCAAAAATCGTCATGCTGTGTCCGCTTCCCCTGTCACCTGTTGTCACTTCCTTATTATAACAGAGCCTGATTTTGCCGTATAAATAACCTGTTTTACTCATAAATGCACTATTTACCGCTGCATAATAACTGAATCAAATTCAGGTCCGTAATGCATGAAAATGCATTTTCTGGTGAAGGGGCATTTGTTTGGTGTGCGATTTGAGTAACACCTGTTGTTTGTATCGTTATACGCATTAAATGCGTATTTAATCGTGGGGAAGTACTCTCCTGCGTTTCTCCTGCGTTGCTATTTTTCACTGCTATTTTTGGTTATATAGCGAAAACAGTGTGTTTAACCGGCTTAAATAAGGCAATGCTCTTACTTTAAACACCTTAAATAAGTAATTTAGCTTAATGATAACGGAGGTGCTTTCCCGCAATCAGTACTTTTTTGTTACTTTTATGTTTATTTTGTGTTTGTTAATTGATCGGTATTTTGCTGTGATTTGTATCACGAAAGCTGCTTGTGAGTTAAAGTATGTACGCGTTTAATACGTAAAATGAGCTATTTGTGCTTTTTGTCAAAAATAATGCCAAAAAAGCTAAAGTTTTTTAAATTCATATTTAATGAATAAAAATTCACGTAATAATGTAACGGAAGTATGCGTTATGTTATGTTTGGAAACAAATTGAATGAATTATACATTGTAAAATGATTAGTTAATAAATCTAAGAACAAATATTATTATGAAGTAAGAATTCAACTATTTTAGTTATTAAGACATTAAGTGTCAGAGAGTGGCTGTATTCGGGTGAGGGAAATCAAAAAAATAACCAGTACTACCTATAAGTAATTACGCGTCCAATTTGTAATTTTGTGGTTATTTATCTTTTTATGATCATTTTGTAGTGAATTTCGCTTAGGATGATTCCTAAAACCGCTATAGACATTCGAAATCCCCTCTCTATAATACGCCGCCGATTCAACCATAAGTAAAATTTTCTGAGTCCGGATACAGGACAATTCAGGTGAACGTTAAATAAATTAATTAAATAACCCAATTACGCTGATAACCGTCAGCCGCTCAGGTGACGGCACATTTTTTTCTGTGATGCATTAAATGCGTCAGGGTTTTCTGCACCTGGAATTTCCTTATTCACGTCCTTCAATTTTGAGAAAAATAAACAATGAATAAAATATTCAAAGTCGTAAAAAATCAACGGACAGGGAATTCTGTTGTCGCATCTGAATTCGCAAAGGGTGCAAAGAAAGGGAAAAAACTGGCGCTGTTATCACTGGCAATGCTGATGGGGAGCGGGCTGAGCGTGTCTGCACTGGCAGATGATGCAGATGTTTCTGCGGCGCAGTGGTTAGAAACTGAGTATCTCCCTGCACAATATGACAGCACCACTAAAACGTGGGAAGATAATTCAAATGAGAAAGGAAAATCACGGGTTATTAATAAGGGCGACACTAAAGATCTTAATTTAAATAACGAGAATACAAAGTTTACTAATAACCTTGATTATCAGGATAAATGGTTTTCTCTTGAAGAGTTGGCAAAACAAAAAGATAAAATCGGTAATAATATCCTTTCAATTACGCAATATAAAAATGGTCAACCTGTCAAGGATGGTACACCTCCAACAGTGGAATCTGTTCAGGACTGGCAGATTCCATCAGGTGCAGATATGGAGGAGATTATCTATAAGAATGAACAAGATGAAGATGCTGTTTTACAGGCTTATAAGACTGATTCGTTTAAAACAACCCTTGACCCTAAATTAGGTGTATACCTGCTGGAAGAGCAGCCTGAAGTGTCTCCGTTCTATCACCTGACTCTGGCTGAGGTGAAAGATGGTATTCTGAACATGACTGCTGATAATGATGCTCCTGTCGTAAAATGGGATATTAAACATATCAAAGACAGCTCATTGTTTGTGGCCGCCGCAGACGAAGGGAAATCAGCCACTATCGACACCACCAGTAAACTGCATGTCACTTTCGGTGAAGCATATGGTATGGATTTATCTTCCGATAATATTGCTAACTATAAATTTCAGCCAAAAAATCAGCTTGTTGGCGAGATAGAACTACCGCCCGGGATTACAGATAAGCATAATCAGGGTGTTACGATTGATGGAAAAACATACCGCAGCGGCGAAAAGTTCACTATCGGGAACGAGCAGGAATTAAATACCTATAACCAAATACTGATCGCTGCGGTAAAAAATAACAGTCTGCCCGCTGCTGACTATAAAGCTTATATGGAAGCCACTGTTATACCACGTCCGCAGGATCAGGATTATTATGAGATTGATATTAAGATTGAGGCATTACGTAAAGATAACATTGTTCTGAATGATGCTATTACAGCCGCTATCGGCAGACGATCTATTTTTGAGGCCGTCGGTGACGGTAGTGTGCTGAATATTAAAAATGGTGCAGATATCCGTGGTGAAACTTCATCAAATTCAGGCAGCCATCGTGCTTATCATATTTTTGCGCATAAGGGTGCGAAAGTATTTCATGACGCCACAACTTCAGTACCGAATTACAAGGGACAGAATGCCTTAATCGTTGATGCCGAATTTACCAATAATAAGACCGGTATGCTGCAATTGGGGGACGGTAAAACCCATATTTACGGTGATCAGGTTATGGGAAAAACGGGTCAGTATACCAACCTCGGTACTATTGCTGTTGAAGCATTCAACCTCGCCAATAATGATCCGTCAAATAAAGATGTGACTGCCAACACCGGTGTAACCGCATCCGGTGGTGCGGGGGTTATCAATAAAGAAGGTGCCCAAATTCTGCTGGGTCAGAAGGGTATAGGCCAGGGACAGGGGACCGTTACCGGGGTCAGGGTCGTCGGTGCTTCGTTTACCAATGAGGGTGATATCCTTATGGGGGGGGAAGAGGGTATCACTCTCGCCGGCGGCCGGCGGGATGACACCTGGGATATGAGTTCTGTGTCGAATGCGGTGGTTGCATTACTGGATGGCACCACTAATGCCGGAGAAAAATACACGATTGAAAACAACGGTAAAATTAATATCAATGAAGGTGTCAGTAATGCCGTCGGAATCAATGTGGCCTCAACGGCGGCGCGCAATAAGGATTCACAACTGACGGTTGTTAATAATAAGGATATTGATACAGCAGGCAGATACACTGTCGGTATGCGGGTATCCGGCACAAAAAATACCGGTGATGTTATCGAAAACCGCGGCCTTATTAATGTGTCCGGAGAAGGCTCTGTCGGCCTGTTTGCGCTGGGTAACTCAGAAATTATACATACCGGTACGATCATCGCCAGTAACAACGGAACCACCACCGGCGGCACCAAACCGGCGCGCACCACAGGGGTACGCGCGGATGATGCGAAAGTGATTATCGATGGCGGAACTGTTGAGCTGAAAGGTGATAACACTGTCGGGGTCTTTGCCCGTATTGGTGGTAAAATTGACCTTAAAGGCGGCCGTGTTATTTTTGATAAAAATGCAGTAAACCAGACTGGTTACTGGATTGCCGGCCGTAAAGGCAGTGATCAATCTGACAGTTCTAAAATTAACTTTGGCGACAGTGCCGTCGAACTGGAGCTGGACAATAAGGACTCGACTCTGTTCCGGGTCGACCAGAAAGCACAGTTCCTGGCATCAGGTGATGAAAAAACAAGCTACCGTTTCGATGTAAACGGTGAAAGGAGTCGTGGTTTCTATATTGCGGATAGCGGTACAGAAGTCAAAACCGGCAATATGCAACTGAATGTCAACGGGAAAGACGCGACCGGGCTGTATCTGGCCAATGGTGCCGGGGCAGACGGTAAGGTTGTACTGGATAACGAGACCACCATCAGTGTTACCGGCGAAGGCGGAACCATCGCGGTGATTGACGGTAACTATTACGATATTAATGGCAATGAGATCGGGGGAAAATCAGACAAAACCACACTGACCTCAAAAGCACACCTGAAATCAGGCGGAACTGATGACAATATCGCGAAAGACGCGATCGGTTATAAACTGATCAACGGCGGTGTGCTCAATCACGACGGTGATATTGATTTCAGCAAAGCGGATAACGCCACCGGCATCCGTGTGGAAACCGGGACGGTCAATAACACTACCGGTATTACCGTGAATGGTGTGGGTGTTGATATTTACGGCAAAAATTCCGTGGTAAATAACACCGGTAATATCACCGCTAATGACGGTATCGCGGCTGTCCGCCTGAACAAAGATGCCTCAATGACCATCGGCGGCAGCGGTACTATCCTCGGTGAAAAACGGGCAGATGCGGTACGGGCACATTCCGGCTCAAACGTGACACTGGATAAAGCCAATATTGAAGTTACCGGCAGCGGCAGTGGTCTGCATCTGCTGAATACCGATGATGACAGCGGCGCGTTTAAACTGTCCGGCACCGGCACCATCAATGTCAGCGGTGAAAAGGCCTCCGGTCTGAAACTGGAAGCGGATGACGGCAAAGGCGGGGTGATGATGGCGAAAAGCGATCTCGACACCTCCGGCGCCGACGGCACCACGATCAATGTAAAAGATAAGGGCGGCAACGGTATTGTGACCAATACTTCCGGTGATGTTATCAGCGGAATGAATGTGAATATCGAATCAGCAGAAGGGGAATCCGCACTGGTGATCCTTGGTGAGACCAAAAACATCACACAGAGCGGCGCACTGACATCAGCATCTGACCACAGCGTGGTGGATCTGACGGCACTGAAAAACGATTTCAGCTTCACCAACAGCGGCACTGTGGCTGCCGGTACTAACGGCATGGCAGTGGATGCACATCAGAACAGCAATATCCGCTTTACCAACAGCGGCACTATCAGCGGAAAATCGCTGCTGGGCGGCGGTAATAACACTATCGCGCTGAGCGGTAACACCAGTGATATCGCGACAGGCCACGGTGATAACACCATTGAAATGCTCGGAAAAGCTGTAACCGGTATTCTGACAGCCGGTAACGGCAACAATACCGTGACACTGAACGGCGGCACGGAATTGGTGAGCGGTACTGTCGGTAATGGTCAGAACAATGTGATTCTGAAAAATGTCTCTGAAGCTCAAAGTGATGCCCTGTTCGGTAATCTGACAGCAGGCGGCGGCGGGCGGGATACGCTGACACTGAAAGGCACAAACAGCCACTATGTATTACAGGACAGCAGCAAAATCAGCGGCTTTGAAAATCTGAGTGTTGAGGAAGGCCGTTTCGAGCTGCGTAATACCGATATCACGCTGAATGAACTGACGGCAGATGACGGTATCACCGTGAAACAAGGCGGTGAACTGTTCATCAATCAGAATAAAGCCCATACCTTTGCCCATCAGTTGCAGGGGGATGGCCTGGTCACTACTTCAACTGCGGGTCAGGTGTTTGACTTTAATAATAAGAGCGCGGCTTTTGCGGGGGACAACTTCACCGGCACGTTGCGTCTGACAAACGGCACCTTTGATATCGCCGGTGACAACACCCGTGCGCTGCAGAAATCCCGTCTGGATATCGGTGATAAATCTGTTGCAACAGTCCGCGCAGGCGTCGGCACACAGTCATTTGATCGCCTGGCAATGAGCGGCGGGACACTGGCCTTTAACGACAATATCACCGGCAGCAGCAAGGCGGATGGTCATATCAGCGTGAACTCCCTGGAGCTGGATAACGCGAAAGGCACTGTTCAGGTGAAAGCGGACGGTTTTGATAATCTGCCAACGCCGTCGGTGGATAACAAAGTGCCGCTGCTGGAGCAGGATGAAGGGGATTCCGTGGTGCAGCTGGTCAATGCCGGTAAAGCCTCGGATTATACCGGCGGGCTGAATCTGCAACTGACGGATAAAGACGGTAATGTGATCCCGTCAAATACGAAGACAGAACAGGATCTGCGCCAGGACGGCAAAGTGGTGGCGAAAGGCACCTATGATTACGGCTTACAGACCAGTGCAAACGCCGGCGGTAAAGCGGACGGGCTGTATGTGGCTTATCAGCTGACCGAAGTGGATTTACAGGGCAAAGGCAGCGATGCACTGGTGCTGGCAGCACAGTCCGGAAAAGCCGGATCGGCGGCTAACCTCGGGGCGAAAATCACCGGACAAGGCGACCTGGCAATTGATACTGCAAGTGAATACGTCACGCTGTCTAATAACAGCAATGATTACACCGGCAGCACGTTTGTCCGCCACGGCAAATTACGGGCAGAAGCGGATAATGTGTTAGGGAATACGCAGTTACTGGATCTGGCATCCGGTACCGCGGTTGAACTGACCAGCACCGCCGGTGCCGGTACAGAGCAGACCGCCGGGAAACTCACGTCTGCGGCAAACAGCCTGGTGGCGCTGGGTAACGGCAAACTGACGGTGAAAAACGGCGGTGAGGTGAACGGTTCTCTGAGCGGTACTCAGGCGGGTCAGCTGGTGGTGAATAATGACACACTGACTGTCACCGGGGCGAACAGCGGGATGCATTCCGCAGTGACTATCGATCAGCCTGCACAGGTCACTATCCGTAATATCGCGGGTCTGGGCGACAGCCTGGTCGCCGTGGCGGGTACACTGCGCACGGAAGGCGCGCAGGGTCTGCTGCGTAATCAGCTGACCGGCAGCGGCACCACCGAAATCGCACAGAAATCGGATGCTCAGCTGACAGCGGATAACAGCGGGTTCAGCGGACGTTTCACTACGGATGCAGACAGTACACTGCGTGCCTCTCAGGCAGAGCATATCGGCAGCGCGGCGATTGAAAACGCCGGTACGCTGGTACTGACCCACAATGACAGCAAACAGCCGTGGGATCTGACCAACAGTGTCACCGGGACAGGGACACTGGTGAAGCAGGGCGCGGGCCGTATCACGCTGACAGATAAATCGGCGCAGTACACCGGTGCAACGGAGATTCAGAACGGCACATTACAGGCGGGGAGCTATGATTCCGCGCTGGTGATGAACAGCCGTCAGGTGAATATCGGCACACAGGGAACATTTGCCGGTCAGGGTACACTGAAAGGCAGCGTGAATAACGCCGGTCAGTTCTATGTCGGTCAATTGGATAAGAAAGATCACGGACAGGCAACGGATTACCGCGTTGACGGCAACTTTGTCAACAACGGCGGCAGCATCTGGCTCGCGAGTCAGAAAGAAACCGAAAGCCGTCTGAATGTCGGCGGGGATTTCACTGCGAACGGCGGTTCGATCACACTGAATACCGTGCTGAACAGAGGTCACGAAGACACAATGACTGACCAACTGGTGGTTGACGGTAATGTGTACACCGGGAAAAACGGCGCGACCACACTGAATATTAATAATGTTGGTGGCGAAGGTGCAGATACCCTGAAACAGCCGGATGCGATTAAAGTGGTTCATGTCGGCGGAAAATCCGATAAAAATGCCTTTAAACTGGGCGGGCCGGTTGCTATCGGGGTATACGAATACCTGTTACACAAAGGGTATAAAGATGACAGCTGGTATCTCGACTCTTTCGATACCAATGTTTATCCGCCGGATGAAAACAAGGAAGATCCGAACCGTAACGTGAACCCGGAAATCGGCGGACACATGGCTAACCGCACGGCGGCACTGGGTATGTTCTCCATGACCCTGCATGATCGTCTGGGCGAGCCGCACTATGCCGACAGTTTTAAAGGGGATGAAAACGCCTCTTCTGTCTGGCTGCGTATCACCGGGGATCGTCAGCGTCAGGATGCGGTCAGCCGTTCACTGCGTCTGAAAGGGGATACCTACACCACCCAACTGGGCGGCGATATTATCAATTGGAATAATGATGCACAGGACACCACGATCCGCGGCGGTATCATGGGTGCAATCGGTAAGTCTGATTACACCAGCAGCGCCAAACGGACCGGTACGAAAGCCGATGCGAAAATTGATCGTGCTTACAGCGTCGGTTTATACGGCACCTGGTATCAGAACCGCGAAGATGAAAACAATGCTTATGCGGATGTCTGGGCACAGTATTCCTGGTTTGATAATAAAGTCTCCATGGCCGGCAACTCATCGGATTATAAGAGCCGCTTAGTCAGTGCTTCTGTTGAAACCGGCTACAGCATGGCGGTGTACAAACCGGATGCGGATAAACAGTGGCTGTTAACACCGCAGGCGCAAGTTATCTTTAATTCGTATGATTCTGATGACAGCAGCAGCGGCACCGGTCTGGTGATGAAAGGCGGACGCAGTAACAGTGTGGATACCCGTCTGGGGGCCCGTCTGACCTACGCAAACCAGAAGCAGTCAGATAAATCCGCGCAGCCGTTTGTTGAGGTAAACTGGCTGCACAGTACGGCGAAGAGTGATATGACCTTTAATAAACACTACACCTTCAGTGATGATCGTCCGGCGAACCGGGTTGAAATCAAGGCCGGTGTGGAAGGGCAAATCTCACCAAACTGGACAGTCTGGGGTAACGTTTCTCATCAGATGGGCGCGGATGATTACTCCGGTGACCGTGCGATGATCGGCGTGAAATACCAGTGGAAATAAGCTGAACCGCTGAGATAAAAATCCCCCTGTGTTGCCACAGGGGGATTTTTTTATCAATCAATAACGTTCCTGATGTCAGCGCCGCGGCGCGAAAGGGTAACGAACAGTGTGAAATCAGTTTGCAGAAGCAGGTTCTAATTTGATTTTTGTTTCTTTCTCTTCTGACAGAGCCTGCTGACGGTTACGTTCCAGTTCCAGCGCACCGAAGTGAGACAGAATACAGAAGATGATGCAGCAGATGATACCGCCTAACAGCAGATAGAAACCGCCGTGCCAGCCCATACGGTCAACAATGAAACCGAACAGGGTGGTCCCCAGGGTTGCACCCAGGATGTAGCTCATGAAACCGCGTAAACCTACCGCAGAACCGACCGCAAAGCTCGGGACGATTTCCATGGTCTGCACGGATGCCAGGAACTGAGGCACATAAATCAGGCAACCGACAACTGCAGCGAAGAAGGTGACGACGGCCAGGGACTGGCTCTGCCAGTAGCCGATCAGGCAGAAGAAAATCAGGGTCATACAGACGATCGCCAGCGGCATTCTGCGGCCTTTGAACAGTTTGTCTGTCAGCCAGCCTGCCAGCAGGGTGGACGGAATCGCAGCCCATTCGAAGAACAGGAAGGCCACACTCATCTGATCTTTGCTGAAGTTTTTCTCGGTCAGCAGGTAAATCGGCAGCCAGCTGATGATCCCGAAACGAACCATGTACACGAACACGTCAACAAAAGAGACATACCAGGCGTTTTTGTTTTTCAGCACATAGGTGCAGAAAATCTGAAATGCAGACATATTTTCCGGAGACTGCTCTTTCTGCGCATCAGATAACACTACTTTTTCTTCCGGCATCATTTCTGCCAGCGCCGGTAAGCCTTCCTGTTCCGGAGAACCTTTACCCAGCAGCAGGACGATCACAGCGAAGACCACGGCGATAACCGCCGGAACCGCGTAGCTGGCCGCCTGCCAGTGTTCGGTACCGAGAACCGCGAAAGCCGCACCCACGATTGGCGCAACGATACCGCCGCCGACGTTGTGGGAAATATTCCAGAAAGCCCCGATACGGCCGCGTTCACGGCGCGGGAACCATTTGGCGATAGTAATAAAAGAAGGACCGACGCCCATGCCCTGGAACAGACCGTTGAGGGCAACGAAACCGACGAACAGCCAGAACGCGCCGCTGAAGCCCATACCGAGGTTAACAACGGCACAGAGGATCAGACCAAAGGCCATAAAGGCTTTCGGGCTGGCTTTATCCGCCAGGCTGCTCATAATTCCTTTACTGATCCCGTAAGTGATCAGCATGCAGCTGGTTAACATACCGATCTGCGTTGTGGTCAGATCGAGGTTTTCTTTCAGATACGGTGTGGAGAGCGTAAAGTTATTGCGGACAATATAATACGCTAAGTAACCGAGGAACACGCTGAGCAATGCCTGAACACGATAACGTTTGTAAGTGGCGGGCACTTTTCCGGGTGCTACTTTATTTTTTGCCATAGCCGGCTTTAAAAATGACAGCATAATTTCACCTGCAGAAATGTATTTTAAAATAGGATTACTGTGTGTATGGTCGTTTTTTTTCTGACAGGGTTATCATGTTCCGGCTGAATAAATATCTCAATATCATGCTTTTGAGTCACTTTTGACTCAATATTAAATATAAAAGGCATAAACTGACACAAATAAGTTTATTTGTATGTTTGTTTTGTATCACCATGAAATAAAAGAGAAAACGAATAAGATAAATGATAAGTAAAAATGAATTAACAGCTTTTATATTGAACTGTAAGGTTTTTATTCTTATTTTGTTGTTGCGATGATTTATTGCTATTATTGTTTCCTGCATTGTTATTATCTGTATATGGCGATGATATTAAAATATCAGGCCATTTACCGTTCCTGTTTGTTATTTCATTTAATATCCGCGATGCGGATGCCGGTAAACAAACGGGTAATATTTGTCTCAAACGGACTTTTGCGACAAACTGAAAAAGATGTCATTTTTATGATGTGAATCACACCCCGCAAACGAATACAGAACCCAGCTTATGCCACAACGCCGAATCCGCCGCTTTGCGGCCAGTATGATAACCGCCGCCGCGCTGATATTCAGTTTGTCAGCCATGGCAAAACCGGATGAACTGGTGATCGCCACCACGTTTTCACCGGAAGCAACTGCTCATATTATCAGCAGCTGGCAGCAGCAGCCCGGTGCTGTCCGTATCCGTACCATTAACCGCACCAGTGCGGCACTGGAGCGTCTGCTGGATACCCCGGCACTGGAAGATGTGGATCTGGTGGTGACATCCTCGCCGATGTTATTACAGCATCTGCAGGAGCATGACCGGCTGGCGGAACTCCCGGATCTGCCGGAGGTCTCCCGGCGTCTGGTACCGCTGCGGCTGCGCGATAATGCGGCAGCGGTGGCATTTTCCGGTTACGGCATTCTGGTGAATAAACGGCGGATGGCGGAAAATAATCTGCCGGTTCCGGCATCGTGGGATTCCCTGACCGACAGCCGCTATCAGGGGTTGCTGCTGATGAGCAGCCCGTCACGCTCGGACACCTATCATCTGATGGTCGAATCGCTGTTACAGCAGCGCGGCTGGGATGAGGGCTGGGCGCTGCTGCTCAATGTTTCCGGGAATCTGGCGACTATCTCGTCACGCAGTTTCGGGGTGGCGGACAAAATCAAAGCCGGGCTGGGTGGTGCCGCGCCGGTGATTGATAACTACGCCTGGCTGCTGCTGGGCGATCCGGAGCTGGCCTTTAATTATCTGCCGGATTCCGCGACATCCCCGACTTTTGTCGCAGTAAGCCGTCACAGCCTGAATAAAGACAAGGCCCGCGCCTTTATCCGCTTTCTGCTCAGTGAACAGGGGCAGAATGTGCTGGCGGACAGCAGCACCGGTAAATATCCGGTCACGCCGCTGCCGCAGGGAAATCCGCGTGAACCGGTGCAGCGCCGCCTGCTGAATTCCCCGCATCAGATGGATGAGAATCTGGTGCTCAAACGTCAGCGTATGGTACAGCAGCTGTTTGATACCGCGATCACCTTCCGTCTGACGGAATCCATCGATGCCTGGCGTGCGCTGTATACCGCCGAAGCCCGCGTGAAACGTCCGCTGCCGCATATCCGTGCCCTGCTGACCGCCATGCCGGTCTCCGCACAGGAGAGTGCCGACCCGGCCTATTACTCACGTTTTGACGATAACCGCAAAGCCGAGGAAGAGTATATCCGCTGGCAGCAGTTCTTCCGCGAGCAACAGCGCAAAGCGATTGCGGAACTGGAGAAAGTCCGGTGAAACAGCGTATTGCCCGTTATATCGGCCGTTTCAGTATCAGTGCGATCCTGCGCGGTGCGTTTGTTATCGGCACGCTGATGACACTGATTGTCAGCTGTGTGAGTCTGTATGCCTGGCAGGCGCAGAACCGTCAGATCCGCTACGCGCTGGGGGATTATTTTCCGCGTATTCAGGCATCGTTTCTGATCGAGGGACAACTGAACACGCTGGTGGATGAGCTGAATGAGTTCCTGAAAGCGCCGGATACCGCAGCGCGTCTGCAGCTGCGTAATCAGATCACGCTGCATTTGTCACAGATCGAAACGATCAACCGGAAACTGAGCGGCGAGGATCAGGTACAGATCGCCGCGATTGTGCAGCAGGGACAGGCGCTTTTGCAGCGTCTCGATAATGCCCTGTATACCCTGTTTCTGGCGCGGGAGAATGTAAATACGCTGTCTGCCCGGATTGCCTGGCTGCATGATGACTTCAGTACCGAACTCAGTTCACTGTCACAGGATATCAGCTGGCAGCAGGGCTCTCTGCTGGATCAGACAGAGCAGGATCCGTCCCGGGCTATCGCCCTGCAGGGCAGTCTGCGCAAAGTGCAGGGTGAGTTACAGCTGATTTATACCCTTGCACGGCTGGAGGGGCAGATTATGGACGATCTGACCGGGCGTCTGCGGGATGAACAGAATGAAAGTACGGAAAGCAGCGCGGATTCGCACAGTTATGTCCGTTACCTCTCCTATCTGAAGTCCGGTGCGGAATCAAACGAAACGGCGTCGGATATGTATCCGAGTACCGTGACACTGCGCCAGACTATTGATGAACTGCTGGATATCGGTCTGTCTGACAGCAAAATGCCCGGCGTGCTGAAAGATTACCGCGCGGCGAAAGCGGAGCTGGCGGCTGCCACGGCAGAAAAAGATCGCATTCTGGAGCGGTTCCGCACACAGCTCGATGTGCAGCTTGATAACAGCCACAGCCAGTTACAGTCTCTGAATCACCATCTGTCCGGCATTATGAGTTACAGCGGCATTATCATTATTATTACTGCGCTGCTGGCGTTATTACTGGCAGTGATCTTTAACCACTATTTTATCCGCACCCGGCTGGTCAGGCGTTTTACGGTGCTGAATCAGGCAGTTGCACGGATAGGACACGGTGATCTGACCGCGGAGATCCCGGTTGAGGGACGCGATGAAATCGGCCGGGTGGCCATGCTGCTGCGCCAGACACTCGGCCAGATCAACCGGCAGAAAGCGCAGCTGGAACAGGAAATTACCGACAGAAAAGCCATTGAGGCCAACCTGCGGGCTACACAAAATGAGCTGATCCAGACGGCGAAACTGGCCGTGGTCGGGCAGACCATGACTACCCTGGCGCATGAAATCAATCAGCCGCTGAATGCATTATCCATGCACATTTATATGGCGAAGCGGGCACTGGCGGCGGAAGGAAATACCAATGCCGTGAATGCTCTGAATAAATCCGCACAGCTTATTACCCGGATGGACGGCATTATCCGCTCTCTGCGCCAGTTTGCCCGGCGGCGGGATGACGGTGCGACACTGCAGCCGATTGATTTGCATCAGAGCATTCAGGATGCGTGGGATATCCTCGCATTACAGAACAAAATGCGCGATGTCACCCTGCACCAGCCGGACTTTCTGCCGCAGGTGCAGGGGGATGCTATCGGCATACAGCAGGTGCTGGTCAATATGCTCTCCAATGCACTGGATGCCTCACCGGCAGCGGCTGAAATTGTGATTGATTTTACGGAGTCCGCTGATGAGATTTCTCTCTTTATCAGTGATAACGGCTGCGGCTGGCCGATGGCGCTGGCGGACTCACTGATGAAACCCTTCACCACCAGTAAAGAAATCGGCCTCGGGATCGGCCTGTCTGTCAGCAGTTCGATTATGCAGCAACTGGGCGGGAGTCTGCGGATCGCATCCACGCTGACCCGCCACGGATGTGTGATCCTGAGTTTTAAAAAGGTAACTGAATATGCTTGATGATAACTACGATATCTTATTAATAGATGATGATACGGATGTCCTGGAAGCTTACTGTATGCTGCTGGAGCAGGCCGGATATCGTGTTTATGCCTGTCATGACCCGCTGGCGGCAAAAGAGCTGGTTCACCGCGACTGGTGCGGTATTGTGCTCAGTGATGTCTGTATGCCGGGGTGCTCGGGTATCGACCTGATGGCATTGTTCCTGGAAAAAGACAAATATCTGCCGGTGCTGCTGATCACCGGCCACGGTGATGTGCCGATGGCGGTGGAAGCCGTCAAACAGGGGGCGTGGGATTTTCTGCAGAAACCGGTGGATCCGGAGCATCTGCTGACCCTGACAGAAAAAGCCCTCGCAGCCCGCAAGCAGCGGGTAACCCAGCGCCGCTGGAGCTCAGAGCAGCTGACACTGAATCTTGCCGGTGAGAGTGAATGGACAGAGCACGTCCGCCAGCAGTTGCGCGGACTGGCGGAAACCCATGCTGCGGTCTTTCTGCACGGTGAGCCGGGGAGCGGCCGTACCTATCTGGCGCGCTACCTGCATCAGATAAGCAGCAATAAACGCGGGCCGCTGGTCATCAAAACCCTGCTCAGTGATGAGGATATCCCGCTGGATGCCTGGCTGGATGAAGTGACGGACGGCACATTGGTGATCAAAAATATCGATATGATGCCGCTCAGCCAGCAGCGCTGGCTGGTACAGCATATCCGTCAGGAGCAGCGGACATTTCGTCTGATCGGGATCGCCGACACACCGCTGATTATGCTGACCAAACAGCAGAAGATTATCGCTGAGCTCTATTACTGTTTCTCTATGACACAGATTGCCTGCCTGCCGTTGTCCCAGCGCAAAGCCGATATTGCACCGATATTCCGTTATTATCTGGAACAGGCCTGTTCCCGTCTGAATCATCCGCTGCCGAACCTTGCGGAGCCGCTGGTGAAAAAACTGACCCGGCGGCACTGGCCGGGCAATGTCAGTGAACTGGCGAATGCAGCGGAGCTGTATGCGGTCGGGATTATGCCGATGGGCGATACCGCAAACCCGCTGCTGCCTTCCGTGGCACCGACCGCGCTCGATCAGCGGGTGGAGAGCTATGAGCGGCAGATTATCACTGAAGCCCTGAATATCCATCAGGGGCGGATTAACGATGTCTCTGAGTATCTGCAAATCCCGCGTAAGAAACTCTATCTGCGGATGAAAAAGTACGGGCTGGATAAGCATCATTACCGGATATGACATAAATTAATCTGATGATTTTTGCCCGAAGACCGGTTTGTGTAAAACAAACCGGCTTTTTTATTTGTTTTCATCCGGTTTTAATTTAAAATTTTTGAATGATTTATTCGTATTATTTTAACGATGACGTTAATAATCAAATATAACGGCTATCACCAATGTTAATATCAGAATTAGCGATTCGTGCGCTTTATCTTGTTGCTGTTTAACAATAAATGCTTTGGTTTTGAAACTATTTGTCACATTATCCATGCAATAAGTGCTTTTTTTGACATATCTTGCTATTTAGCGCCAATCGGGGCTGAGATCGTGTTGTAATATGAACTTTCAGGGTGAATAATCTACAAGGCTCTGTGTAAATAGAGTCAGAGAGTAGTGGTTAATATAATAGGAATATAAAATGAAAAAGACATTATTAGCTGTATTAGTCCCGCTCGTTGCATTAAGCGGCGCTGCAAACGCGGCAGAGATTTATAACAAAGACGGTAATAAACTGGATCTGTACGGTAAAGTCGATGTTCGTCATTTATTCAGCGACAATGACCACTATGGCGACAGCCAGAACGGTGATGACTCCCGTTTCCGTATCGGTATCAAAGGTGAAACCCAGATCACTGATCAATTAACCGGCTTTGGTCGTTTCGAAAACGAAATCAAAACCAACGGTACTGAAGGCGACAACAAAAACAAAGTTCGTTTAGCCTACGCTGGTCTGAAATTTGCTGAGTTCGGTTCACTGGACTACGGCCGTAACTACGGTGTTATCTATGACACCAACGCATGGACCGATGTGCTGCCAATCTTCGGTAACGACACCATGACTCAGACCGACGTCTACATGACCGGTCGTGCTGCAAACCTGCTGACTTACCGTAACTCTGATTTCTTCGGTTACGTTGACGGCCTGAGCTTCGCATTACAGTATCAGGGCGCGAACGACGATAACTCTATCTCAAGCCGTGGTACCAGCGATTTCCGTGATGCAGACAGCTACGACAACACTGCTAACGGCGACGGTTTCGGTTTCTCCACCGCGTATGACATCGGCTGGGGTGTGAGTGTTGGTGGTGCGTACTCAAGTTCCGCACGTCCGGATGGTCAGAAATACAACCAGGCAAGCGGCGCTCTGGGTGACCGTGCAGAAGCATGGAACTTCGGTGCTAAATACGACGCAAACAACCTGTACCTGGCAGCAGTTTACGGCGAAACCCGTAACATGACTCACTACGGTACTAACGACGACAACCGTGGCTTAACTGCTAACAAAACTCAGAACATCGAGTTAGTGGCTCAGTATCAGTTCGATTTCGGTCTGCGTCCGTCCATCGCTTACCTGCAGTCTAAAGGTAAAAACCTGAATACTCCGTATGGCAGCGATGACCAGGACCTGGTTAAATATGTTGATTTAGGTGCGTACTACTACTTCAACAAAAACATGTCTGCTCTGATCGACTACAAAATCAACCTGTTAGACGAAAACGACTTTACCCGTAAGTCTGGTATCAATACCGACAACGTACTGGGCTTAGGTTTAGTTTACCAGTTCTGATTTAATTCAGAGAACGTATAATGAAAAAGGAGGCGAAAGCCTCCTTTTTTTATATCTGAAAATCAGTGAAATAATCACTTTTGAAAACTTTTTAATCGCGTGAGTTATTATTTCACTTTTCTTCAGGCAGTAAAAAAGGAGGCGGCTGCCTCCTTTTTTGGCTTATTGCTTGTAATTTGAATCGACACAGACAAATCACCAATAAGAATTTGTTCGAACGCTGTAATAATAGTCCATATCGGGATAAAACATTTAACTATTGATGTGATTTTAGGTTTTTCGTTTATTCATTTTGTGCTTATGATTAATTAATACGTAATGTAAGTAAATATAAATAGTATTTTTGATGGTTTATGCGGTGCGGTCAGAAAAGGTAACGATCAGATTGCTTTATGTATTGTGCCGGCTCGCCGGCACATCAGAAGGGTTATGCGACCCGGACATCCCCGATCCGGCGCAGGGCATCAGTGACCAGATCCCAGAAGCGGGAGTGATCCAGTTTTACCGCCACCTGTGTCGGACAATCCGCCGGAGCCGGCGAACGGAAATCCGCAACGGTCATGCCGAGTGTCAGTGTGCCGGTCAGCTCCACGTCCAGCGGCACTTTGCGGGTGGTCATCACGGACGGGTCGATCACATACGCGACCGCGCAGGGGTCATGTACCGGCGGATAATCAAATCCCTGGGCGCTTTTGTACATGGTGCCGAAAAATTCCAGCAGTTCGAGGACAAATTGCGCCGGTGCTGTGCCGACCGCCGCAATCTTGCTGACAACCTCCGGGGTTGCCAGCGCCTGGTGTGTCAGATCCAGCCCCACCATGGTGAGCGGCCAGCCCGCGTTAAACACAATGTGCGCCGCTTCGGGATCAATTTTGATATTGAATTCCGCAACCGCACTCCAGTTACCGGTATGATAGCCGCCGCCCATCATCACCACCTCTTTGACCCGGTCAATAATACGCGGCTCCAGCCGGGCGGCCAGTGCGATATTGGTCAGTCCGGCTGTCGGTACCAGAGTAATAGTTTTCGGCGGATGCGCCATAATGGTATCAATGATCAGCTGCACCGCATGGCGCGGATCTAAAGTCAGCACCGGCTCCGGTAATACCGGCCCGTCGAGGCCGGAATCGCCGTGAATATCCGGCGCGGTTTCAATCTCCCGGATAAGCGGACGCGGGCAGCCCGCCGCAAAAGGAATACCGGTAATACCGGCAATACGGGCAACCGCCAGCGCATTGCGTGTCACTTTCTCCAGTGTCTGATTGCCGACCACCGTGGTGACCGCCAGCAGATCAATCTGTGGATTACCGTAAGCAAGTAATAGTGCGATGGCATCATCATGGCCGGGATCGCAGTCAAGAATGATTTTTTTCTTCACATATTCCTCTTTATCTGTCCGTTTACATTCACCGCTATGTTACACACTCTGTGACCGGAAAAATAATAAGCAGCCCGAAAATCTGAGCGGAGCCCGGGTAATCACAGGAACAACACAATAACGGCGGAGAATAATACCTATTTTCGGGAACAGAGAAAGTTCAGAGACAGGCAGCCGGATTATCCGCGGAGAGGATCCCAGATTTGCTGAAAACGTTTGGAATTACTGGCGGTATAAATAACGGTATGGGAAATATTCCGGTGTCCGAGATAATCCTGGATCAGGCGGGTATCCCGGCCGAGATCAGCAAGGGAATAACCACAGGCGTGGCGCAGCATATGCGGATGGGGAACCACGGAAATATTGGCGGCCTTACCGTATTGTTTTAATAATGTATGAACCTGCTGACGGGAAATAGCCCCGCTTTTCTGCGATAAAAATACCCATTCCAAATCCCGGTTACGCCAGGTATTTCTTATATTCAGCCACGATACCAGTGCATTATATTCAATATCAATCAGCGGTTGTGTGGTGGAAAGCCCGCCCTTCAGACGCCGGACATAAATAAGGCGGCTGTCCAGATCAATATCAGAAAGTGACAGATGACATAATTCACTGACGCGGAAACCGTGCAGGTAGCACATTAAAATCATGCAGTAATTCCGTTCGGCATAGCGGCTTTTCCGGGCTTCTTTCAGGATGGCGTCAACTTCATAACGGGTCAGAAACTTACGTTTGTCCATGATTTATTCCTGTTTATTGTCCGATAAGTTCATAAAAACCAGAGATATCACTATAGCAAGTAATAAAAATGAATAAAGACAACGGACAGGAAAGAAAGTACTACAAAGTGTTTACGTATTGACAATATATTCATAAAAACCAATCAGAAATTGGCTTTTTTTAATCTGAGACAGATCAATTTAAGGCCATTGTACAGAGGTAAATATTCTCAATTTAAAAAAAGACAAAATACATCAAATTGTTTGTAATTATCACTAAAGGTTTTCCCTTAGTCAAATATTGATGTGTTAGCTAAATTAGCAACACATAACTTATTAATTTTTAAAAGGTTAATATTTTATTCTGCCGGGCGGAGGCGGCCTGCTTCACCGCTGTCATTATTTTTAACAGCGCTTAAAAACAGAGAGGGGTAGAAACGCGATATTCGCCTGTTTTACGTGATAAAAAAGAACAGCCTTCTTAATTTTTATTCGATAATGGCATTTCACTCTTAATGGGACAATTTGATGTATTTTGTCCCGTTTTTTCATATATCCGGATAACGGAACAGACATATTCATCAAATAACGATAACGCCGCGCGGTTTCATATTTCCGCGTGTGACCGCGTTATTTTTAATATCAAAAAAGCAGAACGTAATATAGGAAATAACATGACTTTGAATAAATTAGCATTAGTGCTGGGCTTTGGTATGTCTGTGGTTGCAGGTGCGGCATCTGCTGCTGATCAGGGACACGGTACTGTTAAATTCACCGGTTCAATTATTGACGCGCCTTGCTCTATTACGCCTGATACCGAAAACCAGACTGTTCCGTTAGGCCAGATCTCTACTGCTGCGTTAAAAGATGGCGGCCGCAGTAATTCCCGCGATTTTAAAATCTCATTAGAGAATTGCACAACCGAAACGTATAAAACCGTACAGACCACATTCACCGGTTCAGAAGATGCCGATATTTTAGCCGGTGCTCTGGGAATTGAAGGTATTGCCAAAAACGCAGCCGTTGTTATTACCGATGCGGGCGGCAAACAGATCAAATTAGGTACTCCGAGTGCAGCGCAGACACTGCGTGACGGTAATAACGATCTGAACTTCGCAGCGTATTTACAGGGTTCTGCTGCTGAAGCCGCTGTTCCGGGTGATTTCACCGCTATCGCAACATTCGCACTGACTTATCAGTAATTAATGCCGGCACGGCTCAGGGATGAACCGTGCCGCTTTTCAGTTGCGTGCGTTCAGCGGAGGCAGGAAATGGTGAGCAGAATCATCCCTCAGGGAGTGCTGATAACAATAGTGTGTTTTTCCTCTTATACAGCGGCAGGTGAAACGAAACAGGATGCAAAAACCAGTCTGCGTTTCGGCGCGGTACAGATGCAGGGCACGATTTTCGAACCGGTTTGCACTATTTCCACCGCCAGCCGTGAGCAGGCTGTGGCGCTGACCGATGTTTCTGTTCCGCAGTTGCGTGATGAAGGGCAGGGACCCGCGGACTACTTCTGGATCAGGCTGGCGGAATGCACCGTGCTGCCGGTGAAAGGCGGTGCGGCGGATAATCTCCGTTTCCGGGTCACGTTTGAGGGGGCTGAACAGGACGGACGTTTTCAGCTGACCGGCTCCGGCAAAGGGGCTTCCTTATCGATTTCAGACCGCAACGGGAATGAGGCGGTTCCCGGCAAACCCTTACCGCCCGCAGATATTGATCTCAATAATATGGCGCTGCGATATCAGGCGCGTCTCGTGAAAAACAGTGATGAACTTCAGTCCGGTTATTACCGGGCAACAGTGGGTTTCAAGCTGGAATATTATTAAACCGAGCTGACTGGATCCATTATGGTAATTCCGCTGAGTACCGTCTCCCGCCGGAGACTGACAGTGCTGATTTCATTAATTCTGACCGGTATCCCGCAGGCAGCTTATCCGGATAATCAGGATGTTGAATTTAATACTGATATTCTTGATGTAAACGACAAACAGAATATTGATCTGTCCGATTTTTCCCGTGCCGGTTATATCATGCCCGGCACCTACGACTTTTTTATCCGGGTAAATAACAGTGAGTTACCTGATATTTATCCGGTCTCTTATATTGCGCCGCCGGATGATCCGAAAGGCAGTGCCGCCTGTTTATCCCCGGAACTGATGGCGCAGGCCGGGCTGAAACCGGAGTGGGCAGAGCGCCTGCGCTGGTGGAATGACGGCAAATGTCTGGATACCGCGTCACTGCCCGGGATATCAGTATCCCCGAAACTTGCTGACAGCGAACTTATCCTGACACTGCCGCAGGCCTATCTGGAATACACCGCCGCTAACTGGGACCCGCCCTCCCGCTGGGATGAGGGGATTTCCGGCGTGCTGTTTGATTACAATGTGAATGCCGGTATTAATGACCCGGCACACGGCAAACAGACACAGCAGGTCACCGGGAACGGGACTGCCGGGGCAAACCTCGGGGTCTGGCGTATCCGTGCCGACTGGCAGGCGAATCTCCGCCATACCACCGGTTCCGGAGATCGCTCTGAACATAACTGGACATGGAGCCAGACTTATCTCTACCGGGCGATTGCCTCATTACAGGCAAAACTGACGATGGGGGAAACCTTCTCGCGCTCGGATATTTTCGATAACTTCCGCTATATCGGGGTCAATCTGGCCACCGATGACAACATGCTGCCGCCGAATCTGCGCGGCTATGCACCGGAAGTGACCGGCGTGGCGAAAACCAATGCCAAAATTACCGTCAGCCAGCAGGGGCGGGTGATTTATGAAACCCTGGTCGCGCCGGGACCGTTCCGTATTCAGGATATTAATGATGCGGTCAGCGGCAAACTGGATGTCCGGGTGGAAGAGCAGGACGGCTCTGTACAATCGTTTCAGATGGATACCGCCAGCATTCCTTACCTGACCCGTCCGGGCCGGGTGCAGTACAAACTTGCAGCCGGGCAGCCGTCCGAAATCGGCCGCCACGGGAAAGGCCCTGTCTTTGGTATGGGGGAATTCTCGTGGGGGATCAGTAACGGCTGGTCATTATACGGCGGCTCCCTCGTTGCCGGGGACTATAACGCCGTTTCTCTTGGTGTTGGTCGTGATTTGATGGCCTTCGGGGCCATCTCTTTTGATGCCACCCAATCTTTTGCCCGTCTGCCGCAGGAAGACAAACAGTATCGCGGCGGCTCATACCGCCTGAGTTATTCCAAACGGTTTGAGGAGCTGGACAGCCAGGTCACCTTCGCCGGATACCGTTTCTCCGAACGCGACTTTATGAGCATGAATCAGTATCTGGATCGCCGCTACAGCGATAACCGCGCGGATAACAATAAAGAGCTGTACACCATCATGTTCAGCAAGCAGTTCCCGGATATCGGGCTGAGTACCTATCTGAACTACAGCCACCAGACTTACTGGAACCGGCCGGATAACGACAACTATAACCTGTCGCTGGCGAAGTACATGGATATCGGCAGTTATAAGAACATCAATATCAGCTTATCTGCTTACCGCAATAAATATCAGGATAAGAATGATGACGGGGTGTATCTCAATATCAGCATGCCGCTGGGGGATCGCGCTACGGTCAGCTACAACAGCATGATCAACCGTCATGGTAATTCTCATAACGTCAGTTATTACGATCGTCCGGATGATAACAACAGTTACCGCCTCGGCACCGGTCTGAGCAGTAACGGCAAAGCCTCCGTTGACGGCTATTACATGCACTATGCCGACAGCGCGCTGGTCACTGCCAGTGCCGGACATATTGACGGGGAATATACCTCCGCGTCGCTCTCGCTTCAGGGCGGGGTGACGATGACGCCGCAGGGCGGGGCATTCCACCGGATCAATATGCCGGGCAGCGCCCGTCTGCTGGTCGATACCGGCGGTGTGGCGGACGTGCCGGTCAGAAGTACCGGGGCGCTCAGTTATACCAACCGCTTCGGGAAAGCTGTTCTGCCGGATATGAATAATTACTTCCGCAACAGTGCGGCTATCGATATCAACAAACTGCCGGAAAATGCGGAAGCACGCCGTTCTGTTCAGCAACTGACGTTGACGGAAGGCGCTATCGGCTACCGTCAGTTTGATGTGCTGTCAGGACAGAAAGCGATGGCCACTCTCCGTCTGGCGGATGGCAGTGAACCGCCGTTCGGTGCAGTGGTTACCTCTGCGGATAACCGTGAACTGGGTATCGTCAATGACGGCGGGCAGGTCTACCTCAGCGGTATTAACAGCGGGGATATTCTGACGCTGCGGCGCGGAAGCGATACGGCGTGCCGGATGACGGTACCGGAACTTCCGCCTGGACAGCCGTTGTACACCCTGTTACTGACCTGCGGCGCAGAGCCGCAATCCGTCCCGGACAAACCGCAGCCGGTTGTGCTGCCGCCTTCCCCGCTGCCGGCTGACCGCCCGCAGCAGGGAAAGTGGCTGAATATTACAGGCCGGACAGATCCGGCACCTTCCACACGTAACGAAATGAGTGATTCATTATGATGTCAGTTAAACACACCCGTCTCTTCGTCCCGGCCATTGCGGCTGTATTGCTGGCATCAGCACAGTCGCACGCGGCTATCGCGCTGGACAGAACCCGTGTCATTTTCAACGGGGCGGAAAAATCCGTCAGTCTGAATGTCAGTAATATGAACAAAGAACTGCCGTATCTGGCACAGGGGTGGATTGAAGATCAGAACGGGCAGAAAGTGTCGTCTCCGCTGGTGGTGCTTCCTCCGGTACAGCGTATTGAGCCGGGTGATAAAAGCCAGGTAAAAATTCAGTCATTACCGGCGATCGCCGCACTGCCGCAGGACAGAGAAAGTGTCTTTTATTTCAATCTGCGGGAAATTCCGCCGCGCAGCAACCGGCAGAACGTTCTGCAAATCGCTCTGCAAACCCGGATCAAACTGTTTTACCGCCCGCAAGCTATCTATGCCTCACAAACGGATCTGACCAATCCGTGGCAGGAAAAAATCACCCTGACACGCCGCGGTGACAGCTATGAGGTTAATAATCCGACCGCTTATTACGTCACGATTGTTGATGCACTCAGCGGGCTCGGCGGCAAAAGCCTGGACGGATTTTCCCCGCTGATGGTGGCACCGAAAAGCCAGGGCACGCTTGGTCTCAGTGCGTCAGCGCTCGGCAGTGCACCGGTGCTGAGTTATATCAACGACTACGGCGGCCGCCCGCAGCTGCAGTTCAGTTGCAGCGGTTCAGAGTGCCGTGTGACAAAAACGGCTGCCGGTAACTGAGCAGACAGAGGATAAACCATGGATGAGCGGATCAGAAAAATAAGCTCTCTCCGGCGGATACTGGCGGTTGTGCTCTGTATTTCAGCGGGAGGTGCAGCGGCACTGCCGGAACGGGTGGCCGGTATCCGGGGGGTTCCCGGGATCACCTATATCACTATTCGCGGCAATGTTATCGCGCCGCCGCCGTGTGTTATCAACAACGGCAATACCATTCTGGTGGATTTCGGTGAGGTGCTGAGCACCCGTATTGACGGCCAGCGCTATAAACAGCCGGTGAATTACACGGCGGAGTGCACAAAAATGCCGACCAATGCAATGACACTTGCCATCACCGGCAATACCGCCGGATTTGATGCCGGGTTATTACAGACCGAAATCGCCGGGCTGGGGGTGCGCATGCTCTATCAGGGGCGGCAACTGAATCCCGGTGAAAAAGTGAAATTTACTTATCCGGTCTTTCCGGCGCTGGAAGCCGTACCTGTCCGCGATATGACAGCAGTGCTGACCGGCGGGGATTTTTCCGCGGTGGCAACGCTGGAACTGGATTATCAGTAAGGAGCCTGACAATGGCAAGACATGACCGGTGGTTACAGAGGGTGCTGCTGACCGGGCTGCTGTGTGCCGCCGCAGGAAGTATCGCCGCGCCGAATATGAAGCTGTTCGGCACTCTGCTGGTGCCGCCTGCCTGTACGATCAGTGATAACGGTGTGATTGATGTGTTTTTTGGTGACAACGTCGGCGTGCATAAAGTGGATGGCGTCAATTATACCCGTGCCGTTAATTACACCCTGGTGTGTGAAGACAATATTAAAGGCTGGGATCTGGGATTGTCCGTCACAGGGCCGGTCAGCGGGTTTGATGATGCGGCCTTACAAACCAATATTCCGGATCTGGCGATCCATCTGACACAAAACGGAAAGCCGTTCACGCTCAATAAACGCATTGCGGTATCACCGGATAACCCGCCGGTGATTCAGGCGGTGCCGGTAAAACGGCCGGGCAGCACACTGCCGGAAGGTGCATTTGATGTGACCGCCACACTGCTGGCGGAATATCAGTAGGAGCAATGCAATGAATGAAACAGTAAGGCGCTTTTTTATCAGTACCTGCGGTGTGTTTCTGTTATCACTGCCGGGGGCGGATGCCGGGGCGGTTCCTGACAATCTGTATTTTCACGGCACGCTGGTGGATGAGCCCTGCACGATACATCCGGGGGATGAAACCGTGGAACTGCCGTTCGGCAATATCCCCGATAAAAACCTGTACGCCTATCAGCGGACGCCGTCAAAAGAGTTTCAAATCCGGCTTTCGGAGTGTGATACCTCCATCGGTAAGCGGGTGACGGTGATGTTTGCCGGGGATGAAAATCCGTTTATCAGCGGCGCGCTGGCGATCAGCCCGGGCAGTCAGGCGGAAGGTATTGCGGTCGGGCTGGAAAATGCGGACGGCACGGCGCTGGCAGTTAATGAAGTGTCACCGCAGATCACGCTGAACGACGGACTGACGTTGCTGAACTTCCGCGCCTATGTACAGGGAGAGCCGGATGCGCTGGCAAATAAAACCATTAAACGCGGGCCATTCAGTGCCATTGCGACATTTCATCTCAATTATGACTGACGGGTAACTGAGGCTCGCTATGAACAGATTTGTGAAAATAATTACGGCATTCGCGCTGCTCTGGTCCGCTTCGGCGGGGGCATCGATTTTCTCTTATATCACCGAATCCTCGGGGACACCATCGAATGCCATTTACACCTATATTATCGAGCGCTGGGATCCGGAAGATCCCTCTGCTCCTAATCCCTGCTACGGCTGGTCTGTCTGCTGGATCAACATCAACCACAAACACGATGTTGACGGTTCACCGGGCTCTTCCACCAAATCGATTGTCCGTGTGGAAAAGCTGAGAACACTGGCGGAAGTACGGGATGCGGTTTTGAACAATATTTCGCTGCCGTATAACGGCACGGCGAAGCATGTCGGCCCGGCGCTGAATTCCAATCAGGAGTGCGTGGGGCTGTTTTATGAATCAGCATCAGGCGGCTGGTCGAAGAACGGGCGGTTGCTGCCGGGGTCACTCTGCGGAATAGCCCCGCCGCCGGTGGGCGCCTGTGAGGTAACCAGCGGGTCAGTAATCCTGGATTACGGGGATATTGATGAGGTCAGTCTGCCGGATGCGGCGCGTAATCAAAATATCACCGTCACCTGCAACCTGGATATGGATATCCTTGTAATTGCTTCCGGCTCTGACAGCGGCCGTGTTCCGCTACGCCCGGATAACAGCCTGTATGCGGATCTTTATCTCAACGGCAATCCGGGAGAACAGGGGGCACCCATTCATGTCCCGGCCGGCGGTGCGACTCAGGTGGATGTGAAATCGGTGCTGAAAGTGAACGGGCGGGTTGCCCCGGGCGCTTTCGAAGGTTCCGGCTCCATTATTCTGGTTATGCCGTAGTTTCTTATTTTCTTTCATGGTGCTGCGGAAACCCGCAGCACTGTGAGCCCGGAGTGAGACTGAAATATGATTACAGAAGATACTGATTTAACCGTTAATAAATCTGTCGGCTACCGGATCTTCCGCAAGCGGAAAGAGCTGGGATGGTCCGGCAGCCGCCTGGCTGACCATCTCGGGATCAGCCAGCAGCAGTTCTCGCGCTATGAGCGCGGATGCAGTCAGATTAATGTCAGCCTGCTGGTCAGGGCGGCGGAAGTTTTACAGACACCGGTCAGCTGGTTTTTCGCTGACTGTCCGGAAGCGCGTTCATACCGGGAGTGCTTCCGGGGAAAAGCGGATATTTATACGGCGGAATCTGTTCCGGAGTATGGATTATCTGCACCCTCCCGGTACAAAAGGAAACCGGATGAAGGAAAACAGACGTAAACACCTGATGCAGTCAGAAGTGGAAAAAATGATGGCAGCGGCGGAAAACGGCCGTGATCCGGAGCGGAACACCTGCCTGCTGTGGATGTGTTTTGTCCACGGCTTCCGCGTCAGTGAACTGGGGCAGCTGAGTTTATCGGACATGGATGTTGCCGCTGATAACCTCTATATAAAGCGGCTGAAAAATGGCCTTTCCACCACCCACCCTCTGAGCGGCACAGAAAAAGCCCTGCTCACCCGCTGGCTTAACTGCCGCGCCCGTTATCCCTGCGCTGCTGAAAATCACTGGCTGTTTTTATCTCATAAAGGCGGACATCTTTCCCGTTCCCGCATTTACCGGATCTTAAAAGAACTGGGGGAAATGGCCGGACTGCCGGTGGCGGTTCATCCGCATATGCTGCGTCATGCCTGCGGTTATGCACTGGCAGATAAAGGGGCGGATACCCGGCTGATTCAGGATTATCTCGGACACCGCAATATTCAGCATACTGTGCTGTACACCGCCGCTAACTCCGGGCGTTTTCGCGGGCTGTGGGACTAGAATAATGTAACATAATAAACCAAAGTGTCGCTATATTATTCCTTGTTTATTTGCTGTGCAATATTTTAATTTAAAACGCATCAAAATAAGTTCAAAGTTCCGCAAAACACACTATGTGGTTATTTTGCGGTCAGTGATAGTTTGTTTTTTGAGCAATTATTTCTCGTTTTTTGTCCTATACAGAATTTTCTTAACGATTCGTGCTGGTTGATTCCGGCGTAAACCAGCAAAATCCCGTCTTTTTTTTATTCTGTACCTCCTCCTTATATCTGTTGCACCCGCCAAATCAATTTTTATCTCCCGATAAGTTTATATATTTCAGCGCGATATAAAAAATGCAACATTTTGGTTTATTTGGTTGCGTCACGGGTATGAAAAATAACCATTCGGAACGGGCCTGATGACGAAATAAACCGGATAACCGGCCGGATCAAAAATCCGCTGACGGTGAAACGTTGCAGGCAGTTCCGGAACTGCATCAAAAAAGTATAAAAGCAAAATATTGCTTATATATGCCATATATCGGCATTTTTATCTAAAACAAGTAAATCAGGAATTTCGATATGAGTATGAAAAAAGTGGTTCTCGCACTGGCAGTTTCTTCCGCAATGGCAATGACTGCACAGGCAGCAAACCAGGGTGGCGGCAAAATCAAATTCAACGGTGAAGTGATTGATGCGGCGTGTTCTATCGATGCAAACAGCCTGAAACAGACTGTTGAACTGGGCAGCGTGGCAAAAGTACAACTGGCGAAGGGCGGTAAATCCACCCCGGTTGATTTCACTATCCAGTTACACAACTGCGATATCACCGACAAAACCACCGCAAAAGTCACCTTTAAAGGTGTTGCGGGCGGCGCTGCGGCAGATGGCCTGGATAAAGCCTTTGGGGTCAGCGGCCCGGCAACCGGTGCAATGGGTGTGGTCGTGACGGATGCGGGCGGTAACGTTATCGCTCCGGGGGCGGCATCATCCGCATTTACCTTAAACGAAGGTGATAACACGCTGAACTTTAAAGCGTATATGCAGGGTGCCACAACGGCTGACACTGTTGCACCGGGTGCTTTCACCGCAACAGCTGACTTCCTGATGGACTATCAGTAATCGGGAACAGTGTGTTTACCCCGTACCGGATGTCCGGTACGGGGAACCGGCGGAGAGCAAAAGTGAAGGTGAACATATTCGGTACCGGGCTGCTGGCAGTCTGCCTGACTGTTTTTGCGGCAGAAGGTGAACAGCAGACCGGGCAGGTCTGGTTACAGGGATTTGTACTGGATTCTTCCTGCACTATCAATATGCAGGATCAGTATCAACGGATTGAAATACCACAGGTTGCCGCAACCGGGTTATATCAGCGCGGATACAGTTCAGCCTTTGCTTTTGCTGTCCGGCTGGAGAACTGCCTGTTGTCAGCGGATGACAAGAATCTGCGGATAACCTTTACCGGACCTTCGGACAGCAACGGATTATTTGCCGTCAGCGGGGAGGCGGAAGGTGTCGGGATTCAGCTCAGTCAGGGAGATGGTTCGGTGATCATACCGGGAAAAGCAGTGGCGCTTCCGGAAATACCACAAACAAAAAATATCACACTGAACTACCGGTTACGGCTGATTGCAGATCGCAAATCACTGAAAACAGGAGCATACCGGTCAACTGTCAATTTTAACCTGGATTATCTGTGATGAAAGCCAATGTATTTTCGCCGGGCAGCGGAGTATCACGTCCGGCGGCGCGGTTAAAACCGCTGACATTTATGATCCTGCTCTCTCTGTTTTCCGCTGCGGTTCAGGCGGGGGACATCACCGAATTTAATACAGAGGTATTGGATCTGAATGAGCGGGGGGAGATTGATTTATCACAATTTTCTCAGGCCGGTTATGTGATGCCGGGAACCTATTCCCTGGCACTGAAAGTCAATAACAGCATGCAGGCCGAGCGGCAGATCCGTTTTCTGGCGCCGGATAATGATCCGCAGGGCAGCATGGCCTGTATTACACCGGATATGAGCGAAGAGTTGGGACTGACCTCATCTGCAAAAGGGGATTTGACCTGGTGGCATAACGGAGAATGCGCGGACCCGTCCTCATTGCCGGGGATGACTCTGCGGGCAGATTTTTCCGCCGGTGCACTGCGTGTCAGTCTGCCGCAGGCGTATCTGGAATATACCGCTGATAACTGGGATCCGCCGTCACGCTGGGATAACGGAATTGCCGGTTTTATCCTGGATTATAACCTCAATACACAACTGACAAAACAACGTGAAACCGGACACAGTAACCGGCAGGACATCAGCGGTAACGGAACCACCGGGCTGAATGCCGGCGCCTGGCGCCTGCGCGCGGACTGGCAGGGGCGCTACTCACGCACCAATCACGAATCGGATCAAAACTGGGACTGGAACCGGTTTTATGCTTACCGCGCCATTGCACCGCTGCGGGCAAAATTAACACTGGGGGAAAACTATCTCACCTCCGGCATGTTCGACAGTTTCCGCTATACCGGTGTGGCACTGGACACGGATGACATGATGCTGCCGCCGAATCTGCGCGGCTATGCACCGGAAGTGTCAGGGGTGGCGAAAACCAACGCGCGCGTCACGGTGAAGCAGCAGGGACGGGTGATTTATGAAACCACGGTTGCCGCCGGGCCGTTTCAGATCCGGGATTTAAGCAATGCGCTGTCCGGCAAACTGGATGTGGAAGTGGCGGAGCAGGATGGTTCAGTACAGACATTTCAGGTGGATGCGGCAAGTGTGCCGTATCTGACCCGGCCGGGACTGGTGCGTTACAAAGTGGCGCTCGGTAAACCCTCGGAATATGACCACCGGGTTAAAGGACCGGAGTTTATCAGCAGTGAGTTTTCCTGGGGTATCAGTAACGGCTGGTCTGTTTACGGTGGCGGGTTATTTGCCGGTAAATACAATGCGGTTTCAGCGGGTATCGGCCGTGACCTTCTGATGCTCGGGGCATTGTCCGCGGATGTGACACAGTCCCGCGCGTCGCTGCCGGGTGGCGAAACCAAAAAAGGCGGCTCCTACCGGCTGAGTTATTCCAAACGGTTCGATGCCACCAACAGCCAGGTGACCTTTGCCGGATACCGGTTTTCAGAGCGGGATTTTATGACCATGTCGCAATATCTGAATGCCCGTTATCACAATTCAGCGGTAACGGGGAACGGCAAAGAGATGTACACCATGACATTCAGTCAATCGCTCAGTTCGCTGAATACCAATGTGTATCTGAACTTTAACCACCAGACTTACTGGGATCGCCCGGCGAGTGATAACTGGAATATTTCCACCTCTCACTATTTTGATATCGGGCAGGTAAAAAATATCAGTCTGAATTTATCGGCTTACCGCAACCGCCATGAAAACGGCCGCGATGACGGAATGTATGTCGGGTTATCTCTGCCGTGGGGGGAGAGTGGTAGTTTTGGTTACAGCGGGCAGTTCAGTAAAGGACAGAACAGCCACTCCGCAGATTACAGTGACCGGATTAATGAGCGGACGAATTACCGTATCAGTACAGGGATGACCAGCGATCACCGGGTCACCGGTAACGGTTACATGAATTATCGCGGCGATAAAGCGGAAGTCACCGCAACTGCCGGATTTGCCGGTGAGCGCTACAGTGCGGCCGGGCTGTCTGTACGCGGCGGGTTTACCGCCACCGCAGAAGGTGCGGCACTGCACCGCAGTGGGGTGATGGGCGGTACACGGATGCTGGTGGATACCGGCGGAGTCGCTGATGTCCCTGTCCGGGGCGGCGGCGGAGAAACCACCACCAACTATTTCGGTAAAGCGGTCGTCAGTGATGTCAGTAACTATTACCGCAGCAGTGTGAATGTGGATCTGAACCGGCTGGGGGAAAACGCCGAAGCCACCCGTTCTGTCGTGCAGGGCACGCTGACGGAAGGGGCTGTCGGATACCGCCGCTTCGGTATTGTCTCAGGACAGAAAGCGATGGCGGTACTCAGCCTGGCTGACGGTGATGTTCCGCCGTTCGGGGCCGTGGTTCAGAACCACGATCATATACAGACCGGGATGGTCAGTGAGGACGGTATGGTCTGGCTCTCCGGTATCAACCCGGAAGAGACAATGCAGGTGTCGTGGGGCGGGGATGTTCAGTGTGAAATCCGTTTCCCGGCGACGATCCCGGACGGAAATCTGCTGTTGCCGTGTGTCTCTGCAGCGAATCCGGTACCTGAAAAGTCAGAAAAATCAGTAAAAACAGAAAAAATATCCCGTTGGCTGACAGATGCTGACGCGGAGAACACCAGAGAGAGTAAGAAATGAAGAATCAATACCACCGTTTTACTTCACGAAGCCTTCCGGTACTGATGCTGGCCGGTATTCTGGCTGCGCCGGCAGGACAGGCGGCGATTGCACTGGACAGAACCCGTGTCATTTTAAACGGCAGTGAGCGGGCGGAAAGTGTTGAGATTTCTAATCAGAATAAAGAGTTACCGTATCTGGCTCAGGCATGGATTGAAGATGCACAGGGTAACAAAATCAAAGATCCGCTGGTGGCACTGCCACCGATTCAGCGGGTGGAAGCCGGTGAAAAAAGTCAGGTAAAAATTCAGCCGACAGCGGCAATGAAGATGCTGGCGCAGGATAAAGAGAGCCTTTATTACTTCAATCTGCGGGAGATCCCGCCGAAAACGGATAAAGCCAACACCCTGCAGATTGCCTTACAGACCCGTATCAAACTGTTTTACCGTCCGGCGGGCTTAGTGGTGGCACAGAATGCGAAACCGTGGCAGGAAAATATCACCCTGACGCGGCAGGGGGATAAATACACGGTGAATAATCCGACCCCATATTACGTGACGATTTCATCCGCATCTGCAGCATATAAAGGAAAAGATATCAGCGGATTTGAGGCATTTATGATTGCGCCAAACAGCAGTGAGGTTCTCGGTGGCACAGCGTCTTCCCTGGGGAATGCGCCGGTACTGGGTTACATCAATGATTACGGCGGCCGCCCGAAGATGATTTTTACCTGTCAGGGTAATACCTGCCGGGTGAGCGAAGTGAAACCGGGCTGATGCCGGACTGCAGACCAGGAGCAGAGAAAGTGAAGATATTCATCCCGTGTATGACTGTGCTGTGTTCCGGTCTGCTGATGTGTTCAGCGGCACACAGCGCGGATGTTGAAGTAAAGGGACAACTGGTGTTTGAGCCGTGCACCTTATCGCAGGCGAGTGAAAATATCACGCTGTCATTCGGCACGATAGTCAAAAACTATTTTTATACCGCAGACCGGACACCGCCGGAGCCGTTCACCATTGAGCTGGAGGGGTGTGATACCACCATTGGCTCTGACGCCTATATCACTTTCCGGGGGGCTGAAAGTATCGCACTGCCGGGACTGCTGGTGCCGGATAACGGGACATTACCCGGGCTTGCTATCGGTATTGAAACGCCGGAAGGAAAGCTGCTTGCGCTGAATAAAACCAGCCCGGCATATACCCTGAGTGACGGCACAACCACACTGAATTTTCAGGGGTATGTACAGGCAGAGCCGGATGCGATTAAAGATAAAACCCTTGTAACCGGTGATTTGTCGGCAACGGCCACATTTGAAATCACCTATCCGTAGCCCGCCCGGCGGATCACAGACAGGACAGTATTATGACATTCATAAAATGTGCGCATGCTTTATTACTTGCCGCGCTGTTACCCGCTGCGGTGAGTCTGACCGCATTTCCCGCATTGGGTAAAACCGGTGATGAAAACCAGTTGAAAATAAATATTTCGGGCACGGTGGTGGCCATCGGACGGTGTGTTTTCCGTAATCACTCTTCACCGGATATTGATTTTGGTGATGTGCGTTTTTCGTCGGTGGCGGGTGTGAATAATATTGAGGGCCGTTATATCAGAGAGCTGGACGCATCAATGTCGTGCATTGGTGATACTGCCGGTACAACCCGCTTTAGTATGAACACAATAAACGGAAATGCTATCAGTGACGGCAGCTATGAGTCGTTACCGGTGATTGTCGGTGGCATTCAGACGGTTAATAAAAATCTGGCTATTCGTTTATTTGTGAATGGCAAACAACAAAGCATTAATAAGGATTTTATTGTGGATATTCAGAATCTGCCAACGCTGGAGGCGGAACTGGTTCAGCTGAATCCCGATGATAATACCTGGCAAAACGGCCAGTCGATTGAATCTCACGGCATATTAGTGATGAGTTTTGATTAATGAGGCAAATCGTGAATAAAAACACATTATTATCAGCGATGACATTATTAATGACGTTTCCGGCGATGGCGGGTGAAGGACAAATGGGGGCGGATACCACCTTTAATTTTTCCGGTACATTACGCGCCCTGACCATTTGCCGCGTGAATAATGATCAGGTAATTACCGCTGATTTTAAAAACGTCGGTATTAATAAACTGGACACGGAAACCTACAGCCTGCCGCTTAATTACACGCTCGATTGCCCCGGGATAAAACCGGCGAATACACTGCGGATGACCTTTATGACATCCCGCCCGGTGGCATCTGATTCTTCGGCGATTGAAAGTGATGTCAGTGGTTTGCTGGTGCGGATACTGAAAGACGGGCAGCCGCTGGAATTAAATAAATTCTTCAAAATAGATGATGCTGCGCAGCCGCCAAAACTGGAAGCGCTGCTGGTGAAAGTGCCGGGCGCAGACTTAACACAGTCCCCGTTCCGGGCGACCGGTACGCTGGTGGCGGAATATTTATAGGAGTAAATGATGAATAAATTAATAATTCGCGGGGCCGCGCTGTTTTTTCTGCTGATAGTGTCTCAGGGGGCGAATGCGATTGGCTGGGCGGGAGCCAGCGATAATTGTGTTCCCGGAGGAAAAAATACTATTGATCATGGTTATTATTGTGATTGGAAACCGATGACAGGCGCTTATTATGGCAAAGGTCAGATAATCAGGTTGACAAAAGACAGGGATAATAGAGGAGATAGTGAGGCGTTTGCACCGAGAGGCGGATATTACGAGTTAAATCTATACTGGTGTGATTTTCCGGAGAATATGGATACTTGTAGTAAAAGCAAGGGTGTTCTGTTGCTTTCCGGCGGAAAAGTTTGGCTGGACGAGAAGCGTTCATTTGCGGAACAAAATATCATTGCGAATGCAACAGAAAAAAATGCGCCTTCAAATGGTGGGTATTGTTTCACTATTACTGATGAAAATGGTTACGAATACCGTGGCAACATGGGATACGGCCCTGATAACCGGGGTAAATTCTGCGGGGATGCACATCGGTTACCCGTCGAACCACCAAAATGCACCCTGAATGGTGGTACGAACCTGGATGTCCGGCTGGGAGAATTAGGACGCTCGGATATTGGAGTCAAACCCGGGACAACAACCCCGGTGACAAAAGATATCTCTATTAAATGTGATGGCAATATTGCTTACAACGCCAATATGAAACTGGAATTCACCCCGATCTCTGTCAGCAATGAACAGGTGGTCAGCACCAGCACCACGGGGTTGGGTGTTGCTGTGTTATATAACGGAAAAGCAATTCAGCCCGGACAAACGTTTCCGCTCAGTTATCAGCCCGGTATACATACTCTGACCCTGGGATTTGAGGCGGTGCGTGACCCTGCAATAGCGGCGACAGACCTGAAAACCGGTGATTTTACAGCGAATGCTGTTTTGGTTTTCACCGAACAGTAATCACAGTTTAATACTGCGGAACCTGGCCACATTACTGGCGGTATATAACACCGTGTGCTGAATATTGCGGTGACCGAGATAATCCTGAATTAACCGGGTATCTGTTCCTCTGTCCGCTAATGCATAACCGCAGGCATGGCGCAGCATATGAGGATGTGCCGCAATATTCAGATCAGCGGACAATCCGCTGTCGCGGATAATACGGAATATCTGCTGGCGGGATAAACGCCCGCCTTTACGGGAAAGAAAAAGCCAGGGTTCGGCATAATGTACGGATGTATTCCGCTGTTCCAGCCACTGTGTCAGTAATTTATATTCCAATGACTGTAATGGCTGGTTAGTGCTTAATCCATTTTTCAGTCGCGAGATATGAATGGTTTTTTCATCCATATTAACGTCACTGAGCATTAACCCGGTCAGTTCACTGGCACGTAATCCGTGACTGAAACAAACAGCAATCAAACATTGATTACGGATATGGTTAATTGAATCAGGTAATGATGATATTAAGGAATGAACCTCCTGTTCACTCAGATGTTTTCGTTCTTTCATGAAAATATTCATTCTGATAAGTATGGGTGGATTTCATTATTTCCCCGACGTTATCACAGAATAAAAAAATGTCCTATCTTTCATAATTATCACATTAATGTTATGGCTGAGTAAAATTGATCATTTATTGCTGATTTATCCGGCATTAATAATCAAAGTGTGTTACCGGTTTTTATCATTATTGTTGTATGTTATGTTTTTTAGTATTAGTTATGTTTTATTTGTCTCCGGATTACCCGGTGATTAATCAGTATTGTTTTTCATTTTTGTTAATGGGATTAATTTTGTTTCATATAAAAATAAAATATTTTTTTATTTTTATTGGTTTCCGGAATGTATTTCCGAGGGTATTGTTTCTAAAGGTAATAAATATGACAGATATTCTATCCGATTCTGATATAGCATCGGTAAACCGCGCTGTCGGTGACCGGCTTTTTTGCAGACGAAAAGCGCTGGGTTATTCCGGACAGCAGATTGCGGCCTGTCTGGGGATCAGTCAGCAGCAATTATCCCGTTATGAACGAGGGCAAAGCCGGATTAATGTCGGTCTGCTGGTCAGGGCAGCAGGTATTTTAAAGACACCGGTCGGCTGGTTTTTTGCCGGGTGTCAGGACAATTCTTTATATGAAGAAAGTCTCAGTATTCAGTCTGATATTTATACGGCGGCATCGGTGACATCAAAATCAGAATATCTCAGCTGAGAGAAAGCGGCTCCGCCGGTATTGCGGAGCCTCAGATTGTTGGCAAAGTCCGGGAAAAAACAGGCCGGGATTTTGTCAGCAATCTTATATCAGAACATCAGTTCTTTTTCACAAACTCTGACTTCAGTTTCATCTGACCGAACCCATCGATTTTACAATCGATATTGTGGTCACCTTCCACCAAACGGATACCTTTTACTTTTGTGCCGATTTTCAGCATGGATGAGCTGCCTTTGACTTTCAGGTCTTTGATGACTGTCACCGCATCGCCGTCCGCCAGTAAATTACCGTTCGCATCTTTGACAATCAGCTCGTCGCTTTCCGCTGCCGGTTCGGCATCATTCCACTCGTGAGCACATTCAGGGCACACATACATTGCACCGTCTTCATAGGTGTATTCAGAATTACATTTCGGACATGAAGGTAATGACATAATGAGACTCTCAGATTTTCACAATGGGGAGCAGCAAATTGTCACACGATGGGGTGATATTTGCCCGTGGTTATGTGCACTGTTTTCAGTGCGGCCGCCAGTATAGCGGGATCGGCACCTTTTTGCAGCTTTTACCGGAGAAAGAGTGTGGTTATCGCCTTTTCCGGCTCCCGGACAATAAACAGGTAAATAACGCAATAACAGCCTCCGGTTACCTGAAAAATCCGCCGGTATTGATAATAACCGGAGTTTATCTTTTTTTTCGGAATAAGTACTCAGGGGGAGTACATAATTACGCAGCGGACTCTTATATATTGAAACTGCATTATTTTAATAACCGGTTTCTGACTTTTCTTTTTATTTGTCTGTGGCACATCAGGAGTGAAATATGCGTAACGTTGTCCGTTCTTTATTATTGTCTGCGGCGCTCTTGGCCGGGTCGTTAAATACCGCCTTTGCTGATCCGCATTTAAATTTTGCCTGGCCGGTGAATGTGGGGCCGCTGAATCCGCATCAGTACGCGCCGAATCAGATGGCCGGACAAACCATGGTGTATGAGCCGCTGGTCCGTTATATGAATGACGGAACCGTAAAGCCCTGGCTGGCGGAATCATGGACGGTATCGGATGACGGCAAAACCTATATTTTCACTCTGCGTGATGATGTGAAATTCTCCAATGGCGAGATATTTGATGCCGCTGCGGCCAAAGCAAACTTTGATGCCATTCTGGCAAACCGCGAGCGTCACGCCTGGCTTGAACTGGCCAATCAGATTACGGCGGTTGAGGATATCGCGCCGAATCAGTTAAAAATCACTCTGAAAGATGCTTATTATCCTATTTTACAGGAGCTGGCGTTACCGCGTCCGTTTCGCTTTATTGCACCGTCACAGTTTAAAGACGGCGGCACCAAAGACGGTATTATTAAACCGATCGGCACAGGCCCGTGGATATTAACGGAATCCCGTCTGAGCGAGAAAGATGAATTTGTCCGTAACGAATCGTACTGGGGTAAAAAACCGGTGTATGAATCCGTTACGTTTAAAGTAATTCCGGATCCGAATACCCGCGCCGTGGCATTTGAAGCCGGTGAGGTGGATTTATTATATGGCACGGACGGCATTATTTATCCGGACACCTATCAGCGCTTTAAAAATATGCCGGGCTATACCACCAAACTCTCGGCACCGCTGGAATCACTGGTGCTGGCCATCAATACCAAAACCGGTCCGACCCGTGATTTAGCTGTGCGCAAAGCTATTAATCACGCGGTTGATAAAGATAAAATGATTGAAAAGGTGCTGTATGGCACACAATTAAAAGCGGACACCCTTTTCTCAGAAAATGTGCCGTATGCAGACGCTGGTTTAACACCGTATGCCTATAACGTTGAGGAAGCGAAATCCCTGCTGGAAAATGCCGGCTGGAAAGCGAAAACCGAAAACGGTATCCGTGAGAAAGATGGCGAGCCGCTGGTGGTGGAGCTGAATTTTGTCGGCACCGATGCGGTGGCGAAGTCGATTTCTGAGGTGGTTCAGGCCGATCTGCGCCGTGCCGGGATTGATGTGAAGCTGGTCGGGGAAGAGGAAAGCAGTATCTATTCGCGCCAGAAAGACGGCCGCTTCGGGATGATTTTTAACGGCACCTGGGGTGCGCCGTTTGACCCGCACGCGTTTGTCAGTTCCATGCGTATTCCGTCCCATGCCGATTATCAGGCACAACAGGGGCTGGCGGATAAAGCGGAAATCGATGCCAAAATCACACAGGTGCTGACCACCACGGATGAAAAACAGCGCCGCGCACTGTATCACGACATCCTGACCCGTCTGCACGAAGAAGCGGTTTATCTGCCGCTGACCTACATCACCGCCATTGCGGTGGCAAAACCGGAAATCGGCGATGTGCCGTTCAGCGCGATGTCGAATGAGATCCCGTTTGATCAGCTGACACCGGCTGCGAAGTAACAGGTCTGCGATTATGATGCGATTTATTTTCCGGCGGATGCTGCTGCTGATCCCGATGCTGCTCGGCACCTCGCTGTTTATCTTTCTGATCCTGCGCCTGGGGCCGTCTGACCCCGCGCTGGATTATCTGCGGCTCTCCAAAATTCCGCCGACCCCGCAGGCAGTGGAAAGCGCCCGCGAGCTTCTTGGTCTCGATAAGCCGGTCATGACCCAGTATTTTCACTGGTTGTCTGACGCGCTGCATCTGGATTTTGGTATCTCTTATGCCACACAGAAACCGGTGTTGCCGGATCTGCTCTATTTTCTGCCTGCCACGCTGCAACTGGCCGGACTGGCACTGGCGCTGACTATTATTCTGTCTGTGCCGATGGGGATGCTGGCGGCGCGTTACCGCGAAAAATGGCCGGATCAGCTGGTACGGGTGATTGCGTTTATCGGGGTTTCCATGCCGAATTTCTGGCTGGGATTTCTGCTGATCCTGCTGTTTTCCATTCACCTCGGCTGGCTGCCGCCGATGGGCAAAGGAGAAGCAAAACACCTGATCATGCCGGTCATTGCTATCTCGCTGATGTCACTGGCGATTAATGCCCGGTTGCTGCGGGCAAGCATGCTTGAGGTGGCCGGGCAGCGCCATGTCCGTTATGCGCGGTTGCGCGGGTTATCTGAAATGACGGTGGAGCGCTCACATATTCTGCGCAACGCCTGGCTGCCGGTGATCACGGCTATCGGGATGCATATCGGGGAACTGCTCGGCGGCGCACTGATTATCGAGAGTATTTTCAGCTGGCCGGGTGTGGGGCGCTATGCGGTCTCTGCCATTATGAACCGGGACTATCCGGTGATTCAGTGCTTTACCCTGCTGATGGTGGTGATCTTTGTCCTCTGTAACCTGATTGTGGATATTATTTATGCGATTGCGGATCCCCGCATCCGTCTCTCTGCGGAGGGTATCGAATGAGCGATATGATACTGAAAGCCCCTTCCGCCTGGCGGACACTGAGCCGCAATCTTCTGTTGTGGTTTGCGCTGTTTGTGGTGGCACTGCTGGTGCTGGCCATGATTGCCGGGCCGTGGATCTCCCCGCATGATCCGGATCTGGTGGAATTATCAAACCGGCTTCAGGAACCGGATAGTCAGTATTGGCTTGGTACTGACCATCTCGGGCGTGATATTTTTTCCCGCCTGATTGCCGGTGCGCGGATTTCTCTCGGCACCGTAGCAATCACGCTGGTGATTATTATGACGCTCGGACTGGTGATCGGCGGCATTGCCGGGTTTACCGGCGGACGGACGGATCAGATCATCATGCGGTTTACTGATGTGTTTCTGACATTCCCGACACTGGTGCTGGCACTGTTTTTAATCGGCATCCTCGGTACCGGGCTGACAAACGTGATTATCGCGATCGCACTGTCACACTGGGCGTGGTATGCGCGGATTGTCCGCGGGATCATCCTCTCGCTGCGCCACCGGGAATTTCTGCTGGCCGCACGTCTGAGCGGCGCCGGGAATGTGCGGATCTTTCTCCGGCATCTGTTTCCGGCCACCATTTCCCAGCTGATCGTGCTGGCGACTCTGGATATCGGCCATATGATGCTGCATGTCTCCGGGCTGTCATTCCTCGGGCTGGGCGTGGCGGCTCCCACCGCAGAGTGGGGCGTGATGATCAGTGATGCCCGCCAGTTTGTCCGGACATCACCGATGCTGATTTTCTGGCCGGGTTTAATTTTATTTTTCAGTGTGATGGCGTTTAATATCCTCGGGGATGCTCTGCGTGATCGTCTGGATCCGACACTGAGGGCCGGGACATGTCATTAAATCATTCTGTACTGGAAGTCAGCCATCTGTCGGCGGGGTATCTGCATAATAATCATGCTCATTTTCTGATTTCTGATCTGTCATTTTCATTGCGGCGCGGCGAAGTGCTGGCGCTGGTTGGTGCGAGTGGTTCCGGCAAATCCATGACCTGCTCTGCACTGCTGGATGTGCTGCCACCGGGTGTGCAGAAAACACAGGGCACTATTCTGCTGGACGGGCAGCCGGTCACCGGGCAGGCTCTGCGCGGCAGGGAAGTGGCGTCGATTATGCAGAACCCGCGCAGTGCATTTAACCCTGTGCGGACCATGCATCAGCACATTACCGAAACACTGAAGGCCGCCCGGCAGCCGCTGCATGACATTGATAAACGCATCCGTGATGTGCTGGCGGAAGTGGAACTCGGGGACAGTGAACATATCCTGAAGCTCTATCCGTTTGAGATGAGCGGCGGCATGTTACAGCGGATGATGATCGCGATTGCGATCCTCAGCGACGCGCCGTTTCTGTTTGCCGATGAGCCGACGACCGATCTGGATCTGGTGGTGCAGATGAAAATTCTCGATTTGCTGGATCACGTAGTGACTGACCGGCAGACCGGGCTTCTGCTGATCACCCATGATATGGGCGTGGTGGCGCGTCTTGCCGATCAGGTGGCGGTGCTGTCAGACGGGAACATTATTGAAACCGGCCCGGTGGAGGATATTTTTGCCCGGCCGCGCTCGCCGGTGACCCGCAATCTTATTTCTGCACATCTTTCACTGTATGGGTTGGAGCTTTCCGCATGACATTGATCTCTGTTGAACACCTGAGCAAAAGCTACCAAAGTCATTCACTGATGGGAGCGGGAAAGCCGCGCTGCATCCTTGATGATATTTCCCTGACCCTGAATGAGGGGGAAACTGTTGCACTGCTCGGGCGCAGCGGCTGCGGAAAAAGCACGCTCGCGCGTCAGATCTGCGGGCTGGAATATCCGGAAAAGGGGGATGTTTTCTACCGGGGGATGCCGGTACGTAAACTGGATAAAAAACAACGCCGGCAGTTCCGTTCGGAGATTCAGATGGTCTTTCAGGACCCGCCCGGTGCGGTTGATCCGCGGTTTACCCCGGAGCAGATTATTGCCGAACCGCTGAAATTGCTGACCTCACTGGATGAAACACAGCGCAAAGCCCGGATAGCGGAACTGCTGGATATGGTGGAACTACCGCTGTCAGTGCTCGGTAAACTGCCGTCACAGATCAGCGGCGGGCAGTTACAGCGCATCTGTATTGCTCGGGCGCTGGCCCCGGATCCGCGTCTGATCATCCTGGATGAAGCGGTATCAAACCTGGATATTCATCTGCAGGCCTCTCTGCTGACGCTGCTCGGACAGTTACAGAAAACGCAGGGGATTGCGTATCTGTTTGTCACACATGATCTGCGGCTGGTCAGCCGGTTTGCCGCACGCGTGGTGGTTATGGATGAGGGCAAAATTGCAGAAACGTCGCCGCAGGGGTGTATTGAGCAACTGCGCCATCCTGCATCCCTGGCACTGAAAAATGCGATATTGCCGCCATTCCCGTCTTCCCACCGGCGAAAAGCGGTATCTGTCTGATAAAAATAAAAAAAGCGCCGTGGTATTAACAAGGCGCTTTTACTCATTATTTACGGTTTATACTTTACCGGAGCAACTGCATTTGGCGGCAGTCTCTTTGTGATGATGAACATCTGTGCCGCAACAGGCATCAATGGCTTTATTAATAATATCCGCCAGCTTATTGACGGTGGAAATGATTGAAGAAAGCTGTTCACACACATCGCGGCAGTCTGCATGTGCATGACCGTTATCCGGAATCACCGGCGGCGTCAGGCTGTCACAGAGGATTTCCTGTAATACCAGCAGGAAATTCGCGATACCGGTGGTGTAGATATAAGAGCGCCCGCCGGTCTGTTCAGCCAGCCGCTGATACTCCTTTGTCACTTTGTCTCTTTCCGCAATCGACGGGAAGCGATCAAGGTTTTCCGGGCGGTCATCCGGGGTTCCCTGATAGGTGTAAACTTTGACGCCGTGAAGCTGCGCGACACCAATCGCCTCACTGTTTTTCGCGACAGCAGCACTGGTCAGTGTTCCGCCGCCGCCTTCCATGCCCTCATCACCCAGTACAAAAATGGCGCGCCGGGCGCCGGGACGCCAGTCAAAATATTTACTGGCATCAATAACCGCACGGCATAAATCCTCCTTATTCCCGGCATGGTCACGGCCATCAGCCTCTGTAAATGGTTTTCTGGCCTGTAAGTTTCTCTCGGATGCGCCTTTGCCAATCAGATAATCACTCACTGTCTGATCAAACTTTGTGCCGGTCCAGGTACCCTGAATGCCCAGGAAAGTCGCCCGCAGCTGAGACGGACAGCGGGCAGCCGCTTTCTCTATCGCTGCGTCTATTTCACGGCTGAGATCGGCGGATTCATCTGACATTGAGCCGCTGGTATCAATAATCACCACCAAATCCAGTGCGATATCACTGTTACCACCCATGACCTGCACTACCGGGTCAATACCGGCTGCCGGTGCAGACAGATCCTGTGTGTTGAGATCCTGATTCATTGTTTTTCCTCTGTGTTTATTGCAGGTGTGTGTTTTCTGTGCAATCTGTTGCGCAGAGGGGCAGTATCTTTTTATTTTTCAGGGATGTATTTCCTAAAAAATAACAGAATCAGTCTGTTTACTGAGGGGGAGTCATGGCCCCGGTGACAGTGGCATGGCCGGGGCGGAAGGTGTGGTTATTTTTACAATAAAAAATCGGGTTTATTAATATTTTTATTTAAAAACAATAAATTATCTATATCCAGTAAGGTATGAACAGTATCTGATGAATCATATTGTTTTCTGAGTTCGTTCAGAAAAACGATCAGTGAGATATCCAGTGCTGTGAGTATCCGGAACAGCAGGCTGACCGTCAGATTCCCTTTACCCAGCTCATAGCGGGAAACCTGTTGCTGACTGATTTCAAGTGTAAAGCCTAACTTCTCACCGCTTATTTTTTTCAGCTTACGAAATCTGTACAGCACCTCCCCGATATTTTTATTGAGTAAATCTGAATCTATGCATTGATATTTCTGCACCATTTATCTCCGTAGATTAAATCTGTCATAACAGGAATGGTTGTTATTCCCGGTAAATAATTACCGGTTGTGTTTTCTTGTCTTATTAACATGTCTGGTGTTTTTTTCAAAAAAAGGAATTGTGTATCTAATGATTAAAATTAAATAACACATGTTATTTTTTGATGCAAATATAATCTTGGTATGTTTTATTATTTTCATAAATTTACATATTTGGTATGTAGTTTAATCACTTTTATTTGACATAGCGCAAAATATAAAGAATATCTCATGTTTTACATGAATTTTTTGTTGAAATTTTTTATTCGATCTTTTCGTGACAATGTCTGACAAGACATGTTAAGCAAATCGTGAGCATAAAATGCGTTATTTTATCTGTAATAATAGGAGTTTTTCAGTATATTTCGCCATTATCACAATGTGATAATATTAAATTATTGCTTATTTTACAGTTATTTGTATTGTTTTTATCACAGGGGGAGTGTGATGGCAGCGTTATTATTTAATTGTTAAATTTTATGCGGTTGTGAGTTACGAAAACAAACATCTGTAACAAAATTCTGTTTGTTTTGATTTCAATGCATTAAATTTTGTGTAAATTGCTATTAAATGGTATTTTATTCTGTTGTTAATCCAATTATAGATAAATAAAGAATAAACATTCCGGGGATTTTGTTACCAAGTAATAATTACTTACATCTTTCATATTAATTCATTGAAATATCAGTTAAAAATAATAAAAACAATTTATTAACATTGGAATCATAAAAATATTTTATATATCATCGTGATTGTAATAACAGATAAACACACGTAATGTGTAACGTAAATATAACCTGAATTATTTCTGATAATAATATTTATCTGCTGACTTTATATATTAATAAAGTCGGGCGTATTTCATTTAATTGATTTTTGCATTTGTATCCTGCTTTTATTTTTACGCCGGGAGGCTTTCCCTTATGAAAAAATATAAATCTGTAAAAAGATTCGCATTGCCGGTATCTATTATACTGGGGTCGGGATTATATTCACTTCCCGGTATAGCGGATCCCTGTACATCGGTGACAGACGGCGACGGAAAAAAACACCTGACCTGTACCTCAACCATTTATTATTACAATTCCGGTGAGCACGGCGGAACGGCATTATCCGATTACGAGAGTGTGACCATCAACACTACACCGGACGCCTCTGTGTCACCGTTACAGGGCTGGGCGGTTTACGGGAACAGCAGCACCTATAATTTCAATGAGCTGAATATTGAAACCAGCGGCGCCAAATCTGACGGTATCGTGACAAAAAACGGTGCCAGTAAAATCAATATTGATAAGTTAACCATCAAAACCACCGGGTCTTCCGCTGATGGTCTGAACGTCGGCAAGGAGAGTAACGGCACGGTGATTACCGTGGGTGACGATGCCTATATTGATGCATTCGGGATGGGGGTGCGTGCTAACTCATCAACCACCGGCACCAACGAAAACCTGATCACTCTCGGGAAAAATGCGGTCATTATTTCGCACGAGGCCGGCAGTAATCTGGAGTTTCTGGGACGCGAATTAGGCACCGGATATGCGGTTTACGCCGGGAATACCAACTCCGCGGCAACCGGGGATGCCCGTGTGGTGATCGGCGATAACAGCACCATTGTGGCAAACGGCGGCTCTGCGCATGCGGTTTATGCCAACAAAGGCGGTATTATCGAACTGGGTTCAACGAATATCCGCGCCGAAGGCACGACGGCACACGGTATTTATGCCGAAGCCGGATCGAAAAAGGTCGGTGGTGCAACAGTCACTGCGGGCAGTCAGGTATATCTCGGCGGTGATACCACCATTAATGTGGTCAGTGACGGGCGGAAATTTGCCCTGTATGCCAAAGGGGCGGATTCACGGATATCCTCTTCTGAACGTTTGTCCGGTGACAGCATCCGCAGTGTATTCACCGTTGACGGTGATATGAAAGCAGAGACAAAAGGAATTATTGATCTGCAGATGGCGGATAACAGCCGGTTCACCGGCAGTACCAACTCACTGGAATATAACGCGGCAGGCGCGCTGAATACGACCACAAACGGCACCATTAATCTGGATATTGCCGGTGCCAGCAGTATCTGGAATATGACCGCTGATTCTGTGCTGTCAAACCTGACACTGACCGGTGCGACACTCCGTTATAACTCTCCGGATGATCTGAGCGATCCGGACGCCTTTGTACCGAAAACACTGACCGTGGCTGGTGATTACACCGGTAACGGCGGCCACCTGATTATGAATACGGTGCTGAACGGGGATGATTCACCGACTGATAAACTGCTGATCAAAGGTAATTCTGCCGGAACCACTACCGTCAGTTTTGTGAATATCGGCGGGCAGGGCGGGCTGACCATACTCAACGGCATTGAAGTTATCACGGTTGACGGTATTTCTGACGGTACTTTCACTCAGAACGGGCGGATTGTTGCCGGGGCGTATGATTATTATCTGGGACGCGGTAAAAACGGCAATGAGAATAACTGGTATCTGACATCAGATTACAGCCCGGTGACACCGGAACCAGAACCAGAGCCGGAACCAGAGCCGGAACCGAAGCCAAAACCGGAACCGGAGCCAAAACCGGAGCCAAAACCGGAACCGGTAGTCCGCCCGGAAGCCGGGGGATATATCAATAACCTGTATATGGCAAATAACCTGTTTAATGTGCGTCTGCATGATCGTCTCGGTGAAACCCAATATACCGATGTACTGACCGGTGAGCGTAAAGTAACCAGTCTGTGGCTGCGGAATGTGGCCGGACATTCAACCGTGAAAAGCGGTGACGGGCAGTTAAAAACCGGAACAAACCGTTATGTGGTACAACTGGGCGGGGATATCGCACAGTGGTCTGATAATGATCTTAACCGCTATCATATCGGGTTAATGGCGGGTTACGGCCGCATCAGCGGCAAGACCACAAACCATGTGACAAAGACCAGAACCAAATCTGACGCAGATGGCTACAGTGCCGGGATCTACGGTACTTACTACGAGAATGAAGCGGATAAAACCGGCCTGTATGTTGACAGCTGGGTGCAGTACAACTGGTTTAAAAACCGGATTAACGGAGACGAATTACCGGAAGAAAAATATAATTCTGACGGTATCACACTTTCTGCCGAAGCCGGGTACAGCTTCCTTATCAATGAAACACAGGGCAGTGAAGGCAGCATTAACCGCTGGTATATTCAGCCGAAAGCACAAGTGACCTATATGGGTGTGAAAATGGACACCCACACAGAGCGGGGCGGTACCCGCGTATCGGCGACCGGTGAAGGGAATATTCAGACCCGTCTCGGGGTAAGAGTGTACGGACTGGGACAGGCGTTGCAGGATAAAGACAATGATCGTCACTTCCAGCCGTTTGCTGAAATTAACTGGCTGAATAACAGTAAGATGACGGGTGTATACATGGACGACGATCACGTCAGTCAGTCCGGCACCCGCAATATCGGTGAAATTAAAGTGGGGGTTGAAGGACAACTGACCCGCAATGCGGATATCTGGTTTAACGTGGCACAGCAGGCCGGCAGTGATCATTACTCGGATACACAGGGTATGTTAGGTCTGAAATACCGCTTTTAACTGTCAGTAACATCCGGCCGGGATAACAGGAATACTGTTATCCCGGCTTTTTTGTGTCCGGCGCTGATAGTGACTTAATCATTACCCCAGCGGTTCAGAAATTCAGCGATATCATCGATACGCTGTTTATCGATACCGGCTTCAGCCGCCATCTTTTTCTGGGCTTCCTCACTGATCTCTTCATTGTTTTTCAGGCAGGTGATCAGTAACTGAAAATAGTGCGCCAGTCCGTCATACTCCTGCTCTTCAACCGGTTCTTCCGATTCCAGCGCGTACTCATCAGCGATATCGTAGTATTTATCCGGTACTATATTTTCCATAAATTCCTCCGGGGCTAACGCCGGTGTCAGTGGTTTGTATCGCACCATTGTATCCGATCCGGCTTCGTTTTCGCACTTCACCTGTAACACCATCGCTGAATAGTGCAACATCTCCGGGAACTGGCTGTTTTTACTCATAATGTGATGTATCTTGCGATGAAAATAACAAAACAGCTGAAAACGCCCAAAAACTCCGTCTTCGTTAATTTCCCGCCTGAATCCATCGCACCGTGAAATGCAAATGAGCGCAACTTCAGAATTTAAGTCCGTCAATATAGAATTATTAAGAATTAAAAAAATGAATTTTAATTGAATCAGCGCAAAAATTTCATAGTAAGCAGAATATCCGCTTGATGAATATACATGGGTTAATATACTATCCATACATCCAAGTAATATTATCTTTCCAGAGTCAGTAATATACATCTGAATATGATGGGTTGGATAATATCTTTATGTACGCAGTGTCATTGAGTAAAAAAACTGGTAATCAGAATTTTTAATACATTGGTGAAATTAGAATAACTATGTTACCAGTAAATTAAATGAAAAGTTAACTTTCGGGCTATTAAAATATAGCGGGTTTGAAAGTTAATTATAAAATGGCAATTGTGAAATTACATTAAGGTAAGACTGGTACGCAAAGGAATCGCAGCAAGCTATTGAATAATAAAACTAATACTTGTCAGTTCTGGTGAGGGCAGCATTGGTGTGATACCGGTGGATTGTTCAGTTATCAGGCTTTTAGAGCAGGTTAATTACGCTTTTATTAAAACGGTTAATCTGTTTTTTTAATATTTCTTTAATGAACAACAGAAAACGCTGATTTTATCAGCGCCGGTTTTGTTTTCATTAATTAACTAACTCTTATATTAATTCAGAACCAGATATAAAACGTTTTCCGGGTCTGAATAAACCGGTTTACGGAAAACAAAAGGTATCTTTTTATGTTCATCCGCAACCGAAATAACAAGTAATTTTACTTAACCTGATTCTGAATCAGAAGGAAGCATCATGAAATTTTCAAAATTAGCTTTAGTCACCGCTATTGCAGCGTCAGCCGTTTCTTTCAGTACTCTGGCTGAAAACACCGGTACTATTAAATTCATCGGTACTGTGGTTGATTCTCCGTGTAACATTACGCAGAAATCCCTGAACCAGGAAGTCTCTTTCGGTACGTTATCACGCCGTGCTCTGGAAGCCGGCAGCAGTGCAGAAGTGAATTTCGATATCGAACTGACCAACTGTAACTTCAAAACTTACGGCGGCGATAAAACCACTCCGGATGCGATTAAAACCATGGAACTGACCTTCACCGGCCAGAACTATGCCGATGCAACCAATACTCTGCTGGCAACCTCTACCGGTAATACCAACAACCTGGGTATCGCAATCGACGGTTTTAAATTCGGTGAAGCAAAAGACGTGTTACCACGTATCGTCAATAAAATCGGTGATAACACACTGTCTTTCAAAGCACTGGCAAAAGCCATTGATGCATCCAAAGATGTTCCGGAAGGCCAGTTCAGCGCTATCACTAACTTCCGTATCACTTATCAGTAATCTCTCTACTGAAGCCGCCGGTGATGTTCCGGCGGTTTCAGTTCAGCAGAGAGACATTCACTGTGAGAAGATACCGGTATCCCGTACGCCGTCTCATCACGGCAATCATTCTGGGATGTATCACCTCAGCCGCTTATGCCGGAGATGCTGTTCTGCGTAAAGCCGGCTCGGCCCGTCTCACCGGTACCGTTATTTCCGCCCCCTGCAGTATTGCCATGAAGAACCGTTTTCAGGCGGTCAATATCACCCCTCTGACATTAACTGTCCTTTCTTCATCTGCTGTCCGTGACCGTTACACTCAGCCGTTTGAAATTGAATTGCGTGGTTGTGGTTCCCGTTTTTCTTCTGTTGACCATAAGACATGGATAATACGCTTCGACGGTATCCGGGCAGACAATACTGATGCATTTGAGTTACAGGGCCCCTCACGGGGGTTAGGTATTTCTTTGTCTGATAATACCCGGCAATTGCTGACGCCGGGCAACAATTACCCGGTTCATAACAGTATATTGCGGACTGATAAATCAGGTAATTCTTTGTTTTTGCGATATTTCATTAAGCCGGAGCTGACGGGGATGCCACTCGAAGCCGGCAGTTATCAGGGACTGATACGTTTTTCCGTTAATTATGAATAACACCTTTTTTATCTCCGGGCTTTTTGCCGGGAGATGATATTTTCTGTATCCGGATGGTAAGACGATATGTTCAGATTTGCTGATACTCATTATCCCGTTCTGCTGGCCTTAAGTCTGGTCACGGGATCCGTATATGCATCTGAATTTAATACCGATATTCTGGATGCGGATGATTTGCAGAATGTTGACCTCAGCCAGTTCTCGGTTGCCGGTTATGTCCCCCCGGGAGAGTATGTGCTGACACTGTTCAGTAACGGGATGCGCCTCGGCGCACCACGGGATATCACGGTTTTTCCGCCGTCAGCGGCTGAAAGCGATGCCGGGTCCGATATCTGTATTCCGGCAGATACCGTGGATTTACTGGGTATGACTCCTTCCTCCAAAGAAAAAATCACCCTGTCCCATGACGGAAAATGTCTGAATTTTACTGCGTTACCGGGTGTGCAGGTTAAAGCGGACCTGCCGTCACTTTCAGTAAAACTAAGTATTCCCCAGGCATGGCTGGAATACCGCGACCCGGACTGGGTTCCGCCCGCACTCTGGGAAGACGGGATCAGCGGCGCATTTATTGATTACAACCTTAATGCCAATGTTACGGATGAATCTTCCGGTAATAAACACACCTATGCCTCCGCCACCGGGACTACCGGGGTTAACCTGAGCGTCTGGCGTCTGCGCGGGGACTACAGTGCCGGTTACCGGAAAGTCAGCGGCAATCAGAACAGCAGTCAGGATAGTCATTTTGATTTCAGCCGGTTATATGCCTTTACCTCGCTGAAAACCCTCGCGGCAGTATTAACCGTCGGCGAAAACTATTTTTATTCGGATGTGTTTGATTCCTGGCAGTACACCGGTATTTCACTGGAAAGTGATGACCGCATGCTGCCGCCGAAACTGGTCGGTTACGCACCTGAAATCATCGGTGTGGCATCGACCAACGCGACTGTCACTGTCCGCAGCCAGGATCGCGTGATTATGGAAACCACGGTGCCGCCCGGTCCGTTCCGTATTCAGACACTGGACAGCGGGATCCGCGGGGTGCTGGATGTCACTGTCCGCGAAGAGAACGGGGAAGAGAAAAAATTCAGCCTCAACACGGCGTCACTGCCGTATCTGACCCGGCCGGGCCGCCTGATCTATAAACTGGCTGCCGGGAAAACCCGTTATGCAGCCCATGACCTGACCGGTTCGCCGGTTGCTGCCGGAGAATTTTCCTATGGCCTGACCAATGCCTGGTCTCTGTACGGCGGGGCACAGGTCAGTAAAGATTATCAGTCTGGCGCTATCGGTATCGGCCGTGACCTGTTCGCGTTCGGGGCATTATCCGCCGATATTACCCAGTCTGTCGCCAGGCTGCCGCAGAATACCCTGCAGGGGCGTTCTTACCGTGTTAATTACTCAAAATCATTTGAAGATATCCGCACAGATGTCACCTTTGCCGGTTATCGTTTTGCGGATCGGGACTACCGGAATCTGAGCCAGTTTACGGAAGAAGAGCGGACCGGTGGAATCGGCCGTGCACAGAAAGAAAACTATCAGATTTACCTGAACAAGCATTTTGATGATTTCAGTTTATCCCTGAATTATCAGTACAGTACTTACTGGGCGGATAAACCGCAGACACAGTATGGCCTTTACGCCAGTACCAACTTTAATATTCCGGGGCTGTCACAGCAAAACGTGAACCTGTCATTATCAGCGTCGCGGACAGAGCGTCAGAACGGCTATAAAGATGATGCCATCAACCTGTATCTCTCTGTCCCGCTGTATGCAGGGCACAGTCTGACATTTTCTGAATATGCCAACCGTTCCGGCGGCAGAACACAATACAATCATACTGTCGGATATAATGGCTACAGTGATGAAAACAGCTACAGTATGAATGTGGGGTATACCCACGGACAGGCCGCAGACAGCCAGACCAGTTTCAGCGGTTACTACTCCCGTGATTTCTCACAGGCCTCAGTATCGGCGAATGCCGGTTATGTGCCGGGGCAGTATCACAGTTACGGTGGTTCGGTCAGCGGCGGGATCACTGCCATATCGCATGGTGTGGCACTGCACCGGAATGCTAATGGTGATACCCGTCTGATGGTGGAAACCCCGGGCGCCGCCGGGGTACCGCTGGATAACGGTGTGACCAAAACTAACTATTTCGGGCTTGCTGTCCTGCCGAATGTCAGCAGTTACCGCAAGACCACAGCATCAATTAATACCAGCCGTCTGCCGGATAATATGGAGACACTGGAAACCACCACGGATATCACTCTGACCAAAGGCGCTATCGGTTACCGCGCGATGCAGGTGATGAAAGGTGAAAAACTGTTTGCTGTCTTCTCCCTCACTGACGGCAGCAAACCGCCGTTCGGTGCCAGTGTCCGCAATGCGGATAACCGGGAGCTGGGCATTGTGGGTGAAGATGGCGTGACATGGATTGTCGGCGTTTCACCGAAAGAAACACTTTCTGTTTACTGGAGCGATAAAAAACAGTGTGAAGTCACATTGCCGGACAGCCTTGAAGCCGCATCCGGTATGTTATTACTGCCATGTTCAGGCTGATGGCCTGTCCGGCAAACTGTTATCGCATTTAATCCGTATTATGAGGTCCGTTATGCTGAAATTCTGCCTGCGCAAGAGTGTGTTAACTGCACTTATTTCTGTCACTACACTGATGTCTGCCACAGCTTACAGCGCTGTCACACTTGATCGCACCCGGGTGATTTTTCCCGGTACGGAAAAAGCGGTCAATGTCACTATCACCAACGATAACCCGTCCGAGGCGTATCTGGCTCAGACCTGGATCGAAGATATGGACGGTAAAAAACTGACACAGGGCGCGATTATGGCGACGCCGCCGTTACAGCGTATGGAGCCGAAAACCAATGCGCTGATCCGCCTGAGCACCACGTCTTTACTGAGCTCGCTGCCGCAGGATAAAGAATCCGTTTTCTATTTTAATGTGCGTGAAATCCCGCCGCGTGCCACAGAGAGCAACACATTGCAGATTGCGCTCCAGTCACGGGTAAAACTGTTTTACCGTCCGGCCGCCATTGTGCCGGAATCCGAAACCAGGTGGGCGCAGAAAGTTACGCTGACCAAAACGGCAAACGGCTACCGGATCAATAACACCACGCCGTTCCACCTGACGGTTATCGGTATCGGCAACAGCAAAGCATTGTCAGAAAACAGCGCATTCACTACGGTGATGATTCCGCCGAAATCGTCACAGGATATTGTGAGTGGCGCACTGAGCACGCCGCATATCTCCTATATCAATGATTACGGCGGTAAACCGGCACTGGAATTCAGCTGTAAAGGTGAAACCTGTACGGTAACCGGTGAAAAATAACCGGTCTGCGCGGAGAAATACGGTGATGAAAAACAGGGTGTTATGGGGAATAGCCATGATTGCGGGCTTATCTGCGCTGCATTTCCCCGCTGCGGCAACGACGTTTCCGGTGGCGGAAGAGGATGTCCGTCAGGGGGAAATTGTGGTGAATGCGGTGGTTTTTAACGCGCCCTGTAACTTACGGATTCAGCATTTCTCTGAACCGGTTCTGACCGGATGCGGTGCCGGGGATGACTACCGGCGGATGAATCTCCGCCATGTCACGGCTGACAGCCCCGCGTCTGTCCGTATATATGATGCTCAGGCACGCCGTTACTCTCCCCGCTATCCTGTCCGCCTGGCGAATGGTGACAATGTGCTGAAAAGCGAGGGAGAATTACAGGGGTATACCCCTTCACGGCTGGAGGTCAGCTATGAATAGAATAGTGACCGTTACGGCACTGACAGCGCTGATCTCCGCGCTTGGTATTTCAACGGCATTCAGTGCCAAAGAACTGATTATTGAATTCAGCGGCGAGCTGATGAGCACCGCCTGTCAGGTGGCGCCGGAATCACTGAATAAAGAAATCAGGCTGGAAAACCTGCACTGGCGCGCCATTAATGAGCAGGGCTACAGCTATGTCACGCCATTTTATATTGCGATTGAAAAATGTAATGCCACGGACCTGCAGAAAAGCATCAGACTGACCTGGAAAAACAGTCAGGTGACAGATGTTGGTGATGAAAAAGCGATTCCGACCACCGGCAGCAGCGGGGTGTATCTCAGCATCCGTGATCAGCAGGGCAAGCCGGTGACCTGGAACGCGCCGATGACAGCGGGTGCGGTGACTGAAGCCGGTAATCAGCAGCACCTTAATTTTGGTGTGGTTGTCCGTAAACCCCCGCAAGTTGAGGCGAAAGTCGGTGATTTCAGCAGCACAGTGACGTTTGCCGTGGAGTATCAGTGATGAAAACCACCGGAATGTTCAGAATGATGATACTGCTGTCCGCACTGACAGCAGTGAACAGCTATGCGGACGTTATTATCAACGTCTCTGCGGATATGGTCGAACCTATCTGTGATATCCGCAGCAACGACAGCAGCGCGCCGCTGAAGATTAATTTCGGTCCGCAGAATATTGCAGCCCTGAATAAAGCTACTGCGGTACAACAATTCCCGCTGTATTTATCAAACTGCAACTTTAATAAAAACCTGGCGATCATGATTACACCGAATACCGGAAAATCACTGGTCTATAACGGAAAAAAAGTCCTGGAAACCAGTATCGCCAATCTGGGGATCAGATTTAATGACATGACCGGCGGAACGGCCAAATCACTGTCTGTCGGTGAGGCACTGCGGCTCACACCGGTGAAGGTCAGTGATACCGGGTACCGTATTGATTTACAGGCTGATCTGGTGACACCGGTTGAACCGGAGAAACTGGCGCTCGGTAAATTTACCGCATCAGCGGTAGTTCAGGTTGTTTACGATTAACAGGAAATGAGACTATGTCCGCCCTGATGCACCACACTGAAAAACAACGCTGCATACCATCCGCAGCATACCGCCTGATAAGGTACACCGGGGGCGCGGCAATATTACTTTCTGTGATCTCTGCGCTGCCGGTAAAGGCGGACTATGAGTCTTACACCACGAATCCGGCTGATGGTTATGTGGTTCATCTGAACGCAAGTACTACGCTGTCTGATAAACCTTTTATCACAGCGGAAGGAAAACAATACTATCAGATAGGCCAGCCGGTTACTCTGAGCCCGGGCAGAGGTAATGTGACGGTTACCGGCCAGGTAAAATGTCTCGGGCATGTATACCCGCGCGGCCCGAACGGGGGAACCTACGGCCCGGCAAGCGGTGCTTTTTATACATTTGGTATGACCGGCGCGTTACAGCGGGAATTGCTGTCAGGGAATACTATTGGTTACCATGTCTCAAAAAACCTGGTTGTCGGGATAGACTATTCTGTCAGTACATACTGGAAATCGGCGACGATAAATACTTGTGCAGGATCAGGCAGTAACAGACCTACCGTGGTTAATGCTTCTGATTTTAATCAGATATTTCCGTTACGTCTGACATTTTATCTTGTCAATAAGCCGGTTGATAATCAGGTTTATATCCCGCAGACGGATCTCGGCGGATTACGGATTTATTATTCTTCCCAGGGATCGGGTTACGGACCGATTGCACCATCAGCTTCCACACCGGTGCCGATGAGTGAAACGGCAGTACCATTACGCCTTGCCGCATCGGTTATCAATATTCCTTCATCCTGTAAAACCAGTACATCGTCGGGAACCGGCGGGGCACTGGAGATTCGCCACGGCAAGCTCAACAGTATGAATTATGACAGTACTATCAGTGAGAAAATCACTTATACCTGTAACTTTACTGCACTGACTAATATCCGCCTGCGTCTCGATTATACGGGGAATACGGATCCGCAAAACCGGCTGCCGCTGGTGAACACGGCGGATAAGAGCCAAAAAATCTACAGTGAACTGACGATGAGAAATGACACTAACGGGCAGTCCGGAAAAGAGATCCGTATGGATGTCCGGGATTCACAGTCAGTTACCATCAGTAGTCATCTGAAAGGCACTAACGCCACGCCCGGCCATTATCAGGGGGCCGCCTGGCTGATCGCCACATACGATTAATTCTCTCCGCACATGATTTTTTCTTTACAGGCACCGGTTTGTTCCGGTGCTTTTTTGTGGATCACTGTGGAACATGACCCCGGATGGCTTACCACGTCTTTCCCATGCCATTTCCAGTGCTTTGGTGGTCAGCCTGCTGTCCGGAGAGAACGACATTGCCCACCCCACAGGTTTCCGCGCAAACAGATCGAGTACCACAGCAAGGTAAGCCCAGCGTTTACCCGTCCAGATGTACGTCACATCGCCGCACCATATCTGGTCAGGCGCTGTCACTGCAAACTGACGTCCGAGGTGATTCGGGATAGAAATATGCTCGTGTCCCCCACGTTTATATCGGTGAACAGGCTGCAGACAACTTACCAGCCCCAGCTCCTGGCAAGCCATCGCCCCATCCGGAAGCCCCTGTGTGTGGCCATTATGGCGATACTTCTTGCACCAGCGGAGCCATGACTGAGGCCGTGCAGTTCCTGAACCTGACTGCGTAATACGGCCCGCCTGCTA